>OLPS01000135.1_pt1 | contig 99240 bp, 103 predicted proteins | sample 1673071 | NCBI WGS metagenome assembly OLPS01 (sample SAMEA3136752, study PRJEB25190) | human gut metagenome | reverse complement strand
GGCTGGCGGCAGCTTTACCCGCCAGCGCGTCGCCGGTGGCTTTGGCGTCGGCAGCCGCGCCGGAGACTTTGAGGGTGGCGTCCACAGCCAGAGCTTCGCCGCCCGAATTGAAAGAACCATATGCCATAAAATCACTCCTAGTTCTTTACTGTGTTGATGATGCGATACTGTGCCTTGATGGCCGCAGTCGGAGCTTTCTTGGCCCGCAGCCGCAGCTTCCCGGCCATGCTCTCGGTGGTGATAAAGCCTGCCGTTCGCGCCACACTGTAGGATTCCGGTGCAGGTGTGACATCCACGATGTCGGTGGCCCGAAGCCCCGCGATGGAGATGTCACAGTAGTAATAGCTGGTGAGGGTGGAATCCCTCGCCCAGCCGGTTGTCGGAATCGTAAAAGACACCGCCGCCGTGATGTCCTGCTTTTCGTCGAGGCCATCTGCTGTGGCCGAAGCAAGGTCGCCAAGGGCGGCGGTATACTTTTTCATGTAGCTGCAGAGTTCGGCGAGGCCTTTTGCCAAAAGTGCTTTTACCTTTGCCATAGAGCCTCCTTGTGGGCCTTAGTCTGCCAGCATGGCAGCGATGTCCTCGGCGCTGAAGTCCTCGACATCCTCAGTGTGCAGGACGTTCGCGGGCTCGGTGTAGACGGTAACTTCCTTGCCGTTGACCTTAATGTTGCCGTTGGTGTCGGATGCCTCGACCTTGGCGGGGCTGACGTAGAGGCCATCCTCCTTGAGGGTCAGGGCGTTACCCTCGGCAGCGGAGACGTTGACCTTGACGTCCACCTCGTAACCCGCGATGGAGACGGTGGTGGAAGTATCCTTGCCGACGGCCTTAGCCTTGTAGGTATCCACCAGCGCAGCCATGCTCAGGAAAGAGTAGGTGCAGGAGTCAGGATTCTCGCCCTTGACGGCCAGCACCATGACGGGCTTGCCGTCCAGCTTGGGGTCGGTCGAGCCGGGATAGGTGGCTGCGCTGAACGCGAAGCTGGGGACGAACTCGGTCTTGGTCTGGTCGAGGAACATTTCGGCGGGGAAGTCCACGGTAAAGGCGGCGTCACCGGTCTTGTCGGTGCTGGTGAAGAAGCTGATGGTGTTGCCGGTCACATCCAGAGACTTGATGGCCTTTTCAGCAGCGGTCTGAATGGAGGCGAACGCTTCCTTCTTTACAAAGCCCTTCTTGACCTCAGCGGCCAGATTGCGGATGGAGTCAGCGGTGGTGATATTCTTGGACATAGTGTTTTTTCCTTTCTTTTACTTCAAAATTTCAGCGATTTCCTGAGATAACTTTTCGTCGTTCACGAGGTCGTCGCTGGTCACAACGGTGTCTTTGCGGACGGTCAGCGCGTCGGTGGCGTCAAAGGCAAGGCCGTCGCCGATGCTGACGACGATCGCGCCGCTTTCATCGCGTTTGAGGCCCTGCCCGATGGTCACATTGCCAGATGCATTGGTACCACCTCCTTTCCCGGAACCGTTCAGGGTAAGCGTCACATGGATGTCGGCATCCGGAACGCGCTGCGAGAAGAAACGGACAGAGCCGTCGCGAGTCTCACAGGCGTTGAGGACGCCGGCCCGCGCGGTCACGGCGAAGTCATTGACATCTGCGCCGCCGCTGGGGATAAGTGAGCTGTCGCTGTCAGCCAGCGCGGCATCGTAGATGTACTGGTAGGGGCCGGTGTCCGGCAGGGGAGTCCAGCCATCAGCGCGGAGGACGAGGCTGTACTCGCCGAAATACCCGCTGCCGCTGTGGGTCTGAATGAGCTTTTTGACCTGTGCTTCGGTCATGATCTGGCCGGACTCCTCGACGCGCTTTACCGCCGCACTGGCGGCAGCCTCGATGACCGAGGCGTGGGCGTCGGGGTTCTTGTCGTGTTTATCCAGCTCTTTTGCGACCAGCTGCATGATGGCCTGCACCTGCGGCGATACGGTGACGCTGATGTTGGCGTTGTTGGAGACGGCCAGCAGGACGGCCAGCTCGATTTTGAAATCGCTGCTCGTGCTGGCGGCGGGGATCTCGACGCCCCGGTCATCCTGCACGACCATGAGCAGCGTTTCGTCCGGGCCGGTGTCCAGCTTGCCGTATACACCCACCTGATGGCAGATGTAGGCTGTCTGCCCGGCTGTGATCTGGATGCTGACCCGCCGGGCGGGTTTGCCGTCGTTCTCCACAGTGTCGATGCCGAGGATGTCCACCTCGTGTGTCTCGCCACTGAGAGTGACGGCTTCTGCGAGGTCAGAGTCACTGGCCTCGGTGGCCGCCAGCGCACGGGTGATGATGAGTGCGCCGCCGGAGACCGACTCCGACAATAAGGCAGCGCCCGCGCGGGTATACGCGGCTTTTTCCCAGCTCATATCGTTATTCCTCCAATCTTGATGGTGATGGTCTCGCGGGTGTTGGCCAGCCTGCTGCCTGCAAGGGCCGGCGCACTGACCGCTTTCGGGCCGATGACGCCGGGCAGAGCCACGGTGGCCTGCACCCGGGTGCTGCTGGCTGCACTGACTGCATATGCCCGACCGGTGACTTCCTTCGGCCCGATGACGCCCGGGATGCGGACGGTGCAGGTGGTGACTGCGCTGCATGGGGCAGCGGCGGCGTAGGCTGTAAGATGTGCATCTTCCAGATACGCGATGTACTGCAAAAACAGATTTTGGGGAGACATCGCGTCTACCAGCTCCATCGTGTCGGCATAGGTGTCCGTATAAGGCATCGTGACCCGAAGGGTGTAACTGTTTTCCGGCACTTCTGCGGTGGAAGCACCGACTCCGTAGATGTTGTTCAGTACATTCTGCAGCTGAGGCAGAGTATAGGGCAGCTGACGGTTCAGCGCGGTAAGAATGCGGATGCGCCGGACATCGAAGCTGTCCGATGCCTTCGGAACAAGGTCGAGGATGTACTCCCACCGGGCGAGACCGCGGTCTCCGGCAGTCAGAATGAAGAGGTCGTCCTGAAAAGCAGCGACACTGTCCCACAAAGCCGAGAATTCCGGCTGCTGCGATGCCATTGCCGCTTTGAATGCCGGAAGGTCACGGAGAATGAAGGGAAGATAGTTTATCAGCTGTCGTTCCATCCGTAGCCTCCTTAACTTATCGCGGCTGCATGAGCCGAGATAGTGCCAAGAACCGGAATATGGTCACTGGTGAGCGTCAGATTCACTTCCCGGCCATTGAGAGCCGTGCGGCCCACATCAAGGATTCCGGGAACAGTAAGCAGATGACTCTCGACCTGGGCGACGCGGACAATGAGCGGACCGTCGGTGTCGGCCCAACTCTGGGTCAGCTCCCGGAAATAGTCCTTCACGGCGTCGGCTGCTGCGTCGCAGACGTCTTCCCATGCCAGTCCGCGACGGCAGTAGACGGCAAAGTCGAGGTTTATGACCTCTTCGTCGGCGCCGTATACTTTGACTACATGGCCGATGGGGGCAAGGCCGAGACCTTCGCCGGCGTTCTGGGTAGGGTCGATGGTCGTCTGCACCAGCTCCACGAGGGTGGACGACGGCTTGCTGAGAGTGCTGTCCAGAATGACAAGTTTGACGGTGCCGCCGACGGTCAACTTGCTTTGGGAAGCCGCAAGATACATCGTATCGAGCCAGTTCTTTATTTCTTCCGGTATGCCGGGAAGGGTTTCAAGCCATGCATCCGTACCTTCCGGCGGGAGAAGACTCGCAGGTGCAATGTCTGAGTTCCATGCCCGATATACCTTGACAGCACCCACACCGGGGATGGCGTTGACCTTTTCGATGTAGTCCTGCCGATTTCCACCGAAAGCCTGCGCATGGAGACTGCTGAAGTAGCGCTGCCGGAATATTTCGGTAGCTTCTTCGTCTTCGCCCGGAATGAGCAGAGCGGTGACTGTGCAGGTCTCAAGGCCCTTGACGTATTCGATGGGAATACAGGTGTCGCTGTAGTCGTTGCCAGCCTCGCCCGGTGTTTCGCAGGTGATCTCGTATACACCGGCGGCGACGCGCTTGGTGATGGCATAGTTCAGCGCCCCAATGGAGAATCGAGTCCCCAGCGAAATTTCTATCTCGGCGGGGGTGGTGGTCAGCTCCAGAATTGCGGCAGATGCAGCCTGCGGGGAAAGCCCCCGCTCTGCAGCTCGCCGGATGAGGTATTTCCGGCTGGCAGTATCGGCAAATCCGTTGTTGAGGGCTTCTTCTACCGCGATGTTCAGGTTGACCAGCTCCACCGCGCCGGGGGCGTTGGCGTACCAGATGAGGGAGCCTTCCCGGGTGTCCAGATCTCCGGGAACGCGGGCCATCTCGCGCTTCAGAATGGCTTCATAGGTCTGTTCCGACACTCAGATAGTCACCTCCGTTTCGGATTCGATGTCACCATAGATGGTGTGAACGGTAAATGTAGCGGCGATGGACTTCTTGTGCTTTTCAAAAGAAAAGTCGTCCACTGCCGTGATGCGGTCATCCTGCAGGAGCGCTTCCCGGACGCAGCGTTCGATTTCCGGGATACAGAAGTCAGGGTCCTGTCCGATGAGGGAGTGAAGCTCTACGCCGTAGTTCCAGCTGTGGATGAGCCATGCATACCGTTCAGTGTTGAGGATAAGATAGATGGCCTGTCGGACGGCTTCTTTGCCGTCTATCATACCGGGACCATCCAGACAAAAGGTCTTCCCGGGACGTGCAGCTATAGTGACAGCACCCCGAAGGTCGATATTTGTTTTGGGGGTCACAGCCATTCTCCTTTCAGCTCGGGGATGGGGCTGATGCGGTCGAGAACAACGTACCGCTTGCCTTTCTGGATACGGGCTAGAACCACGACATCACCTTCCAGCAGGGCATTGTGGATCTTGACCTTTTTGGTGCCGACATACTTGTGCCGGTGGGAGGTGGGCAGAGCGGTCGCACCGTCCGAGGTTCTGTGCTGGTGCTCTTTTTCAAATTCCGTCCAGTGGCTTACGTCGATGTCCATTTCGTAGTCGGTCACATTCCGGGTCAGTACCAGCATCGGCTCCAGCAGAGTCGCTTTCTGGTCGAGCTGTATCTTGAGCGGAGCGGCTGAGACGACCGTACCAAAGAGCAGCTGCACAGGCTTGTCTGCGGCGATAGCCTCCGCCGCTGCCCGCTTGATGGTATCAATAGGGTCAGCCACTGATAAATTCACCTCCGATGAGAGTCAGGTCCATGGAATGCCGCTCACCCTGAAAGTTGTGTGTGACCTTGTGGACCACCATGTAGTTGCATAAAGTCATGTCCGGCAGGGTGAGCGAGACGATGATAGAGCAGCCTGCCCGGACTCGTGGGTCGCCGAAGACACCTTTGAGTCCCAGAGAGCGGGTGCGGTTGTTATAAAGCTTGAGCAGGGCATTGGCCTTGGCCTGCACACCGGTGGTGGTCTTGACCTGCTCACAGTATTGCAGCACGCCCCATTTGCTGATATTGCTGCTGTCCTGAGCAACATACAGCTCCCGCTTGCCGGTCTTGTCGTTCTCATAGAAAAGCTTGATTTTGTCGTAGGTCTGGCTGTCGATGCTGGTCTCGTAGGTATAGCTCTCGCCGGTCTCGGCATCCACCACGAGATCAAGCTTCAGCTGGTTGATGTTTCGGAGGCAGAGCCTGCCCACATCATCGTAAAGCACGTAGAGCTTGCCGGTGTTGGTCAGCGTTTCATCCAGCGCATTCTGTATCATGTCGAAGAGGGTCTGGTTCTGCTCATCGATAATGTCGATGACATGGCCGGTATCTTCGATGGTGCCGGTCTGCAGGTGGAAATCTTCCGCCAGCCGTTTGAGCAGTTCTGAGGCTTTCAGGCCGGTGCCAATAAAGGTGTCCTTGTTTTTGAGATAGCGCAGCTGGTCATAGGCTGTCACGCTGATAAGGCCGTCGCTGACAGACTTTTTGGCGAAGACATAGCCATAGAACATATCGATGCCATCCACAGACAAATGGACGCGGTCGCCCTCTTCGAAATCGAGGGTTTCGTCTGCGAGGACCGTGAACTTGAGAGTGCCGGGCGCGCCCTTCCGCTCCAAAGCAAGCGAAACACCTTCCTGCACGACTGGGTACAGGGGCGTCCCTTCATGCTCTAAAAACAAAGAATATGCCATACCGTCACTCCCTCAAATCAAGCAGTGTGCCGGCTTCGGGTGTGTTGGTGTTCAGCCCGCTGCGCTTGGCAATGGCCAGCCAGCTGTCTCCGCTGCCGGTCAGCTGCTTGGCGATATTCCAGACGGTGTCGCCCGCCTTGGTGATGTAAGTGGCCGGAGAGGGGGCGGACGGTGCAGGCCGTGTCGAGGTGACGGACGCGGTCAGAGTTCCGTCCTCAGCCTGAGTGATGTCAGCCCGTTTTGTGCCGTAGCTTTTCCACTGTTTCAACTCGATCTGGACCGTAGTGTCCAGACCCTCCGAAGCATCATCAACGATTTGATAGTCCTCCAGAGCGACGGTCATGTTGGTGTAGTGCAGCATCCCGCCGCCTGGCTTCGTGCGGACGAGTATCCACTGGAAGCCGGTGTCCCGCTGGGAGAGCCGCTGGAAATAGGCGAGGTAGTAGCTGGGCGGCAGAACGACGGAGGAAGAGAACGGATAAGCCCTGTGGGGAAGCAGCAGCTCAAACGAAACATCCGACAGGCCCGGTGTCTTGAGCAGGTTGATCTCTTCACCATTCAGCAGATTCATGGTCTTGTTCTGGCCGTTGACCTTGACTGTTACCTTGCCCGGGCAGACGGGCATCAGCAGGCCGTTGAGGAACATCTTATAAGCCATTATCCATGCACCCCCTCATAGCTGACATCCAGCTTTTCGGCGAACCAGTCCGCCCAGTAGTCCATGATGCCGTCCACATCTACATCCTTCGAGATGCTGTTGTGGTTGGTCTGTTCGATGCGGACTTCGGCAGTGGTGAAGCGGTTGATGGCCTCCCGCTCGGCAATGTCGCGCAGATATTTCAGCTCTTCGCTGGTAATATCCAGTTTTTTCGAACTTGCGGCCGTGTTGGCTGCGGTGAAGCCGGAGTTCTGCTCGATGCGCTCGAGGGTATTGCCGAAGTCGAATGCGCCCATCGAGTCCATCGAGAAGCCGTCAAAAAGGTCGCTGACCTTGCTGTCCACGCCCTGGCCGAAGGAATAACCTGCGTCCCATACGTCAGAATACTGGATGCGCTGGATACCGCTGTAATCGCCCCGGTCGAGGGTGATGGCTGTGTCGTTCTTGCCCCACTGGGTCACGGTGCCTTTCAGGTCCTCGAGACCTGCCGTCCAGTTGGTGCCAAAGATAGCATCAATAATGGTGGTCACGACCTGGCCGAGAGACAAGAACCAGCTGATGATCTGGCCGATGAGGTTGGCCACCGCGCCACCGAAAGAATCGAAGCCGCCGTTTGCAGCATTCAGGACCCATTCGATGATGCCGAGGAAAAAGTTCACGAATGTGCCGATGATAGCGAGAAAGCTGTTGTAAACCCCGATGCCGGTGTTCAGGATGAGCGATGCAGCCACGGCAAAAATGCCGCAGATAATGCCCGTCGCAGAAATCGCAGAACCGGTCATGTTGTTGATGGCAGCCACTATCAGATAGATGGCGGCAACTACAGCGATAATGCCAACGATCACCCACGTCAGCGGGCAGGACAGCAGGGCGGCATTGAAGCCGTACTGTGCAGCAGTTGCGCTGGCGGTAGACATGGCAGCGGCCTGCTCGGAGGCCGAAAGTGCAGCGTTTGCCGCTGCTGCCTTGTATGCCTGGACAGCGGCGATGCCTTTCTGGATGTTGCTGATGGCCGTGAGGGCGTTATTGGTCAGCAGGTAGCCGTTGTAGAGCAGCATCGCAGCGGCAATGCCAAAGATGAGAGGTTGGATGATGCCCCAGTTGTCGATGAAGGCCGAAGCGATGGAGAGAAGAACATCCAGCGTCACAGTGCCGGCTTTCGCTGCCGCCGCAAGCCCGTCCAGCAGGCCGTCTGTGACGGCGGAAAACTTGTCGGTGTTGGCGATGTCGTTTATCCTCTGCAGGATGGGGCTGAAGATTGAGAGGGCTTTGTTCTGCATCGAGGTCCATATCTGGCCCCACGTCATGGGCATGGACTCGAAGGCCGCGTTGGTCTCATCTGCCGCACCCAACAGCGCGTCTTTCACGACTTCTGCCGTGACGGCACCTTTTTCTGCATAGGACTTGATGGAGCCTTCTGCGATGCCCATGTACTGCTCGATGATGCGGGCGATGCCGGGGGCGTTCTCGAGGACGGAGTTCAGCTCTTCGCCGCGAAGGACGCCCATGCCCATGGCCTGCTTGAGCTGGAGCATGGCAGCAGCCTGGCCCTGTGCGTCTGCGCCGCCGATGACGAACTGCTTGTTGACCTGCTCGATGAAGGAGATGAGCTCGTCATTGCTGCTGAACGCGGCCTTGGCATTGGCACCCATACTGGCAACAGCGGAGGCTGTGTCAAAGTAGGCGGCGCGGGAACGCTGGGCCGATGCCATGATCTTGCGCTCCAGCTCTTCGACGGACCCGCCGTCATCAACCGTTACACCTATGCGGGCGTCTGTATTTGCCAGCTTGTCTGTAAGCTGGCTGTCGTCCACATCAAGCCCTACGTGTACGCTGGCATCGGCCAGCTGAGGCACTGGTTCCTGCTGGTCCACGATAAGATTCAGGCGCGCTTTGGTGCTTGCCAGTTCGTCCGAGAGGCCGACTACCTTTTTGATGGCAGCCAGACCGCCCACAGTGGCGACGAGGCTCTTGAATCTGCCCAGAAGAGTATCCGCCGCCGAAGAACCGCCCCGGATGGAGCTGTTCAGCTCGTTCTGGGCGTCGTCTGCATTCCGTATCTGCTCCTCAGTGCGGGAAAAATCAGACATGACTCCGGAAAGTTCTGCCCGGGCCTGCCGGATGCTGGAAACATCAATGGCCCCGCTGGAAGCAGTATTCAGCGCTTCGAAGCTGTCCATCACGACGTTCATCGCCCGGTGCATGGTGCGCAGCGGGCCGGAGACGCCGTCATATAGGGAGATCGCTGTCCGAATGGTCGCCAAACGGCGTCACCTCCTTTTGCTCTTTCGTTCGGCTTCTTTCTGCCGTTTCTTTTCTTCCTCTCCGCGTACTTCGCAGGAGGCGATGATAAAGGCTCTCTCTTTCCGGGACAGGGAGAGAAAGGCGGAGGGAATGAGGTGCAGTTCCTGCAGGCAATAGTGGGCGATGTTTGCCTCCTCATCGCCCTCAGTTATCAGTTTTTTGCGTCGTCCACCTCGTCCTGCAGGGGAACATCGAAGCCGCAGACCTCCTGCACCTTCTGCAGGTATTCGGCATACTCGCCGGAGGTGAGCATGGTCTTGAGCAGGTTTTCTGCGCCCATGACCTTGTAGCTGTCCTGCAGAGCTTTATCGTTCAGATTGGGGTACACGGTGCAGGCAACAGCCAGCTTGCCCAGATACAGGTTGTAATCCGTCTCCTGCTGGTACTGGTTGCGCCGGCCGGGGACCGGCACACGTTTGACACAGCTTTTACGCAGAGATTCATCTTCTGCGCCGGTGATGGCTTTGAGCTTCCACTGCAGGGGCTTGCGATTGCCCTTTTTGTCCGTTTCATCAGACAGGAAGCGTTTGGAGACCACAAAAGCGGCCTCCTCTTCGGGAGGAATGGCGTTTTCGGCCAGAAATGCACTCAAATCCATATCAAAAATCCTTTCTTGTTAAAAAATCACTGCATCCCGTCCAGCAGGGTGAAGTTTTCGGGGATCTCGAAGTCCTCGAAGGTGAAATCCATATCCTCGTCGATGTATTCGGCATCGGCATCGAATTTGGCCAGGATGCCGCCGTCCATATTGCAGTCTTTCAGGATGACCGTCTGACGACCCACCGAAGAAGTAGGGTCTTCGTTGGTACACTGGATGTCGAAATAGATGTCCTCGCCGGTGTCCTTGTAGCGCTTGAGCAGACGGCGGAAGATGGGCATATTGTAGTGGAAAGTGGCAGAGCCGGTGCCTTTCCAGCCGGTGGCTTTGTTGCCCTTGCCGGTCTTTCCCAGAATGGAAACCTCGGATTTGGTCTTTTCCACCTTGGCTTCCAGCTTGATGGCCTGCATGAGGTTGTAGCGGTTGCCCTCAATGGTGACGTAGCACTCGGCCAGAGAGGCCGAGACGGCGTCCTTGGCGTTCATGATGTTTGCCATAAAATGTCCCTCCTTTCTTTAGTTGACGTAGACCGTCATATACAGCTGCTCCATCGCGTTCACAGGAGTGACGTGGTCGGAGACGGCAACGGACTTTTTGCTCTCGCCCTTCTCCACGGTGATGCCTTCGGGGTCGAAATCCTCCAGCGCGCGGATGGCCTGCAGCTTCTGGTGGTGGGACACGATGTCGTTCCACAGAGAAATACGGCCTGCGCCGTCGTTGGGGACCTTGCCGAGGTACTTCGTGCCGAACAGCACCGCGATGTCGTTGGCGATCTGGTCGAGCACCCGGATGGTCTGGTTGGAGGAAAAGTCTGCACCCTTTTCATCGGTGATGGACACGAAGGTGTTGATGTCGGAGAGCACCCGTGTCTCACCGTCCACGTCGTGGAGCATGAAGGAGCCCTCCTGGATGCCGGCTTCCAGCTGAGTCTGGGTATAGCGGGTGTCCGGGGTATACTCGCCGTCGTAGACCATGTTGGTGGCGCTCTTGTTGACCGCAGTGCCGGCGGCCACGCCCACGACCCACGGGATGAGAGCCGCAGGGTCTGCGCCTTCGTCAGTGACGGTGTTTTTCAGGGAAATGACGCCTTCGTCATCGGCCAGATAGCGGAAGCCGATGCACTGGAACTTCTTGCCCACATCGTTGCGCATACGCTCGGTGAAGGCTGCGAAGAGCTTCTTGATAGTATCGTTGGCCGAGGTGCAGCCCAGGGCATTGAAGGTGCGGCTCTCGACGGCATCGAGGAAGGTCTGGTAGTTGCCATCTTCGACTGTGCCGTTGGTGCCGCCGGTCAGCGGCGTGGATGCTGTCAGAGCCAGCACAGCATCATCCTTCCAGACGATGAAATCATTGTCCGCCAGTTCTGCGGCGGTGGAAATGCCCTCCTGCGTCTCGACCTTCTGGGTGTCGAGGAAGGTCTCCACATCGTACCGAGGAGCCTGCTCGGTGCTGCCTTCGCTGGCTGTGATGACTACCCGCAGGGCGTTGCCCCGGATGCCGGGATATTTTGCGCTGCCGAAGGCGCAGGACGCCTTGATGCCGCCCGAGCCCAGACGGAAGAAATGCACGGTCTTTGCGTGACAGAACACCTCCCGCATGGGCCGCAGCGCTGCGGCGGTGTAGGAGTAGCCGAAGAGCGTCTGGCTGTTCTTGAGGAAATCGCCCTGCTCTACCGTGAAGATCTCGCCCTGCGGCCCCCAGTCCATCTCGAGCGGGAGGGCCGCATAGCCGCGGTCGGAGAGGGTCGCCGAGGCCGACGCCACGGAGACCGTGTTGATGTACGCGCCCGGCAGGCGCTTGTTCTGCACCAGAAAGGTGCCGCCGCCCAGTGCCATATCAGTTCACCTTGCCTTTCATAAACTTGCGAATGGCCTCTTCGGCCTGCGCCAGCGTATATTCCTTGCCGTCTTCCAGCAGGACGCTGAGCAGGTCCCGACGGCCAGCAAAACGCTTAAATGTCAGTATCTTTTCTTTCGGGAATTTCGGTTCATTCATTGGTTGACCTCCATGTGCAGCTCGCCCATCTTCTCGGGAAGGTCGATGCGGCGGAGCGTCATGTTGAAACTGACGAAAAAATGCAGCACACCGTCCTGAACCTCCCAGCTCATGGATGTGCCGTGGAGCTTGTCTCCGCCGGGCAGAGTGATGAACTCCAGTGCCTGCCACAGCTGCCACGCAATGGCCTGCATGGCAGCGTTGTCCTTTTCGTCCTCGGGGAAGAAGTGGACGTCGAAGGGGCTTTTCAACAGGAAGCGGTCTTTGCCCAGCGGGGAAAGCACGGCCTGCATAGGGAGAATGAAAAAGCAGGGCGTCTGAAAACCCTGCTCAATATCATTCTGGTAGATGCGGTATCCGGGGCCGAAAGTGTCCCGCAGGGCTTTGGCGATGCCCTTCACGATGTCATTTTCCACGGAATGCCTCCTTCAGGGCCTCGTCTACGGCCTTCTGGACGGCCTTCGGGTATTTTTCGGCGATCTCATCCACAGAGGTGCGCAGCATGAACTTGCCGTTCACCCAGCTGGCTTTCAGCCGCTTGCCCAGCGCGGGTACATACCGGCCCGGCGTCTGGCGGTGGCCGTACTCCACATAGGAGGCGTATTCCTCCGGGTTCTCGGCGGTGATGACATGGTCATCTCCGGCCTTTTCGTGAGAGACGCGCCATGCCCGCCGGAGGGTGCCGCCGCTGTAGCCAGACCAATAACGGTCAAAGATGGATCCACTTTTGCTGCGGAAGCGATAGGTCTTGCCCTTGCGCTTCCGGAACACCTGTTCGCCCTTCTTGTTGACGGTCTGGGTGGTGTAGTCGTCACCCTTCATGGTCACAGTCATCGGCTCGTCGAAATGAGGCGCTTTACCCACCGGCGTTCGCTTCTTCAGCTTGCTCAGCAGGGCGGCAGCGGCCTCGCTGCTTTTCTCGTCGATGATGGCGTCCAGCCTGCCGTTCAGCAGTTCCTGAAGCTGCGCGTCTACTTTCGCCAACGCGCTGTAATCGCACCCGCCCTTCATGCATACCTCTCTGCCAGTTCAAGCGGGATTTCCTGATGGGTCGGGTAGACCGCTGCCGGGCCGGACGACTTATAATGGAATGCGCGCGGAATCTCACCGGGCCGCAGGACGTCGATGCGGCTGCCCGGCGGGATGACCAGCTCCGGGGAGATGAACAGCTTGACACTCTGGCTGACCGCCGCCACGATGTCGCCGCTGGCGGTGGTCGAAGAAGAGAAGGACAGCCGGCAGGGCTGGTCTGCGTAGAGCACCTTGCTTTCAAAGCGGGTCAGGCAGTCGTCAGACTCTGCTTCCTGCTGGACGTAGACGGTGCAGGTGTCGGAATAAAATCGTTCCAACGCCGCGCGGGCCGCAGAAAAGGTCTTTCCGAGGTTTACCATACCAGCCTCCGGTGCCGATAGATCTCGGCCATGTCACAGTGGGTCAGCGCGTTGATGAGGGCATCGAGGCGCTGTTCCGGCGTGGTGCAGCCGTCCGTGGAGAAGGAAACCGTGGTGTCGCCCAGCTTGATGTCCTTCGCCTCGGCAGAGGCTTCAAAGCCGTCCAGCTGGCCGCAGCACTTCTTCATCCGCAGATACTCGCCGGCGGTCATCCGCTCGGCCAGCGGAATCAGCGCCTGCGGCAGCTCATCGAGGTTGGTGAGGTCAAGCAGGGTGCTTTCCATGGAGCGTTTTACCAGCGACAGCCACGGGTCAGTCTCGTCAACGGACTCGAACCCGAGAGCGTGGAGCAGCTTGATGACGTTTTCCAGCATGGTGTGCCTCCTTATGCCGGGGTGATCTCGAACCAGCCCTTGGTCTTGGGGTTATCGCCCTCTGCGGGCTCCATCTTGACATAGCCGACGCCGGACTTGGCATAATAGCTCTTATCCTTGTTCACGGCGGTGTCGGCGGTGGCTGCTGCAGTGCCGGTGATGATGCCGACGGCCTTGGTGGCGTCGGTCATGGCAGCGACGTAGTACTTGCGGCTGTAGATGGTGTTGCGGCGGATGTTCTCCTCGCGCTGCTGCTCCACCTCGGTGCCTTTCTTGTTGAAGAGAGTGACGGCCTTCTTGGTGGCGATGACCACCTTGCCGCTGGCGGCATCCTTCTTGGTGTAGAGGTTGATGCCGCCCACCGTGCCGATATAGCCCTGCTTGGCGAAGGACTCCACATATTTCAGGTCATCCTTGAGGGCCTTGCGCAGCTTTGCCATCTCGGCAGGGTTGACGAAGCCGAAGATGCTCACGCCTTCCAGATCTTCGAGGTTCAGCATGGCAGCGGCGTCCACGAAGGCGTCGAAGCCCAGCGCAGGGGTCACGAGGGTAAGAGTAGCATCATTGAACGCGGTGTAGATGTCGGCGTTCTGGGTGTTGAACAGGTCAACGCCTGCATGGCGGGTGCCAGTGGTGACGACCATCGGGTCGGTCATGGCATCCTCGTCGAAATAGGAGAAGCGGTTCTGCGCCAGCAGGATCTTGTAGACCTTCTCGGTGAAGTCGGCCTCGATGGTCTTGGTGTTGCCCTCGCCCTTGGTCAGCTTCTCGGTGCCGTCGGTGGCCTTGTAGACGTGGACATTGTAGTCCATGCCTGCCGTGCCGGTCAGGGAGTTATCGACGGTGCAGAACTGCACAAGGTCGAGGTGGGAGTTGTACTGGTCTTCGATCTCATTGGCGAGAAAGAAATTATCGTAGGGTTTGTTGGGCATCAGGTAACACCTCCGTTGTAAAGAGCCCGGTACTCCTCAGGGTGGTTGATGGAGTAAGTGTGTCGTTCGGTGGCGTTCATGCCGCGCAGCCGCTCAAGGGTCATGCCGTTGATGCCGGGAGGGTCACCCTTCTCGGCGGGCTTTGCGCCCTTGAAGCCGCCCGCAGCAGCTTTCTCGAAGAGGAACGCCGTCTCTTCGTTCTCGGCCAGCTTCTTGACCTCATCCGCAAGGCCCTTCACGGTGCCGTCGTCGGTCAGCTCTGCCTTGCTGATAAAGTCAGCCAGCAGGGCCTTGGCGGCGGTGTTGTTCTTGGCCTTGGCACCGGTCAGCGCCAGCTCCACGGCGTTGCTGATCTTCAGCGCCTTGAGCTGGGCGGCATAGTCGGCGTCTTTCTGCTTGTTGTCGGCCTGAAGCTGGGTGATTTGGGCCTGAAGAGCAGCGGCGTCCACCTTTTTCAGCTCTTCCAGCTGTTTGTCCCGCTCAGAGAGGGCGGTGCGGGCAGCTTTCAGCTCGGTGTTGACCTCATTGAAGCGGCTCTTGGTCACGAAATCGCCGTTCAGGCCATCCATGACCTTGTCTGCCTGCTCTTCGGTCAGACCCATTGCCAGCAGGTCTTCTTTCTTCATGTCGTTCACCTCGTTTGTTGAGTCCTGTGTTTACCGTGGGTAGGAGCCACGACTTGCCCCGCTGCGTTTACCGTCTGCGGCGGGAAAGACGATGGTGCCGCTTACAGGAATCGAACCCGCGTCCGCTGATTACAAATCAGCAGCTCTACCATTGAGCGAAAACGGCATGAAAAAAGCGCCCTCGCCCGGAGGCAAAGACGCTTGCATGATTCAGTTTTTCTTGCGAACGAGCGATTTCAGCCACTCTTTCAGCTCAGAGAACATCTTGGAAAGAATGGAGACAGTAATGACCAGTGCTGCGAAAGTCCAGCAGTAGGCAAAGAAATAGAAAACGACAGGATGCAGCGCCATGAGCCAGAGAGTAAAAAGTTTCATGCTATCCTCCTAAAAAATGGGCAAAAGAAAACCACGGTGCGGTGTGCATCGTGGCCTAAAGGCTTATTTCGTGGGATGTTTTAACGCATATTGAGCGACGGTAGCCAAAAGCCGCCGCTCGTCTTTACCGTCATCATAGACACGCATTTCTTCGGGCGTATAAGGCTCGGCGGCATTCGCAAGCTCAGAAAGCTTTGTAGTCAAATCCGTATTTTTCGGCTCCATGTAAAACTGCCTCCATGAATTTCAGATATTCTTGAGCATCCTCTTGACGATTGGGAAACAACTCCATTTGCTCATTCAGGAAAAGAAGGTATCCTGAAATATCAAAATCCTCAGTTTTTTGAAAAAGATAAACAGAGCCGTTGTTTCCAACTACTGTCATTATACTCGAATCTGCATCGCTTGCAAACTGTAGAATGTCGCCCAAAGAAAAAGATGTTCCTGTAGGGTGACTGTGAATCGTACCAACTGCGCCTTGAGGTGTCGCCGGAAACTGTATGCTTCCAGAGGATTTGCTGATAAACGGTTCTGTGTGAGAAAAGTCGCTCATAAGGAAACAACCTGCTTCATGGTCGGGAGTGCCGGAGTCGAGGACTAGTTGCAGGACAGAACGGTGAGCATCTCGCAGAGAAAGTGCTTGACTTTCCGTCATTTCGGAGAATTGAGCTGTCGGAATATTCTGTACGGTCTCATCAGAAGGAATGACCGTACCCTTCAGAACATCCTGATAAAGAGCGGTTTTCTGCCTACTCTTCCACTCCAGCCACTTCGTTCCCGCAGGCACATAATACTTTTCGCCGTCCTCATCGCGTGCGATGCGCAGGCCGTCGGCGAAGTCCTCCGGGATGACGGGTGCGGTGGTGCAGCGGCAGCGGGGATGGAAAGGCGGCACGGTGACGCCCGGCTCATACTGGGCAAGAGGTATCTCTTTGCCGTCCAGCTGGCCGCAGATGCTGCAGGTGCTGCCGTCTAGAGTGCCGATGATCTCCACCTTCTCGACGCCCAAGTCCTTGAAGCCCTGCTTCTCGGCGAGGGCGCTGTAGTAGGCCGTTTCGGTGTAGACCAGACGGCCCGCCTTGTAGCGGTCAACGTCGAACTGTTTGGCGATGGCGTCGGTGAGCTGGGCCGGGGAGTCGCCCCGCAGCAGACCCTGCGTCAAGCCTTTATGAACGGCCTGCACGAGGGCGTTCTTATTCGTCCAGCAGCGGTCGCGGAAGGTGCGGTCGTCCGTCGTCCACGCCTTGGAGGTAAGGGCGTCCAACTGGGTCTTGTCGAGGGAGACGGTTTTGAAATTCACGTCGAGGCCCTTGGCTGCTTCCTGCAGGGTGCCGGTGTAGGCGTCGTCTGCCGCCCGGCGAACGGCCTCTGTGAGCCGTGCTTTCTGCCCGGCATATAATTCCTCTATCTGCTGGCGAATCTGTGTTTCCACGGCTTCTAGCCGGGAGATATGAACCTTAGCCGAAGCATTGCGCAGCTGGCGCTGCCACGTCTCATCTAACCCGGCTTTCTGGGCTGTCTCGATGTACTGTGCCACGTCCCACCGGAACTCTTCCAGCTCTTTCGCTCCCAGCAGACGCCGGGCCTCGGTGAGAGAAACGCCGTTGTCGTCAGCGAATCGGGTACACCAGCTGTCCAGTTCCTTGCGGGTGCGGTACAGGGCCTGCCGGTACAGCGCTTCCATTTCCCGGAGTGCAGCCTGTGCGGTCTTGTAGGTGCTGCGTTCCAGCAGGGAAAAGCGCCCCCGCCAGTATTCAGAGTTCTTCACGGCGGGTCACGCTCCCTGTTATGTATTGAAGGTAGTTGATGTATAGCTGTCCTGAGCCTGTGCGGCCTTTTCTTCCGCCAGACGGTCAAGCTCGGTCTGGGCGTCCGTTACCCACGGATGCTGCTCAACGATGGTCCGGTTGGAGAGCAGCCCCACCGAGTTGCGGCAGTTGGTGATGCTCTCCGTCTCGTTGATGAGCATATCGCGGTTGAACACGATGGTGACAGGGACATCCTCGAAATCGCCCTTGCCCCGGTTGACGAGGTCTTTGTTGATGAACCAGAGCAGGTCTTCGAAGGCGGCCTGAAACTCGGTCTCCATGCCGTTTGCATCGAGGTCGATGTCAGCGTACATACTCTGGATGTTCATCTGGTTGGGATTACCGGAGAGACGGTCATCCTTGGCGTCGTAGCTCTTGGCGTTCTCGATGAGCGCCTTTTTCAGCAGGTCGAGGATGGCTTTGTAGTTGTCGGAGTTGACCTCGACGATCAGTTTTTCCACGCCGCCATCATCCCGCACCTTGACCGCGCCGTAGGCCGAAAGGTTTTCCCGGAACTTTCCCAGGTCCTCGCCGTCATAGTTGCGTAGGATGAGGATGGTGTTCCGGGCATCCTCCTGCATATTGTTCGTGAAGTCGGAGAGCAGGGTGTTGATGGCGTCCTGCAGGCACTTGACCCGCTGGATGAGCGGGAGCTCCTGCTTGTTGTACTTGAAGGGGATGAGCGGGATGCGCTCCCAGTTATAGCCGGTGTCAGGCCCATCCGGCCCGGGACCGGTAAAATATGTTTCGTACTCTCCGGCAGCAGTGTCCGGCAGCAGCATATCGTTCTGAAAGATGTAGCGGTGGATGCCGTCCTTTCTGAACAACTCCACCTTTTCGACGGTCTCTTTTGTGTAGCCGTTCCAGACCTCCTGCGTGTAGAGCCGGGCGGCGCAGTCCAGCCGGGTATGGTCATCGTCAGCCCAGAAGGGCAGCACCTCGTATCCGGAAAAGCGCTTGAATGCCAGATGGCCGTCTTCGCCATAGTAGGGGTAAAGCCAGGCCAGACCGTTGTTCAGTGCGTCTTCGGCCAGATATTTCAGCTGCCGGAAGAAGCCGCGGTTGAAGTATCCCGCCAGCAGGTCGGAATAGGTCTGGTCTTCGCAGCTCACCGTGAAAGGCTTGCCCACAAAGTAATTCACCTTCTGGTCAACGGCCTTCGCATACTGGTTGTCGATGAGCTTGTTGTTGGGCAGATTCTTCACCGGCACAAGATTGCCGTCCCGCCCGATGGCTGTTCGCTGACGGTTCAGAATTTCATGCCGGCCTTCGTAGTAGTCAGAGCCTTTTATCTGCATCCCTCGCCGGGGGCTGGCTTTCCATTCCTTGATCTCTGCCGCAAACTGATTTTCGGTCATGCAGGTGGAACGCTGGACGATGAGACGGTTGATCTTCTCCATCACGCCGTTCACGATAAGATTCATGGATGTACCTCTCAGTCAAAGCTGTATGTCGGTCCGCGCTGGATGTCCTCCATCGCGTATCGCATGGCGTCCATCAGGTGGTTGAAGTCGTCGATGGGTTTTCCGGTCTTGTTGCCGAACTTATCCTTGGCCCATGTGTAGTTGGAAATTTCGGTCAGGAAATTCACGCAGCGGGGATGTACCACGATACGGAAGTTCTGGATGTACTGGATGCCGCTGCGGATGGAGTCTGGGCCTTTGCCCGCCGGGCGGATGCGGCGAAGACCCTCTTCCCGCAGCTCGTCGAGGCTCTTCGGCTCGGCGCTGTCGCCCCGGATGCGCTCCTTGGCGTATCCCATGCCGTAAATGCGTTGGTAGATGGTCCGGTTGGTCAACCCGCGTTCATAAAGCTCATCGAACACCCAAATGGTCATCTCCTTTTCGCTCACCAGCCCGCAGAAGAATGCGGTCGGGTCGTTGGTGTAACCGAAATCAAGGCCGAACGCACTCTTGACGTCCGGCCTTGCCGCTATGATGGTCTTTTCGAAGACTTCCTCCACCCAGTTTTCGAACACCAGACCGTCCACGATGCCCCATTCGCCCAAACCGGCGACGCTGTAGCGGCGGGGGTTCTGAACCTTCATCCGCTCAAACACCCGGCGGTCGGCATCGTCGAGCCATTCGTTGCAGGTGTAGTTCGTGGTCAGCGCCAGAGTATCGGGGTCGGGGGTGTCAAAAAAGCGGGCTTTGAGCCAGTGGTGCTCGTTCCACGGGTTGAAGGTCAGTGTGACCTGTTTGAACAATCCCGTTTCAGGCGGGATAGCGCCACGGATGGACTCGTCTATCATATTGAAATCGGCTTCAGAGCTGATTTCATATGCCTCCTCTATCCACGCCCAGCACAGATACCCGTGCTCGGCCGCGATGGACGTGACCTTGAGCGGGTCATCCAGACCACGGAACAGGATCTTCTGTCCAGTGGGCTTGTAGGTCAGCTCGAGGGGGCTTTCCTTCACGTCCCAGAACGCCTGCACACCGAGGCGGCTGATAGCCCATTTCAGGTCGGTGAAACAGGAGTCGTGCAGGGTGCGGTATACCTTGCGGATGACCAGCAGGTTCGCCTGCGGGTATTTCATCAGGTTGACGATGTACCACAGCGCGGTGGTCTTGGATTTTTTGGAGGCGCGAGAGCCTTTGCAGACCCGGTAGCGGCCTTTGAACCGCCAGAAGGTGCCGTAGCCCTGGCCGACGATGTCCGGCAGGTGGAGCTGGCTTGCGCGGGAGTCAGTCAACAAGCTGTTCATCGCCGGAGATCACCACCGGAATCGGCCCGCCCAGTTCTACGTTGTCCTTGAACATCCCGTAGCGCTTGCCGATGAGCTCGGCAGCTTTCAGGCGATCTCTCGCGGAGACATCGATGTCCTCGATCTCCTGCATCCCGTCGCCGCACAGCACGAGGGTCTGTTCCTTATGCTTGCCCCGCATGACCGAGGTGAGATATTCCAGAACCTCCTGTGCGTCGGCGGTCTTTTTGGAGTGGAGCTGGGCAAGGCGGTCATCGATGTAGGCTCTCATCTCAGGATTGAATTTGCCTGAGGGTTTTTGAGGGTTTCCTTCATTGAGCCATTTGCAGGCATTTCGAGCGGTTTTAGGCGAATACCCTGCACGGAGAGCCGCTTTGGTAGCGTCGCTGTCCACAAGATATTCGTCACAAAAGCGCTTCTGTCGGTCGTTCAAGGTATCCACCACCTCTCTTGCAAAAAAGTTGGAGCAGCCGGGAGGGTGCGGCCCTCCGTCCGTCTGGTCACGCCAGCGCTCTCGCGACTGAGCTACGGCTGCATAAAAAATCCCCGCACATTTCTGTGCAGGGAAGAAAAGCTTTGAAGCAGCCTCAGAAAGCTCAAGAAGGAGAAAAATGCCTGTCAAGCAGCAAAAAGTCCAAAGGAGCAATTCATCATGATGAAGGAAAAGTTTCGGAGGCTGCATATATCGGGTGGCCTTTCCGGCTCTGCCGATGGTATCATTTTACACCGGAAGAGAGTGAACGCACAATGAACGGATACTGAACAGTTTCAGAGCTTCAGGTGTTCAATGGCCCGGCGGCGCAGGGCGAAAATGCCACGGGAAGTGAAATTCATGTCTGCGGCTACCTGCTCCCATTTCAGGCCGTCCAGATAGTATTTGCGCAGAGCGCAGTATTCGTTGGCATCCAACTGTACAAGTGCAGCATCAATTTCTGCAAACAAGGCGTCGAGGACTGCCAGCTGTGCGTAGGCGCGGCGCTCGGCTTCTTCTTCACGCTCTACTGCCCGGGCAAGGCTCTGCCCATCTTTGCTGCCGCCCGGTGCTGCACTGAGATTCTGGGTGATATGCCGGGTGGCCTCCTGCGCCTCTGCCAGCCGGAAGGAAAGCCGCTGGTAGAGCTTTTCGGCTTCCCGATAGCGGGAGAGCCAGCTTATCTTCTCTTCGTGGGTCAAATTGGTTACTCCTTTCTATGGAGGGTATGGAGGATAGGAGGCTATTTCTGAAAAATCCCTAGGGGGGGAACAAAAATATATAGGAAAAAGTCTGGGAAACGGCTCCTTTGCTTCCATACCCTCCATATGCTCAATTTTTCAGGCGGGTCTGCTCATAGAGAGGGCTGCTTTTGACTGGTGCGACGGATGGCTCTGTGCCACGTGCCAACGCCATGCAGCGCATCCCTTCATCTGAAAGGGTCATACCTACATACTCGTTGTAGTACATACCCTTGCGGATCTCGTAGTGCTTTTTCACTTCCATGCCGAACTGTTTGTTCGCCATGCGCCATTTTTCGTTGTTTTCACTGCACCAGTTCAGATAGGTGCGGAACAGCACGCTGGCCTGAACTGCACTGTCCTCGGCCGGTTCGGTGCAGTCAGCCAGAAAGGCCGCGATGCGGTCCTGGTCTTGTTTATAGGCGTTTACGGCGCTGTCCACGGCAGCACAGGGTGGCAGACCGTGCCGTTTGCCGCCCTGGCTGTTGGCCAGCCATTTCTGCAGGCCGCCCAGCGCCCAGTTGAGGATGCCGGGCAGTTCGGCCTCTAATTTCTGAGGCAGCAGCATATCCTGCTTGTCTTCCGGGATGCGCTGGGTGAAGGGGACCAGCCGGATGCGGCGCCAGATGCCCACATCGGTGCCGCGGATCTTCGGCAGGTGGTTGGTGGCTTCCAGCAGCTTGAACTCCGGACGGAACTCAAATTCCTTGCCGTACTGGAAGCGGGCAGTGATGGTGTTGCCGCCGGTCATTTGTTTTACGAGGCCTTCATCCAGCATCGCGCCCTGGTCGCCCTCTTCCAAAGTGACGAATCGGGCTCCTTTCAGGCGGGCGACGTCGCTGCGGGCCGCACCGGAGGAACGGCTGTGGGAGCTGGCGATGGTATCGGCTTGGGCGTTCATGCAGTAGTCGCCCAGCATCTTGGCCAGCGTTTCCAGAAAGGTGCTCTTGCCATTGGCACCGTCGCCGTACAAAAAGAACATACACTGTTCTCGTGTAGAGCCGCACAGGCAGTAGCCCACCATCACCTGCAGATATTCGGCCAGCTGAGCATCCCCGCCGGTGACCGACTGGATGAACGCTTCCCATACGGGGGCTTTTGCCAGCGGATCGTAGTCTACCTGTGCCATGCGGGTGATGTAGCGTTCCCGGTCGTGGGGCTCAAGTTCCCGGCGGGCGAGATCAAGGATGCCGTTGCGCACATTCAGCAGACCTTTGTTTTTATCGAACTGGTCCGGCAGCATGGGGATGCCAGGCAGATGCTGGGCCTCTTTGAGGAAGGCTTCCTTGCTGCGGCTGGAACGGCTTTTCTGCACATGGCGGCGCATGGCACCGGCAGAATTTGTGTCCCGGATGCCAAAGCAGGCCTTGTCCATCTGGTCCAGCATCTCATCCGCAAAGCCCTTGACCGCAGCAAGGTCATCCCGCTTCCAGCGGGTGCCATCCCATACCATCCAGCACTTGTCTGTGGGGTTATAGCGTACCCGGTCGGCGTAGCGGTCGCGGAAGCGCCGGGCATTTCCGGTGTCGTCCATGGAGTAGGTCTTGATGCCGGGGGCCGGCGCAGCAGGGGGATGCGCTCCATATTTTGCATTCAGAGTGCGGAGCGCTTCGTCTTGATCGGCAAAGGGTACGGCGTCCTGTGCGGATGTGGGGGAGTATACCTCCTGGCAGTCGCTGACGGCGCGCTCAAGCGTCCAACGTCCGTAGGTCTTGGCCCCGCGCCGTTCATCCCATTTGGGACGCATCAGGCCGGAGGAACGGAAAATACGGTCCATGCGCTCCACATCGGCACCAAACCAGAACGCCAGCAGATTGCAGAAACTGAGGTCTGCTTCGCTGTGGCTGTTGTAGTAACCCTGCCAGCTGCCTGCATACAGGGCGGCAAAGCGTTCGCCGTCGCGGGCGGCACAGGCGGTACGCAGCAGCTCTTCATCGGAGCAGTCCACCTTCTGCCGTATGGCTGCGGGAGCAGAAACCTGAGATGCTTTCGGTTTCGCCAGATATTTTGCGTGTACGGCGGCACATTCGGCGCTGCGTTCCTCGATGGAAAAGCTGTTCAGGGCATTGCCGGTAACGGTGAAATACCGTCCGCCGTCGTACATTTCCAGTCCGATGCTGCTCTTGCGGCAGGCTCCGGCTGGCTTTTTTCCTGTAAACAGCAGGTGTACGCCGGTGCCGCTGGGACTTGATTCGGTATAGGTCTGCATTTGGTCGATGATCTCTCTGGCCATATCAGAGAGTGTCCCGGTATCCGGGTCCCGGCAATGGTCGATGTCGATGCCGCACAGCCCATCCCCTAAAAGCACCCCGACACCGTGCAGGCCAAAGCGGGAGACGGCAACCTGCGCTGCCGCCAGCGTACCCCATGTGGCGGGCTCATTTGGCATTGCGTTTTTTCCGGTGGCGGGGTTGATGGGCGTTTTTGCGGCGTCGAAGCAGACCCAGCGGCGGCTTTCTTTCAGCGCCTGAGGGAACTGTTCGAGCATAGGCACCTCCTCAGTTAAAAGGGAAGATCATCCGCGTCATTGATCACAGTGAAACCCTCCTGGGCGTTCGGCTGGGTCTGCGGGTTCAGGTAGTCTTCTACATTGCCCATGCCGAGGTAGCGGTCAACATAGGTGAGGGTGTACTGGGGCTTCTGCTTATCCTGCTGCACATTGATAACACACAGATGGCCGGGGAACAGGGAAAGCGACTTTTCCAATTCGCTCAGGCGGGCCAGCGGCAGCTGGATCATCTGCAGAAAACCTTTGAAGAAAGGCAGACCGTTCTTATTCAAGCCGTAGCTGGTAAAGGCATAACGGCCCCTGTACTGTCCCTCGGTAACGACAAAGGATACGCTCAGGGCGATGCCGTTATTGCTGCGGGCGACGATTTTGGCCTCTTTCAGAATGGCATTGTAGCGGCCGATCGGCAGGTTCCCGCTGCCGGTCTGGGCGCTGGCCGAGGCAAAATCATCATCAAGGGCGGCAAGGGCGGATGCATAGTTCAGTTCAGACATAGTAGTTACTCCTTTTCTGTAATGTTCATTTTTTTGTAAAGCGTCCGGCGCTGTTTATACTGTACCATCAGCTGCGGGGTCTTTTCGTCCACAAGGTCGATCACGAGGGCTTCAGTCTTGCCGGGGGCCGGGCGCTGGATGCGTCCGACGCTCTGCTGTACGATCACCTTGTTGCGGGTGGGTGTTGCCAGCACAAGACGGTCCAGACACGGGATGTCCAAACCCTCTTTTGCCAGTTGGTAGGTGGCGAACAGGATGCGGGCTTGTCCATTCTTCATGCGGGCAAGTGCGGCAGTGCGTTCTGATTTTTTGGTGGCGCCGCAGACGAACTCGGCGGCGAGGCCCAGGTTGAGTGCATAGGTGTGCAGCCGGTCCAGAATGGTCAGAGACGCTGCCAGGACCAGCCAGCTGCGGCCTTCCGTCACGGCCCTGTCGATGATTTGTTCCACCGTCTGCATCCGGCCCGTATCATCGGCCATGTGGTGCATCAGGCGGATGTAGTCGATGGGGCTTTCGTTGGCTCTGGGGGTGTACACAAAGGTGGTGGGGACTGTTTCGACTTTTGGCGTGATGAGGAGCTGCTCCAGCTGCAGGGGGTCGATCACTGCCACGCGGGGACCCAGGACCTGAAAAATGGTCTCGCTCAGGCCGTCGCTTCGGGTGTCGCTGGCGGTCAAGCCGAAGCGCCAGCGGGCGGGCAGGAATCGGAGCACTGCAGCAAACATACTGGCCTGTTCGGGATTGTTGACGACATGATGGCACTCGTCTACGATCACAACACCCACAGTGCGGGCAAGCTCGTCCAGCTCCATGCGGTATAGGCTCTGCACGGTGGCAATGGTGAGCTTAGTTCCACAGCGCTTGTGGCTGCCGGACACGATGGCCACCTCTCGCTCATCCAGCCCCAGACGCAGCTGTGCGCGCTCTTTGGCCTGCTGGGCAAGGTCTAGTGTGTGGGTGATCCAGAGCGCAGGTCTGCCCAGATGGGCAATGACCGCCATGCCGATCTCAGTCTTTCCGGCACCGCAGGGCGCGATCAGCACACCCTGACACCACCGGCAGGCAAGTGCAGCGTTCACGGCCTGCTGCTGGTAGCTCCGCAGAGAAAAGCGAGAAGTATCAAAATCGACTGGTTCGCCTTTGAGAGTCTGGACCTGTGCAGTGGTGCCTGCGGGCCGCGCCCGCCAGACCTCTTCCGCCATGCCGCGCGGCAGGGTGAGGGCGTTGCCCTTGATCTCGTACAGCATCACTGTCTCCGGGATGTTGTAGGTGGGCCTGCCCAGCCGCAGGGCGTTCTGAAACTTGGGATTCGGCACGGTCAGCTCATGGATGAGCTGGTGCAGCAGCGGCGTCGGCACATCCTGCAGGTGGAGTTCTCCATCCAGCGTATAGATCACGGATGCACCACCTCCAGTACGCTCAGAATATCAGTGGGCAGGCCTTCCAGCTTCACGCTGCCGCGCTCGCCGCTCTCAATGCGGTCGCGGATGTAGTACCACGGAAAGTAAACGTCTGAGGCAGGCACATCCCGGCGCACGGCTACTACGGCAACTCCGCCGGCATCCTCCTTGCGGCTGAGGTTTTCCACCTCGTTGGGGCGGAAAGCCGAGAAGGGAAGATTGCCTTTGGCGATATGCTTGCACTCGATGCCCCAGCTGCGGCCGTCGATGGTGGCCTCGATGTCGTAGGGCTGGCCGGAATAATCTATGGGCCAGCCCCGGCACCAGACCTTCGGGATGCCGCAGAGGATGTCCAGCAGATCGTCCTGCCAGACCTTGCCGCGGGCATTGCGGGCCTGCTGCAGCTTGTCTTTTTTCTGACGGGTGCGGGTATCACTGGGGCGCATTGTCGGCCTCCTTCTCCTTTTCGGCGGCGCGACGGGCTATTTCGGCTTTCCGGGCGCAGGCCTGGCACAGGCACTTGCCGTAGGTCTTACGGGTGTAACCGGCCAGTTGGTCGATGGTCATTTTGCTGGTGGCCGATACCAGCCGACCACATTCCTCGCAGCGAATGGGTTCCTTGCCATCGTTTGCCCACTCGGCCAGCTGTTGGCCCAGCTCCGGCGTGATCACTGCACCGAAGCCGTCCAAGAAGGTCACGTCCTTGCTGGTGGTGGCAATGTGGTCCCGCCCGATGGTGAACATGATGTCGAATTCATACTCCACGTCGTCTCGCTGCACCGGTGCGAGGCCCACTTTCACCGGCACCTGCTTGCCGCGGTCGTTCTCGGTGAGCACATAGTCCTGTTTGACCCGCAGAGTGCAGATCGTGTGGCAGTTGACGGACAGCAGGTAATTGATGAAGTTGTTCTGGATACGCCCGGCTTCATCCCAGGCGGTGTAGCTGTTTTTGTTGGGCTGAGCGGCAATGCCGGCCTTGATCTCCAGCACGCCGCCGGAACTGTTCCAGGCGTGGGACAAGCTGTCCACGATCACAACACCGTTTGGCCCCACCTTCTGTACAGCGGCGTCCACGCATTCCTTGTAGCGGTCGGGGGAATAGGGCGCTTTCAGTTCGATGTACCAGAACTCACCGATGCCCAGGTCGCTGCGGTTTGCGTACAGTTCACCGCGCCGGTGCTCGGTATCGATCAGGCAGACTTTCGAGAAGTCGCCGCCGGTCAGACCGGAAGCCAGCAGCAGTGCGCCCAGGGTCTTGCCGCCGCCAGACACACCGGCCAGTGCAATGCGCAGCTTGGATTTTTCGCGGGTAGCTCGGGTGATCTCAACCATAAAAATACCTCCTTAATGTTTCTGCGGGGTGAACCGTGCTGCGGCATCCCGTACATCCTGCGGAATATTGTCCGCATCGTCACAAAGCCAGAAAAGACCTTGTGTGTCCTCGTCCTGCCAGCGGGCGATACCGGTCTCTGCGTCCAGAAAACCAAAGTTTGCGCCGCCCTGGACCACGGCAAAGGCATCCAGCGGAAAAGCTGCTACCAAATTGCTGCCGCCGTACTGGACGAGGGCATTTGTGGTGGTGCATATCGGCAGGCAAACCATGCCGGTCTCGTAGGTGCCGGCCGTATAACGGCTGAGATCGGTGACTTTGTCGCCTTCGGGGATGTCCTGCGGGCCACAGCCCTTGGCTACCCACTTGGATTCGCCGATCTTGGGCATATCGGCCAGCCAGGTGACGATCTGGCCTGTGATCTCACTGGGACAGTACTCCTTTGGGATCAGCAGCGCCCAGCCCGCGCCGGTGATGAAAAAGGAATCCCAGAGCCCGCGATGTTCGGTGCGCTGGATCTTCACGCCGCCGCCCCGCCAACTCTGCTTCATCAGCCGGAGGAATGCCTTTATGTCAAATCTCATTCAAACAACGCCTCCCGTTCTGCGTCTTCCACACTGCCGGCAGCTGTGGGGTTGATGGTGGTATCGTCTTCCAGCGAGGACATGATCTCCCCGCACAGGGCGTACAGCGGCGCACCCATCTGGGCCAGCGGGGTGCCGGTGGCGCAAGCCTGCCCGAACCAGTTCAGGTACATGGAACGCATACTGTCTGCAATAAAACGTGCCTGCTGTTCGCAGGCCTGCTCCGGGGCAAGAAAGCCGTCTGCATCCTGCTGCAGCTTTTGGTATTTGGCTTCGGCTTCATTGGCCCGACGCTGAGCGTCTTCGACCTGACTGCGGGCCTGCGCTTTTGCGTCGGCGGTAAGGGTGTCTACCTGCCGGGCGACTTCGTCCTTGTCCACGATTCCCACGATGGGCTGCTTTCGGGCAGCTTCTGCCTCGGCCTTCCATTCGTCGCGTTCTCCTTCAGCTTTATCTGCGCGGGCTTTCTCTTGTTCCGCTTTCAGCCCAAGCCGATTGCAATCTTTGGCGGTGCTCAACTGGTCGGCACGGGCTTTGTCGCGTTCGGCTTCGGCAGTGTCGGCACGTTCTTTTTCGGCCTTGAGCTGAGCCAGCAGCTCCTGCACCCGCTGGCTGTCTCCGGCGGTTTCGACCAACTGCCCAGCGCACCCGCTGCGGGCGATGAGGTTCAAATCTTTGCGGGTCAGCTCGGGCAGCTGTTTTAATTCCGCAACAGTTGCGGAATTAAAAGCGTCTCCGTTTTTGACCATCGTGCGGGCGCTTCCCTCACTGAGTCCCTTGCTCTCATACCACTTTGTCCATGTGCCGCCGCCATACCGGCCTGCCTTGGCAGTCAGAGCGTGGATCCGGGCGAGGTAGATGCAGGAGATCAGATATTCGTCCTGCGCCGCACCATAATGCAGATCAAACTGCTGGTCGGCGTCTGCGGCCTGCTGGGACAAATCGCCAAGAGCGGAGAAGTCAAAGCTGGGGGCGGCGGGAATATTGACAAACGGTTCGGCAGCCTCTGCAGGGGGCAGCGCAGCCACGGCCACGTCTTCCGCCGCCGGGGGCTCTTGTGTGCATTTTCTGATGTCAGCGAGGATCTTTTCCCTTTCCTGCTGTGGGGTCATGTCCTTGCGGCTTCCATCCGGATCAAAAAATCGGGCGAACAAAGCTGCCTTGGCAGCAATGCCCTTTTTGTTGGAAGCGCAGACGAATGTACAGCAGTAGCGGCCATTGTGGGAGTAATCAGTGGGGCGAATCTCGTCTTGAGAAAAGCCGCCAGTGAGTTCGCCCAGAGGGAAAGTATCTTTGACCCATGCACTGATCTGTTCCAGGAAGTCGAAATCCAGGCTGACCACAGCGCAGGTGCATTTGTCTTTGGTCGAGCCGATAAAGTGGGAGTCATATGAGAGCGTTCTGCTCGTCCGACATTCGTAGCCCTTAATATCCTGCACGAAACGCTTGGCAGCCTCGTCCCACTTGTTGCCGCCCCACGGCATGGCGTAGGGACAGCCATAGCATTCATGGCCCGGGCCATATCCTTCCAGACGATTGCCGGTATTGTCGGCGCTGCCGGATTTCTGCACTCTCTGCCCACACTTGCAGATATAGGCAGTCACACTCTCACCTCCGTGTCTTTCAGACGGTCGAGCATTTCAACCTGCAGGTCTTTGCTCAGGGGCTGGAAGCGGTTATTCCGCCAGCCGTAGCAGAGGATGGTGCCATAGATGGGCTGGCCGCGATAAGTACGGTTCAGGCCCTTGCCGTAGATGGCGTACACCAGCACCGCAGGGGTTCGGGGCAGGACCTTCTGCTCGCAAGGACACTGCAAAAGCGCTTCCATGCCCTGCAGCGTGTCCGGCAGGGTAGTCACGGTCGGGTCTTTGCCCGGCTGAATCAAAATACCTTTCATGCATTACTCTCCTTTGTGTATCCGTGCTTGATACGGAGCTTTTCCAGCTCGTCGTAGTAGGTGTCATGCGAAAATTTGACACTGGAAAGGTACTCCCGCTGGAATGCGTCGGACAGGGTGGAAAGAATCTCCAGCGCCGCCAGGGCTTTGCCAAGAGCGGAAGCGATGCTTTCAAGAATGCCGGTATTGCAATCTCGGCGGAAGAACCTGTCAGAGCAGTAATAACGGTCTGGTCGGAGTCTGCCGTCAGCAAAGCCCTGCTCCAGAGTGGAAGTGCCGGTGCAAATGTCAGCGGCCGCTTTGTTCAGGGAGGCAAGCTGCTCATAAATCAGCGCAGACTGCCATTCGGGCATATTCCGGATATATTCCAGCAGTGCTTTTTGATTTTCCGTGTTCATTTTTCTTGCTAAAACCTCCAAAGTGTGTTATCCTTCGGGGTGATGGGGATTCAAACCATCATCCCTTTACAGGCTCGCCGGTGTTCGCTGCATCGGCGGGCTTTTTTGCGTTGCGGGGCAAATCATCGACGTTGTCGATGATCTCAAGCAGATCATCAGCAGCGGCGCTGTAGACGCTGGCTCTCGCCTCGTGGCTGATACGCTGGATGATGTCTGCCGACTGTTCTGCCTGCTCATGGTGGTGGTATTCGAGATTCTTGTAACGCCGGTGCAAGCTAACGAGGTGGGTTTTGACATTCATTTCTCAGCCTCCTCGAGATATGCATTCACAGCATCCAGAAGCGTATCGCTGCGCTCGATGAGCCGAATTGCTCGTTTGAGCATCCAAATTTGGATGTCCAAAAGCTTATTTTTGAGCATGAGAAGCTCAGCTCTGAGCAGTGCATAGAGACGTTTCTTCATGTGTCCCTCCGGTTCTGCCGGCACTCCGGCTCTTCGGGGCGGGCGTGGCGGCGGTCGATGTACCTGCGGCGCTGCACTTCGCGCTCTGCGGCATGGTCGCCCAGCTGGACGAAGAACAGTGCCAGCAACAGCAGCACCATTGCGGTGATGAAGTCGGCGTCGGAGATGACGCCAAGGGCTTCGATGCTACCTGCAAAGCCCAGTGCATACAGCATCCCGACGGCACCGCTGGCCACGGCCAGCCAGTACCAGACGCCAGATTTGATTCTCATGCGGATGCCTCCTTTTTTATTTCTGCGGCACACCCAGCTGCACCAGCAGGGCGGGGACATTGATCATGATGCACCGGCCACTCTTGAGGTGAGGAATGGTGCCTTTAGCAAGCTCTTTGCGCAGGTAGTATTCCGAAAGCCCGGTGGCCCGGGCAGCATCGCGGACATTCATGAATGGGGTAGAGGGGGCGGGAGGAGTATGCTTCCTCATAGCGGTCACTCCTTTTTCTCGGTGGTGAAGATGTCGGCCATGATCTGGTCGAATGCGGGCAGACCAAAGGCGACGCTCTTCAGCTGGTCAATGCGGCCGTCAAGCTCGACGGTGCGCACCTGCCCGAACTCGGGGTTGGAGAAGATCTGTAAGTCGTTCATGTGAGTATGTACCTCCTTGTGGGTGGTTCCCTTTCCGTGTTATACTGAGACAGGAAAGGAAGTGAAAAAAGTGGACAAAGAAGAAATGCTTCGAATTTTTGCGGCACCAGAAAGAGTTGCAGAGGCAATGGCAAGAAAAGATGAGCTTGTGGAACTGCCGGACCCTCCAGAGCCTAGGCCCCTTCTTTCAAAGGAAGAAACGGCAGCTCTTTTGGATGCGTGTAATCATTCGAAAAATTCATATACTGAAGAAATGATGTTGGATGCTCTGAATGATTTCGTGGAACGATACGACGAAAACCAGAAGGCTCAAGAAAAAGAAAATCGTGAAAACCGCAGGCTGACAATTACATCGATCTGTGTAGGTGTTGTTGCTGCGATTTTCGGAGGAGCATCTTTTATCGTCGCTGCTATAACACTAATCTTGCAACTGTCAAAATGAACGCCCCAATTTGGAGCGCCAGCGCAATGCACTGGAAGAAAAGGGCCAGTTGCATCAGTTCAGTCAAGGTCCGGTTGGAAAGCCGCTCTTTCCAGCTGGGCTTTTTGTTGTTGTCCATGTGATTCACCTCCTTCAAGAATAAAATTCTACTTTAAGTAGACAAATCGGCGAAAAAAATTTGGTCAATGGGAATACCTACAACTTCACTAATTTTTTTCGCAATGGCTACAGTGGCATCTTCCGGTGACATCTCGATTTTACGGTATGTATCACGCGAAACGCCAAGCTTTTCCGCCATTTCACGCTGAGTGAAGCCTGCGTACTGGCGGGCCTGTTTTACAGTGAAGCCCAAATCCACACCCCCCTTTCGTCTAGGTTCGAGAATACTATACTCCACTTTTAGTAGAATGTCAAGAACTTAAGGTAGAATTTTTTCTAATAAAGGTTGACAATCATCTACTTTTGGTGTACTCTCTACATATAAAGGAGTGATTCGATTGAGCATCGCTGAAAATATAAAAAGAATACGATTAGAGCACGGCCTATCACAGGCCGAGCTTGGTAAGATTGCAGGAGTCAGTGACAAAGCTGTATCCACTTGGGAATTAGGTTCAAAAACTCCACGTATGGGAGCCGTTGAAAAGATGGCAACGTATTTTGGTATGGCGAAAAGCGCGATTGTCGATGATGCGCAACCGGCATATCAGTCTACTTCTTCCGCCCCCATTCCGCCCGGCTTCCAGCCTATGCCTTCTATGGATATGGTTCCACTGGTAGGCCGGATCGCCTGCGGTACACCTATCACTGCCGAAGAAAATGTAGAGCAAATGGTTTGCGTACCCTCTCGCTGGCACGCTACCTTTACTCTGACTTGCAAGGGGGATAGTATGGAGCCTCGTATCCACGATGGTGACTTGGTTGCCATTCGAAGCCAGCCTGAAGTGGAACAGGGAGAAATCGCCGCAGTGCGCATTGGGGAAGAGGCAACTTTGAAGCACGTCTATCTTCATGAGAACTTTATTGAACTGCGGCCTGAGAACCCCGCTTATGAGAGCATCATCCTCAGCAAAGAAGAAATGAATGCTGTGGTGATCGAAGGCAAGGCTGTGGGTCTTTGCCGAGATATATAAAATAAGAGGACTTCAAGATGGCAAAATGTACTCGATGCGGAAGGGCCGGCTTCTTTCTGAAGCTTACAAACGGCTTGTGTGACAACTGTATCTCTACTATCAGAATGGAAAGTGAACAAGCTGCCTTGCAGGCTCAGATAAATGAAATGTCGGGGAAACTTTCCGCTCAAAAAGCACTGTTCGAAAGTAACACGAGAGATAACCAGGCAGAATTGGAACGCCAAAAAGAGGCTTGTAAGAAAGAAGTCGAAGAGGCCCAAAAGGCTTTACAAGCTCAAATAGCCCAAATGGCTGAAAAACTTAAAAATCAAGAAGCACTATTTGATTTAATATCGGAAAAGGCCCGTTTGGATGGGAAGGCAAAGGCCGAAAAAGAAAATGAAGAACTGACTTCGCAGAGCCTTCGAATTAGTCAGGAAATTTTGAATAAAAGGCTGAATCTTGATAAGATCTCAGAAGAAACAGCGAAAGCTGAAAAATCTTTTCAAAATGCCGAGCAGAAAGTACGTCGAAGCAGAGAGCTTTTGAGAGCCATAAAGCACGCGGCTGAAGATTTTGGGACGGACGAGGAAAACCAAAATATTTATGCTCTCTTGCAGCAGGCCGATAAATTGATGGGGCCTACGGTAGTTCTGAATCTTCAGTGCTTGGATATAAAAGAACTGCGCAGGCGTTATCGCGAAAACGAAAAGAATATTCAGGCGACTTTTGATAAGTATAAAGACCGCTATACCACCAAAGCAAATATCACAATTTATCGTTTGATGGTCATCGCTCTGTCGGCAGAGCTTCAGAATGTGCTGAACAACATCGGATTTGGAAAGTTGGACGATGCACTGGCGGATATTAAGACCATAACAAATAAATATTATGCCATTGCAACCGATGGAAATCAGAGCATTGCACCGACCGTCAAGAAATTCATTGGAGAACTGGACTATTACTTCCAAGAGGCTGTAAAAATCGAATACGAATATTATGTTCAGAAAGAGCGTGCAAGAGAAGAGCAGCGTGCTATTCGTGAGCAGATGCGGCAGGAAGCTGAGGAACGCCGAGAACTGGAACGACAGCAAAAGCAAATTGAAAAGGAAGAAAGCAAATTCCATGACCAAATCAGCCAGTTGACTCAGCAGGTAGAAGTTTCTGTGGATGATGAAAAGACCGCCCTGCTAAAGGCCCGTATCGAAGAGCTGCAAAAGCAGTTGGCCGCAGTGTCTGAACAAAAGGAAAAAATCGTCGAACTGCAAAATGGTAAAGCGGGCAATGTTTATGTTATCAGCAATATTGGTTCGTTCGGCGAAGGGGTTTTCAAAATTGGCATGACGCGTCGTCTGGAACCTATGGAGCGTGTGCATGAACTTGGCAGCGCCAGTGTGCCGTTCCCGTTTGATGTGCATTCCATGATTTTTTCTGATGATGCTGTGAGTCTCGAAACAAAGCTGCATCACATCTTGAATGACCAGCGTGTGAATAAAGTCAACCTTCGCAAGGAGTTCTTCCGAGTTTCACTGGATGACCTCGAAAAGCTGGTTGCTGAAATCGCACCGACGGCAGAGTTTAAGCGAACTGTCTTGGCTGAGCAGTATCGTCAAAGCCTTTCCATTACCCATGTGTCAGATGATACTGATACGGAGATCTCTGATGATGAAGAGGATTATATGGACGTAGCAGAGTGAAATATTGTAAGGCTGAATAAATAAAAACGCCCCGGTGTTCCAGCACCGAAGCGTTTCATAAGCGGCTCACCCTTGCGGGGTCATCGCACACTCAAGCAATGCGATTATACCTCTTTTGGGCGGGCTTGTCAAAGTGTACCCAAACGGAGGTGTATTTTTATGGCGAGTTTTAAGGAGAAACTTGACAAAAACGGAAACCGCATCTACGAGGTGCAGGCCAGCAATGGGCGAGGGCGGCGTGTCTGGCGTACCTTTCGCCCTGAGCCGACATGGAGCAAGCGCACCATTGAGCGGGAGCTGCAGAAGTTTGCTGCTGAGTTAGAGCAGCAGCTGGCGGATGGGGAAGTGCTGACCCGTGAAGAGACTGCGCAAAAGGCCGCTGCGGAGGCCGTAGAGGCTGCCAAAATCAAAACCTTTCGGCAATATGCCGAAGCTGTCTATCTGCCTGAGAAAGCCGCCATGCTGGCAGAGAAGACCCGTGCCAGCTATACACAGCTGTTAGAACAACACGTTTTTCCGGCTCTGGGCCATGTGCTGCTGCCGGAGATCACCCCGGCCATGATAAAGGCGTTACTTTCCAGTCTGTCAGAGGAGCTTGCCTTCGCCAGCGTGACAAAGGTGTATGCTGTACTACATAACCTGTTTAAGGCTGCCTTGCTGGATGATACGATAGACCGGAATCCAATGGACAAGGTTCCGCGCCCCCGGAAGTCGAAGGATGCAGCCCTTCCTACAGAGCACAAGGCTTTTACTGCAGAGGAGACGCGGTATATTCTGCGCTGTCTGGATGGCGAGCCGCTCAAGTGGCGGGCGTTTATCCTGCTGCTTATCGATACGGGCTGCCGCCGGGGCGAGGCCTGCGGGCTGCAATGGCAGTCGGTGGATTTTGATACCAACACGATCACCATCGAGAGGAATCTACAGTACACCTCCGAGCGGGGCGTGTACGAGACTCTGCCCAAAAACGGCAAGACCCGCGTTGTAGACATCTCGTCTGACGTGGCCGCGCTTTTGCAGGAGCTGCGGCAGAGTCAGCTGGTAACGGTGCGCTGGGCATTTACACAGGACGATAGCCCGGAGCCTATGCACCCAGACACTCCAACTCGTTACTTCCAGCGATTTGGCAAACGGTATGGAATAGAGCACTTCCACCCGCACAAGCTGCGCCACACGTCCGCCAGTCTTGCCATCACCAACGGTGCCGATGTAGTCAGCGTCGCCGCGCGGCTGGGGCATTCTGACAGCAGCACCACGCTGCGGATGTACGCTCATGCCAACGAGGACAGCATCCGCCGGGTCGGTCAGACGGTAAGGAAAGCCTTGAAGCAGCCAGAAAAGAAGAAAGCTTGAATTTGATTCTGTTTTGTCGTGTCTCTTGATGACTCATATTCATCCTATAAACAGGATACTTAAAAACCGCAACTTGACCGCAACAAAAACCGCAACATCCTCGAAAAATCGAAGCAATTAACGAGATTGCACGATACAGTATCGGACAAACAAAATAATTGCATCACGCAATTTATTTGACAATGAAACAACACGACACAACACATTAAAAGTCCCTTTTATAGCTCGTAATGAGCAGGTCGTCCGTTCGAATCGGATCAGTAGCTCCAAAGTAAAATCCCCGAAAAGTGGCTTCGCGCCTGGCTTTTCGGGGATTTTTGTTTGGCTTGGACGCCGAGCGTTTTCAATCTCACTCACTCTCAAATAATTCGCGAGGTGTTATATCGAGGATGTCGCAAAGTCCGAAGGCTATCTCTGCTTTGGGAAAGCTTACGCCGTTTTCATAATTGCTGACTGCACCCGTTGTAATGCCAAGCTTATCTGCAAGCTCCTGCTGCGTGAGCCCGGCACGCTTCCGACCCTCACGGATGATAATGGAAGCGCGTGTGGGTTTGGACATATGTTTCACCTCGAACCAATCATAAAAAGAAAATACGCGAAATAAGAACTCATTATCAAATTTATACCATTTTTATAGTGAAATGACAAGAATCCTCTCAATATGTGTTGCGCGGGCCACAAAAATATCAAAATGCAATCGAAACAGCTGTCCCAGAGACGGCTTTGAAAAGGCTGATAGAGCAGGTTTCGAGTGTTCTGCCAAACCGCCATATGCGGTTGAAAAATTTTGTGCAATTTTCATAGTTTTCTTCGCGCTGTTTTGGTGGTACAATAGAGGCAGAATCTAGTGACATTCAGGAGGAGCCGCATGGCAGAAAAGAGCATTGAATTAGACAGCGTAGAGATCGCAGCCGCCGTATTCGGGAACTGTGACCGGAACATCCGTATGCTGGAGAAAGAATTTTCGGTGACGGCGGTGTGCCGCGGTACGATGCTGCGCATTTCGGGCGAACCGGCCAATGTTGCAGCTGCGGCCCGTGCTGTGGAGGGGATGCTTCTCCTTATCGAGAACCATACACCGCTGGAAGACCAGACGGTGCGCTACTGCCTGAGCCTTGCGCATGACGGTGAGGAAAAGCGCGTCCGGGAGCTGACCGAAGATTTCGTGACGGTGACGGTCAAAGGCCGGCCCATCCGTCCCAAGACCCTGGGCCAGAAAGAGTACCTCAACTCCATCCGGAACAACGCCATCACCTTTGGCGTCGGCCCGGCGGGCACCGGCAAGACCTACCTTGCTGTGGCCATGGCTGTCAAGGCGTTCAAGGCCAAAGATGTTTCCCGCATCGTGCTGACCCGCCCGGCGGTGGAGGCAGGCGAGAAGTTGGGCTTTCTGCCGGGTGACCTGCAGCAGAAGGTAGACCCCTATCTGCGGCCTCTGTACGACGGCCTGTTCGATATGCTGGGCGCAGAGACCTATGAGCGTCTCGTGGAAAAGCAGATCATCGAGGTTGCACCGCTGGCCTATATGCGCGGTCGGACGCTGGATGATTCCTTCATCATCCTCGACGAAGCGCAGAACACCACCCCGGAGCAGATGAAGATGTTCCTCACCCGCATGGGCGTCGGCTCTAAAGTGGTCGTTACCGGCGACGTCACTCAGATTGACCTGCCCGACCGCACCCGCAGCGGCCTTGTGGATGCACTTCAGGTGCTCAAAGGCGTGAACGGCATCGCGCAGTGCTACTTCACTGAAAAAGACGTGGTGCGCCACCGTCTGGTGCAGGAAATCATCAAAGCCTACGAGGCCGCTGCCCACCCGGCTAAACACTGAAAAAACAACCCCGGCGGCATACCACAGAAACCGGGGCATTCGCTCAATAGAATGTAGAAACGAAAGGAGCGGACGATTTATGTCCAATAAAGTTTTGATCACCAACTCGCAGAAAGCAATCAAGGTCCCCTCGGGCCTTCGCATCCTCATCCGCCGCGCCTGCAACGCTGTGCTGGAATATGAGCATTTTGACGACCCGGCGGAGATCAGCGTGACCTTCGTGGACAACGCAGCCATTGCTGAGCTGAACAACCAGTACCGCAATAAGCCGATGCCCACGGATGTGCTGAGCTTCCCTCTGGGGGAGAACGGCGTCTATGACGTGGACGAGAACAACGGCTGCAAGATGCTGGGCGACATCGTCATCAGCATGGAACGCGCACAGGAGCAGGCGACTCTCTACGGCCATCCGCTGCAGAGAGAGGTCGCTTTCCTGACGGTCCACTCCATGCTCCATCTGCTGGGCTATGACCACGAGAACGGCGGTCTGGAAGCCATGCGGATGCGTGAGAAGGAAGAAGCTGTCCTCATCCAGCTGGGTCTGCCCCGCACGGTGAGCTACACGGAATAAAAAGACAGGAGTTCTATTTTGAAAAACGAAACACCGATCCAGGGCCATTATGATACATCCTCTGTGTTCGTGGCGGTCATTGGCCGCCCGAACGTGGGCAAGTCCAGCCTGACGAATCTGCTGGTGGGGGAGAAGGTGGCTATCGTCACCTCCAAGCCCCAGACCACCCGTACTCGTATTACTGGCGTCATCACCCGGGGGCCTTTGCAGTACGTTCTGCTGGATACCCCCGGCGTGCATAAGCCCCACAATAAGCTGGGCAAGCGGATGGACAAGACGGCCAGCGACTCCATTGCTGACGTCGATGTGTCCATGATGCTGTTCGAGCCCTACGGCGCGCTAAATGAATCGGAGATGGTTCTGGTCGAGGCTCTGAAAAAGGGCGGCCCGGCCATCGCGGTCATCAACAAGACCGACCTCGTCAAAGACCCGGCGGACCTCGAGGCCCGCAAGGCGGAGCTGAAGGCCCTGGGAGTCTTTGATGATGTCTATACCGTCAGTGTCCGCGATAATGACCACTGCGAGGAACTGTTCGATGCACTGAGCCGCTATGCCGTGGAAGGCCCACATTATTTTGACGATGATGCCTACACCGATATGCCTGAGAAGGAGCTTGTAGCGGAAGTTATTCGCGAAAAGGCTCTGCTCTATATGCGGGACGAGATCCCGCACGGCATTGCGGTCGTGGTCGAGCGCTTCAAGGAGCGCCCCGGCACGGACCTCGTGGACATCGACGTGAACATCTACTGTGAGCGGGAGAGCCACAAGGGCATGGTCATCGGCAAGGGCGGCGCGATGCTGAAGAAGATCGCCAGTGCAGCCCGCACCGACTGCGAGGAATTCCTCGGCTGCCGCGTCAACTTACAGTGCTGGGTGAAGGTCAAAGCCGACTGGCGTGATAACGAGTTCATGCTCAACAATTTCGGCTTTAAGCAGCAGCCTAACCGCTGAGCCTCATAACAGGACAGATTTCCCGGGGATAGCGCAGTACCCTAGAGGTGACACTATACCTTAAGGAAGGGAGCGTTGTCCGATGGATGTGGAACTCAGATGGCAGACGTTTGCCTGCACCGGTGATATTCTGTGTTATCTGGACTACAGGCGGCAGCTCGCTCAGCAGCGGCTCACCGCCCCGGCAGGAGAAAAAACAGATGGATACCATTGTGACCCCGGGCCTTGTCCTGAAAGAGACCCGGTATAAAGAATCCGACCGGATCATCACGCTTCTGACGCCGGGGCTGGGAGTCATCTCGGCCTCTGCGCAGAGCAGCCTGCGGCTGAAAAGCAAACTGTTCAGCGCCTGCGGGCTTTTTTGTTACTCGGAGTTCGTGCTTGTCCCCGGACGGAATATGTATACAGTGCGAGAGGCGGATGTCAAAAACGTCTTCCATGGCATCTCGTCCTCCATCGAAGGGATGAGCCTTGCCATGTATATGGCGGAAATGGCCTCGGCGCTTTCGCCCACAGGAGACGAAGCCGCAAAAGAATTGAGGCTCCTTCTTAATTGCTTTTACATGATAAGCGAGAAAAAGGCTGACCTCCGGGTCATCAAGGCCGTATTTGAGCTGCGTACCATGAGCGAGTGCGGATTTCTGCCGCAGCTGGTCTACTGCCGCGACTGCGGCACTTACGACGGCCCGGCCTTTTATCTCGACCCGGCGGAGGGCTGTCTGCTCTGCGAATCATGCGCCCAAAAGGCGGGGAAAAAGTGCAATCTGGACGCCGGAGCGCTGTTTGCGCTGCGGCATATCTGTCTGGTAGAAGATAAAAAGATATTCGGCTTCCGTATTTCCGTCGGCAGTCTGGCGAAACTCTCTACAGCAGCAGAGCAATATGCGCTGACCCATCTGGACAAGCCGTTGAAAAGCTACGACTTTTTGAAATCTGTCCTGCCATAACCATTTGAAATCGATTTGATATAAGGAATTACTATGGAAACAAGTTATTTGAAAACGCTGGAACTGGACAAGATCATTGCCCGGGCGGCGGAGGGCTGTGTGTGCAGGGAGGCCCGCGAAAAGCTCCTTGCCATCGAGCCTCAGTGCGACCCCGATGAAGTGCGGTATGCGCTGGAACAGACCGATGCCATCAATTCACTGCTCATCAAGAACGGCTCGCCCCGCTTCGGTGGAGTAGAGGGCGTCAGTCAGCTGGCCGCCCGCGCCGTCAAGGGCGGTGTCCTTTCAATGGGTGAACTGCTGATGGTGGCCGGTGCGCTTCGCAACTTTCAGAACCTCGTCAGCTGGTACGGCTCTTCGGAACACGATGCACTTCCGACGGATGACTTATTCTATGCGCTGGCTCCTCAGCCGGGCCTTGAGCAGCAAATTTCGAGTGCCATCCTTGCACCGGATGCGATGGCAGATACGGCATCGCACACCCTGAACGACCTGCGCAAGAAGATTCGTGCGACTGAAAACAGCATCCGCGACCGTCTGGAAAGCATGGTCCGGAATATGGACACCTCCAAGTACTTACAGGAGAGCGTCGTCTCCATCCGAAATGGCCGGTATGTCGTTCCTGTCAAAAGCGAGTATCGCGGAGAGGTGAGCGGTATCATCCATGACGTCTCGTCTACCGGTGCGACCGTCTTCGTCGAGCCTCAGGCTGTTGTGGAGGCAAACGCACGCATCCTTCAGTACCGCGCACAGGAAGCCCAGGAGATCGAGCGTATCCTGGTAGCATTTACCGGTCAGGTCGCAGCCATTGAGCCGCAGTTCCAGTACAGCTATAAGGCCATGCTGGAAATCGACGTCCTGCTTGCAAAAGCCCGCCTTGCACTGGATATGAAGGCGTTCAAACCCACTGTCCGGACGGATACGTCGTTCTCGCTCATCCGGGCGCGTCATCCGCTCATCGACGCAAAGAAGTGCGTTCCTGTCGATATTTCGCTGGGCAGGGAATATGATTCGCTCATCATCACTGGTCCCAACACCGGCGGTAAGACCGTCACTCTGAAAACGGCCGGTCTGCTTTGCGCGATGGCACAGTGCGGCTTCCTCATCCCGGCGGATGAGCGCAGTGAGATCTGTGTCTTCGACGAATTCCTCGTGGACATCGGCGATGAGCAGAGCATCGAGCAGAGCCTGTCCACCTTTTCCGGTCATATGAAGAAGATCACCGGCATCCTTGAGCTTGCCATGCCCCACACGCTGGTGCTTCTGGACGAGCTTGGTGCCGGTACCGACCCGGCGGAGGGTGCGGCACTGGCTGTTTCCATCATCGAAGAGCTGCGCCGCCGCGGTGTGCTCCTGATGGCCACAACGCACTATGCAGAATTGAAGGTGTTCGCTCTCGAGACAAAGGGCGTCGTCAACGCCAGCTGCGAGTTCGATTTGGAGACGCTGCGCCCCACCTATAAGCTCAGCGTCGGCGTTCCGGGCAAGTCCAACGCTTTCCTTATCAGCGAAAAGCTCGGCATCCCGGAGCGGGTCATTGAGGCGGCACAGCAGCATCTGTCCGCAGAAGACAAGCGTCTGGACGCCGTTCTGGGCCAGCTGGATGATTTGAAGCTCCAGCTCAAAGCCAGTCAGGACGAGGTGGAAGGCCTGAAAAACGAGGCCGCCCACCAGCTGGATGCAGCCCGTCAGAAGCGCGATGAGCTTATCCAGCAGGGCGAGAATGAGCTGGAAGCTGCCCGCGCCAAGGCCCGCGCACTGGCGCAGGAGGTCGAGAGCAAGGCTTACGCTCTGACGGATGAGCTGCGCCAGATCCAGAAAGACGAGCGGATGAGCACCCAGCAGAAGGCCCAGCGCGCCCGTGAGATCGCCAAGAAAGAGTCCGAAAAGCTCTTTATGGGGACTGAAGTGGTACACAATCCGGTCAAGGAGTTCGTTTCGCTGAAGGAAGTCAAGGTAGGGCAGGAGGTCTGCATCGCAGAGCTGAACCAGCTGGCTACCGTGCTCTCTCTGCCGGATAAAAACGGCGATGTTCTCGTACGGGCCGGCATCATCAAGACGAAAGTGCCGCTCAAGGGCCTCAAGCAGCCGGAAAAGCTGGTCAAGGAGACGAAGCCTCAGACCAAGGCACAGCAGCGTTACTCCCGCTTGACCGGCGATGCTAACCGGCCCAATGGCAGGGTAGAGCGCGTGCAGCGCACGGCAAAGATGGAATGCAACCTGCTGGGTCTTACCGTAGACGAGGCGCTGCCGGAGGTGGATTCCTTCATCGACCGTGCGATTTTGAACGGCCAGACTGTGGTATATCTCATCCACGGCAATGGTACCGGCGCACTGCGCACTGCTATCCATAAGCATCTGCGGGGAAACCGAATGGTCAAGAGCTTCCGTCTGGGCCGTTACGGCGAGGGCGAGAGCGGCGTGACCGTCGTCGAGCTGAAGTAAGCCGATGGCAGGACGTTCAAATCCAAGACACGCACGCCGGAGAAAACAGTGCGGCCCGTCCACTGCGACGGTCATCGGCCTTTTGGTGTGCGTCGTCTGCTTCAGTACAGCATTTTTCCTTTGGAAAGCAGCGCTGTTCGGCTTCGGGCGAAATGAGAGCGGGGAAGAACCTTTCCGGCCTGTGGTGGGCGACCCGCCCTACCGGGTCTGCATTGATGCCGGCCACGGTGGAAGCGACCCGGGCGCAAGGGGAGTCGTCGAAGAAAAAGAGATGACGGCCCAGACCTCCGAGGCTCTGTTTGCGCTGCTGGAGGCCGACCCTAATTACATCCCGCTGCGTTCCCGTGAAAGCTATGATGTCACCGCAAAGCCCAGCGAGCGGGCAGAGGCCATCAATGCCCAGAGCCCGCAGCTGCTGCTGTCCATCCACGGCAACTCCGCGCCGGAGGGTTCTGCCGCGTCGGGCTTTGAGTGTTATCCGTCCGTTCCGGGCCGTACATGGCATCAGGAGAGCTATTACTTCGCGCAGCAGCTGGCACAGGGAATGCAGGCCGCAGGCGCAAAGCTCCGCGGCCACGGCGGCATCCGGTACATTTATTATCAGGGCGAGGTAAAGCAGCTCGTAGAGAGTACCCATACCGAAGTAAGGGACGAGCGAAGCTTTACCTTGTTGGAAGATGTAAACTGTCCGGCGGTTCTGGCAGAACAGTGCTTTGTGACCAGCGAAGAGGACGTTGCACAGTTTGGCAGCGAAGAAGGCTGTAAGACAGTGGCGCGCGCTTACTATGAAGCGATCTGCGCGTACTTCGGAACACAGCCGCTGGATACACCGCTGTAAAGTCTGATGCAATGGACGCTCGCATGAAAGCGGTCTTGTCCAGCTGTATTTTATGATGCCTGCTTGGCAGGCGATCCACGCGTCCCAAACGAAATGATATAAAAGAACAGCAGAGGCTCCCAAAACCTGCACCGATGACGGAACGCAGGAGAAGGGGGCCTCTGTTTTTGATTTTCATAATATTTCGTATAATGCAGGTTATACGAAATATAGGGGAGCGAAAAAGCCCTCTTTTTCAGGTTTCAGGCCTTTCCGGCGGTTTCTGAGCCTTTTGGGCTGGCTGGGTCGTTTTTTCGCGTTTTGTACAGTTGTGTTATTTGAATGCATTGCTTTGTACGTTTGGTCAGCTTTTTGTTTTACAATCGTCCGGTTGCTCGTAAAACCTTTTCTAACTCTAATGTCCAGTTCTTTGCCGCTCGATTCGGGTGCGGCATACTTACAACAAGCGTTTCTTTACCTGTGCAGACCAAACTGCTTTTGTAATACCACAATGCAGTCTCTTCATGGGGTCTGATCCATTCAGCATCATCTGCAAATATCTCATCATGTAAAATGTTCGATACCAGCCCCCAGCCGCCGGTCAGGATAATATCCGGCTCATAAAGCTGTATCTGACACTTTAACAGGTCCGCATCTTGCCGGGCGGCCTGCCGTACCGCTTTTGAGCTTGCGATGGCACCGCCCGGACACTTTTTCAGGTTTACCACAGCGATATTCCGCACCATATCGTCCAGCGAAGATTTTGGAACAAATTTCCAGTATGTGCCGTTCAAAATCATATTTGCCCAGCGTGCGACATTATTCCACGTTCTGTAGTAGGTTTTGCTGCCTCCATGATAAAGAAACTCCACGAGGCTTCCGTGCAGCCCATTCGTTTCTTTTAACAGTACAACGATATGTTTTCTGTCCGGAAGTGCTGACCAGCGCTCATAGTCCACAACACCGTCGGCATTAAAACAGGCAGACTGCGCCCAGCGTGTCTGCCATTCTGTCATCAGCGAGGCCTCATCACGCCGAAGCTTCTGCGTTTGTACCCATGTCATCATTTGTCGGCGTTCTCCATATCGGCAAGGCTCGAAACATCCACCCGGAAACCTTCCTGTGCGGCACCCTCAAAGGCTTCCATCGGGCCGTCCGGTGCATCATTTTCAGGCTCATCCGATGAAGGATCGGCAAATTCCCCCTTGCTCTCCCCTGTCTCCTTCGACGTTGTATCCAAGCTCGCCTTCTTAACTTCACCCAGCGGATTCTGCTCAATCGCTGCACGCACCTGAAATTCCTGCAGGTGTGTATAAATTTGTGTCGTGCCGACGCTGCTGTGGCCCAGAAGCTGTTTGAGGGTCAGAATATCCACGTTGCCAGTCTGATACATCAGCGTCGCGGCAGTATGGCGGAGCTTATGGGTGGAAAAACCGCGCAGACCCGCTGCTTTCATGGCGCCGGTGACCAGCTGCTCTACCCTGCGGTTTGAGATTCGCTCCTTGCGCCGCCGGGTGATAAAGACAGCTCTCTCTTTGGGGCTCAGACCCTCCATCGTGTTGCGCTTGTTCAGATAGATCTGCAATGCCTCCATGCAGGCATCATTCAGGTAGACCATCCGCTCTTTATGGCCTTTGCCGAACAAACGGATCTGCCGCTGTTCCATGTCGATGTCGCCGAGGTTCATGCCGACAAGCTCCGAAAGACGCATCCCGCAGTTCAGAAACAGCACGACCATGCAGTAATCCCGCTCCGGGAAATCGCTCTGGGTCTGGGTGCTTTCCAGAAGGTCCATGGATTGCTCTGCCGTCAGGTACTTGGGAAGGACTTTATCCTGTTTGGGTGGCTTGATGGATGCCGTCGGATTCTCTTTGAGCAAATCTACCTGATTGACCAGATAATCATAAAAGCCGTGGAGACTTGCCAGCCGCCGGGCCGTCGAAGACTTTTTGTTGCCGCACTCGCTGTTCAGAAAGTACAGATACTCATAAACGTCTTCCTTGGTCACACTGCCCCAGAAAGCCGTATCGAGCCCTTTGGGGTCGATGTCCTTTATCTCTGCATCGCCTGCAGCAAGGCCGCGCCGGCGCTTCATAAAGCGGCTGAAATTGCGCAGGTCGCAGTAATAGCTGAAAGCTGTGTTGGGGCTTTTGCCTGCGATAACTTCCAGATAGCGCACATACGCGACGATGTCCGGCGAGGCATCATCAAAAGGCTTATGTTTTTCGGGATTTTTCTCGTCCAGATAAATCGACATGGTTTCCTCTTTTTATGGTCACAGACGGTCGGATTTCAGGGCATGGATGGCGTCCGAGATATAGGCGGCACCGACAAGCTTCATGCCGGGATAATCGGCGGCATTCAGATGAGCAAGGCTATGCTTGGGTACGACGGCACGTTCAAAGCCGATACGTTCCGCTTCCCGCAGACGCTGCTCCAGATTCGGTACACTGCGCACCTCGCCGCCAAGGCCGACTTCACCGATGGCAATGAGCTTATCGCTCACGGGGCAGTCCAGAAGCGAAGACACCATGCTTAGACAGACGGCAAGGTCGCAGGCGGTATCCCGCAGGGTGATGCCGCTGACGATGTTGATATACACGTCCAGATTGCCGAAGAAATAGCCTGCACGCTTTTCCAGCACGGCGATGAGCAGGTTCATGCGGTTGTAGTCGTAGCCGCTGCAGGCCCGCCGGGGTGCCGGGAAATTCGTCTTGGTCGCAAGGGCCTGTATCTCGCTGAGAATGGGGCGGCTGCCTTCCATGGTACAGGCGACGCAGTTCCCGGAAACGCCCAGCGGACGGCCTTCCAGGAGCATCTGGGACGGATTTTCGATTTCCTCAAGGCCCTGCCCTGTCATATCAAACATACCAAGCTCATTGGTGGAGCCATAGCGGTTCTTAGCCGCACGCAGAATGCGGTATGGCAGCATTTTGTCTCCCTCAAAGTAAAGAACCGTATCCACGATGTGCTCCATGACCTTCGGGCCTGCGATAGCACCGTCCTTGTTGACATGGCCCACGATAAACATCGGGATCTCCTGCTTCTTGGCGACGGCCAGCAGGCGGGCCGCACTCTCTTTCACCTGACTGACCGTGCCGGACGAAGACGAGATGTCCATGCACCGCATGGTCTGGATGGAGTCGATGACGACCAGTTCCGGCTTTTCTTTCTCGATGAGGCCGCAAATCTCGTCTACGTCGTTTTCTGCCGCCAAATAGATGTTATCCTGCGGGACTTTCAGGCGGGCCGCACGCAGCTTGACCTGACGGACGGACTCTTCGCCCGTGATATACAGCACCGTGTGCTGGTTGGAGATGGCACCGCAGAGCTGCAAAAGCATCGTAGATTTGCCCACGCCCGGCTCACCGCTCAGCAGTACGACGCCGCCCAACACGATGCCGCCGCCTAAAACGCGGTCAAGCTCGGAAATGCCCGTCAGGATGCGGCTCTTTTCTTCGGTCGTGCTGATGTCGGCCAGACGCCTTGCCGTCAGCGAGGTGACGCCCTCCTGCCGGACAGGCGCAGCGGCTTTGCCGCCGGAAAGCCCGGCCTTGGGCGCTTCGGCGACCACATCCTCATTCATGGTGTTCCAACTGCCGCAGCTGGGGCAGCGGCCCATCCAGCGGGGGCTTGTCTCTCCGCAGTTGGAGCAGACGTATACGGTTTTCAGCTTCGGTTCTTTCATTCTGGACTCCCTGTTTTCATTTCATGAAAATCATTTTCTCTATCATACCACATCCGGCCCGAGGCCGCAAGAAAGCCGGGCGCTTATCTGGCCTGCATCAGACGATTTGCAAGACACACAAGGCCGGTGGCCGCACCGCAGAGCGGGCAGAGACAGACCGCCAGTAAGGCGAATTGCCCCACTAGAAGCCGTGCTCCTGCCGGATGTTTTCCCTTATCCCCTCTACCGAAAGAGAACGTATGGATTCGGCTGCTGACCTGCAGAGCCGAGGCACCGAACAAACAGAGCGCACCCGCCGCCAGTGCCGTCGGCAGGCTGGCGGTGAGCAAAAAGAGAACGAGCTGTTTTGCCCCGAGGCTATTCAGAAGCTGCGCCGAGAGCAGGCCGGAGCCTGTCCCGTATAACATCGCAAACAGAAAGATAGGCAGCGGCCCCACTGCCGAGAGCCCCAGCAGGAGGAAGACTGCCGCCGCCCCGAGGACGACAGCCAGCTCTGTCCCAAACAGTCTCACCGCCTGTGTTGTACTGGACGCCGCGAACACTCCGCGCCAGCAGTCCAGATAATAGGCAAGCGTCTCCATCTCTTCAGCGTCGCACAGTGCCTGCAGGACGCCCGCCATCAGCGTACCGAAGAGATAGGCCGCCGCCAGCAGGATGCAGTCCCGGCTGGCTTGGAATGGCTTCCGCCGGGGAGCTTTCTGAGGCGGCATTTCCGTCAGCCGCCCGGGAGCAGGCGTCATGGCTTCTTTTTCTGCCAGAGACTCGCCCGCTGTATCTTCCGGCAGCGTCGGCACAAGCGCCGCTGCATTTGTTTTCGTTTCCTGATAGACCCACATCGTGCTTTTTCCCTCCTGCTTTTGTTGTGTATGGCCGCTGTAGCGTGGACTGAGCATTCAGCGCCGCTTTCGCTCCGCGCGCAGCATTCCGAGGATCCCGCCCAGAACCCCCATCAGCAGGACAAGCCCTGCCCGGACGAACTGCATCGTTTCCCACTCGCTCTGGTACAGTGTACCCAGAATAAAAAGCAGCCCTGCAAAGAGTGCTCCTTCCGTTGCACCCCAGACGAGCCCTTTGCCCTTTTTCAGAATGGCCATCAGCAGGCCGCTGAGAAAGCTGCCGAGACAGACTGCCGCCGTGGCCAGCGGAGCAGCGGCCTCCTGCGTCAGGCCCTGTTTGACCATCAGCCAGCCGAACCCTGCCAGGTTCACGGCTGCTGCCGCACTGCCCACTCCGAAAACGACCAGCAGCCCTATCGCCGGGAACATCTTGGTATCAGACATAAAAACGCGCCTCCCTGCACCTACTGTATGCAGGGAGACGCGTTCAAAGCACGAATCCGGAAAAATATTACTTCTTGGGGGCGTTGTCCATGTTCAGCTTCTCGACAGAGCTGATGGCGTTCTTGGTGAAGCGGATCTTCACACGGTCAGCGCCAGTCTCCAGCACAAAGGTGTCGTCCTTGATGGCGACCACACGGCCGATGACGCCGCCGATGGTGGTGACCTGATCGCCGATCTCCAGAGAAGAGCGCATTGCAGCGTCCTTCTTCTCCTGCTTCTTCTGGGGACGGTAGATCATGAAGTAGAGCATCACCAGCATCAGAGCCAGAGTAAAGAAAAGGCTGATGTAGCTTTCGGTCGTAGTCAGAAATTGCATGGGGCAAAATCTCCTCTCAAATTCATATGACCTTATTATACGCGCTTATCCGGCATGTTTCAAGGCTAAATCTCAAATTCGTGTGTCGAGCAGCTTGACATATCGGTCATGGAAGGCGGTAAAGGTGCCTGCATCCAGCTCATCGCGGATGCGCTCCATCAGGTGATTGTAGAACCAGAGGTTATGCATGACGGCCAGACGCATACCCAGCAGTTCCTCTGCCTTGAACAGGTGGCGGATATAGGCGCGGGAGTAGTTCCGGCAGGCCGGGCAGCCGCAGGCGGGGTCGATGGGGCGCTCGTCGCGCTCGTACTTGGCGTTCTTGATGTTGATGATGCCGCCCCAGGTGTTCAGGTGGCCGTGGCGGGCATTGCGGCTGGGCATGACGCAATCGAAGAGGTCCACGCCGCGGGAGACGGCCTCGATGATGTTGCCCGGCGTACCCACGCCCATCAGGTAACGGATCTTATCCTTGGGCATATAGGGCTCGACCGCGCTGATCATCTCGTACATCACCTCAGTGGGCTCACCCACAGCGAGGCCGCCGATGGCGTAGCCGTCCAGGTCCAGGTCAGCGATCTGCTTCATGTGCTCCACGCGCAGGTCGGCGAAGGTGCAGCCCTGATTGATGCCGAAGAGCAACTGGTCGGGGTTGACGGAGATGCCTTCATGCTTCAGGCGGGCCATCTCATCCTTGCAGCGCTTGAGCCAGCGGGTGGTGCGCTCGCAGCTGGCTTTGGAGTAATCGTGCTGGGCGGGGTTCTCGACGCACTCATCAAAGGCCATGGCGATGGTAGAGCCAAGGTTTGCCTGGATCTGCATACTTTCCTCGGGACCCATGAAGATGCGGTGGCCGTCGAGGTGAGAGGCAAAGGTCACGCCCTCCTCGGTGATCTTGCGCAGCTTTGCGAGGCTGAACACCTGAAATCCGCCGCTGTCGGTGAGGATGGGGCCGTTCCAGCGGGTAAACTTGTGCAGACCGCCCATCTCTGCCACCAGCTTGTCGCCAGGACGCAGATGCAGATGGTAGGTGTTGCAGAGCATGACCTGCGCACCGATGTCCTTCAGGTCATGGGCAGACAGGCCGCCCTTGATGGCGCCGGCGGTGGCAACATTCTGGAATGCGGGGGTCTGCACCGTGCCGTGTACGGTCTTGAACTCGCCCCGCCGGGCGTTGTGCTCCTGCTTGAGCAGCTTGTAGGTCGTCAAAGAAGGCATAATATTTTTCCTTTCTGCGCACGGAAAACAGCCGTGCATCCTGCCGCAGGGGGCGTATGCTCTCGCTGCGGATACAGAGTCGGGATATTACAGCGGCGAAGCGCTATAATAGTTACAAGATCAGCATCGCATCGCCAAAGCTGAAGAACCGATATTTCTGCTCGACAGCCACCTTGTAGGCGGCCATCGTCTTTTCGTAGCCATACAGCGCCGACACCAGCATGATGAGGGTGCTTTCGGGCAGATGGAAGTTGGTGATAAGGCCGTCGATGCAGTTGAACTTGACACCGGGATAGAGGAAGATGTCGGTGTTGCCGCTGCAGGCTTTGATCTCGCCGTACTTGGCGGCGACAGCTTCCAGCGTGCGGCAGCTGGTGGTGCCCACGGCGATGACACGATGGCCTGCGGCCTTGGTGTCATGGATGAGTTTTGCAGTCTCCTCGCTGACGGAGTACCACTCGCTGTGCATCTTGTGGTCGGAGATCTCGTCTTCCTGCACGGGGCGGAAGGTGCCGAGGCCGACATGGAGCGTCACCTCGGTGATGTTGACGCCCTTGGCGCGGATGGTATCCATCAGCTCTGGCGTGAAGTGGAGGCCGGCTGTGGGAGCGGCAGCGCTGCCCAGCTCCTTGGCATAGACGGTCTGATACTGGCTCTGGTCGTCCAGCTGCTTGGTGATATAGGGCGGCAGAGGCATCTTGCCGAACTCGTCCAGCTTCTCGTAGAGGGTCTCGGTATCATAGTAGAAGGTGACGAACTTATTGCCGTCTTCCAGCGTCTCGTCCACGATGGCCGTCAGGCTGCCGTCGCCAAAGCTGACCTTGGTACCGGGCTGCATCCGCTTGCCGGGCTTTGCAAGGCACTCCCACTGGTCGCCCTTCACCTGCCGCAGGAGCAGCAGCTCGCAGACAGCGCCCGTGGGCTGCTTGATGCCCACGATGCGGGCGGGCAGGACTTTGGAGTTGTTGACTACCAGCAGGTCGCCCGGCTCGAGGTATTCGGGCAGGTCATGGAAGATGCGGTGCTGGATGCTGTCGTCTTTCTGGCTCAGGACCATCAGACGGGCCGCATCACGGGGGGATGCAGGCTCCTGTGCAATGAGCTCTTTGGGTAAATCATACCAAAAATCTTTTTTTAACATAGTTAGCATTTGCCTTTCCGATGATTGACACGAATGCCGTATCAATGTTATCATAAAATCTGTATAGCGGTATCTATTATATTGCATAGACGTCTGCTTTGCAAGCGGAGTCTTATGCGAATTGGCTTTTTTTGAAAGGAAAGGTGCTGGAAATGGATAAACAATATAAAGTGGGCGTCGTCGGTGCCACCGGTATGGTAGGCCAGCGTTTTGTTACTCTGCTCGAAAATCATCCCTGGTTCAAGCTGACGACTCTGGCCGCTTCCGGCCGGAGCGCGGGCAAGACCTATGAGGAGGCTGTCGGTTCTCGCTGGGCCATGACCACCCCGATGCCGGAGAGCGTCAAGAAGATGGTGGTGCTGGATGCATCCAAGGTGGAGGAGGTCGCCTCTCAGGTGGACTTTATCTTCTGCGCCGTCAATATGCCGAAGGACGAGATCAAGGCTCTGGAAGAGGCTTACGCCAAGGCAGAATGCCCCGTCGTCTCCAACAACAGCGCAAACCGCTTCACTCCGGATGTGCCGATGGTCGTGCCTGAGATCAACGCCGACCACATCGACATCATCCCCGCTCAGCGCAAGCGCCTGGGTACCAAGCGCGGCTTCATCGCCGTCAAGTCCAACTGCAGCCTGCAGAGCTATGTCCCTGCCCTGCACCCCCTGATGAAGGATTTCGGCGTCAGCAAGGCTCTGGTCTGCACCTATCAGGCCATTTCCGGTGCCGGCAAGACCTTCGACCGGATGCCTGAGATCATCGACAACGTCATCCCCTACATCGGCGGCGAGGAGGAAAAGAGCGAGCGTGAGCCTCTCAAGCTGTGGGGTCATATTGAGGGCGACCACATCGTCAACGCCGAGAAGCCTGTCATCACTGCCCAGTGCTTCCGTGTGCCTGTCTCTGACGGTCACACCGCCGCTGTCTTCGTGAGCTTTGATAAGAAGCCCAGCAAGGAAGAGATCCTCAAGGCTTGGGCCGAGTTCCGCGGCCCTGCACAGGAACTGGACCTGCCCAGCGCACCCAAGCAGTTCCTCCACTACTTCGAGGAGAACGACCGTCCCCAGCCCAAGCTGGACCGCAACACCGAGCACGGCATGGCCGTCTGCATCGGTCGTCTGCGTGAGGACACCCTGTTTGATTACAAGTTCGCCTGCATGAGCCACAACACTCTGCGCGGCGCTGCTGGCGGCGCAGTGCTGCTGGCTGAGCTGCTGGCAGCCAAGGGCTATTTTGACTGATCTGCGCGCTTTTTGAACTTCAACGCGCTGCAAAGGAGTTTTTTGCTATGAAGAATCCTGTTTTTACTGGTGCGGGTGTTGCCATCATCACCCCGATGTACGAGGACGGCAGCATTAATTTCGATGAGCTGGGTCGCATCGTTGAGGATCAGATCGCCCGCGGCACCGACGCCATCGTCATCTGTGGCACCACCGGCGAGTGCTCTACCATGACCGACGAGGAGCAGCTGGCCGCCATCAAGTATACCGTGGACCTTGTGAGTCACCGTGTGCCTGTCATCGCCGGTGCCGGTTCCAACGACACCGACCACGGCTGTGCTCTGGCTGCAAAGTCTGCCGCCTGCGGCGCAGACGCTCTGCTGCTGGTGACCCCCTACTACAACAAGACCTCTCAGGCTGGCCTTGTCGCCCACTTCACCGCAATGGCAGAGGCCGGCGGCATTCCGGTCATCCTGTATAACGTGCCTTCCCGCACCGGCCTGAACATCGCCCCCGAGACGGCCAAGGAGCTGAGCAAGCACCCGCTCATCAACGGCATCAAGGAAGCCTCCGGCAATATCGGTCAGGTGGCAAAGATCGCGGCCCTCTGCGGCGACGAGCTGAACATCTACTCCGGCAACGATGACCAGGTGGTCCCCCTGCTGTCCCTGGGCGGCAAGGGCGTCATCAGCGTCGTCTCCAATGTCAAGCCTGAGCTTGTTCACAACTGCTGCAAGGCATGGTTCGACGGTGATACCGCCAAGGCCCGCGAGCTGCAGCTGGAGATGCTGCCCCTGTGCGATGCACTCTTCTGCGAGGTCAACCCCATCCCGGTCAAGTACGCCATGAACGTGCTGGGCTGGGAGGCTGGTGAGTGCCGGCTGCCCCTCGTGGAGCCCGGCGATGCACACAAGGAGCAGATCGAGCAGGCTCTGCAGGCTGCAGGTCTTATCAAGGAATAAACGATTTTATGTGCAAATGCCCGGCGAGACAGATCTCCGGGCATTTGCCGTATGATAAAAAAGAGGATAATAACAATGACGGATATTATCATTCAGGGCATCGGCGGCCGGATGGGCCATGTGCTGTGCGAGATGATCGCCCAGCGTGAGGATTGCCGCGTTGTGGCCGGCATCGACATGAAGGACGGCGAGATGAACGGCATTCCCGTGTACGACAGTCTGGACAAGCTGGACGGCAAGGGCGACGTCGTCATCGACTTCAGCGCTCCGGCAGCGGTCGAGAAGGCTCTGCCCTACTGTGAGGCTCACAAGCTGCCCATCGTGGTCTGCACCACCGGCCTTTCCGAGGAACTGCAGCTGAAGATCGTCCAGCTCTCCCGCAGCATCCCGGTGTTCAAGAGCGCCAATATGTCCATGGGCATCAACGTCCTGTCCGAGCTATGCAAGCGTGCATCGGCCATTCTGGGCGCAAACTACGACATCGAGATCGTTGAGCAGCACCATCACAACAAACTGGACGCTCCCAGCGGCACGGCCCTGATGCTGGCTGACGCCATCAACGAAGAGAACGACGGCGCATACCACTATGTTTATGACCGTTCCGCTGTCCGCCAGAAGCGCGACCCCAAGGAGATCGGCATCAGCGCCGTGCGCGGCGGCAGCATCGTGGGCGACCATGAGGTGCTGTTCTGCGGCCCGGATGAGGTCATCACCCTCCGCCATACGGCATATTCCCGCAATATTTTTGCAAATGGCGCAATAAATGCCGCCGTTTATCTTGCAAAAAAGGAGCCCGGCCTGTACAATATGAGTAACATGATCGCAGAGATGTAAGCTTTTCTGCGCATGGCATCATAAGGCACGGTATCGTGCGTCAGGAGACGAGCCTATGGCCAAGCACGCAAAGCACGCAGCCCCTCCCCGCCGTCGGCATTCCGCGCAAAAGCACGCCTCGCATAAGGGCGTCACCCTGTACACACTGGGGGTCCTGCTGGTAGCTGTATCGGTGCTGCTCTCTCTGCGCTTCTGGCCCCGCCGCATCGTGGATGCAGTTCCTCCGGCAGCGGAGGTGGAGTCCCCTGCTGTTTCGGAGGAGCTTGCTGTGCCTGAGCCGCAGCCTGTCGTCACGACATTGCGCTTCTCGGCTACAGGGGACAACCTCATTCATAAGCCCATCTATTCGCAGGCCGCCCGGCGGGCTGCAGAGGGCGAAGGATACAGCTTCGATTACTGCTATAGGAATCTGCTCGATTTCTATGCACAGCAGGACATCAACTGGATCAATCAGGAGACGCTCTGCAGCAAAGAGCTTGCGCCCTCTACCTATCCCTGCTTCTCGACCCCCGGCGAGTGCGCCGAAGCGCTTTACCGGGCAGGCTTCCGGGTGTTCAGTCTCTCGAACAATCACACCTACGATAAGGGAGCTGCGGGCATTGCCGCCACCCTCCGATTCTGGGAGACGATGCCTGAGGATGTGATCACCACCGGCCTGTGGAAGGGCGAGGCAGACTATGGCCGCATCCCCATCCAGACAGTAGACGGCGTAAAGATCGCGTATCTTTCCTACACCGAGCACACCAACGGCATCCCCCGGAACAGCAAGATGACCGCAAACATCATCTACACCAGCCAGCAGGATGTCATGGAACAGCAGGTGCGGGCGGCCCGGCAGGAGGTCGATTTTGTGGTAGTCGGCGTACACTGGGGCGTCGAGGACAGTCACAACATCACACAGGCGCAGCGCACCTTAGCTCAGTCTCTGGCCGACTGGGGCGCGGATGTGATCATCGGAACCCACCCGCACGTCCTGCAGGACGCCGAATGGCGCACCGCAGCCGATGGACGGAACGTATTTGTGGCCTATTCGCTGGGAAATTTCCTGAGTACCCAAAGCAAGCCTGACCAGCTCATCGGCGCGGTCTTGACGTTGGATCTGGAGCAGACCACCGAGCCGGACGGCAGCGTCCATTGCGCAGTGCGCGGCCCGAAGCTTCATGTGACAGTGACCCACTATGACGCCGGAAAGTCTAACGTCCGCACGTATCTGTTCCGGGATTACACGCCGGAGCTTGCACAGGCCCATGGCGTCCGCGCCGCGTATCCTTCTTTTGGGTACGATTACATCCGCCAGACGGCACAGACCTACATCAACAGCGAATTTTTGGAGCTTGCATAAAGCTTGTATCAGAACGCCCGATGGGCAGAATGGAGTGTTTACTATGTACGGTGTATCCAAAATCAATATTGAGCCGAGCCTGATGATGATCAGTGTGCAGGATGCCGAGTTCAAGGGCAACACGATGGCACGTTATCTGCAGATCTTCGCCGACACTGGCGTCGTGGTGGATATGATCAGCCAGAGCGCTCCCCACGGCACCAGCATGGACTTCAGCTTCACGGCTTCCAACAGCGACCTGCCGCTGGTCATGAAGGCCATCTCTGCGGCAAATCTGGACAAGGACGCCAAGGCTTCTCCCCTCATCAGCGTGGGCTACTCCAAGCTGAATCTCTTCGGTGAGGAGATGGTCACCAGCTGTGGCGTCGCCGCCCGCGCCCTGAATGCTCTGGCGATGGCAGGCATCGAAGTTCTGCTCATCACCACCAGCGATTTGGACATTTCCCTTCTGGTTCGTTCGGAGAACGAGGACGCAGCCTATGAGGCCCTGAAAAAGGCTTACGAACTGTAACAACGATATTAAGCAGCAAAAGACCCGGCGGGTCTCCCCTCTGCGGAGAGAAACCAGCCGGGTCTTTTTATTTTATCAGAAGATTTACAGGCTCACCTTGTGGTAGACCTTCTTGCCTTTCTTGATGACGATGCCCTTGGACAGCTGCTCAGCAGTGAAGCTGACCGTGGGAGCAGCGACCTTCTCGCCGTCCACCAGAACACCGCCCTGCACGACGAGACGGCGGGCCTCACCGTTGGAAGCAGCCAGACCAGCCTTGACCATCAGGGTCAGGATGCCGATGGAGCCGTCGGTCAGGTCAGCCTCGGTCAGCTGAGTGTTGGGCATATGCTCAGCATCACCGGAAGCACCGCTGAACAGGGCGCGGGCTGCATTCTGGGCCTTGGCGGCCTCTTCTTCGCCGTGGACCATCTTGGTCAGCTCGAAGGCGAGGATCTCCTTGGCCTCGTTGAGGCGCTGGTCCTTCCAGGTGCTCATCTCGTCGATCTGCTCCAGCGGCAGGAAGGTCAGCATACGGATGCACTTCATGACATCCGAATCGCCGACGTTGCGCCAGTACTGGTAGAACTCGAAGGGGCTGGTCTTGTTGGGGTCGAGCCAGACGGCGTTGCCAGCGGTCTTGCCCATCTTCTTGCCCTGAGAGTCGGTCAGCAGGGTGATGGTCATAGCATAAGCATCCTTGCCCAGCTTGCGGCGGATAAGCTCGGTGCCGCCCAGCATATTGCTCCACTGGTCATCGCCGCCGAACTGCATGTTGCAGCCGTAATGCTGGAACATGTAGTAGAAGTCGTAGCTCTGCATGATCATGTAGTTGAACTCGAGGAAGGACAGGCCCTTCTCCATGCGCTGCTCATAGCACTTGGCGCGCAGCATGTTGTTGACGGAGAAGCAGGCGCCCACGTCGCGCAGCAGCTCGACGTAGTTCAGATTCAGCAGCCAGTCGGCGTTATTCAGCATCAGAGCCTTGCCGTCGGAGAAGTCGATGAACTTCTCCATCTGCTTCTTGAAGCAGGCGGCGTTGTGGGCGATGTCCTCCTTGGTCAGCATCTTGCGCATATCGGTGCGGCCGGAGGGGTCGCCGATCATGGTGGTGCCGCCGCCGATGAGGGCAATGGGCTTGTTGCCTGCCATCTGCAGACGCTTCATCAGGGTCAGGGCCATGAAGTGGCCGGCAGTCAGGCTGTCGGCGGTGCAGTCGAAGCCGATGTAGAAGGTGGCCTTGCCGTTGTTGATGAGGTCGATGATCTCGTCATCGGTGATTTGAGCCACGAGGCCGCGGGCCTTGAGTTCTTCGTACAGAGTCATAAAAATTTCCTCCTGTTTGTCGGGCAGAGGGAAAATAAAACACCCCCTGCCAAAATAAATTTGGCAGAGGGCGATAAAATTCGCGGTACCACCTCTGTTTGCCGCCTCTTCACAGAAACGGCCTCACGAGTGCGCACCCCAGAGTAGAGTGACACTCCTGCGTTTGTAACGCTCGCACGCGGCACAGCCTACTATTCGTTCAGCCTGCGGCTCAGGGACGTATTTCGCCTGCGTCTCTGCAGCCCCTTTCACCAGCCGGGGCCTCTCTGGGCAGAGCGCATCAGGGTACTCGGTTCCCATCTTCGCCTTTCAACAAGATTCAGTTTAGCACATCCCTGCCGGAATGTCAAGCGCTGGCTTTTTTCTTATTTTTCTGCGTTCCGGCCCAGCATTTCCCGGGCATTGGCCAGCGAAAGCTCTGTGACATGGTCGCCGGAGATGAGGCGGGCCAGCGCCTCTACACGGCCATTCTCGTCCAGCGGGTGTATCTCAGTATAGGTACGCTCGTTCGTGATATTTTTCTGGATAAGCAGATGGCAGTCGGCCAGTGCAGCGATCTGCGCCGTATGAGTGATGCAGAGGATCTGATGGCCCTCGGCGCTCTGACGCAGTACCTCGCCGATACGGCTGGCTGCTTTGCCCGATACGCCGCTGTCGATCTCGTCGTAAATAACGGTCGGCACGGCGTCTTTATCAGCCATTGCATTTTTAATAGCAAGGGTAATACGGCTCAACTCACCGCCCGAGGCGATCTTTGCCAGAGGCTTCGGAGCTTCGCCGGGGTTTGTGGAGATATAGAACTCGACGCTGTCCTGCCCATGGCTGGCCAGCGGGCCGCGCGAATGGCGAAGCGTCATCCGCACACCTGGCATGTTCAGGAAGTCCAGCGTGCCAGAGATACGCTTGTTCAGCTCATCAAAAGCTTTCAGACGGGTCTGGGTCAGAGCTTCGGCCTTTTCCCGCGCAAGGGTGTAGAGACGGCGCTGCTCTTTCTGCAAGTGTTCTACCCTCTCCTGCGAGGACTGTATCATCTCAAGTTCTTTCCGTGCCCGTTCGCCAAAGGCGAGGATGTCCTCTACGGTGTCTCCGTACTTCCGCCGGAGCTTATAGATAAGGTCGATGCGCTGCTCGATCTCGTCCAGCTCTGCGTCGTTGGTGTCGTAGGCGTCCAGACGGCCAATGAGGTCTGCGGCGACGTCCTTCGCGGTGTAATAAAGGTCGAGCAGCTGGCCCGCACCGGCAGACAGCTCTCCGTCGAGCTGTGCCGCTGCGTCCACAGCGTTGGAGGCTTCGCCCAGAAGGTCAACAGCTCCCGGGGCCTCGTCGCCGCCGGAGAGCAGCGCATAACACTGTGCGATACGGTCCCGGATGGTGGAAGCATTTGCCAGCACTTTGCGGCGGCTTTCCAGCGTCTGCTCCTCCCCTGCCGTCAGGCCGGCATCGTCGATCTCCTGCACCTGATAGCTCAGCAGATCGATACGGCGCTGCTTTTCGCTCTCGTCGGTTATCATGGCGTCCAGCGTCTTTTTGACGCCGACCAGTTCCCGGTAGATAGCATAATACGCCTGATATTCAGCACTGTTCTGGGCGTAAGCATCCAGAATGCCTTCATGACGGGCCGGGTTCAGCAGACCCACGGAGTCGTGCTGACCGTTGATGTTGATAAGCCCGCCGCACAGTTCCCGCAGGACGGCGGCAGTGGCCGGCATCCCGTTGATACGGCAGGTGCTCTTGCCCTCGGCGGTGATCTCACGGCTAAGCAGCAGGGCCTCCGAGCGCTCATAGCCTGCCTTTTCGAGGCTGTCGAGAACAGCAGGCGGCACGTCCTCGAACGCGGCCCGGATGACGGCCTTAGCCGCGCCGGTGCGCACAAGATCCTTGGAAGTGCGGTTGCCCAGAATGGCGTTGATGGAGTCGATGAGGATGGATTTACCTGCGCCCGTCTCACCGGTCAGGACGTTGAGGCCCTTTTCGAAATGGACGTTTGCTTTCTGGATAACTGCAACATTTTCGATTTGCAGGCTGCTCAGCATAGTTTCACTCCCGCGTTTATTTCTGCCCGATATGACGGGTCAGTTCCGAACAGATGGTCTTTGCGTCCCGCTCCGAACGGGCTACGATAAGGAATGTATCGTCGCCGGAAAGCGTACCGACGACATTCTTCCATTTCAAGGCGTCGAATACCTCACAGGCAGCGTTCGCCATGCCGGAGTAGCACTTCACCAGCACGACATGTCCGGCAAAATCCACCCCCAGCACAGACTCGTGGAATATCGTCTCAAATCGGCCCTGCATCTTGGGGTTGAGGCTTTCGTTGTGGCTGGAAACATAACGGTAGCCGTCGGCGGTGGCAGCTTTGACGAGGCACAGCTCCCGGATGTCCCTGGAAATGGTAGCCTGTGTCACCTCGAAGCCCTCCTGACGCAGATGCTCGAGAAGTACCTCCTGTCGGCTGATGGGATGTTCCTGAATGAGGCGGAGGATCGTTTGCTGACGTTCCGTCTTGCCTTTTGCCTCAGCTGGATTGTTTCGGCCCATATTCCTTGCCTCCTCTTGTTATTATCTCCGGCTGCGCAGCTTCTGGTCGATGGCCTGAAACTGGTCCGCCCTGCTGAAGGTGACGAGCTGTACGATCTGGTCGGAGAGGCGTATCTCCGCCGTCGAGCCGGCACTGAGCGGATATTCCGCTGCGCCGTCGCAGCTCAGGAACACTTCGTTGTCGATGACCTGCCCCACACAGATGTTTATTTTGCGCTCCTGAGCAAAGACCATCGCAGGGCTGGTCAGACTGTGGGGACAGATGGGAGTGACGACGATGCCCTTGGTCTGCGAGTCCAAGATCGGCCCGCCGGCCGCCAGAGAATAGGCTGTGGAGCCTGTAGGGGTCGCCACGATGACGCCGTCACCACGGTAATGCTCTACGAGGATGTCGTCGCAGTAGATGCTGAAGTCGATGGCCTGCTGCAGGCGGCCTTTCGTCACGACCACATCGTTGAGGGCATGGCCTTCCCAGCCATCCTCGCCCAGCACCCGCACATAGAGCAGCATCCGGCTGTCCAGCATATATTTTCCCCGCACCAGAGCGGCGAGTTTTTCTTCCATTTCATCCACCTCACAGGTAGCGAGGAAGCCGCAGCGTCCGATGTTAATGCCGAGGATGGGTTTTTGATATTGCAGCGTAAAATTTGCCTCGTGCAGGATGGTTCCATCACCACCGATGGTCAGGATGACATCGGTGCGCGGAAGGCATTCTTCCAAAGGAAGGTACTGTACACCTTCCACATAGCAGGACTCTTTCAGGTCATCCCGCATCAGGACGACAGCCCCCTGCATCAGCAGGAGCTGCGCTGCCCGGCGGGCGGTGTCGGCAGCCTGTTCCTTTCCGGGGTTTGGCGAAATGTAAACAGTCATAGGGCGGTTTATTCCTCCGTCTCCCAGCAGATTTACTTGTCCAGAGAGCTGTGGCTTGCCGCTACGACCTGTTCGGCAACAGAATCATCCAGCACACCGGGCTGTTCGCTCTTCTGGACGAACATCAGGTACTCAATGTTGCCCTCAGGGCCTTTGACGGGGCTGAAATCCAGTCCGCGCACGACGAAACCGTTTGCAGCGGCATAGCCCATCGCATTGTGGAGAACTTCGCGGTGGGTGGCAGGGTCGCGGACGACACCGTTTTTGCCCACCTTCTCGCGGCCAGCCTCGAACTGAGGCTTGACGAGGCAGACACCCATTGCGTCGGGCGTCGTGATAGCCTGCGCCACCGGGAAGATATGATGCAGCGAGATAAACGACACGTCCACGCTGAAAAACTCAATAGGCTCTGCCAGCATGTCCAGCGTGACATTGCGGATGTTGGTGCGCTCCATGTTGACGACGCGCTCGTCAGTGCGCAGGCTCCATGCCAGCTGACCGTAGCCGACGTCCACGGCATAGACCTTGACTGCACCGTTCTGCAGCATACAATCGGTAAAGCCGCCGGTGGATGCACCAATGTCCATACAGACCTTGCCGTTCGGCGTCAGAGGAAAGCACTGCATTGCCTTTTCCAGTTTGAGGCCGCCGCGGCTGACATAGCCGATGTCGTGGCCTCGCACCTCGACCTTGGCATCTTCCTTTATCATCTCGCCGGCCTTGTCCACCTTCTGCTCGTTGACAAAAACGACACCGGCCATGATGAGGGCTTTGGCGCGCTCACGGCTCTGAATCATACCGTGCTGCACCAGATATTGGTCCAAACGAATTTTCAAAGTGTTTTCTCTCCTTTCGGGTCTGCTTCCCGCACAGCCTCGGCCAGATGTGCGGCATCCAGCCCGGTTGCCTGTTTGATTTGAGGCACCGTCGCGTGAGGCAGACACAGCTTCTTCACAGCACGGTGGATGTACCGGCCCTGCCAGCCAGCATCCTGCAGGGCGCGGGCAAGGTGTTCGCCGATGCCGCCGCAGGCCACGCACTCTTCGGCCATCAGAACGACGGGATAGGCTGAAAGGTCACGAATCAGTTCTTCCTCAAACGGGAAGATGCGCACCAGCTTATAAACATCGCAGGAGATGCCCTCTTTAGCCAGCAGCTCTGCGGCAGTGAGAACATCTTCTACCTCATCGGCGTAGCTCACCAGTGCGGCCTTTGCACCCGGTGTGAAAATGAGTTTATCGTATTCCTTGCCCGAGCAGCCGTATTTTGCCAGAGCTTTGCTCTCTCCGCCGCGGGGGTAACGAATGGCCCGGGGACCCTGCATCTCATGGCTCAGCAGGATGGGAAGCCAATGCCGCAGTTCTTCGTAGTTTGAAGGCGAATAGATGGGCATTCCGGTCTGGCTGAGAAAAGCCGGGTCGTAGATGCCCTGGTGCGTCTCACCGTCTCCGGGGACGAAACCTGCACGGTCCACCGCGAAGACGACATTTTCATGCAGAAGGTTGACGTCATGGATGATCTGGTCGTAGCTGCGCTGCAGGAAGGTCGAATAAATGCAGACCACCGGCAGCATCCCCTTGCTGGCCAGACCAGCTGCAAAGGTCACGGCATGCTGTTCGGCCATGCCGACATCGAAGAAGCGTTCCGGATGGGCATGACTGAAAAACTGCAGACCTGTGCCATATTTCATGGCGGCAGTAATGGCACAGAGGGTCTTGTCGGTGTTTCCGGCGGCGCTGAGCGTCCGGCCAAAGGCATTTGAAAACGACTCTGCCGGAGCGACCTCGGGGTCAGGGATGCCGGTCAGGTCGAACTTGGAAACGCCATGGTAATTGCCGGGGTTCGACTCAGCGGGCGCATAGCCCTTGCCCTTTTTCGTCACGACATGGAGCAATGTCGGCCCGGGCTGAGCACAGACAGTCTGGAAAATGCGTTCCAGTTCCGGCTCGTCGTGGCCGTCGATGAGTCCAAAATAGTGAAAACCCATATCCTCGAACATCGTGGAATGGTACATGGCCCGGCGAATTACTTTTTTGCTGTTCTGAAGAGCGCTTTTGATGGGCGCTCCGATGACAGGCACACCGTTCAGGAAGCTGTTGACATTTTCCTTGGCCGTAAAATAGCCGTTTGTGGTGCGCAGATGGCTCAGATAGCTTGCCAACGCACCAACATTATGGGAAATGGACATTTTATTATCGTTAAGGATGACCAGGAGATTGTCCAGCTTTCCGATATTGTTCATCCCCTCGTAGACCATGCCGCCGGTGAACGCACCGTCGCCGATGATGGCCACCACATGGCCCGGCTCCCCTTTCAGCTTTTTGGCCCATGCGATGCCGATGGCAACAGAAAGAGCCGTATTGCCATGTCCGGCGATAAAAGCGTCATGGGCGCTCTCATTGGGATTCGGAAAGCCCGAAAGTCCGTCCAGCTGCCGCAAGGTGCCAAAGCGCTTATACCTCCCGGTCAGGAGCTTATGGGTGTAGCACTGATGTCCTACGTCAAACACGAAAGCGTCCTGAGGGGTCTCAAAGACACGATGAAGTGCTACCGTCAACTCGACCGCGCCGAGATTGGAAGCAAGATGTCCGCCTGTTTTGGATACGCTGTCCAGCAGAAACTGACGGATCTCGCCGCAGAGCTGCTGGATCTGCGCGCTGCTCAAGCGCTTCAGGTCACGAGGCTGTGAAATATTCTGAAGCAATGAAGGATGCATAAAATGACCGTCCTCCTCACATTTCAAATTCCTGATGTTTTTTACTTAGACAAGGTGCATGGGATACAGGCAGCCGACCACGATGCCGACGACCATGCCGGCCATGACCTGCAGGGGCGTATGGCCGACCATCTCCTTCAGATGCATATTCTGCAAAAACGGAGAGTTCTTTTCGCTGATGTCGATCCACTCTTCGATCATCTGGTTGAGCACTTTGGCCTGCTCGCCCGTCTCGTGGCGCACACCCATTGCATCGTGCATGGTGATGATAGCGACCACACTGGCCACAGCAAAAATAGCCGAGCTGACTCCCTCGCTGCGGGCTGCGGCAATGACCATCGCGCAGACTGTCGCGCTGTGGGCACTGGGCATACCGCCGTCGCCCCACATCCTCTCGAGCTGGAACTTGCCCAGCAGGATAAAGTTGATGATGGTCTTGAGCACCTGTGCAACGAACCAGCCCACGATGGAAACAGTCAATATCTCGTTGACCGAGAACAATTCTTTGATAAATTGCATAGTTTGTTCACCTTCTTGAATTTTATCGCAATCCCACAGCCGACATCTCAAAAAGCAGTGTAGTCCTGTGCGATTTCTGAGACGATTTCGGCGCAGAATGCGACCGGCTCAGCTGCGGCGGTTCAGCAGTGTGCGGGCCAGCTGCTCCAAAAACGCACTCTTTTCGCCGAATGCGTCGCGCAGCGCTGTGCAGGTCTCGTCATTCAGCTTTTCCGCCAGCTGCATGGCACCGTCAACGCCGAACAGAGTGACAAAAGTCGTTTTGCCATTTTCGCTGTCGCTGCCAATGGGTTTGCCCAGCTGCTCGGCGGTTCCGGTCACGTCCAGCACATCGTCCACGACCTGGAACACGAGACCGATGCCATAAGCATATGCTTCCAGCGCCTTACGCTGAACCTCATCGGCCTGTGCTGCAGCACCGCCCATCTGGATGGCTGCATTGATGAGTGCGCCGGTCTTGTGGCGGTGGATGAGACGGAGCTGTTCCTCGGTAGCGGCAAGCGCCTCATATTTCAAATCGAGTTCCTGACCGTACACCATGCCTCGGCTGCCTGCACCTGCGCCCAGCGCCTGTGCCGCGTGGACACAGACAGAAGCGGGAGCAGACGCACCGGCGACTGCCTCGAAAGCCTCGGTCAGCAGGACGTCACCGGCCAGCATCGCGGTGGATTCGCCGAATGCCTTGTGGCAGGAGGGCTTGCCGCGGCGCATATCGTCGTTATCCATGCAGGGCAGGTCATCATGGATGAGCGAATAGCAGTGCAGCATCTCGACTGCGGCTGCAAACTGCTCAGCTGCCTCGGCATTGCCGTGGAGCATATCACACACGGCCAGCACCAGCACAGCGCGAATGCGCTTGCCGCCGCCCAGCAGGCTGTAGCGCGCTGCGCGGCAGACGTCAGATTCCTCAGGCAGATAGCGTTCACACGCCTGGCTCAATGCCTTTTCTGCACGGGCCAGATATTCGTCATACTGCTTTTTATACTCTGCGCTCTCCATAATGGTTCCTCCCTGCAAACTGTTTGCTTTTATTCTTCTGTTTCGGGTCCTGCCTTTTCGCTGCGGGAAGCATCGATCTCCTCCATTTGAAGCGATGCTTTTTCCAGCGCAGCATGGCAGTATTCCATCAGCGAAGCCGCTTCTGCATAGAGCTTGACCGACTCAGAAAGGGTCGTCTCTTCGCTCTGCATCTGGCTCAGGATGGTTTCCAGACGGGCCATGCCGTCTTCAAAGCTTTTGGGTGCTCTCATTCAGTTCCTCCACGGACGTGACCGTACATTCTGCTGTGTGCGCTGCACCGCGCAGGGTGAGCTTATCACCGGTTGCAAGAACATCTGCACTGCACAGCCTGCCCTTGCTGTCATATACCATCGCATAGCCGCGCCCCAGTACCCGGTAGGGGCTGAGAGAATCGGTCAGTGTTGCGGCGTGGCGCAGCTGCGCCTGCCGCTTCTGAATACAGCTCTGCGCAGCCGCCTCGAGTTCTTTCTGCACTGCGGCAAGCTCTGCCTGCCCACCGGTCAGTTTCCGACGGGTCATGTCATAGGAAAGCTGCTGCTCGGCCATCATCAGACGGCCAGACGCTGCATCCAGACGGCGCTGCATCGCGCTCTGACAGCCCTGTTCCAGCTGGGACAGGGCCCGCAGAAGCTCTGCACGATCCGGCACGGCTAATTCTGCCGCAGCCGATGGGGTCGGCGCACGGCGGTCCGCCACAAAGTCTAAAATGGTAAAGTCTATCTCATGCCCAATAGCACTGATAAGCGGCACTTTGCAGCGGTAAGCTGCCCGGGCGATGACCTCGGCGTTGAAGACCCAGAGGTCTTCCCTGCTGCCGCCGCCCCGAGCTACGATAATTTCGTCTACCCGACCGCTTTTGTCCAGCTTTCCGATGGCATCTGCGACCTGCTGCGCCGCCTCGAAGCCCTGCACATTGACCGGGCAGAGCAGGAGTTTCGCCGCAGGCCAGCGCCGACCAATAACATTGCGAATGTCCTGCAATGCCGCGCCGGTCTTGCTGGTGACGACGCCGATGCATTTGGGATACGTGGGCAGCGGCTTTTTGTGCTCTACCGCAAAAAGTCCCTCCTGCTCGAGTTTGGCTTTCAGCTGCTCAAAAGCAAGCTGCGCCGCACCAATGCCGTCCGGGAACATCTCGTTGACATAGATCTGGAACGCTCCGTCCCGCTCATAAAGAGTAGCACGACATCGCACGACTACCTTCATGCCCTCTTCCGGGCGGAAGCCCAGCCGCCGCGCATCTGAGCGGAACATCACCGCTTTGACACTGGCGCTGGCGTCCCGGAGAGAAAAATAACAGTGGCCGCTGCGGGCGTTCTGTACGAAGTTTGCGATCTCGCCCCGCAGCGCCAAATCGAACAGGAGGTCATTTGCATCCAGCAGCGTCTTGACATACTGGTTCAGGGCCGAGACGGTGATCACTTCAGCCATAGCCCGGCCTCCCGTGCGGCGAGGATAGATACGCCGATGGCGTTGTCACTGGAATACTGGCTGGGTACGAAATACACCTGCGGGAGGCGCTGCTGCACCCAGCTGCGAATGATGTCACTGCTCATCACGCCGCCTGCACAGACCACAGCAAGCCCGGGATATTCCTTCTGAGCCGCTTTGGTCATCTTGACCACGGTATCTGCCACGCAGAGCAGGCAGTACTTACAGACATAGGCAGGGCTTTTGCCAGCTGTCAACAAAGCATTGCACTGGTTTTCCAGCCCGGAAAGGCTGCATTCCATGCCTCGGACACTGGATTTCGGTTTTATCGTCACATCACATTCCGCGGCCAGACGAGAGACTTCGACGCCAGCCGGGAATCCAAAGCCCAGCTTGACGCCCACACGGTCCACAGCCTGTCCGGCGTAGAGGTCGGAGCTGGTCCCCAGCGTTTCGATATGCTTCACTTCATCGCAAAGGAGCAGGTCAGTCGTGCCGCCGGAAATATGGAACAGCAGTGTTTTCTCGCGGAAGAACTCTTCACCCTTGGCCGCAAACAGTGCCGCCGCCGCATGGCCCTGCTGATGGGTCGTGCGGACGAGCGGGATGCCCCGGGCCAGCGCGAACGCCTCGGCAGCGCTGACGCCCGCCAGAAAACAGGGCATATAACTGCCCTCTACCGGACGGGGCTTTTCCGACACGCCTACGGCACTGATTTTGGTCAAATCGAATTCACCGCTCAGTTCTTTCAGCATCTCAGGCAGAGCGGCTGTGTGGTGAAAAAGGGCGTCGCTCTGGCGCAGCCCAAGCTGGCCCTCCTTCACCGGAAGGAAACGCTTTTTTGCGCAAACAACCTCTCCGGCTGTATCAAAGACAGCCAGAGAGGTTGCATAATTGCTGGTGTCGATGCCCAGCGTATAGCTGCTCACAGCTGCTCAGGCTCTGCGTCCAGACCCTGCTCGCGTGCCACCGTACCCAGCAGACCGTTGACGAACTGATAATCCTCGTCTGCGCCATACTTTTTGGTCAGCTCGACTGCCTCATTGATGACGACGCCAGGCTTTTTCTCGTCGCCGTACAGCATCTCGGCCAGACCCAGACGGAGCACCGTCAGGCTCACGCGGGGCAGACGCTCCATCGTCCAGTTGCGCAGATGGGCGCTGATGAGGTCGTCCACCTCTGCGGAATGCTCATAATAAGCCCGCAGCAGGCGCTGGCCAAAAACATCCACCGGATGCTCTTCATCGCACTCGTGGTGGTTGTCCAGAGCCTCCTGCAGGGGAATGTCACCAAAGGTCTGAGAAAATGCCAGCAGAAATGCATTTTCGCGTGCTTCACGACGGGGCAAAATATTTTCCATAATGTTCCTCTCACAGCGGCAAGGCCCTCCCTTTTGCGGGAAGGCCGACCGCAATTCTCTTTTACGTTTTGTTTCTCGGCTCAGGCCTGCGGCTCAGCCGCCGGGGCCAGACCGGCAATGACGAGGTCAACGCGGCTGACCGTGACATTGGTCATGTTCTGGACGGCAGACTTGACGTTTTCCTGTACCTTTTCGGCCACAGCCGGGATGCGTGCGCCAAAGGCTGCTACAATTTCCAGAGTGATCTCTGCCGTGCCGTCCCGCATCTCTACGGTAACGGGCGACTGGACGTTGGCGCGCTCGAGAAGGTCTTTCACCTTCCGGTTCTGCTTGCCGCAGGACACCTCTGCCACACCCTCGATCTCCAGCGCTGCACAGCGGGCGATCTTGCCGATGACCTCTGTGGAGATCTGCAGACTGCCGCCTTTAAGATCCATGTTCTGTAAATCCATTCTATGGCCCTCCATCCAAAATGAGCGAATGCCCATTTTATTTTATGCGTTCCATGCAAAGAGAGGATCCCTTTGCAAAACCTTTGATGTCATTATACCATTTTCTCCGGTTTTATACAACACCTTACTTTACTTCCACCACAGTAATATTCTGCGCAGTCACCTCGCTCTTGCTGAGCACGATGTCCCGTATCTGGGCCACCTGTGCCGCCGTCAGCGCATCGCCGGAGGTCATCACGGTCAGGTCGGCCCGGCCGGACTGCAAAAAGCAGAGGCAGTCGGCAAAGCCTTTCGCCTTGACCAGCGTTTCTATCTCATTTTCTGCGTTGAGGTCTTCGAGGTTGGAAGTCAGCTGCTGGGTATAACCTTTTTTCTCCTCGGCGGAAAGACCCGAGGTCTTGAGGGTCTTCTGGATCGTGTCCATCGCTTCATCGTGAGCTTTCTGGCGCTTGAGACGGGCTTCCTCAAAGAATTTCGCTCCTGCGTCGTTGGCCACGCTGACGAGCTGGGCCTCCCCATAATTCTTGTTGGCACTGGATATTGCTTCGGCCTCCGTCATCAGCCCATCGGTAACGGGTGCTGCCACAGGCTCACCCTCCACAGCCACCGCTGAGACGTTGACAGCCTCTTCATCCACACCGATGCCGGTGCGGGCATACTGCCAGTTAAGGTATACCGCCACGACCAGCGCGGCCGCAAGGGTCAGTGCTGTGACCCTGCGTGTGTTTTTGGTGATAGCTCTCATTGTGTTTCCTCCTTGCATAACTTATATTTCATCGCTGCAAAAAATCATTCCCGGCGCTGCTCTACGCAGATGCGGTTGGACGGAACATCCAGCAGCGCCCCCACCAGCTCGGTGATTCGGGCGGCGACCCGGATATCTCCCCCGCCCTCGCACACCACGGCCACCCCGCACACTCTGGGGGTGCAGACTGTCTGTGCCAGCGCGGTCCCGTCGTCCAGCAGCACATGGGTCTGCTGTTCCTGGGTCTGTCCCGAGAGCGTGTCCAGAGCATAGATGGTCTCCTCTCCGCTTTCCAGTGTTATCATCACGGTGGTCTTTCCCGCGCCCTCTACCTGCGCGATGAGGTCGGAAAGCTGCTGCTCGAGCTGCTGGCGGTAGATGTTGTCATCCGCCGGGGCGGCGCTTGCTGCGGTGGTCTTCTCTGAAGGGGTGAACAGCTCCGACAGCAGGATGAGCAGCATGGCCGCCGCGCCCAGCAAAACCGCCAGCCGGGCGCGGTTTTTCTTCTGCGCGAGGTCCTTCAGCCGCGAAAAAAGCTCGTTGTTCATAGCACATCCTCCCCGCTGGGGCTGTTCCATTTGATGCATTCCGGTCCCAGCTGAAGCTGTCCTTCCAGCAGCGCTTCTATTGCCCGCTTCTGCGAGGCAGTGACGGCGTCCTGAGGGACGATCTGTACCTCAGCCGCTTCCACGCCCTCAGCGGTCTGGCTCAGAATGATATTCAGCTTGAGCAAAACACCCGCCTCGCTGAGACAGCGTTCTTCGAGCGTACGGGAGAGTTCTTCTGCCGTCTGTGCCAGAACAGCATCTTCCAGACTGCCTACCGAGACCGCCGGCACCTGCGGCAGTTCCAATGCGGCAAACTGCGCCTTTGCGCCGGGCAGAGCATCCGCAAAGACTACTAGAATATATAGCCCTGCCACTGCTTTTATGCACTTCTGCCCCCAGCCCTGTCCGACAAAGCGGGAGAGCAGCTCGGCGCAGATACAGGCCGTACAGAAGACCGCCGCTGCCCGTTCCAGTGCCTGCATCATGAACCACCTCCTACGATGAACAGCAGTGTTACCCCTGCCGCCGCCAGCCCGAAGAAAAGCGCCACCACCGCTGCCATACAGCGCACCGCCTCGGCAAAACAGTCGAATAATGCGCGGCAGCGGGAGATGCCAGTGAGACTGCAAAGCAGACTGCAGCCCATCAGAAGAGCCAGCTGTATCATCAGCCCCAGATAGAGCGGCACAAACTCCGCGCCCAGCACCGACAGAGCTGCCAGCCCCAGCCCGCTCTTGAGGAGCTGTATCCCCGCGAGGATGGATTCCGATGCACTGCTGAGAGTCTGCCCGATGATGGGAACGCTCCCCGCCAAAAGCTGGCCGGTACGGAGCGAAAAGCGGTCCAGCTGGAATGCTGCAGCCCTCTGCAGGCCCAGCAGAGCCACCAGAATTTTTCCGGCCCAGCCCAGCGCCTGACGGAGCGCACTGCCGACGCCCTTGCAGAAAACGCCGAGGGCTGGTTCAGAGCTGACGCAGCAGGCCATGCTGAGCATCAGATAGCAGTGGAGCAGCGGCTGAACGAAGGTCGCTGCCAGCTGAGCCAGAAAGCAGAGTGCCGTCAGCAGCGCTCCACTGGCCGCACTGCCTGCTGCTCCTTCCCCTCCCATCGTGAGGACACCGGCATAGACGGGAAGGAACCCCAACAGAAAGCTGCGCCAGCTCTCCACCTGCTCACAAAGCTTCTGGGCTTCTTCCAGCAGACTCCCCCAGAGCAGGACGCCGCAGCCGCCTGCCGCCACCAGATCCAGCAAGGCCCCATCGGTGCATTCCCCGGCAAGAAGCCCCAGCACCGCTGTCAGCGTCAGGAACAGGAGCACTGACGTATAGTGACTTGCCGTCTGGCGCACCAGTGCGCCGAAAGATCGGGGCAGAAAGCTTTTCAGTGTTTCCCACGGTGAGGATGCCGCCTTTTCGAGGTCGATGCGGCTCTGCTGCAAATAGGGATCCCAGAGAGAACTGCCCGGCAGAGCTGTGCTCGAAGCCGCCATCGCCGCCGGGGCCGCGAGTGCAAAGCTCGTCCACAAGAACAGTATTGCCAGACTCAAACGGAAAAGCTTGTCTCTTTTCATCCTGCGATGCTCCCTATCTTCTGGCCGATCTCTTCCAGCAGGGGCCACGCTGCCGCAAGCACCAGCACCCGGCCGGCCAGTGCCGTACACCACGCCAGCGATTCAGCCCCCGCCTCCTCGCAGAGCGAGTGGGCGTAATCGGCCAGCAGGATGACGCCCGTACACCGCAGCAGACAGGAAAAGGCGTCGCCGCCTGCCCGCTGTTCCAGTTTTGTCAGCCCGGAAAGCACGGTCTGCGCCGCTGCGCTGATTTTCCACAGCACAAGGACAACGGTTCCCATTGAGACAAACAGCCCGAAAGCCGGGGCGCTTTTCTGGAACAGAGTGTACAGCACAGCCCCCATCACCGCAAGTCCCAGCATCGTGAGGGCGCTCATAGCGCAAAGAGGGACTTGATGGTGACAAAAAGCACGCTGATCTGCTTGACCAGGATGGACAGCACCACCACCAGCCCCGCCAATGTGGTCATCATGGCCTGGTCTTCCCGGCCTGAGCGGATGAGCAACTGGTTGAGCACCGCCACGATGATGCCGATGGCCGCGATCTTGAAAATCAGGTCGATGTCCATACACATTCCCCCTATCTTTCATCAGAGGCAGAGGATGGCCGCCGCCAGTCCGGCAGCAAATCCCAGCTTGTGACTCAATTCCAGCTGCGGGCGGGCGTGTTCCTGTGCCTGCTGCAAAAACAGCGTGAACCGCTCCTGATAAAATGCCAGCCGCTGACACTCCTGCTCTGCCTCCATCCGGCCAAGGCTCGAGAAGCACTCGACGAAACAGTCGCGTTCCGGGCGCGTCAGACCGGGCAGCGGACAAAGGCCCCGGAAACTTTCGCCTGCAGCAAGCCCCTCCTGTTCCAGCCTGCGGAAAAGCAAGGTGAGGTCCGTGTGACGATAGTTTATCTCCTGCCGGACGCGCTGCAAAAGCAAAAGCGTCTTTTCCAGCGCCGCCAGATGCCGCCGCGTATTCTGGCAGGCCGCATCCCCTGCGCACCAGCCGCAGCCCAGCCAGAACAGCGCACAGACGACTCGAAGCGTTTTCACGAAACACGCACCTCTTTCAGCTGCCCCGGCGCAGTGCGGCCTTTCAGAAGCACTGCCACATGGAGCGCACCGCACTTTTGCAGATACTGCACCTGCGGACGGCGGGCAGCCTCTTCCCAGCTGGCGGCATGAAGTGTCGCGATAAATTCCACCCCGCTGAAAAGCCCCTGCTCCAGCGCGTAAAGCTCGTCCATCCCGCCCAGCTCGTCCAACAAGATGACCTGCGGCGAGAGGGTACGCAGAGCCATCTGCACCGCCTGTCCCTTGGGTATGCCGCTGAGGATGTCGAGCGGAAGCGCCGCGCTTTCCTCCGAGGGGAATATCTCTCTCCGCTCGTCGATGACGGCCACGGCCCTATTCTGTTTTGCAAGTTCCCGGGCGACACCTCGCAGAAGGGTCGTTTTGCCGCTGTCGGGTTCCCCCATCAGGAGCATCCCGATAAATCGCTGCTGTAGAATATCCCGGAGTTTCTGTGGCAGAGGAAATTCCCGGTTCCGGGCAACGCGGACATTCACCGAGCGCAGCTCCTGCAAGACGGCGCTCTGCCCCGGTGCGCAGTAAAACTGTCCGGCCAGCCCGGCGCGGCACCCACAGCTGAGCGTGACATAGCCCACCGCAATTTCTGTCTCGTGGCTGTGTACCGACCCGCCGCAGAGGGTGACGAATATCTCTTCCATCTGCAAGGGCGTCAGCCGGAGCTTCTGCAAAGCAGGCAGCTCCGCCGGGCAGCAGGGCTTTCCGCCGATGGTCAACTGTACTCCACAGCCGACCCGGAGGCGTATCTCATGTACCTGTTCTGCAATGCCCGGCGGCAGGGCGCTCAAAGGCCGTGCCAGCCATGCGGGCAAAGCCCGAACAGCGCGGTAATACTCGTCCATCTTGTTTCTCCTTCGGTCTCGTCATTTTGGCTTCTTGCTCCTACTGTATGCGGCGGCAGAGTTTTTAGAACGCAAAAAAGGCCCACACAGCGGGGACACCCACTGCATGAGCCTTTTGAGTCTATTCTATTTAAGCTTCCGGTTCATCCCGCAGCATGGCAAGGAATTCTTCCTCCGTCAGCACAGGTACGCCGAGGGCCTGTGCCTTGGTCAGTTTGGAGCCTGCTGCTGTGCCAGCCACAACGTAAGCCGTCTTTTTGGAGACTGAGCCGCTGGCTTTGCCGCCGTTTTTGACGATGAGAGCCTCTGCCTCATTGCGGGAGAGCGTCTCGAGGGTGCCGGTGACGACCAGCGTCATTCCCGCCAGCTTGTCGCCCTTCGGTTCGCCCTTCCAGGCCATGTTCACCCCGGCGTCAGCCAGACGATGGATAAGGTCTGTGGTGCCGTCCTTGGCGAAGAACTCTACCACGCTCTGGCCCATCACGCCTCCGAAACCGTCGATCTCGCTGATTTTTTCAATATCTGCCTCCCGGATGGCTTCCAGTGTGCCGAAGTGCTCAGCCAGCAATGCAGCGGCCTTGTCGCCGATGTTGCGGATGCCGAAGCCGAACAGCAGCTTGTCAAGATTGTTCTGCTTGGAATTTTCGATGGCGTGGAGAAGATTCGTTGCGCTCTTCTCCTTGAACTTTTCCAGCGTCAGCAGCTGCTCGAGCGTCAAATCATAAAGGTCTGCCGCCGAGTGGACGAGGTCCTTTTCCACCAGCTGTGTCGCTACGGCAGTTCCCAAGCCGTCGATGTCCATCGCATCGCGGGAGGCAAAATGGATGATGTTGCGCAGAGACTGGGCCGGACATTCCGGGTTGACACAGCGCAGGGCAGCTTCATCCTCGAGATGGACGACCGGTGCGCCGCAGGACGGGCAGGCTGTCGGCATCCGGTAAGGCTCCGCGTTCTCCGGGTGATGGACGACGCCGATGACCTCCGGGATGATGTCGCCGGCTTTCCGCACCTGAATGGTATCGCCGATGCAGAGGCCGAACTGGCGGATGAAATCCTCGTTGTGGAGGGTCGCGCGGGCCACCGTCGTACCGGCGAGGAAGACCGGGTCGAAGCAGGCGGTCGGGGTCAATACGCCTGTGCGTCCCACAGCGACCTCGATGCTGCGCAAGGTCGTCTCCTTGACTTCGGGCGGATACTTGAACGCGATGGCCCAGCGGGGGAACTTGTTGGTAGAGCCCATCAGGTCGCGCTGGTCGAAGTGATTGACCTTGATGACCGCACCATCCATGTCGAAATCGAGCTTTGAGCGGTTCTGCCCGATCTGCTCGATTTCCTTGATCGCGTCCTCAATGTCGTGGACGATGTGGTAGCGGGGAGAGACCGGCAGGCCGAGACTTTTGAGGTAATCGAGGCTTTCCGCGTGGGTAGTCAGCTCCTTGCCACGCACCTGCTGGACGTTGAAAACAAAAATCGAAAGGCCGCGGCTCCCGGTGATCTTGGCGTCCTTCTGGCGCAGCGAACCGGCGGCGGCATTGCGGGGGTTCTTGAAAGGTGCCGCGCCCTGCAACTCCTGCTCGGCGCAGAGGTGCTGGAACGCCTCATGGGGCATATAAACCTCGCCGCGCACCTCGAGAAACTCAGGGGCATTTTTCAGTTTTTTCGGTATCTTTTTGATAGCCCGGACATTGGCGGTGACGTCCTCGCCTACGACACCGTCGCCGCGGGTAGAAGCACGGACCAGTTCACCGTTCTCGTACTCAAGGCTGCAAGAAAGACCGTCGATCTTGATTTCAACTACATACTCCGGCTCGATACCTGCGTCACGCACTCTGCGGTCAAAATCACGCAGTTCATCGTAGGAAAATGCATCCAGCAAACTTTCCATCTTGACAGCATGTGTCACTTTTGCGAAGCGCCCACTGGGGGTGCCGCCGACATGCTGGGTGGGCGAAGCCGGAGTGACCAACTCTGGGTACTGCGCTTCCAGCTCCTTCAATTCCCGCGTCAGGGCGTCGTATTCGAAGTCCTCCAGTTCGGGGGCGTCCTGGTCGTAATAAAGGCGGTTATTCTTCTCGATAACAGCGCGCAGTTCCTCTACGCGCTTCTTGGCTTGTTCCAGTTCCACAGTTCCACTCTCCTGCCTGACGCGGGACAGAGCGCCGCGTCTTGATTCTCTTGCGATAGTATACCACAAAACTTCGGGTTGCGTAAATATAAAAAAGCGGAGCTGCACTTTCCGATGTCATGGAAAACACAGCTCCGTCGTATGTTCAAAAAATCAAATCGAAATCGTATTGCACACGTCCACGAGGACCGGGTCGATGCTCTTGGTCATCTCGAGGGCCTCATCTACGGGGTAATCCACCAGCTCCTCACCCTTCATGCCGACGATGCGGTTATACTTGCCCTGCTCGAGCAGGCAGACAGCGTGGTAGCCCATAGCAGAAGCGTTCACACGGTCACGCAGCGTGGGAGAGCCGCCGCGCTGGACGTGGCCCAGAATGGTGGCACGGGTGTCGATGCCGGTGCGGGCCTGGATCTCGTTGGCGATCTCCTGAGAGTGGCCGATGCCCTCTGCGACGATAACGATGAAGTGACGCTTGCCGGTGCGCTGGGTCTCGACGATCTTATCGAGGATGTCGCGCTGCATATCGAACTCCTTCTCGGGCAGCAGCACGGCCATAGCGCCGGAGGCGATGGCGACGTTCAGGGCAATGTAACCAGCGTTGCGGCCCATGACCTCGACGACGCTGCAGCGGTCATGGCTCTGGGTGGTGTCGCGCAGCTTGTCGATCATCTCCAGAGCAGTGTTCATAGCGGTATCGTAACCGATGGTGTAGTCGGTGCAGGCAATATCGTTGTCGATGGTGCCGGGCAGGCCGATCATCGGGATGCCGCGGTGTGCCAGCTCACGGGCGCCGCGGTAAGAACCGTCGCCGCCAATGACCACCAGCGCGTCGATGCCCAGCTCACGGCACTTGGCTGCGCCTTTATCCTGGCCCTCTTTGGTCTTGAACTCAAGGCAGCGTGCGGTGTAAAGGATGGTGCCGCCGGCAGAGATGATGTTCGAGACACTGCGCAGGTTCATTTCGAAGCACTCGCCGTTCAGCAGACCGTTATAGCCGCGCTGGATACCGATCATGCGGAAGCCCTTGTGCAGGCCGGTACGGACCACGGCACGGACAGCTGCGTTCATGCCAGGGGCGTCGCCGCCGCTGGTGAGAACACCGATCGTCTTGATTTGCTTTTCCATAGAGAGATTCCCTCCAATTTGTTTCTTCACATACCACTCGGGGCGCGCGCATCCCCTTCTTCCACAGATGCGGCCCGACTCGATGCAACATATTTGCTATGGCTTGCCTTAGACAAGTATATCACAAAGTTAATCATTTGAAAACAGCGCGGGCATAATGATTGATGCACAGAAATGTCATTTTGTTGCAACATTGCGTTCACCAAGCAGACGTTTCAGCTCCTGGAACAGCAGCGGATGGCCCGAAGCATAGAGCCTCCGGGGCGCGGCGAGCTTCTGCTTGACATCCTCGAGATAGAAAATGACGGGCATATCGCCGTCGAATATCTCAAGGAGATTGATGACCTTTGCATACTCGGGGCAGCTGCGGGACGGCAGGCGGACATAGAGCCGCTGGGCGGCATCCCGCATGAGGTTGGGGCGGTTGGTCTGCGGGTGCTTGGGGTCGTAGCCCTCGATGGGCGAGATGCTCTCAGCCATCAGCTTGGAAGGCTCATCTTCACGCACGGAGAGGCGTCCCTCGATGACCACGACGGCATTCTCCTTGAGCGCATCGCGGAAAGTATCCAGTACCCGTGGGAAGACGATGACCTCCATCGTACCGGTCAGGTCCTCCACGCTGGTGAAGGCCATCATCGTGTTGGATTTGGTGGTCATCATCCGGTTTTTGACGATGGTACACACGATACGGACATGATTGCCGTCCAGCTTGTGAGCGTCCTCGCCGGTGAGCTCCTTGATGCTGTTGGACGCAAAGCGTGCCGACTGTTCCCGATAGGCGTCCAGCGGGTGGCCGGACAGATAGAGGCCGCTGACCTCTTTCTCCTGCTGGAGCAGTTCGGTGTGGCTGTACTCCGGGAAGGGCTTTATCTCGTAGCTGTCGGTGTCGGCAGTCTGAGATTCTCCGCTCATCACCGAGAACAGGTCCAGCTGTCCCTCAAGATTGCGGCGGGAGTCGCTCTCCACGCTCTTGATGATGCCGTCCACGGCTTCCACAAGGCTGTGGCGGTTGACGCCCATACTGTCGAAGGCACCCGCCTTGATAAGACATTCCACAGCCCGGCGGTTCAGCTCAGTGCCGTGCATCCGCTTACAGAAATCATAGAGGCTCGAATAAGGCTTCTCTTTTCTCTCTTCCACGACTCGCTCGATGAGGTTGCGGCCCACATTCTTGACCGCATTCAGGCCGAAACGAATCTTGCCGTTGTCCGCCGTGAAGCCGCCGTTCGAGATATTGACGTCCGGCGGAAGCACCTTGATGCCCAGGCGGGCGCACTCGCCCGAATACTCGATGACTTTGTCGGTATTGTCAAGCACACTGGTGAGCAATGCGGCCATAAACTCGCTGGGGTAATGACACTTGAGATAAGCCGTCTGGAATGCGACGTAAGCGTAGCAGGCTGCATGGCTTTTATTGAAGGCGTAGGACGCGAAACTTGACATTTCATCGTAAATTTCGTTGGCAACTTTCTCGGAGATGCCATTGGCGACGCAGCCCGGGCATTCGTGACCCGGCTCGGTGCAGCCGTGGACAAAATGCTCGCGTTCTGCCTCCATCACCGCGTGCTTCTTTTTACTCATGGCACGGCGGACGTTATCTGCCTGTCCGAACGAGAAACCGGCCAGCTCACGGAATATCTGCATGACCTGTTCCTGGTAGACGATGCAGCCGTTGGTGACGTCGAGGATGTGGGCCAGCTGAGGGGTCTTATAGCTGATTTTATCCGGCTCGTGGCGGTTGCGCAGGTAGGTCGGGATGGAGTCCATCGGGCCGGGGCGGTAAAGACTGATAAGAGCGATGACATCTTCAAGGTTCTGTGGCTGCAGACCCACGAGGACCTGTTTCATACCCGAGGATTCGAGCTGGAACACGCCCTCCGTTTCACCCTGACCCAGCATCTTATAAGTCGCTGCATCGTCATAATCCAGCTTTCGGATGGAGAAGGACGGGTCTTTTTTCTGGATGGCAGCCTCCGCATCCCGGATGACCGTCAGAGTACGCAGGCCGAGGAAGTCCATTTTCAGCAGGCCCAGCTCTTCGATCTCGGTCATATTGAACTGGGTGACAGGCAGGCCGTCGTTGGTGGCCAGGGGCAGATAATAGTCTGTCGGTTCCGGGGTAATGACGACGCCGGCCGCATGGGTGGAGGCGTGGCGGGGCATACCTTCAACTTTCAGCGCAGTGTCGATAAGTTCTGTGACCTGCGGGTCGCTGTCGTACATCCGCTTGAGCTCCGGTGAGACCTCCAAGGCGCGTTTCAGCGTCATTTTCAGCTCCATCGGCACCTGCTTTGCCACCACATCCACGCTCTGGTAGGGCATACCCATCACACGGCCCACATCGCGGATGGCGTTGCGGGCGGCCATGGTGCCAAAGGTGACGATCTGGGCCACATGGTCTGCGCCGTACTTCCGGTTGACGTAGTCGATGACCTCCTGACGGCGCTCGTAGCAGAAATCGACGTCAAAATCGGGCATACTGACGCGCTCGGGGTTCAGGAATCGCTCGAAGATGAGGTTGTAGCGGATGGGGTCGATGTCAGTGATACCTACACAGTAAGCCGCGATGCTGCCCGCGCCTGAGCCACGGCCCGGGCCTACCGGAATGCCCTGACTCTTGGCGTAGTTGATATAATCCCAGACAATGAGGTAGTAGTTGGTATAGCCCATCGACTTGACCACGCCGATCTCATAGGTCAGGCGGTCCTTATTGGACTGCGGGACGTCCGAGCCGTAGCGGCGCTCGAGGCCGTCCCAGCAGAGCTTCTCGAAGAACTCCTGATTGTCCATCCCGTTCGGGGCTTTGTAATATGGAATTTTGGTGTGTCCAAAGTCGAAGTCAAAATTGCACTGGTCCGCAATTTTCTGGGTGTTGGCACAGGCTTCCGGCACCATTGCGAACAAATCATACATTTCATCCGTCGTTTTGACGTAAAATTCGTCGGTCTGGAACTCCATCCGGTCGGCATCCTGAATGGTCTTGCCTGTCTGGATGCAGAGCAGGATGCTCTGCATCTTGGCGTCATCCTTCCGCAGATAGTGGGAGTCGTTGGTGGCTGCCATCGGGATGCCGGTCTCCCGCGCCAGTTTGATGAGCTGGGGCAGGACGATAGTATCCTCTTCGAGGCCGTGGTCCTGCAGTTCGATGTAGTAATTGCCCTTGCCGAACAGCTCCTGATACCACAGGGCCGTGGACTTTGCCCTCTCGTAGTCTCCCGCCAGAATGGCTTGCGGGATCTCGCCTGCGAGGCAGGCAGACAGGCAGATAAGCCCCTCATGATACTGCTCAAGAAGCTGCTTATCTACACGAGGCTTGGAATAAAAGCCCTCCACGAAGGCAGCGGACACCATCTTGATGAGGTTCTTATAGCCGGTCTCATTCTTGCAGAGCAGGATAAGATGGTTGTTGCCGTCGATTTTGTTGACTTTATCGAAGCGGGTGCGGGTGGCCACATAGACCTCACAGCCGATGATAGGCTTGATGCCTGCCTTTTTTGCGGCCTTATAGAACTGGACACAGCCGTACATGACGCCGTGGTCCGTGATGGCGATGGCGCTCTGACCACACTCCTTGACGCGGTCCATAAGCTGGTCGATACGGCAGGCACCGTCCAGCAGGCTGTATTCGGTATGGATGTGGAGATGAACGAAGTCTCTCCCCTGACGGTTCCCTTCGGTCACATCGCTCATGCTCCTGCCTCCTCTGTTTCAGTGTGTTCTTCGAGCCGCTGACGCAGGGCGTCGGCCAGCGCTTCCAGCTTTTTCATCCGGTGAGAAAGGCCCGATTTGCTCATGGGCGGGTCAAAGCATCCGCAGAGCGCCGCCAGCGATAAATCAGGATATTCCAGCCGCCGGGCTGCTGCCTGCTGCAGCGCCTCGGGCAGCGTTTTCAGCGCCCCCTGCTCTTCCAGAAAGCGGATGGCTTTGAGAGTCTGGGCGTTGGCACGGGCCGTCTTGCCCAGGTTTGCGGTATCGCAGTTTGTGTGGCGGTTGATTTGGTTGCGCATCTGCTTGACAGCCTTCTGGGCGCTGAGCTGGGCCGATGCCTCCGCCGCTCCCATAAAGGAAAGGATGCGCTCCACGTTGTCGCAGCTCTTGACGTAAACAAGGTTCACGCCGTTGCGGCGGGTGCGGTGGGGCGCAAACTCGTGCTCTGCCAGCAGGGCTTCGAAGTCGCGCGCAAGGTTCGTGCGGCTGGTGAGAAACTCGATGTTATACTCCTTTTGCGGGTCAGTGACCGTGCCGCTGCACAAAAAAGCTGCCCCGATGTACGCGCTGACGCACGTCTGGCAGCGAATCAGTCTGGGGTCTATCTGCAGGCTCGTCTCGGTGCCGGTGGTGCCGAAAAGCTCGTGCATCCGCGCCACCTGCTCCGGTGCGCGGATGCTGAACTCATAGACCACCCCGCTGGGACGCTGCTTCTCGATGATGTCGCCCTGTACGCCGCAGCGCGCAAACAGCTGGGAAGCCACCTGCGTCGTCAGCTCCTGCTCCGTCTGCAGCACCAGCCCGCTGGCGTCGAAGTACTTGGCGAAGCAGGCAATTCCATAGGCAGCAGCGCGGACGCAGCAGTCCTTCTGCAGACTGCGCCGGGCGATCTCCTCCCTTGCCTGGGATGCAAAACTCATGATATGTTTATCCTTTCAACGGACAGAATCGCGGTGCTGGATGCCGGGCTTGTAGCCAAGCTTTTCGCAGTATTCCGCGATTTTCCGCGCAAATGTGATGGAGCGATGCTTGCCGCCGGTGCAGCCCACTGCGATGGTGAGCTGGCTTTTGCCTTCCTTGACGTAGAGCGGAAGCGCATATTCCAGAAACGATTCATAGCGCTTCAAAAGCTCCTGCGCCTCCGGGTGGCTCATGACAAAATCGACGATTTCTTCATCAAGACCTGTTTTATGCTTCAGTTCCGGGACATAAAAAGGGTTGGGCAGACAGCGGACATCCAAAACAAGATCCGCCTCCGGTGGGATGCCGAACTTGAAGCCGAAGGACATGACTGTCAGACGCATGGCGCTCTTCGCGCCGCCGTTCTGGTTGAACAGGTCGCAGATGCGCTCTTTGTTCTGCGAGGTGGAGAGCAGGCCGGTATTGATGGTATAATCTGCCCGGTCTTTGAGGGGCTGCAAGATCTCGCGCTCCCTGCGGAAGGCTTCCCGGGTGGAAAGGCCGTCGGAAATGCTCATCGGATGGCGGCGGCGCGTCTCACTGTAGCGGCGCATCAGCACATCGTCCGGGGCATCAAGGAACAAGATCTCATATTCTATCCTCTGCGCGTCCAACTGAGAAAGAGCTTCTTCGATTTCTTCCGGCGTGCGGCAGCCGCGGATGTCCATACAGAGAGCCACCCGCTTGAGCTGGTTGTCACCCGCTTTCGAAAACGCCGTGATGCTGGGCAGCAGTGCCGCCGGGATGTTATCAATGCAGAAAAAGCCGATGTCTTCCAGTGCATTCATGGCGACAGATTTGCCTGCACCGGAAAGGCCGCTGACGATGAGAAGATTCATTTTGTACGCCTCTTTCTTTTATGCTTTCACCACACGAATTTCTTTTTCGAGGTCGTAGCCGGTCTTTTCTTTCACGATGGCACGCACCTCATCGCACAGAGCCAGCACATCTGCACAGGTCGCTCCACCCAGATTGACCACAAAGCCGCAGTGCTTGTCACTGACGGCTGCGCCGCCATGGCGGTAGCCCCGCAGACCGCACTGGTCGATGAGGGCCGCCGCAAATGCGCCCACCGGCCGCTTGAAGGTGCTGCCGGCGCTGGGCTTGTCGAGAGGCTGTTTGTCTTTGCGACGGGCCATCAGGTCGTTCATCCTGGCGCGGATGTCGGCGGCATTGCCTCTTGCAAGGTGGAACTTTGCCGAGAGGATGCAACCGCCGTTTTCTTCGAAAATGCTGTGGCGGTATCTGAGGTCGAGCTGTTCTGCCGGTATCTCAACAATCTCCCCTTCTGCGGTCAGATACCGCACGGAGACCAGCACGTCCTTCATCTCGCCGCCGTAAGCTCCGGCGTTCATGTAGACCGCTCCGCCCACCGTACCCGGGATGCCGTAGGCAAACTCAAGACCGGTGAGGCTGTTTTCCAGCGCCGTTATGCAGAGCGACGAGAGCATCTTGTCTGCACCGACAACGACAGCATCGTAAGTCAGGGCCGGATCTTTGCCCGGGAAACAGATGTTTTCAAGAATACCGATCGCGCTCTTCATGGCCGATACATTGATGACAGCTCCCCGGTAGCCCGCATCCTCAAACAGGATGTTGCTGCCGTTGCCAAGCAGATAATATTTGACGTTCGCTTCCTTCGCCAGCTTGATGGCGGCGCAGAGCTGCGCCTCATTTTCCGGCAGGATAAAGACATCTGCCGGGCCGCCGATGCGGAAAGTGCAGTGCGCGCTGAGCGGCTCGTTTTCTTTGTATGCAATGCCCGCAGCGGACAAAGCCTGTTTCAATCGTTCCATTCGTTCTCCCTCTATCGGTAGAAAATCAGTCCATCGTGTCGTTCAGGCCCAGACGGATGAGCAGCTCCTTGGCGGCGTTATAACCCATCTTCTTCTGGCGGTTATTGATAGCCGCCGTTTCCAGCACGACTGCGAGGTTGCGTCCGGGCGAAACGGGGATGATGGTGCTGGGGATGTTGACGCCCAGAATGTCATAATACTCGCTTTCCAAGCCGGTGCGCTGATAGTTTTTGGTGGGGTCCCATGCTTCCAGCTGGACGACGAGGTCGAGGCTTTCACTCACCTTGACCGCGCCCACACCGAACACGCGGGCCACGTTGACGATGCCGATGCCGCGCAGCTCAATGAAGTGGCGGATGTTTTCCGGCGCAGTACCCATGATCTGACGGTTGGAGATCTTGCGCAGCTCCACGGCATCGTCGGCGACGAGGCGGTGACCGCGCTTGACCAGCTCGATGGCCAGCTCGCTCTTGCCGATGCCGCTGTCGCCGAGAATGAGGATGCCTTCACCGTAAACTTCCACCAGCACGCCGTGGCGGGTGATTCGGGGAGCCAGTTCAAGGTTCAGCACGCTGATGAGGCTGCCCATCATGGTGCAGGTCGTCTCGTTGGAGCGCAGCAGGGCTACCCCGTGCTGCTTTGCAAGCTCCTGCATCTCCGGGAAGGGTTCCAATTCCTCGTTGCGGCAGAGGATGACGGCCGGAGGCTGCTGGCGGAACAGCTGGTCAAGGCGCTCACGGCGCTTTTCCGCCGTAAGACCGGCCAGAAAGTTCATCTCCGCAAGGCCCATGATCTGTAAGCGCAGCTTATCGAAATAATCGTAGTAACCGGCCAGAAACAGGCCGGGACGGTTGACCTCTGCGATCTCGACGCTGATCTTATCCAAATCGCAGGGCGTATAGATAACCTCGAGGCTGACCTTCTCGACCAGCCGCTTGAGCGAAACAGCGAAATTCCCCATTCCTTTTTCCTCCTGCATCCTCTGTGCTCTGCCATACCAAAAGGCAGCACAGTTTATCCTTCTTTATATTATAATCGAGACGGGCGGCAAAAACAACAATTCTTTCAGGAATCTTTTCTGGTTTTGCGCCAGCGCTTGCATCCGGGGGCCAAAACCATATAATAGGAGGCAGGGATAGAGTTTACTTTACATGAGTTTTACATTTCGCCGGTTTCCGATTTTACATTCCGCTCGTATACTCATAATCAGGGATAGGACCGGTGAAATCCAGTGCAGGTCGTGTAAAAACTAAGACATGATCCTGCACGGGTCCTCTACGGCCGCTGTCGATGTATAAACGCAAGCTTCAACAAGTGAGGAGTAAAACACATGACTCTATTCAATGTCTTTTCTCTGCTGGGCGGTCTGGCTCTGTTCCTGTTCGGCATGGACATCATGGGCAAAGCTCTTGAGAAACAGGCCGGCGGCCATCTGCAGAAGATCCTGAGCAAACTGACGGATAACCCCCTCAAGGGCTTCTTCCTCGGTCTGTGCGTGACCGCCATCATCCAGAGTTCCAGTGCTACCACCGTCATGGTGGTCGGCTTCGTCAACAGCGGCATCATGGAGCTGCATCAGGCCATCGGCATCATTATGGGCAGCAATGTGGGTACCACTGTCACCAGCTGGCTGCTGAGCCTTTCCGGCCTGCAGGGCGACAGCATCTGGATCCAGATGCTCAAGCCCACCTCCTTCAGCCCCATACTCGCCTTCATCGGCATCCTGCTCTATATGGGCAAGAATGAGAAGAAAAAGGGCATCGGCACTATCCTCATCGGCTTTGCCATCCTGATGACCGGCATGACTACCATGTCCAATGCCGTCGAGCCCCTGCAGGGTGAGGCATGGTTCACCAACCTCTTCGTCCGCTTCTCCAATCCCATCCTCGGCGTTCTGGTGGGCGCACTGGTCACCGGCATCATCCAGAGTTCCAGCGCCAGCGTTGGCATCCTGCAGGCGCTGAGCGCTACCGGCGTCATCACTTACGGCAGCGCTATCCCCATCATCATGGGTCAGAATATCGGCACCTGTGTCACCGCGCTGATTTCTTCTGTGGGCGCAAATAAGAATGCCCGCCGTGCCGCCATGGTCCACCTCTACTTCAACATCATCGGTGTCACGGTCTTTCTGGCCGGTTTCTACGGTCTGAACGCCGTGGTCCACTTTGATTTTGTGAACGAGACCATCGCCGCCTGGGGCATTGCTGTGGTCCACTCCGCCTTCAACATCGCGGCCACCCTCATCCTTCTCCCCTTCGCAAATGGTCTGGAAAGGCTGGCCATCCTCACCATCCCCGACGACGCCGAAAAAGAGAGCTTTGCTCTGCTGGATGAGCGTCTGCTGAACACCCCGGCTGTGGCCGTGGCCCGCGCCCACTCTGCTACTGCTGACATGGCCGAGCTGGCCCGTGTGGGCGTCATGCAGGCCATGAGCCTGACCCACACCTGGGATGATACGCTGGCCCAGAAAGTCCGGGATGAGGAGAGCAAAGTTGACCAGTACGAAGATGCTCTCGGCACCTATCTGGTCAAGCTGTCCAGCCGTGAGCTGAACCATGCGGACAGCCAGAGCGTGAATACTCTGCTCCACACCATCAGCGATTTCGAGCGCATCAGCGACCATTCCGTGAACCTTCTGGAATCCGCACAGGAGATGCACACCAAGGAGATCAACTTTTCCACCGACGCCCGCGAAGAGCTGCAGGTGCTTGAGGACGCCGTGCAGGACGTGCTGAACCGCACCACTGACGCTTTCCGCAAGGATGACCTGCATCTGGCAAGCAAGGTCGAACCTCTGGAGACCGTCGTGGACGAGCTGGTGCGTGCCATCAAGGCACGGCACGTCGCCCGCCTGCAGGCCGGCAGCTGTTCCATCGAGTATGGCTTCGTGCTGGAAGACCTGCTGACCAACTACGAGCGCGTCTGCGACCACTGCAGCAACGTGGCAGTTGCCCAGATCGAGGTGGCACAGGACAGCTTCGACACCCACGCCTACCTCAACGACCTGCGCAGCGGTCATGCCTCCACCAAGGAGAGCGAGCAGTTCCAGCGCCGCCTGAACCGCTACCGTGAGCGCTATCTCTTCCCCGACGAAAACGTCACCGAAACGGAGGACAAACAGGCATGATCTATATCGTAGAAGACGATTCAGCCATCCGTGAATTAGAGCAGTATGCATTACAGTCCAACGGCTACGAGGCCGTGGGCTTCGAGTCCTCGGAGCCGTTCTGGCAGGCCGTCCACACCACGCCGCCGGAACTGGTCATCCTGGACGTGATGCTCCCCGGCGAGGACGGCTTCTCCATCCTGAAAAAGCTCCGCGCAGCCCCTTCCCTGCGGCGTCTGCCCATCATCATGATAACAGCCAAGTCCAGCGAGCTGGACACCGTGCGCGGCCTCGACTGCGGTGCAGACGACTACATCACCAAGCCCTTTGGCATCATGGAGTTCCTGAGCCGGGTGCGGGCAGCCCTCCGCCGGGCAGAGCCCGAGGCACGGCCCAACGTCTACAGCTTCCGGGAGATCCTGCTGGACAATGCCCGCCACAGCGTCACTGTCAGCGGCGCACCGGTGGAGCTGACTTACAAAGAATACAGCCTGCTCCGTCTGCTGCTGGAAAACACCAACCTTGTCGTCACCCGCGAGACCATTTTGCAGGTGGTGTGGGGTACTGACATCTCGGTGGAGAGCCGGACCGTGGATATGCACATCCGCACCCTGCGCAAAAAGCTGGGCGACGCCGGAAAGTACATCTGCACAGTACGGAAAGTGGGCTACAAGCTGACGGACAGCGAGGAGGAGCTCGAGCAATGAAACCACGCAGCATGGAAGAAAAAATAAGTTATCTGCTGTTTCTGATGGGATTTGCGGGGCTGGTGTGTACCGCTGCACTCTGCATCTTTGTGTTCCACAAGGCGTTCCGGGAGCAGGCATGGACAGCCCTCGAGCGGGAAGCCGACCTTGTGGCTGCCGGCTGTGCGCAGGTGGACGCCCCCAGCCAGCTGGAAACTTATGTGGACGGCTCGCTGCGCATCACTCTCATCGCCTCGGACGGCAGTGTGCTTTTTGAGTCGGCCACCAACCAGCCGATGGAGAACCATCTGAGCCGCCCCGAGATACAGCAGGCCATGAAGAGCGGTGTGGGCCGCGACTGCCGCGACTCCCAGACGCTGGGCTATGAGACTTATTATTACGCCATGCTGCTGACGAACGGAGACATCCTCCGGGTGGCGCAGGACTCTGAGACTATCTGGTCGATTTATGACGCCGCTCTGCCTGCCATCGTGCTGAGCTGTTTCCTGATGATGGGCGCAGCCGCTATCATTGCCGGACTGCTGACCAAGAGCCTTGTCCAGCCTGTGCTCAAGATGACCGATGACCTCGACCACATCCAGGAGAATGTCCCCTACAAGGAGCTTATCCCCTTTGCCGAGAGCATCCACTCCGACCGGATGCTACGGGAAAATAACGAGAAAATGCGGCAGGAGTTCACGGCCAATGTCAGTCACGAGCTAAAAACGCCTCTGACCAGCATCTCCGGTTATGCAGAGCTCATCGAGACCGGCATTGCAAAACCCGAGGATACGCCGGGTTTTGCCCGCAAGATCCATGTAGAGGCCAGCCGGATGATCCAGCTGGTCAACGATATTCTGCAGCTCTCCCACCTCGACAATGTGAGCGAGACGGGTGCTGCGCCTGCAATGGAAGCGGTCGATCTGTTGGATGTGGCCCGCGAGTGCGTGGAGCGCCAGAAGGTCAACGCCCGGCACTCCTATATCTCCCTGACCTACCTCGGCGAAAGCGCCCCTGTGACAGGCAGCCGCGTCCTGCTGGATGAGCTGTGCCAGAACCTCTGCGACAATGCCATCCGCTACAACCGCCCTGGCGGAAAAGTCCAGATCATCACGGCTTGCACCCGGGACGGTCATTGCACCCTGACCGTGAAGGACAACGGCATCGGTATCCCGAAAGAGGCGCAGACCAGCGTGTTCGAGCGCTTCTACCGGGTGGACAAGAGCCGCAGCAAAGCCACTGGCGGCACCGGTCTGGGTCTGGCTATCGTCAAACACATCGCCCGCATCCACAACGCCCGCATCAAGCTGGACAGCGTTGTGGACGAGGGTACCACCATCACCGTGATTTTCGAAATGGCTTCTTAAAATTTCATGAGCTTCACGTCTGCCCGAATTTCAGGGCAGACGTTTTTTGTTGTAAGCGCAAAATGACCGTCACACAGCGCTTGATGCGCACCGAGTCCGGAGATGTCCAGCCCCAGCGTCCAGCAGCGGCGGACGGTGTCCGCACAGAGGGCTTCCAGTTCTGCTTCGGCGTCGGCGGGCAGGGCATTATTGCGTGAGAGCGCGTTCACCCGGAGAAAAAAGCTCTCCCCTTCCCGCTCCACGCCGCAAAAGGCCCGGCGCAGGCGGAGCGGCCCGGCTTCCAGTGCAAAGCGATGCTCCCCTGTATCCGTCCAGCTTTTGCCCTGCAATAAGAGTGCCATTTCCGTCTGGGACTCGGTCAGCTGGCCGGTCTGTTCAGGGGTAACAACGAGGGCTTCGAGCCTGCAATGTGCATCCTCGTCTTCCAGCTCCACGACAGGCAGGATGAAGCCGCTGCTCTGCTGATAGAGCCGGGGCGCGGCCGGGGCAGCGTTTTTGATGCATTGCAGGAGATTTTCAGGCAGGACGTCTGTTTCATCGGCCCGCTCTTTCAGTATCTCTACCGAAAAACTTCTCCCAAACACGCGGGACGCCAGCCGCCCGTAGGGTCGATGGAGAAACAGTTCTTCACAGGCAGCCAGCGTTTGCCGTACCGAATCCTGTCCGGCCAGAAGATATTCGCAGAGCCGCCAGTCCGCCCGCTGGGGCAGGGCTTCCTCAGCGGCAGAAATGGCAGAAGAAAGCTCGGGGCCTCGGCCAATACAGAGGCGGATGGCGGCTTCAGCCTCGGAGGAATCGGCGGAAGCCACCGGGAACTGGTACAGCAGGCCCACCGTCCAGCTGTCACCGTTCGTCTCGACGAGAAGGGCGCGTATCATGCTTTTTTCGGTGTTGTCCCAATGCAAAAAGAGGCAGAGCCAGACGACGAGGACGCCTGCGGCCATCAGCCGCAGCCAACCCCGGCGGGTCATCGTGCAGCCTCCGCATTTACAGGCCCTTCGGCAAGGCGCTCACAAAGCAGCCGGACGGCACGGACGATAAAGCCGAAGCGGAAGATCGCCGCCGCCAGCCAGAGGAGCAGGAACGCGGCATCAAAGCGGGAGATGCCGCCGAAGCTCCACGCCCGCAGGAGTTCATAGCCCGGGTAAGCCTGCGGTGCGCCGAAAAGAAGGGCCAGCCCCAGCGCATAACCTGAGGAAATGACGGCAGCGATGATTGGAAGCCATACGATAGGCTTTTTACTGATTTTCGCATTATTTTTACTCATACAGAGAAGCGGAAAGGAGAAATATTCCGGGTAAAAAGTGGCATCCGGAAGAACAAACGAATGTGCCGTCTCACCTGTCACGAGCACCTGCCATTGCAGCTGTCCGGCCAGCCCCAGCACACAGAACACGATACCCAGCACTACGAGCCACCCGAGGACGGAGGCCATCCGGTCGTACAGCTCACAGCCGAGGCTCCACCCTGCCCAGAGAAAGAACGGCAGCAGACCGATGAAGGCCATAGACGCAAACTGTTCCCAGCAGGCTTGTTGGAGCATTGCAGCCGTCCGGACAAGTTCGAAGAGATACCAGAGCAGAAAGACGGCACAGATGCACTTTCCTGCAAAGCCCGGGCGGTTCAGACGGGAGGCGTTGACCGAGGCAAGCGCTGCAAGGAGCACGAAGGCTGCTGCCGCCAGCACATTGCTCAGCAGGACGGCGCGGACGGAGCCGGTCTGCCCTGCCCCGAAGATGGCTCGGCCCAGCTCTGCCACCGCGATGCTGAGTGTCAGCGTCTGGGCCGAGAATGTCTGTTTTTGCTGCATTCAGGAACCCCTCCTTTGCCAGATGGTGAACGGGCGGCGGGACAGCGTTCGATAGTTGCGGCGGACGACGCCGTCACCCGAAAAGACCGCGCCCGAAAGATAGGGCACCCCCATCGCGGAGATGGACGTCAGTGCAGCCAACACGCCCAAAGCCGCACACACCAGTCCTACCGGCCCGGCCAGGCCGGCGGCCAGCGTAACGCCCAATCGCAGCAATGTGGCCGGTTCGTACAGCGATGGCGTCACAAAAACTGAGATGGCTGTGATGCTGGCTACGAGGATGACCGGCGTGCTCAGCAATCCGGCCCCGATGGCGGCGTCACCGATGATGAGCGCTGCCACAAGGCTCACCGAGTGGCCCAGCGTCTGGGGCATCCGAAGCCCGGCCTCCCGGATGATCTCCAACAAGATGATGACCAGCAGCATCTCGGCAAAGAGCGGCAGAGGCGTCGCCTTTTCTGCCGCCGCGATTTTGAATAATAACTGCGGTGGGATGAGCTCGGGCAGATAGACCGCCAGACAGACAAAAACGCCCGGCAGAAAGATGCTGAGATAAAATGAGCCATATTTCAGGACACGCAGGAACGACGAAAAAACTGCTGTGGTGGCGTAGTCGTCGAGGCAGTCGAAGTTCTCGCAGAAAAGGGACGGCAGCACCAGCGCCGAGGGGCTGCCGTTGACAAGGATGATGATTTTCCCCTCACAGAGCTTTGCAGCGGCGGAAGCCGGACGCTCGGTATAGCTCACTGGGGCAAACAGCCGCCACCTGGCCGGGAAAAGCCACGGTACAAAGTAGCTGGAATCCAGCAGAACCTCCGGCTTTGCCTCCTGGAGCGTCCGGCGTACCCGCGCCACTGCCGTCTTGCTGGCCTTGTCTTTGCAGTAGCAGATGGCATATTCGGTCTTCATGGCACAGTCGGCCTGTGCGGTCTCCATCACGAGAGTGTCGGTACGGATGAGGCGGCGCAGTAAACTCAGGTTGACCCGCAGCAGGTCGGCGAATCCCTCCCGGGAGCCGCGAAGGTTTCCTTCCCCGGAGGGCTCTTCCACCGAGCGCGATTTCAGCCCCTGCACCGAGAAGACAAGCCCCTTTTTGCACCCGTCCAGCAGAAGCACGGCCATGCCGGCGGTCATGCGGCGGATGAGGTCGTCCATATCCTTGACCGGGCCGTCCTCGGCGGGCAGACCGGAGTGATGCATCAGAAGCTCATACACCTGCGTACCGCTGTGAGGCATCCGCTCCGGCTCGAGGCTGGGCGTATGCCGGGTAGCGGCGTCCAGTAAAAGCGACCAGAGTGACTCGAGGCTGGCCATATTGTCGAAAAGGACGATGGCCCCCGGGCAGTGATAAAGCTCAATGCGCTTGGCATAAAAATCCGCCGAAGCGCCAAACCTAGCGTTGAGCGCCGCCAGATTTTCTTCCAGCGACGAGGAAAGCTGCAGCATACGGTATCCCCCTTTTCCTGCCAGTATTCCCTCGCCGGCGGCGCTTATTCAACCCACAAGGAGGGCCTTCTCGTGAAGCTTCTGATTTTCCGTACTCTGCTCATCTATCTCTGCGTTCTGTTCGCCATGCGGCTGATGGGCAAGCGTCAGCTGGGCGAACTGCAGCCCGAAGAGCTGGTATCTACTATCCTCATCTCAAATCTGGCGTCCATCTCCATCGAGTCGGAAGAAGTGCCGGTGACGGCCAGCCTCATTCCCCTCTTCCTCATCGCGGCTTTGGAGCTGCTGGGGTCGGCGCTGAGCTTCCGCAGCCAGAAATTTTTCAACCTGATGTCGGGCCGCCCCAAGACGGTCATCTTAGACGGACAAATCGACCAGAACGCTCTGCGCACTCTCCGGCTGACGACTGCTGATTTGATGGAAGCGCTGCGTGGCAAAAACATCTTCGATCCCCGGGACGTCTCCTACGCCGTAGTGGAGACGAATGGCAGTCTTTCGGCGGCACTGCGCCCCGAAAAAGAGACCGCTACCCTCGCCGACTTACAGCTGAAAGTGGAGCACAGCCATGCGACCATCCCTTTCGTGCTGGATGGGCAGGTGCTCGAGGAAAATCTGCACTGGTGCGGCAAAGACCGGGATTGGCTCGAACGGACGGCGCAGGCCAACACCCTGCTGCCGGAAGAAATCCTGCTTTTAGTGGGCAACGAGACGGAAGACTATTTTCTGCTGAAAAAAGAGAGCCGCCGCAAGGGCAGCTCCCGGTGAGAGGTGTGGGATGAAGCGAATTTATGCGTGTCTGTGCATCGTGGCAGTGCTGCTGGGTGTGGCCTTTTACAGCAGTTGGCGGGTGCAGAAGTTTGCAGAGGATATTTCGGACGACATCGACGACGCGATGGAGGCTATCCGGGACGAGGACCTCCCTTCCGCGCGGCAGGCACTGGCCGAGGGCGCTGAACTCTGCGACAAAATGCGGGAAGGGATGAATCACCTGCTCCGCACGCAGGACTTCACAGAACTGGAAGCCGCCCTCCGCGCCGCGGACGGACATCTCGAACTGAGCGCCCCCGAGGAAGCATTTGGTGAACTGCGCCGGGCGCAGGTTCAGGTGGAGACTCTGGAATGGCTGTCGCGGAGGCTTGTATAATTAAATCGTTCAAACGTGATTATATTTCGTGTAATCTATATTATTCGAAATTATGCCGTCTCGTCCCGGCGCAAGATAAGTCTTATAAAAGGGATTTCATCTATAAGGTCATCCGGTATTTCCATTGCATTATCATTGTTTTGCTCTTCAGCAATTCTATTTGTGCGAAACTGCTATTAAGTGTCCCTGGCTATATGAAATTTTATATGTCCCATATTTCAGCGTATCTTCCGAAAGATGCAGACCTTATAGAAAGGGCTATTTTCCCATGTCCAAGAGGCACAAAAAATCACCCCATCCCCTGCCCTGCGGCAGAGAATGGGGTGCTCGTGCTTTTTACACTTTATTTCTTACGGTCGCCCATCAGCTTTTTCAGCTCATTGAAGAAGCTCTCGACGTCCGCGAACTGCTGATAGACCGAGGCAAAGCGGACATAGGCCACCTCGTCGATTTTCTTCAGTTCCTGCATGGTCAGCTCACCGATGCGCACACTCGTCACCTCGCGGTCATAGGTGCTCATCAGGGTCTGCTCGATGCTGCTGACGGCGCGTTCCAGAGACTCGTAGCTCACCGGACGCTTGGCGCAGGCCCGAAGCATCGCGTTGAGCAGCTTCTGCCGGTCGAACGGCTCACGGGAGTTATCCTTTTTGATGACGATGAGCGGCACCGTTTCCACGACCTCGTAGGTCGTGAACCGCATATGGCAGTTCAGGCACTCCCGGCGGCGGCGGATGCGCTCGCTGTCTTCGGTAGGGCGGGAGTCGATGACTTTGGATTCCTCAGCGCCACAATAGGGGCATTTCATGGTCGTTCCTCCTAGATTCAGGACAGATTTGCGTCAGGATAGAAGCTCAGTTTTTCTTTGCGCCCTTGCGCTCGCTCCAAGCCACCCATGCGGAAGTGGAGATACACAGCGAAGTATACACGCCGCTGAGCATACCCATCATCAGGGGGAAGGCAAAGGTGAAGATGCTGTCCAGACCGTACAGCTTGGAGACGATGCACATCACACCCAGAGCCATCACCGTGGTGACGGTGGTGATGATCGTGCGGCGGGCAGACTGGTTGACGGAATGGTTGACCAGCTCTTCGAAGCTGGCCTTCTTGCCCAGCAGGCCGCGGTTCTCACGGATACGGTCGTAGACGACGACGGTATCGTTGATGGAGTAGCCGAGGATGGTGAGCATGGCGGCGATGAAGTTGCCGTCCAGCGGGGCGCGCAGCAGCACGAAGGTGCCGAACACCACCATCAGGTCATTGAGCAGGGCCAGAACAGCCATCATGCCGCCGGTGAGGCCGCCGATATTCTTGAAGCGGTAGGCGATGTAGGCAAGGATGAGGACCAGTGCGAACACCACGGCCACCAGACTCTTCTGGAGGAATTTGGTACCCATTGCGGCGCTGACATTGCTCAGAGAGAGCTGTGCAAAGGAGTTATCCGGGCAGCTCTCATTCAGGGAGTCCAGCAGGGTCTGCACTTCGTCGGTGGTGACAGTCTCGGTGCCGGGCATCGAAATTTTCAGGGTCTGCTCCCCTGTCGCGACGTTCTCGCCGGTCTGCAGGGTCAGGCCGTTGCTGCCCAGCGCTTCGGAGGCGGTCTTCTGGACGGCAGACATCTCAAAGCTGTTCTCGTAGCTCAGGGTGATCATCGCACCGCCGGTGAACTCGGTGTCCAGATGGACGCCCAGCACCACAGCGCAGAGGACGATAGCTGCCATCAGGCAGGCGGAGAAGGTCAGGAAGCGCTTGCGCAGGCCGACGAAGTTGACCTGCTTCTTCTCTGCCGGGGTCTTGCCGGGAGCATCGGCACCGTAGAGGCGGGGGTCACGCAGAGCCTTGATAGCGGCAGCTCCCCGGATCATGGTACGGGTGGCGAAGATGCCGAACACGAAGTTGAGCAGCACGCCGGTGAGCAGCGTGTAACCGAAAGCGTAGATGGTGCCTGCGGTCGAGGGGCCGAAGGCGAAGAAGACGAAGTGCAGGGCCTTGGCGAAGAAGCCGTCAGACGGGCCGAAAGCACCCATCAGCACGATGGCGACGATGACGATGGTCACGTTGCCATCGATGATGGGAGTCAGGCCGCGGGCGAAGCCGCTCTTGAGAGCGCCGTCGAGGCTTTTGCCGCTGCGCAGCTCTTCCTTGATGCGCTCGGCAGTGATGACGTTGGCGTCAACACCCATGCCGATGGCGAGGATGATGCCGGCGATGCCGGGCAGGGTCAGGGTGAAGCTCTCAAACACCGGGAAGTAACCGGAGACGAAGGCCAGCGTAGCCGCCACCTGACCAGCCAGAGCGATGCAGGCCAGGAAGCCGGGCAGACGGTACAGAGCCGTCATCAGCACCACGATGAGGGCAAAGGCGATGACACCGGCCAGCACCATGGCGCTCAGGCTGTTCTCGCCCAGACTCGGGCTGATGGTGGAGTAGCTGTCCACCGTCAGCGCAAAGGGCAGAGAGCCGGAGTTGATCTGGCGGGCCATCTTGACGACGTCCTCCTGCGTGAAGGGGTTCGACGCAGAACTGGTGATGATGGCTGAGCCGTCGGTGATGGCGGCGTTGACGCTGGCGGTGCTGACGTTCTCGTCGTCCAGCCAGATGCTGATGGTGCCGCCGGTCTGATACAGGCGGGTGGTCGCGTCGCCGAATGCCTTGGCGCCCTCATCGGTAAACTTGAGCGCCACATAGTACTCGGAGCTGCTGCCGTTGACGGGGCCGTACTGGGCAGCTGCGCTCTCCACCATCGAGCCATCGAGGACGAGCTCACCGTCTGCACTGCTCCCCTCGCGGAAGGTCAGATAGGCGGTGGTGCCGATCTCCTCAATGGCGGCTTCGGGGTCGAACTCCGTCTCGCCCGACTGCCACGGGAACTCGAGGATGAGGCTGTCGGAGTTATTGTCCACATACAGCTCATAGTCGGTCACGTTGAGGGCGACCAGACGGTTCTCGATGACCAGCTGAGCTGCCTCGAGCTGGTCGTCGGTGGCGTCGTAGCCGTCAGAGGGGACGAAGGTGACGTTGACGCCGCCCTTGATGTCCACACCGAAGCGGATGTCTTTCGCGCCCTTGATGTAGGTGGTGGTCACATCACCGTACTTGACTGCGACGCCAAAGAATGCCGTATAGACGAACGCCGCGATCAAAAGCACAGTGAGGACAAGTTGCCATGCTTTGCCTTTAGTTTTCATATGAATCGGGAAACCTCCAAATATAATAAGAAGCTGTTTTCATAACCATTGCACACCGCCTGAACTGCCTTTTGGCGCACTCTGGCTATGAAAACAACTTCCAAATCCCCGCTGCGCCGTCAGAACGGCAGCACAGCGGGGATCTTGTGCGATGAATCAGGCGTTCTCAGCCAGCAGCTTCTCGACTGCGGCCAGACGGACGCAGACACAGAGCAGATCGGACGCAGTCTCCACTTCGTCCAGGCTGGGATAAGTGGGCGCGATGCGCAGATGGGCATCGTCCGGATCCTTGTGATAGGGGTAAGCGGAACCTGCGCCGGTGAGGGTCAGGCCGCAGTCCTTGCACAGCTGGGCCACACGCTTGGCGCAGCCGGGCATGACGTAGAGGCTGATGAAGTAGCCGCCCTTGGGGTTCGTCCAGTGGGCGATGTCTCCGCAGGGAGTCAGCTCCTCGTTGAAGGCCGTCTTGACGGCATCAAAGCAGGGTACCAGACGGCGGCGGTGCTTTGCCATGTGGGCCAGAACGCCTTCCTTGTTCTTGAGGAAGCGGACATGGCGCAGCTGGTTCATCTTATCATAGCTGATGATCATGACCGAGAAGCGCTTGCAGATGTACTTCATCATAGCTTCGCTGCAGGCCAGCGCAGAAACGCCTGCGCCCGGGAAGGTGATCTTGCTGGTAGAGGTGAACATGAAGACACGGTCCTCAGTGCCGTACTTCTTGCACTCGTTCAGCAGGACAGGAGTCTCGATGATCTCGTCCGTCAGGTGGTGGACGATGTAAGCCTCATCCCAGAAAATTTTGAAGTCGGGAGCAGCGGTCTTCATCTTGGCGAAGCGGTCGATGGTCTCGTCACTGTAGGTGTAGCCGTCGGGGTTGGAATACTGAGGTACACACCAGATGCCCTTGATGGTATCATCCTCAGCTACCAGCTTCTCAACAACGTCCATATCAGGGCCGGTCGGAGTCATGGGAACGCTGATGAGCTCGAAGCCGAACTCCTCGGTGATGGCGAAGTGGCGGTCATAGCCGGGTACCGGGCAGAGGAACTTGCGCTTCTCTACCTGAGACCAGGGGCAGGGAGACTCGGGGAAGCCGAAGCAGTAGCCCATAGAGATGAGGTTGTACATGATCTGCAGGCTGGAGTTGCCACCCACAAAGACTTCCTCAGGCTTGACACCCATCACGTCGCCGAACAGCTCACGGGCCTCGTGCAGACCCTCAAGGTCGCCGTAGTTGCGGGCATCGGTGCCGGCGTCGGTGGTGTAGTCGGTCATCTGCAGCAGACCCATTGCCAGGTCCATCTGGTGAGGGCCGGGCTTGCCGCGGGCCATATTCAGCTTCAGGCCCATTGCCTGAAATTTCTTGTACTTTTCTTCCAGAGCTGCCTTCTCAGCAGTCAGTTCGTCGCGGGTCATCTCAAAATAATTTGCCATAACACACACTCCTTTATCGTACTTTCTGTTTCCCACAAAATGTCCGGCGCTGCCATCCGCAGAGCAGTCCCATGCCAGTGGACCGTCCCGGTATTCCCCTCGCAGTTCCAGACTTTTATAGTTTACTACAAATTGGTCTCGGAAACAAGTCAGATGGCACAAAAAAGCCCCGCCAAAAAGCAAAAAGCTTTCAGCGGGGCTGCTCTTCCCTACTGTGCGCTGACGCTCAGCTCAGGGAAGTCTGACTCTTATAGCGCTTGCGCACCGCACCGTACTCCATGTGCGCTTCGCCGCCCTCCACGGTGTCCTCGTCGATGGTGACGCGGATGATGGTGGGATCGTTCGGCACATCGTACATGATGGGCATGAGGATGTTCTCCATCACGCTGCGCAGGCCGCGGGCGCCGGTCTTGCGCTCAATGGTCTTGCGGGCGATGGCATGGAGAGCCTCGTCGGTGATGTCCAGCTCCACATTGTCCATCGACAGCAGTTCTTTATACTGCTTGACCAGACTGTTGCGGGGCTCCTTCAGCACGCGCACCAGTGCATCCTCGTCCAGGTCGTCCAGCACGGTGATGACCGGCAGACGGCCGATAAGCTCGGGGATGAGGCCGAACTTGACGAGGTCGTGGGGTTCGACCTTCCGCAGCAGGGCCTTTTCAGCCTCGCTGGAGTTATCCTTCAGCGCACTGCCAAAGCCCAGTGCGGACTTGTCGGTGCGGCGGAGGATATACTTATCCAGACCGTCGAACGCACCGCCGCAGATGAAGAGGATGTTGGTGGTGTCGATTTGGATGAACTCCTGCTGGGGGTGCTTGCGGCCGCCCTGCGGGGGGACATTGCTGACGGTGCCTTCCAAGATCTTCAGCAGAGCCTGCTGCACACCTTCACCGCCCACGTCGCGGGTGATGGAGGGATTCTCACTCTTGCGGGTGATCTTGTCGATCTCATCAATATAGATGATGCCGATCTGAGCCTTCTGGACGTCGAAGTCTGCGGCCTGGATGAGCTTGAGCAGGATGTTCTCGACGTCCTCGCCCACATAGCCGGCCTCCGTCAGGGTGGTAGCGTCTGCGATGGCGAAGGGAACGCCCAGCATCTTGGCCAGCGTCTGGGCCAGCAGGGTCTTGCCGACACCGGAGGGTCCCAGCAGCAGGACGTTAGACTTCTGCAGTTCAACGTCTGCGCCCTTGCCGCTCAGGATGCGCTTATAATGGTTGTAGACTGAGACGGCCAGCACACGCTTGGCCTCGTCCTGACCGATGACATACTGGTCCAGACCCTCCTTGATCTCTGCGGGGGTCTTGATATTGATGGCGAGATCATCTGCGGGCTGGATACGCGCCCGGCTGGCGCTGCCGCGGCTGGGGCGGGAGCTGTTGCTGCCCGGATGATCCGGCTTGTCCGAGAGCAGGTCGGCGCAGAGGCCGATGCATTCGCTGCAGATGTTCACGCCGGGGCCGATGATCATCCGCTCCACCTCGTCCTGATGTTTGCCGCAGAAGCTGCAGACCAGATCCTTTTCGTTTTTATCTCTGCCGGAATTGTTATTAGCCATAACCGTTTTTCCTTATCCTGGGTGTATTGCTTTCTGCCGCTCAGCGGTGGGTGATGACCTCATCAATGAGGCCGTATTCTTTGGCCTCCTGCGCAGAAAGGAAGTTGTCGCGCTCGGTATCCTGCTCCACCTTTTCCAGCGGCTGGCCGGTGTACTCGCTGAGTAGCCGGTTCATCTTGGCGCGGGTGCGGATGATATGGTCCGCGTGGATCTTGATGTCGGTAGCCTGTCCGGACAGACCGCCGCCCTGACCGCCTGCAATCAGCGGCTGGTGGATCATGATCTCAGCGTTGGGCAGAGCGAAGCGCTTGCCCTTGGTGCCGCTGGCCAGCAGGAATGCGCCCATTGAGGCAGCCATGCCCATGCAGATGGTGGAGACATCGCACTTGATATACTGGATGGTATCGTGGATGGCCATACCTGCGCTGATGGAGCCGCCGGGGCTGTTGATATACAGGCTGATGTCCTTATCGGGGTCCTGCCCTTCCAGATACAGCAGCTGTGCTACGACAAGGCTGGCAGAGGTGTCGTTGACATCCTCGCTCAGCACAATGATGCGGTCGTTCAGCAGACGGGAGAAAATATCGTAGGAACGCTCCCCGTGCGCCGACTGCTCGACAACGTAAGGAACAAAACTCATAGGGTTCGCCTCCTGAATGAAAATTATTGTATTTGCAAAATTGACCGATACGGCAAGCGCACATGGGCCGTAGCCGTATCGGTCAATTTCAACAACCTTAGCTTACAGAGCCGGGATTACTCCCTGCCCTGTGTGACCTTGTGCGCCAGAATTACTGAGCGTCCTCGGTCTTCTCGGCCTCAGCGGCCTTCTCCACGACGTTAGCGTGGCTCTTGATGAAGTCGATAGCCTTGTTGATGGCCAGGTCGTGCTTCACCTCATCGACATTGATGAGCTCGCGGACCTTATCCTCTTCCATCTTGTACTGGTCAGCGATGCGCTTGACCTCTGCGTTCAGCTCGTCCTCAGAAGCCTCGATATTCTCGGCAGCTGCGACAGCCTCCAGAGCCAGACGGATCTTGACCTGCTTCTCAGCCTGAGGCATGAAGGAAGCACGGAACTGGTCGATGGACTGACCCATATACTTCAGGTAGTCCTCGAGGCGCAGGCCCTGCTGCTCCATGCGGAAAGCAAAGTCGTTGACCAGCTCGTCCATGCGGACATCGTACATAGCCTGGGGGATCTCAGCCTCCATGCCGTCGATGACCTGATCGACCAGAGCGTTCTCGACAGCCAGGTCATCCTGCTTGTCCAGCTGCTCCTGGTTGTTCTTGCGGATGGAAGCCTTGAACT
>OLPS01000112.1_pt1 | contig 106553 bp, 76 predicted proteins | sample 1673071 | NCBI WGS metagenome assembly OLPS01 (sample SAMEA3136752, study PRJEB25190) | human gut metagenome | reverse complement strand
ATGTGTTAGGCACGCCGCCAGCGTTCATCCTGAGCCAGGATCAAACTCTCATGTTTAAGTTTGTCCGGTCAAAATCAGTCTGGCTAATTTTACCGTTCTACTGTTGTTTTAGGTTTTTGTTCTCTGAAATTTCTCTCAGAACTTTTTGTTCTGTTTGGAATTTTCAGGGTTGCATTACTGTTTATTTGTCAAGGTGCTGTTCTTCTTATTGGAAGTATTTCCAGAAGAACTTTCGTTCCTGTCGTTCAGACAGCTTATTTAGTTTATCATAAGCAGTTCTGTTTGTCAAGAACTTTTTTCATTTTATTTTCAAGCTTCTTTCGAAACCTGGTTGCTTATCACTCGCAGCAACAGTTCATTATTTTATCAGAACTTTCTGTTCATGTCAAGCAGTTTTTTATTTTTTTGAATTTCTTTTTAGAAATCCGCGTTGCTTTCGTTCGCCGCAACAGTCATAAAGTGTATCAGGATTGTTGGTCGATGTCAAGCACTTTTTGAACTTTTTTAGAAGTTCATGTTGCAGCCGTTTGCCGCAACAGATAGATATTTTATCAGCGTTTTTCTGTTCTGTCAACAGCTTTTTAAAACTTTTTTTGCCAGGCGTAAACGCAAGGTTACTGTCTACAGATTTTCCTGCAGGCATGGAAGCTGCATCCGGAAAACTACGAATGAAATAGAACAACATAGAAAAACGCCCGCAAAAAGCGGGATTACTACCAGCTTCCTGCAGACGTTTTCTACTATGGCAGCGATTCCAGATATCCTTCTGGCAAGCTGCTGCTTTAATGGTTCATATTTCTCTTAATGACCTTCAGACGCGTAAACTCCTCACGTTCTTTTTCTTCGAGGGCGTTGCTGATATCCTTTACGAGAATCGTATAAGATGGAATCGTTATATTTTTCAGGGCGTTTGCACGCTTCTGCGTCTTGCGGATATTCATTGCAAGACGGTAGGCGGAGTTTTCCACCATGGACAGGCGGACGGTCAGCTCCTTTACCTTTAAAAAGCTTTCCCGGGCAGCATCCACCGACTCACTGGAATTATAAAAGCCGTAATAGGGGATTTTTTTCTCCTCCTCGCAGCTTACCAGCGGGATCTCTGTGCCCATGATGCTTCTTGTTTTGATACGCACAGAATCCTCTGCAGGAATCGCCTTTGCAATTTCCTGCACAGAATGAATGCCCACCTCTATATTTGCCTGCTGAAGCGCCTGGTATGCCTCCGTAAACGTAGCGTCAATCTCTGATTGGATCGTTTTCGCCTCTTCGATCAGATTCATCAGCTCCCGGATCAGGATATTCCGTTTTTTATCCATCAGCTCATAGCCCTGCTTTGCAAGCGTCAGGGAGTTTTTCGCCAGCATCAGGTTACCTTTTGTGGGAAATGCGTTTGTATTCATAGATAACGCTCCTTATTCCAGTACACGACCCTGTTTGTCATAATACTCGTCCAGGATCTTTGTATCCACACGATCCAGTTCTTCTCTGGGCAGCATGCGCAAAAGGCTCCAGCCGATCTCCAGGGTATCGATAATGGTTCTGTTTTCATCCTCCCGCTGACCGACGAAGTATTTCTCGAACTTTTTACCGAATGCCAGGTATTTTTTATCCAGCGCAGACAACTCATCTTCACCGATAACGCTAGCCAGTGCTCTCGCATCGCCCACCTTTGCGTAAGAAGAAAACAGCTGGTTTGCGACAGCCTGATGATCCGCTCTGGTATAGCCCTCACCGATACCATCCTTCATCAGACGGGACAGACTGGGCAGTACATTGACCGGAGGGTATACCCCTTGTCCATGCAGCGCACGATCCAAAACGATCTGCCCTTCTGTAATATAACCGGTCAGGTCGGGGATCGGGTGTGTGATATCATCGTTGGGCATGGTCAGAATCGGGATCTGCGTTACGGAACCGTCGATTCCTTCTACAATACCCGCACGTTCATAAATCGTCGCCAGCTCGGAATACAGATAACCCGGATACCCTTTTCTGGACGGGATTTCACCCTTACTCGAAGAAACCTCACGCATCGCCTCTGCAAAGGAGGTCATATCCGTCAGAATAACAAGGATGTGCATATGCTTCTCAAATGCCAGATATTCTGCTACCGTCAGTGCTACCTTGGGTGTGATCAGACGCTCTACAACCGGGTCATTTGCCAGGTTCAGGAACATGACAACGTGATCGGATACCCCGCTTTCTGCAAAGGTATGGCGGAAATATTCTGCAACATCATATTTTACACCCATCGCAGCAAATACAACCGCGAATTTCTCATCGGAGTTATCCCCCAGAGATGCCTGACGCACGATCTGTGCAGCCAGCTGGTCATGGGGCAGACCGTTTCCGGAGAAAATCGGCAGCTTCTGTCCGCGGATCAGGGTCGTCAGACCATCGATCGCAGAAATACCGGTACGGATATAGTTACGGGGATATTCTCTGGATACCGGATTTAACGGTTTTCCGTTTACATCTGCATATTTTTCTGCTGCAACTTCACCAAGATTGTCGATCGGAGCACCGATACCATTAAAGGTTCTGCCAAGGAGCTGATCCGTCAGCCCGATTTCCATCGGATGTCCGGTCAGTCTGGTATGGGTATTTTTTAAGGAAAGGTTATCTGTGCCCTCAAATACCTGTACAACCGCCTTGTCCTCGTTAATCTCTACAATACGGCCAAGCTTTTTCTCCTTACCGTCTGCAACAATCTCCACGATCTCATCATAAGCCGCGCCCTTGACACCCTCCAGCACGACGAAGGGGCCGTTGACACTGTTTAATCCCAAATATTCAATTGCCATCGTTTTTCCCCTCCATTATGCATTGCGTGCAATCACGTCGTCATAGAACTTGTCGATTGCCTTTTTGTAATCATCAAATTTGTCCAGCCGGTCATTTTCCACATCGTATTTAATGGAAATTACCCGGTCAAAAATTTTATCCTCTTTCAGCACGGACATGGGCATTCCCATAGATACCAGTGCTTTGGATTTCTCGTAAAGATACAGGATCGTCTCCATCATCTTCTGCTGCTTTGCAAGGGGCACAGACGTATCCTGCGGATGGAATGCGTTCTGCTGTAAAAAGCCCAGACGGATAACTCTGGCGATTTCCAGAGTCAGCTTCTGATCATCCGGCAGAACATCGCTGCCGATCAGCTTTACGATCTCCATCAGACTGCTTTCCTGGTTCAGGATCGCTACCATCTGATTTCTGTCATCAATAAAATCAGAGCCTACATTATCTGCATACCAGCTTGCCAGATCGGGCAGGTATTCGCTGTAGCTGGTCAGCCAGTTGATCGCAGGGAAATGACGGGAATATGCCAGATTTTTATCCAGTCCCCAGAAGCAGCGCACGAAACGCTTCGTATTCTGGGTAACGGGCTCGGAAAAATCGCCGCCCTGCGGAGATACCGCACCGATGATCGTAACACTTCCTTCAGTTCCATTTAAGTTTTCTACCATACCGGCTCTTTCATAGAACGCAGACAAACGGCTCGCCAGATATGCCGGGAAGCCTTCCTCTGCCGGCATTTCTTCCAGACGTCCGGACAGCTCACGCAGTGCCTCTGCCCAACGGGAGGTGGAATCTGCCATGATCGCTACATGGTAGCCCATATCACGATAATACTCTGCCAGTGTCAGACCGGTGTAAATGCTCGCCTCACGGGCAGCCACCGGCATGTTGGAGGTATTGGCGATCAGAACGGTACGGTCCATCATGGGATTTCCGGACTTGGGGTCGATCAGCTTGGAGAAATCCTCCAGAACCTCCGTCATCTCGTTTCCTCGCTCACCGCAGCCGATATAAACGATCAGATCTGCATCAGACCATTTTGCGATTGCGTGCTGAGTCATGGTCTTACCGGTACCGAAACCGCCGGGGATCGCCGCTGTGCCGCCCTTTGCGATAGGGAACAGGGTATCCAGGATACGCTGTCCGGTTACAAGCGGGCGGGATGCCGGATGTCGTTTCTGATTCGGTCTGGGAATACGGATCGGCCATTTCTGGGTCATGGTCAGCTCTTTTACGCTGTCATCCTTTAACAGCAGAGTTACGATCGTATCGTTGATCGTATACTCACCATCCGGAACAACTGTTTCCACAATACCCTCCACGTCGGGAGGCACCATTACCTTATGCACAATGGCGGGAGTTTCCGGTACCTCTGCAATAATCGTACCACCGGACACTCTGTCTCCGGGCTTTACACACAGCTTCGTCTGCCATTTCCTGTGAGTATCCAGAGAATCCATAGAGAAGCCTCTGTCGATATATTTACCGGATTTTTTCTCAATTTCGGCAAGGGGGCGTTCAATACCATCAAAGATATTGGACACGATGCCGGGTGCCAGGGTAACAGAAAGTGTTGCGCCCGTCGGATACAGCAGCTCTCCGGGCTTTAAACCGGACGTCTCTTCAAATACCTGAATCGTCGCCAGCTCCGGAGAAAGACGGATCACTTCGCCGACCAGCTTTTCTTTGCCGACGTATACCATCTCGCTCATCTTTAAATCTGTCTTACCTTTGACAGTGACCAGCGGGCCGTTGATCCCATAAATGCTTAACGAGTTTTCCATCTAAGGCTCGCCTCCTTTCCATCAAAAGCTTCCTTCAGTTTCGTATCAAAGGACTGGTCGATCAGTATGCCGCGTTTGGAAATTACCGCACGCACGCCTCCGCCAAAGCTGTATTCGCTCACGGTAACGGCTACATTTGCGCCGGCAGAGATCGCGCTCTTATGGCAGATATCCTCCGGATCGATATAAACGGTCACGTCGTCTCCATCTGCAAATTTCACAATTTCACGCGCCTGATTTACCAGATAGGTTTCATATGCGCTGGTCGCCATATAGCGTTCCAGCTTTCCCTTTACTTCGGAAGAAAGCTTTTCATCCAACTCCCGCAGGAGCTTTCCGGTCTGCTCCCGGATCAGGATCTGTTCTGCTGCCAGATCTGCGTTCATCTGCTTCTTTAAGCTTTCTTCTTTTAACTTCAGTGCAAGCTCGGATTTGCGCAGGGCCGTCTCTTTGTAATCCTCATAGACCTTTTCCAGTCCCTGCTCATATTCTTGCATCTGTTTGGCATTTTCTGCATTGACCTTTTCTGTGGTCACATCCATAAAATGCTGCAGCTTTTCGTCTATTGTCATGGTCTCCTCCGAAATATCTCCTAAAAGATGCTGCGCCTATGCAGCTCTTTTTCAGATATTGATTCCGATCGCTTCATTCACATAAGATGTGATGAAATCCGGTGCACGGCCTGTGCCGTGTCTGTCCGGGATTTCCACAATCAGCGGTAACTTCCGCTCCAACCTGATATGATCGATGATATCCGGAAATTCCTTTCCGAATTTTTCCGTCAAAAGCAGGATGCCGATTTCCTTATCGGCAAGCACCTTGTCGATTTCTGCCTTCAGCTCCTGTTTCTCGTGGACCACCGCACCTTCTACTCCTGCCAGCCGCATTCCTGTCCAGGTATCAATGTTGTCGCTGATCAGATACATTTTCATTAAAGCTTACCAATGATCATGAAGGCGATGATCAGACCATACAGGCAGACACCTTCGGCCAGACCTACAAAGATCAGGGACTTACCGAGGATAGAGGAATCTTCACTGATTGCACCAAGTGCTGCGCTTGCTGCACTCGCTACGGCGATACCACCACCGATACAGGACATGCCGATGGAAAGTGCGGCTGCAATATAACCAAGACCGGTTGCTGTGCTGCTTGCTGCAACTGCTGCAGTTTCAGCAGTCTCTGCTGCAAATGCGTTGCCGGAGAACATCATAACGCCGGTAAAAAGCATCAGTCCAAAGAACATTACGCCGTTTAATGCCAGGGTTGTTTTATATCTGTGCTTTGTCTGTTCCCCTTTTACAAATACACGGAACGGAACTGCGATACAAGCTACAAGTGCTGCGAATAATAAAACTTTTGTCATGACAAATGACCTCCTTAAATGTTTTCTTCCTTTGATAAATAGGGTTCAAATTTTCTGCCGTCCCCTTTGTAGAAGCGGCTGAAAAATTCATAATACTGTAAACGGAGTACCTGAATGCCTACGATCAGACCTTCCATACCCATTACGACCAGATTGCCGACGATCACAACAATCACGTTGGGCGCCTGTCCGTTTTCTGCGCCTGCCAGCATCATAACCACCTGCATCATCGCCGCATGGCTGACTGCAAATGCACCGATACGGACAAAGGACAGGGTGTTGGAAAAATAGCTTAAGCATACTTCAAATAATTCGAAGAAGCCCTGCACCACGAACATCACCGGTCCGTTTTCATCCTGATACTTTTTCTTTTCCACAAGGGCACTGAGCGGCTCCTTGCATACGATGACCAAAAGCGGTACTACAAACATTACAACCAAAACGCCTGCTGCCGGAATGGTATGTCCGGTCATGAACAGCATGATGACTGCAACAACTGCACCGTAAAATACAAAGCCTGCAAGTCCGTTCGTATCAAACAGTGCTTCTCCGGGCCTTTTCTCCCTGAGGGAATTGATCATATGGAAGATCATCGTCAGAAGAATCAGTCCCATACCGATGGTGATCGTCACAACAAATACGGTATTGAGTGTTCCGATCACCGGCAGATTCGTCATTGCCTCCGTCGGGCGCAGCCACAGCGCCGGGATCCAGTCCTCAAAGCCAAATACACTGCCATAGAGGAGTCCGAAAATTGTAGAGAAAAATCCACAGCTTGAAAGAACTGCTGCCAGGTTGATCTTTTTAAAATGGTACAATAAATATCCGCCGATCAACAGCACCAGACCCTGTCCCGCATCACCGAACATTGCACCGAAGATAATCGAATAGGACAACGCCACGAACAGTGTCGGGTCAAATTCCTGATAGTTCGGCAGGCCATACATCTGGATAAACATTTCGAACGGCTTGATCAGCTTCGGGTTTTTCAGACGAGTCGGAGGGATTGAAACTCTTCTGTCCGGATTTTCTTCCAGTGTACAGAAAATATCCGGATCCTCTTCCAGCTCCTTTTTCAGCAGATCTGCCTCCTTGTTTTCCATCCATCCACAGAGGATGAAGAAGGTTTCGTTTTTCGCCTTGGTAAATGCCGCCAGCTTGCGGACATCAAACAGCTTGGATTCATACGCAAGGGTCTTGCTTGCAGCAGAGATCGATTCAGACATCCCATTTAATTCTTTTGCAAGCTCTGCTCTCACTGCTGTGATCTGCTGCTCCAGGGCATCTGTTTTTTCCTTTAATTCCCGGCAGGCCTCATCAACGGTACCCTCGTAGGCATCCTCCAGATGAATCCGTTCAAAATGGAGAGAAGCATAAATCGCATCCACCTTTTTGGCTTCTGCCGCCGGAACGAAATAAACGCCCCAAACATAATCCTCCGTCTCCTTGCATTTTTCAAAAATCGTGCAGGCATCGTCGTATGCGTAGGTTTTTAAACGCTCATAGTAGCCGACTGGAAGTCTGCCGAAACGGAATCTTACTTCTTTAAAGTGAAGGATCCTGGAAATATCAAAATGCAGCTCCTGATAGGGGCTGACCGCATCCAGCAGTCCCCGTTCCTTTTTCAGTTCCTTTTCCAGTGCATCTGTCTCTCTGTCTGCCTTTTGAATTCTGCTCTGCACTTCAGTGATCCGTTCCATGGCTGTATCCACATCCATGTCTCTCACTGCCGTTGCTTTGCTTCCATAAAGCGCAGCGATCTCTGCTGCTCTTCCTGCTGCTTCCCGGTAAGGGTTCAACTCTGCGTTGGGTGTGATGTTGTTTAAATGCTTCAATTCGCCCATCGCATTTTCCAGCTGTATCTCATACCGGCAAAGATACTGCCTGGTTACTGTGTCGAGCTGATCCTTTGGCCCGATCACACTGATAAATTTCATTTTTTCAATCAATTTTGCCGCACCTTCCTTTATGCCAGGTATTCTCTGATTTTTTCAGCCGGCAAACCGTATCTGACGCATTCCATCGCCGTGATGATCCTGTGCACTTCCTGTTCTTTCCTATATAAATAGACTTCCAGGCATGCAGCTGAATAGGGGTTCTGTCTCATCAGCGCACGGTGCACGTTTTCCTGGATCATACTGCCGACCCGTTCCAGATTCGGTTTTTCCATTTCCTGCAGATATTTTCCATACCTGGTTTCTTTTGCGAAGTTCAACATTTCTTCTGTGCTCTCCGCCTCCGCCATTCGTTTGACCTGCTCCAGGTTCAGCCGGTAATGCACCGGAATGATCAGGGCATAAACATCTGCCGCTTTCATCCCGTAATAGCGTTTGGCACGGTAAATCCACTGCAGATTCAGGGTATCGATTGTAACACCCACCGATTCCAGCACTGCTTCCCGGTCTTCTTTTTTCAATTCTTTTCTGACACGTTTCCAGAGATCCCTGAAATAAAACATATCCAATGCAAATTCATAGTCAAACAGGGTTGTGGACCCGCTGCCTGCCACCTTACGCAGCACATCCCCGTAAGGAGTATCCGAAAGGACGCTGACCAGTGTCTCCATCGAATCTGCAGACGCTGCCTTCTTTAACGGAAATGCCGAATGCTTCGCAAAGGCTTCCTCATAATCGGAAACATCCGCAAGTGTCGGGCTGTCTGACAGGATCGCCTGTACAATGTTTTTTAAACAGGTGATTTCGTAGCGTCTGAAATACGTATCCAGAAAATTTCTCTGCTCCATGTTGGAAAACCGGTACAGCTTGGAAAAATCAGCGTAGAAGGAACGTTTGATCCTTCCCTCCGCCTGTCCTCTATGCATGGTGTTCTCATTTTCATTTCCGAGCACCTTCCCATAGGACGGCTTCTTTTTCAGCCATGCGACAACCTCAGGAACATTGCCAAGGGTGCTGATCTGGTCAAAATCCTCTTTGCTCAAAAGCGCACCGCTCATGGCCCGTACCTTCGTCGTCAGACCGCTGTAACGAAATAAACTCATCTGCTCACATCCTTAATCATGGACTGCAGAATTTCATCCGAAATCCTGTCGTGCTCTGTATCATACTTGTGCTGCATTCCGGCAAGCTGTTTTTTCGTTTCCTCCCGGAGTTGTTCCAGCGCGGCTGCCTTCTCGTGCTCCATGTTTGCTTCCAGTTCTTCGGTCTTCTGTTCTGTCTTTAACTCCAGCATACTGTCAAACTGTTTTTTCTTTTCTTCCATCTGAGCAGCGAGTTCCTTTTTCTGTGCATCCACCGCATCCTGCATCTGCTGTGCGGCGTCTTCCACAGCCACAAGCCTGTTTAAGACTTCTTCAATGGACTGCCCCATGTTCACATGCCTCCTTTTCTACTGTTTTGAGCATGTACGTTATAAATGCTTTTCAATTTGCTCCGTGCGTATTATACTAGATTTACCCTTTTTTTAAAAATATAAATCTGATATGTGTGTAATACCAAAAACGTATTACAGAATTGCTTTTATGTCTGCTTTTGAATAAAATCTGTGATTTTTTTCACGATCCCAGGAGGATTTCCCATGTCTGCAAGCTTTGATTACTACAGGACCTTTTATTATGTTGCCAAATATAAAAACTTCACGCGTGCTGCTACCATGTTGCTTTCCAGCCAGCCGTCCGTGACCCGGAGCATCCAGAACTTAGAAAGCGAGCTGGGCTGCCGCCTTTTTATCCGTTCCCGTCACGGCGTCACCCTGACTCCGGAGGGCGAGATGCTTTACCGATATGTTGCTCCCGCCTGTGAACGCATCCTGCGAGGCGAAGAGGAGCTCGGGCTTTCCCTCGGCCTGCACGGTGGAGCAGTCAGCGTCGGAGCAACCGAAACCGCTCTCCACTGCCTGTTGTTGGATCGGCTGGCGCTGTTCCAGAAGGAGCATCCGGATGTCAAAATCCGCATCAGTAACGGAACCACTGCCCACATGCTTTCCGATTTAAAGGAAGGGCGAACCGATGTCGCTGTTGTTCCAACCCCTCTGCAGATTGAAAAGCCTTACAGCACAGTCCGGCTCCGTCCCGTTCGCAGCATTTTAGTCGGCGGCCCCCGTTTTTCCGCCCTCAGGGATAAGCCCATCTCCCTGCAGGAGCTGATACAGTATCCTCTCGCCGGTCTGACGGAGGCAACCATGTCCCATCAGTTTTATGAGAACTTCTTTGCCGCCCACGGACTTCCCCTCAACTACGATATCGAGCTTGCCAGCGCCGACCTGCTGCTGCCTGTTGTTGCCCATAATCTGGGGCTTGCGTTTATGCCGGAGGATCTGGCAGCGCAGGCACTTTCTGAAAAACGCATTGTTTCGATTCCCCTTACAGAGGAAATTCCGAACCGCTACATCTGTCTCGTGCGGGATCCCAGCCGTCCTCTCGGTGCTGCCGCACGCTGCCTGATCGACATGCTGCTGGCAGATCGGATCGGGTGAGGAAGCATAAGCTGCAGACCGGTTGGGGGATGGTTCCTGACGTATCGTCCCCGACCAGGCAGCGTAACCCGAAGTCTGCGGCTATCTGTCCACTATAAAAGGGGAACAGTCCGTTTCTGGCGCAACTTGTGCCAAACGCTGTTCCCCTTTGAACGTTTTTATCAAATTAGAGCTGATTTTCCGAATGAAGGAATCAGGAATATAAGAGATGATCCTGCCGTTCCAGACAGTCAATCATGCGTGCGATAAACTCCGCGTTTGTCGGACGGTTTCCACTTTCCCTGTCGTATCCAAACACCATGCGCTGCTGTCTGACATCTCCCTTTTCCCAGCTCGTATGAATGGCATGCCGGATTGCATGCTCTACTCTGCCGGCGCACGTCCTACATTCTTTTGCGATGGCCGGATATAGTCGTTTCGTTACGCCTTCCAGCTCTTCCCTGTCCTCAAGACCGATTCTCGCAGCTGCCTTCAAATAGACAACACCCTTCAGATTCGCCTTAAACCCGAGCTTTGTCAACAAATCGCCCGCCCTGTTTTCTACGGTTTTTGTTTTCCTTTCCTTTTCCATAAAGGGAAACGCCCTTGAAACAATGATCTGAAAATCCTGTTCCCTGCAAAGCATTTCCGTCAGTTGAAGAAGTTCCTGGCTGCCGCATTCCTGCGTTGATAATAAGATGCTGTTCATGCAATCTCCCTTCTGTCCATATTTTGGACATCCTCAAAATCACGAGCCTTCGGCTCAATCCCCATGCAGTTTTATACGTTATACAAAACTACATCTTTTATTATATAGAACTTTTTTCCCTCCGAAAAGAATTTGAAATACATCATTTTGTAATCTCCTGTCGACTTCCTGTGTATTTTGCGTCCCCTTTTTAACGTTTTTAGCACGGTCTTAACATCATACACCAGTTCACCTGTCCTTTCCTGCAGTCTGATTTCCTGCTTGAACAGTGCCTGCTTGTATGTTACAATAAAAGATAATTGACGCATTATAATATTTTACCGAAAGTACAAGATCAGAGAAAGGAATCCTGTTTCATGAAAAAAGCCTTTATCATCGGCGCGGGCCCTGCCGGCCTTACCGCGGCATACGAACTGTTAAAGCAGTCCGATGAGTACGAAGTAACTGTATTTGAAGAAAGTTTTCATATGGGCGGTATTTCCAAGACCGTCAACTATAAAGGAAACCGTATGGATATGGGCGGTCACCGCTTTTTCTCCAAGGTTCCGGAAGTAAATGCATGGTGGGAACAGATGCTTCCCATGCAGGGGGCTCCCGCAGCGGACGATATCATGCTGCAGCGCGACGTTCCGCTGGAAAAGGGCGGTCCTGATCCCCAGAAAGAAGACCGCGTTATGCTAAACCGTAACCGCGTGTCCCGTATTTATTTTGACCAGAAATTCTACGATTACCCGATTCAGTTAAAGCCTGAGCTTTTCATGAACATGGGTTTTCTCCAGACGATGCAGGTCGGCTTCAGCTATCTCGCGAGCCTGATCCACAAACGCCCGGAAAACTCCCTCGAGGATTTCTATATTAACCGTTTCGGCAAGAAGCTCTATTCCATGTTCTTTGAACACTACACCGAGAACCTCTGGGGACGTCATCCCAGGGATATCGATCCCAGCTGGGGTGCACAGCGCGTAAAGGGACTTTCCATTATTGCGATTTTAAAAGACATCCTCTGGAAAATCGTACCGACCAAAAAAGCACATCAGGTAGAAACCTCCCTGATCGAATCCTTCCGCTATCCCAAGCTCGGTCCCGGCGAGCTGTGGGACGTAACCGCTTCCGAAATCGAAAAGCTGGGCGGCAAAATCTTAAAGGGCTGCAAGGTTGTCGGTCTGGAAAAAGATGCAAACGACCACATCGTCGCTCTGACCTACGAGCAGGATGGCAAGAAGATCCGCGAAGAAGCTGACGTCTTCATTTCCTCCATGCCGATCCGCGATCTCGTCGGCGGTATGAACGACGTTCCGGAAAAAGAAGCCAAAATTGCGGCAGGACTTCCTTACCGTGATTACCGCACACTGGGCGTTCTGGTGCGCAAGCTCAATCTGGAAAATAAGACCAAGATCAAAACCATCGGCAACATCGTTCCGGACAACTGGGTTTATGTCCATGACCGCAACGTACAGCTCGGCCGTTTCCAGATTTACAACAACTGGTCGCCTTACATGGTTGTCGATCTCGAGCATACCGTATGGATCGGTCTGGAATACTTCTGCAACGAAGGCGATAAGCTCTGGAATATGTCCGATCAGGAGTTTTCTGACTTTGCTGTGGACGAGATCATCAAAATGGGCATGATCGACAGCAAGGATGACGTGCTTGATACGCATTCCGAATCTGTAAAAAAAGCTTATCCCGCTTACTTCGATACCTACGAGGAAATCGATACTCTGATCCACTGGCTCAACGGCATCGACAACCTCTACTGTGTCGGCAGAAACGGTCAGCACCGTTACAACAACATCGACCATTCGATGTGCACCTCTTTCGAAGTCGTACACAACATCGTAAACGGTATCCGCGACCGCTCCAACATCTGGAACGTCAATACAGAAAAAGAATATCACGAAGCGAAAAACTGAGACAGAAACGAACAATAGAATGCACGCTCTGCGAGCATTCTATTGTCATGAATTACACGGCGAAAGAGAACCAGGCGCAAAGCGGTTTTCTTTCTCCGTTTCTGCGTCCTGCTAAAACCAAAACAGGCTGCAGCCTTTCTGACATAGTTTCCTGTCAGAGGCTGCAGCCTGTTTTTTCTTTTTAATTTCAGTGCAGTTCGTCCGTGTCATCCGCAAAGCTGCATCTTCGATGCGCCCTGCTGCTGTGCAGCTGCTTTTACGCATGAACCGACGTTTATTTCGCGTATTTGCCGTATCCTGCTTCTTTCATTGCTTCTTTCGCAATGTCCGTGCGCAGCTTCGTGTCAATAAAGTCACAGTGTTTACAGAACTCCCAGTTCTGTCTGCCGTCCTTTACTGCAGTACGCAGCCGTTTGTACAGGGCACTGTTCCATGCGTCCTTCAACGCGATATTGTTCAGGTTACCGAAATCCGTCACTTCAAAGTTATCGCAGCAACAGATACCCAGCTTGCCGTTGGGTGTGATCCACATATCGGTAAACGGCATCAGGCAGGTTTCTTTGATAATCTTGCTGGTCGCCTTTTTGTTCGGTGCACTGCCTGCACGGTTGGTCAGGACTTCTTTCAGATAGCGCATCTGAATCAGGATATCAACGTCCTTGAATTCATCCGGATGCGCATTGACATAATCATAGATCTCCTGAATGTTGTCATGCAGCTTCATGTCCAGACAGTAGTTATTGATAATCAGCTGGTTGACATACGGAATGATCGATTTTACCTTATCGATGTCCAGGATCAGTCCGTTCGTGGACATAAAGATAAAGCAGTCCGGCAGCTGTTTTCTTGCGTATTTATGGAACTCTACGATTCTGGTATCCAGCCAGGGCTCATTGTTTCCGTACAGGGTCAGATGTCCCTTGTAGTTCCAGTCCCTTAACTGATCGATAATACTGTAGTAAAGCTCCTCCGACATGCGGGCATAGGGACGCTTTTCTGCATTTTTGTTCGCCGTACAGAACTCGCAGGTCGAGTTGCAGCGATTGATTGTCTCCAGGTTTACTACATGCGGATGCGGAATTTCCGGTGCATTCAGAAAATAGTCGATATAGTCCTGCTGTACCTTTCCTCTGGTCGTAAACTGAAGCTTCAGGTAAAGTTCAGATGCCAGTCTGGGAAAATATTTTCTCGCGTTCCATCCAAATTTTCCAGCATAATTGCTGATTCTGATCGGCATTTTACATGTCCCCCTTATCCTTATCTGTCAGCACCGCTCTCTGCGGTCATTACTCACAATCATATCATGTATCAAATACTTTGTCAAATTTCGTACAGGTAAATTGTATACGGCGCGCTTTCGTTCGAATAAATCCCCCGCAGTGTAAAGCCCAACTCTTCTGCATTATCCAGCTCATAACGGGAAAAAAGATATTTTCCGCCCATTTTTACAAACTGTTCACTGTCTAAATATAAATGGTGATCCGACAGCACCTGATTGCGGTAAGGATTGTAAATACTCTCGCCGCTCCCGGCAAACAGGTAGGCCCGTGCGCCCCATTCCCCGTAATAGGTCTGCCATTGTGGCACTCTCTCATAGGCAGGCCAGATCAGCTTCGTAAATTCTTCCTTATAACTCTGTGGGTAAAAACCGAGATAGCCGTCCAGCGTGGAAATCCCGCTGTATTCCAGCACAGCGGTGTTCAATCCGTAGCCGGCCGCATATTCTCCATCATAATTGATATCCGCCTTGATCTCCTCCATCAGGTCGGTGCTGTAGTATTCCCGGAAGTTCAACAGATTGACCTCTGTATGCTTCACTGCACGGTACGCCTGATGATAGCAGGTCCAGTAAAATTCATTGTAAACCGCAGGTGTGAGCAAAATTACCGCAGCTGCAATGCACGCTGCCAGATTTGCGATCCGTCTCCAGAAAAGCTTTCCGGTATCGTAGAGCGCTTTTAACGCCAGAAACAGCGCCGCATACCATAAAAACGGATTGAAAAATACGGTTCGATTGAACTGGAAACCTTTTAATGGAGGCAGAAGCGTTTCAAACAATCCCCGGAAGTCCCCCTGAAAGTACAATCCATACACCAGGCAATTGAACACGATCAGCAAGAGCACCCACAAAAGCGCGCTGCTTTTGAACTTTTTCAGATTTTTCTTCTGAACTGCCGCCACCAGCTGCCAGACGAGTACAATTACGCACACCGGCAGCACGAAAACTGCATGGTCGGAAGCCGCATGGAACACCGGCGTCAAAAACGCTTCCCTGATCTGACCGAGTACCTCGGAAAAGTTCAAATTGCTCTCTACCATCGTTTCCCGTATCGTCTTGACATCCGAAAACAGCATCTGTCCAAACAGACGATATTCAAAGCAAACATAGCCAGCCGCCAGCACCGGCACAGCGACTGCCAGACGACCGCAGAATTTTTTGTCTCGAATCGACACAATCACAACCGCACACACCAGATACGCCAGCAGGAAAAATCCGAAGTAGGAAAAATACGATAAAAACGGGTAAACAAAAAGCAGTGCATACCACCATTTTCCCTCTTTCCGATAGATCCGCCGTAAAATAAACACTGCGAGCGGAATCGATGCAAACGCGATTCCATATGCCGGGAACAGCGGCAGAAGTCCATAGCACAGCCCAGCCGCCCAGGCGATTCCCCGGTACCGCGGATACGCTTTCTGATAGACATCCTTTGCCAGCAGCACAAAAGAGCCTGTCCCGATCAGGATTTTCAAGAAATACCCCGTCAGATACGCCCAAAATACCGGCATAAATGTATATAAAATATTGTATAGGTTCCATTCGCTGCTCAGGCTGTCCCGGCTGATGCCGCCCAGCATCGGAACCGTCGCGCCGTGTGCAAACCAGCTGTTTGAGTGGCTCAACACCTGAAAGTGCGCGACAAACAGATCGAGGTTATCCTGCACTGTAAAATAGCTGTTCTCCCGAAAAATCAAAAATACCAGCAGCTCTGCGCCGATACAGCCGCCTGCCAAAAACAGGTACCAACGGCGATCCAACCATCCTAAAAATCGTTTCATTCCAGTCTCCTAATTACAAATTCTACCAGCAATGGCACTTTGAGGCTTTTGTTTATAATTGCTCACACTTACGCGCTTTTGGCACATTTTTCACAGTATCGTGCCTGTTCCCGCTCTCTTGCGCTCATTATATCATGAACTTCGTTCATGATCGGCATTCGCCGTTCGCGATGAGCAGGCTTCGCCTGTTCCCGCTCTCTTGCGCTCATTATATCACGAGCCCGCGCTGACGCGCTTTACCGCCTGCTACGCAGGCTGCTCGTTCTCTAATGGCACAAGAAAAACAAATGCCGCCTTCGGCGTCGCTTGTTTTTCTTTCGTGCTCATTATATCATATTTCCATTCACTGATTCTACAAATAAACTGTTCTTTTATATACTCTCGGAAGGATTCCGCCTTCCATCAGGAGCTTGCAGAAGTCAGCAAAGTTAATAAGCGCCAAATTCCACTCTGTTTTGCAGAATTTGACGCTTCTCTTTTTCGATTTTCTTCGAATTTATTTCTTCTTCCGTTCTACCAGTTCGCCAACGAGGTAGCATACCGCTGCAATAACCATACCGTTGACAGAAGCGATGCCCCACGGAACCAGATTTGCAACAGCCGCGCCGATGAGGACGCCTGCGATTGCGAACCAGTTGACCTGTCTGGGAATCACATCCCATTTTTCGTATTCTTCTTTATGGCAGAAATAGCCAAGTACAACAATCATGCCAACCGGAGGCAGTGTGCAGTTTAAGATATTCAGCCAGCCGACAAAATTGTTGTACAGCCATACCGCGGTTACGGTTCCCAGAATACCGGAAATTACAACCATCGGACGTTTACGCACTTTTGTGATATTGGACAGTCCAAGACCTGCGGTATAAAGCGCGTTATCATTGGTTGTCCAGATATTTAAGCCCAGGACGATAATCGCAAATACCGTCAGGTTCAGCGCAACCATAACTTCAAAAATATCGTTTCCGCCTACATAAACGCCGCTGAACGCGCCGAAGCAGAACATCAGACTGTTGCCGATAAAGAATGCGACTACTGTGACGATAACGGACTGCAGTGCCGTTTTGGAAAATCTTGCAAAGTTCGGAGTTGCCGTACCGCCGCTGACAAACGAACCGATGACCAGTCCGGCGCCTGCAATGACGCTCATACCCTGGCTTTCTGCAAATTTTTCAGCCAGCGGAACGTCACCGGTTTTGACCGCCATTACCATCGCCGTAATGCCGAGAATTGCGATCAGCGGAACGGAAATATAGCTGACGATGGTCATCGCCTTAATTCCGAAAAATGCGGAACCGGTCATGCAAATGCCGGCAATCGCAACGAGCAAATAAGGTAGCCAGGGATTTTCCGGAGCGATCAGTTTTGCAACCGGAATTGCAAACATCGCAACACCTACGCCAAACCATCCGATCTGGGTAAAGCTGGTCAGCACAGACGGCAAATAGGAGCCCTTTGCACCGAAGGAATGCTGTGCCAGCAGATCCAGGGAAAGTCCGGTTTTGGCACCGACATAAGCCAGAGAGCCGGTATAAATTGCAAGAATGATACCTCCCAGGATCAGGGAACCGATAAAGCCGGACAGATCAAGGCTGTCACCCAGCGTCTGTCCCGTCCACATGCTGGCTGAAAAAAACGTAAAGCCAAGCATGATCATAAACATTGTCAGCAGCCTGCGCCGTGCAAACTGAGGCACCGGCTGCAGGGAATAATCGTGGTCTTCTACTTTGGTTTCTTTTGCATTACTCATGTCTTTTTTCTCATTTCTCCTGTCTATTTATTCATTTTATAAACCGGATCGGCCGGGTAACCGCCCCGGATATTCTGCATTCCGCGCTGTATGGCATCTTTGGAATTTTTCCAGTCCGCGTCCTTGTTCTGGTAATCGAATTTTTCAATCAGCCAGTCCACATCTGCGCTCATACGCTCCATATTTTTCTGCATGATCTCGAAAATTTCCGGGAAAAAGGTCTCTTTTTCCTTTTCCGACAGTCTGGTATCCGCGCTGCTGCAAAGCTCCCCAAAATGATGCAGACAAAAGCCCTTGCTCTTCGCAATCCGTGCTTTGAAATCCGGGTCTTTTTCATATAAATAGAAAAAAGTGTCCAGATAGCGCTGGTATTCTTTTTGGAAACGGTCGCAGATATAGCAGGTGCTTTCCTTTTTCTGCACCCAGTCTGCCACGGAGTTTTTCGGCGCAATTTTGCGCAGCTTGTCCCCCATCGACTGCTTCTGCGGCCTGAAATGCCTGAATTCGCCATCCATTTCGGACAGCAGTTTTTTATAGTAGGTTTTTAAAATCCAGCCATTGCCAAGGGTGTTGCCGTAATCGAACATTTTTTTCATGTGCGTGCGGCAAAATCCTTCCCGGTCTGTATCCTCACGGACATCGCTCTCCATGTACGAAGCGCAGGAGCCAAGCACAAAATCCATCAGATCCTGCTCTACATTCCGCTCGATATAACAAAAAGGGCACTCATCGCCCGCATTTACCGCATCATTCAGCGGTATCGTATAAAGCTTTTCTTTCACTCTTCTTCCTCCATTCCGCAGTTGCTTGCGCCTTTAAGTCTCTTTTATGGTCATCCGCCGCAGCGTGTCCAGATAAGCGCAGATCTCTGCAAAAAGCTTCTCCGGGGAAAAATCGTAGCGCTCCGACATCTCATCGGTCAGCCCGTCGATCGTATAGCGCACCATTTTTGTCACACGCACAGAATCCCCGTATGGTGCAAAAATGCTGTAATCTGCCTGCATGCTGTATGCCCGCAGCCGATCCTCGTAATCCAGCTTCTTTTCCGCGATCCGCTCCACCGCTTCCGTATTCTCTTCTTTTACCGCAACATCCAGAAACCGCTGCATATACGGATAAAGCTTCATCACCTGCATCCGCGCCTGTTCCATCTGCTTTGTCAGGGCAAAATAATCCGTTTCGGAACGTTTTACCTCTCTGGAAAGCTCCAACAACATAAAGCGCGCGCTGTAGTCAAACAGAAATCCGTACAGCCCCAGTTTACTTCCAAAATAATGAAAAAGCAGTCCCTTACTGATCCCCGCCTCCTTTACGATCTCATCCGTGCTGGCGTGTCGATAGCCGCCCCTGGAAAAAATCTTCAGAGATGCGTTGATCATCCGGTCCTGCTTTTCCTGTTTCAAATCAAAAAATTTATCATTCATGTGTCTGTCCCCGCGTCATTGACTTTCTGAGTCGTTTCATTCTATCATACCTGCAGGGTCACTTCAATGTTAAGTTTATAGATTTTTCATACATACTGACCTTTTCATTTTCATAAAATAGTATTAAAATGAGAGAAATAAGTAACCATATTCTGGTATATGTATGGAGGGCATTATTATGGCTAAAAAATTAGGAAAACTTTTCACTCTCGCAGTTACCGCCGGCACCGCTGCTGCCGCTGCTTATTATTATCTCCAGAATAAAAAAGCCGCAGTTCAGGAAGCTCCGGAAGAAGAGGATGATTTCGAAAAAGACCCAGAGGATGACTTTGACGACACCGATTTCACGGACGATGATTTCGTTGATGAAAGCGAGCATCCGGAGGAAGCCAAAGAAGAAGCAAAAGAAGACACTCCCGTCTTTTCTTCCGAAACGAAAGAGGACGGGCATACCTATGTGACCCTGGACTTAAAGGCTGCTCAGGATAAGGCTGTCCAGCTGCGCGACACTGTTTTCAATAAAGTCGGCGACACCGTTTCCAGAATCAAAAACAGCAGCGAATACGAAACCGTAACCGGCAAGATCAACGAAACGGTCGACAAGGTTCGCAGCAACGAAGATGTACAGGCTGTCGAGGAAGCCGCTCACACTGCTGCCGGCGCTGCAAAGCAGGCCGGAAGTGCTGCCGCTGATCTGGCCAAAGACGCCGCCCGCTACGTAGCAGACAAGGTTCACACCACTGTAGCCGAAGCTGCTGCAGAGGCAAAGGAGGCTGCAGAGGCAATTGCAGAGGAAGAGGCTGCAAAGGAGGCTTCCGCTGCTCCGGCGACCGATGCTCCAAAAGCTGAGGAAACCTCCGGCGATGCAAAGACTGAGGAAACCGCTTCCGAATCCGATGCTCCGGCGGCAGAATAAACAACTGTAACTGAAAACTGAGACCTGAAACGAACGCGCCTCCGGCTGAAGAAGTTCTCGTTACGACAGAGGCTGACAACTAAAAAAACGAGGCTATCCTGCAGTCATAAACTGATGGGATAGCCTCGTTCTCATTTCTAATAAGCCATGCCTTTCCTATCTGCCTTGCCCCTGTGACCAAAAGTGCCTTTCTTTCTGCAAGCAGTTTGCCTGCAGCCAACAAACAGTGGCAGCGCTCCCTGGACCCCTATTACAGCACAAACTTCTTACGCAATCATATTCAACAGTCCCGTTGAGGTCAAAAACAGGATCAGCATCACAACCGGCACGACGTATTTGATCATAAAACGATACAGCTTCGCCCTTGTAAAGCGCTCACCGTTTTTCTCCACCTCACCAACGATCCAGTCCGGGCCAATCACCCAGCCGATCAGAATGCTCGTCAGCAATGAAATAAACGGCATCAAAAAGCTGTTGCTGATATAGTCCATCACATCGAGCAGCTGTCCGGTGGAACCGTTTGGCAGCGGCAGTTCAAAGTAAAGCACGTTGTAGCCAAGGCAGATCAGCACCGCCGTTACCAGCGAATAAACACCGATCAGTCCACACATCTTTTTGCGTGTCCGATGAAATACTTCCATACAGTTTGCAACCAGCGTTTCCATAACGGATACACACGATGTCAGCGCCGCAAAGCCCATCATCAGGAAAAAGGCGATTGCCACGATTCTTCCTGCGCCTCTCATCGCCGCAAAAACCTTCGGCAGCGAAATGAAAATCAGGCTGGGACCGGACGCCATGCCCTCTTTTCCAAGGAACACATAAACCGCAGGCAGAATCATCATTCCAGCGAGGAATGCAACTCCTGTATCAAAAATTTCGATCTGGTTCGTCGTTTTATTTAAGTCCACGTCATCTTTTACATAGGAACCATAAGTCACCATGATGCCCATCGAAACACTCAGGGAGAAAAACAGCTGGCTCATCGCATCCAGCAAAATCTCCAGAAACCGTTTCACCGTCAGTCCATGAAAATCCGGCAGCAGATAAATCGCCAGTCCCTGCATTCCCGTCCGAACCGCACCATCCTCCCCTTCTGCCGACAGCGTCAGGGAAAAAACCGCAATCGCCACAATCAGAACAACCAGCACAGGCATAATAAAGCTCGAAACCTTTTCGATTCCCTTTTCCACACCGCTGTAAACGACCGCTGCTGTCAGCACCAGAAACAGAAGCATAAACACGATCGGGGCTGCCTTTGACGTGATAAATGAAGTGAAATATCCGTCCTGCGCAGGCACATTGTCCCCAGATACCAGGTATTCTACAAAATATTTCGTAATCCAGCCGCCGATGACCGAATAATAGGTCATAATCAGCACCGGGACCAGAAACGTCAGATATCCCAGAAATTTCCACTTCGGACAAATCGCAGCAAATGCATTCAGTGCATTTTTCTTTGTTTTCCTCCCGATTGCCACATCCGTTGTCAAAAGAACAAAACCAAATGTCAGCACCAGCACCAGATAAATAATCAGAAACAGTCCGCCGCCGTCCTTTGCACATAAATAAGGAAAACGCCAAATATTTCCGACGCCTACCGCACTCCCCGCCGCAGCGAGCACAAATCCGATTGAGCCGCTGAAGCTCCCTTTTTTCTCTTTCATTCTCTCCTCCATTCCGTATTTCTTCCAAAACGCTTTGACATTCAAAACCGCAGGAATCCCCCGTTTTCCCTGCGGTTGTCGCTCTCGTTGCAGCATGTTGCAGCATTTTGGGCAGCTACACCTTTTTTCGCGCAAAAACCCCGACAGAAACTTTTCATCAGGCTTCTGCCGGGGTTTTATGTTTTCAGATGAGTCTTTTTTATGCCAGCTTCAGGCGCAGGGTCTTGATTTCGAATGCCCTGAAATCAAGGGATACGGTATTATCTTCCACAGCAACCTCTGCTTCTTTCTTTTCCAGCATATTGCAGGTCCATGCCTGTGCAACGTTGAGCGCAGTGAATACTTTCGTATTGACTGCTGCCTTCTTCGCTTCATACAAACGCAGGATCAGGTCGCCGCTGCCGTCCTCAGCCAGCTTCACGGATTCGAGAATAACGTTGTCTTTCTCTACACCGAAGGCGCTGAAGGTATCCACAACACCAGCTGTAATAACAGGCTTTACGTTCATCTCATAGCCCTGACGAACTACGTCGCTGTCTGCAAAGCTGCCTTCCCATGCAGTAAAGCCGTAGGTAAAGTGGTGTTCTCTGTTGTCTGCATGCATCTCAGGAGCAGCTGCTGCACGCAACAGGGTCAGCTCAAGTGCATTGCCGTTCATGCTGATACCATACTTGCAGTCATTGAGCACTGCGGCACCGTGAGCCTGATCGCACAGAGCGCTGTAACGATGGTTGCAAACCTCAAAACGATCTTTTTCATATGCTCTGGAGCGTCTGGTAGGCCGCTCTACATAACCGAACTGCATTTCGTTGATCCCGTTCTCTGCAAATACGTTGACAGGGAAGCCAACCTTTAACAGGCGATGCAGCTCTTTCCAGTCGATGGCAGTTTCGAATTCCAGTCTTGTGCTGTCTGCATCCAGACGGATGTACTGAACGAAGGACGAATTGCTGATGCGGCCAGTTACCTTCAGGACACTGCGCAGGCTGCCTGTGCTTTCAACGGTTACCGTTACATCCTCTGCAGCGGTGATTTCCTGATCGATGTAGTTGGAATCGATATCCCATGCATCGAACAGACGCGGAACATCTTTATATAAGTGGAAACGGTTCATCGGCTCAGCTGCGAACTCTCTGCCGCTTGTCTTCAGAACAAAGGATACCACCTCACCCTTGCCGTCTACGACAGCCTTCACCTGATTGTTTTCCAGAATGAAGGTATCTCCGTCCTGAGTCAGGGAAACACTGTCTGCTGCCTTGGTCTGGGTTTCTGCAGGAACCAGGGAAACCATACCATAAGCAGGAACTTCTGTAAGACCATATACCTTGTCACCGATCTTTTCGGTCGGAACAGCCTTGCCTTCTCTGGTCTGTGCACCTGCCGCAAAGCTTTCCGGCAGCTCAACCAGTGTGTCATATGCAAATCCCAGGGAGTTGCCGACAGTCACGCCATTTCCGGCTTCTACCAGACCTGCAACTGCCTTTGCAGTCAGCTCATGGCTTTCTTCCAGAATTGCATGGAATGCTTTTTCCGCGTCCTCATAAACTCTTGCGATGGAAGAACCGGGCAGGATGTCGTGGAACTGATGCAGCAGGACTTCTTTCCACAGACGCTCAATTGCCTCTGCAGGATATGTCTGTCCCTTCTGGGCTGCCAGCGTGCCCCACAATTCCAGATCACGCATGGAAAGCTCACATCTTCTGTTGTTGTTCTTCACCATTGCCTGAGAAGTATAGGTTCCGCGGTGAGCGCTGAAATACAGCTCTCCGGTATAGGTATGCTTCGGTCCGCCTTCTGCTTCCATATCCTGGAAGAACTCGATGGGGCCTTCCAGTTTTACCTTCGGGCAGCCTTCCAGGTCAGCCTCACGCTTCGCATATTCCAGATAGTCTCTTGCCGGGCCGCCGCCGCCATCGCCGTAACCAAAGGGCAGGAGGAATGCATCCAGATCTCTCTTCTGGCTTCTGTTCTCCCACACGTTCATCAGCTCGGTGGGGTCGGTGCGGTAGGTGTAGCTGGTAGGCAGGAAGGAGCTGATCTTCGTGCCGTCCATGCCTTCCCAGTAGAAATAATGGTAAGGGAACTGTTCGCCTTCATTGTAAGACCAGAAAATCTTCTGAGTTACCAGATATTCAACGCCGCAGCTCTTCAAAATCTGAGGCAGTGCAGCGGTATAACCAAAGGTATCGGGCAGCCACAGCATCTTGCTGTCTACGCCGAACTCTTCCTGATAATAGCGTTTGCCGTAGAGCAGCTGACGGATCAGTGCTTCACCGGAAGCCATATTCGTATCCGGTTCTACCCACATCGCGCCCTCTGCGATCCACTGGCCATCCTTAACCGCCTGTTTGATTCTTTCAAACAGCTCGGGGTAGTATTTACGGCACATCTCATAGCCGGCAGGCTGACTCTGGATATATTTGTATTCCGGATATTCTTCCAGCAGGCGCAGCTGTGCTGCAAAGGTACGCTCTGTCTTTCTGTGTGTCTCTGCCATCGGCCACAGCCATGCCAGATCGATATGGGCATTGCCGATTGCGTAGAATACAGGCATAGTGGAACCGTTCTTCGCTTCCAGTGCAGGGCGGAGTGCTTCTCTGCCTGCCTTGTAGGATGCGATTCTGCCAGCCTCATCCTGCTCAAAATCAACCACAAGGGTAAAGACCTCCAACGCCTCTGCGATCTTTGCAGCCCGCAGGGAATTCGGATCGAGCTTGTCCAACAGCTGTCTTAAGGTGTCTGCATCCATCCACAGCTGATATGCGTCTTCATTCCAGATACCGAAGGTGCAGATACCGAGGGTACGTCTCTTGCCCTCTTCCAGCGGGTCCTGATATGCGCCGGGAAGTACCGGGCCGGTTGCGCAGCCGCCGTCCGGAGATTCCGGATAATAATGGCCTGCGTAGGTTTCCATCAGGATTTCATATTCTGTTCCTGCCACTGCGTCAGTGGTCAGAACGTTATCTTCTACGAAATGATGCTTCTGGGTTACCCAGGAAGCACGGTAGGTACCGAATTCCTGCCCGTTTACAAACAGCGTGGATTCGCCGTCCGGTTTTAAATCCATGACAATTCTCTTGCCCTGTGCTTCTGCAGGCAGAACCACTTTGCCTCTAAACCAGCAATATTCCCAGGTCTTGCCCCAGGTAAAGCCGGGCTCTACAGGCTCGAACGGGCCATTCATCGCTTCCTCCTGAGATAAATGTTCCATTGTGCGGAACGCTTCCCAGGAAATCTCCCCCAAAGGTCTGTAAAAATCATCCTTCAGCGTGCGCATCCAATGCTGCAGTCTGCCACGCCATTCTGAACTCATGATCCCCATCTGAATTCCTCCGTGTTGTGTTATATTCTCAGGTATTAAAAATCAATACCACTTCATTTATAACGTTTTCCATCTGGCTCGTCAACCCCAATAATCCTATATTTATCCCTAAAAAATCACAATCTTTTTTCGATCAGCCACGCCGCTGCAAGCCGCTCCAGACCATCCCGGATTTCGTCCTCCGTCAGGCCGCCAAAGCCGATCAAAACGGTTGCGCGACACACAGCCTCCGGGACAGCTGCCCCCACAAGCGCTGACGACAGACCATAGACTTTCACACCTTGTCGGCGTGCCGCGTCGACAAGCTCTTTTTCGCTGCGTCCGACGCGATCCGTGAGCAAAAGATGCAGTCCCGCATTTTCCCCCGAAAGGTCAAATTGCCCCAAAAAGGGTTTCAGCCCGTCCAGCAGCGCTTCATGTTTTCTGCTGTAGCTTTTCCGCATCCGGTTCAAATGCCGTTCAAACGCACCGCTGTCCAGAAATTGCTCCAGCACCGCCTGGTCGACTCTCGAAACCGTACACGAAAAGCAGGCGCATTTTTGCCGGTAGCGCTCCAGCAAAGCCTCCGGCAGCACCATATACCCGACACGGATTGCAGGTGCAATCGACTTGGAAAAAGTTCCCATATAGATCACCTTTCCCGCCGCATCACTCGCCTGCAGGGACGGCACGGGCTTTCCACGGTAACGGAATTCGCTGTCATAATCATCTTCTATAATATAGCGTTCCTTTTCCCGTGCTGCCCAGTTTAAAAGCTCTGTCCTGCGCCCGATCGGCATCATACGCCCGGTGGGATACTGGTGCGACGGCATCACGTAGACCACCTGCGCTCCCGATTTTTCCAGATCTTCTATGCAGATTCCGCTGGCATCCGACGATACCGTAACCACTTCCCCCGCAAAGAGCTGAAAAATCTTCCATGCACGCGGATAGGTCGGATTTTCAAACGCCGCTGTGATTGTTTCCTCGAAAACATAACGGAGCAGCATCAGCAGATAATCGTTTCCCGCTCCAACCACGATCTGCTCCGGTCTGCAGGTCACGCCACGGGATGCATGCAGATATCGGGAAATCGTGCGGCGCAGCGAAAGATCGCCCATCGGATCTCCCGGCAAAAACAGGTCTTGGTTGTTTAGATTCAGAACGTTTCTGTTGACTTTTCGCCATAAATCAAACGGGAAATTACGCATATCGATCGCATTTGGAGAAAAATCGATCTGAACGGGCGGCACCGCAGACGAGTCGTCCAATGCAGCTTTGGATGCGTAAGCGGCATCTGAAAGGAAAAGACAATCGCCGCCTGCATCTGCACGTGAAAAGCTGCCAGCCTGTTCGCGAGACGTTATTCCTGCGTCCGGCGCGGTCTCCATCTGGTACAGTTCCTCCACCCGTGCGACAAAATATCCTTTATAGGGTACCGCCTCCAGATATCCCTCCGCCACGAGCTGGTCATACGCCAGCTCTACCGTACTACGGGATACCTGCAAATATTCCGCCAGAGAACGCGTCGAGGGAAGCTTCTCCTGACAGAGAAGCTTCCCCCTTCTGATTTCGTCTCTGATATATTGATAAATCTGTTCGTAAAGATGGGTCCCATCCTCTTTCCACTCAATTACCAGATCCTGCATAGGCTCAGTCCTTTTTCGGAAGCTTAAAGGAGCTCTTTAAGGATACAATCCGGTTAAATACCGGCTCGCCCGGCTTGGAATCCTTGTAATCTACGCAGAAGTATCCCTGTCTGACGAACTGGAAGCTTTCGTAGGGCTTTGCTTCCTTTAAGGAAGGCTCAATCCATGCTTCCTTTACGGTCAGGGAGTTGGGATTTAAGTTCAGGGAGCCGTCTTCATTGTAAACGCCCTTTTCTTCATCAATGATGTTCTCATACAGACGAACGGTTGCTTTGACTGCAGTCTGGCACGCTACCCAGTGAATGGTGCCCTTTACCTTACGTCCTTCAAAGCCGCTTCCGGACTTGGTTGCAGGATCGTAGGTTCCATGGATTACGGTTACATTGCCGTTTTCATCCTTTTCACATCCTGTGCAGGTTACAAAGTACGCGTTCATCAGGCGCACCTCGTTGCCGGGGAACATACGGAAGTATTTCTTCGGAGGCTCCTCCATAAAGTCTTCGCGTTCGATGTAGAGCTCTCTGCCAAACGGAACCTTACGGCTGCCCAGTGCTTCGTTTTCCAGGTTGTTCGGAGCGTCCAGATATTCGATCTGGTCTTCCGGATAGTTGTCGATCACAAGCTTCACCGGGTCAACGACTGCCATCACTCTGGCGCGTTTTAATTTCAGGTCTTCCCGGATGCAATATTCCAGCATCGCATAATCTACGGAAGAATTGCTCTTGGAAATACCGCACAGGTCTACGAACATTTTGATAGATTCCGGTGTAAAGCCTCTGCGGCGAAGCGCTGCGATGGAAACCAGACGGGGATCGTCCCAGCCGTCTACGATGCCCTGCTCTACCAGCTTCTTAATATAACGTTTGCCGGTAACAACATTGGTCAGATACAGCTTTGCAAACTCGATCTGACGGGGCGGATAGGGTTTGTATTCCAGCTCCCGCACAACCCAGTCGTACAGCGGACGGTGATCTTCAAATTCCAGCGTACAGATGGAATGGGTAATGCCCTCGATGGCATCCTCGATGGGATGTGCAAAATCGTACATCGGATAGATACACCATTTATCTCCGGTATTGTGATGTGTCATGTGCGCCACACGATAAATAACCGGATCTCTCATGTTCATATTTGGGCTTGCCATATCGATTCTGGCACGCAGAACCTTTTCGCCGTCGGCATATTTGCCCGCTTTCATCTCTTCAAACAAAGTGAGGTTTTCTTCTACGCTTCTCTCTGCACCGGGATCCATCTTACCTGGCTCGGTCAGCGTACCGCGGTATTCACGGATCTGATCCGCGGAAAGATCAGAAACGTAAGCTTTGCCTTTCTGAATCAGCTTTACAGCGCCCTCATACATCTGGTCGAAATAGTTGGATGCAAAGAACAGTCTGTCCTCCCAGTCTGCGCCCAGCCATTTTACGTCCGCCTTGATCGATTCTACAAATTCGATCTTTTCCTTCGTCGGGTTGGTATCGTCAAAACGGAGATTGAATTTACCGCCGTACTGCTTTGCAAGTCCATAATTTAACAGAATGCTCTTGGCATGTCCGATATGCAGATATCCGTTGGGTTCCGGCGGAAATCTGGTATGTACTGTTTCGTAAACGCCTTCCTCCAGATCTTTATCAATCATCTGCTCGATGAAGTTTCTGGAAACAGGCTCCTTTGCTTCTTCTGCTGCAGGATTTTCTTTCGAGAATTCAGCCATTTTCCTTATCTCCCATCCTTTCATTTCCTTATTATTGTTTTATCTTATCAAAACAAACATTAAAATACAACATCGTTCTTAAGAAAATAATAATGTTCTTTCCCCCTGTTGTATGATAAAATACCTTTTGCAGGGATATTTTTATCAGTTTCGGAATACCCTGCTGTACAAATGTTATAACTACACTTTTTTATGCAGGAGGACTCCCTTATGAATCGTGCCTTACTCAAACAGGATGCCAAGGACGCTATGAAAGCGGCAAATCCGCATCCGGTACTCACCACCCTTGTTTTCTGGGCGATCCAGCTCGCCGCGCAGATCATTCTTGGTATTGTTTCCAGTATCTGCGGCTTTACTACCTACTTTTCTGCAGCCATCAGCTCCGGCATGTATGAAGACAGTGCATTTTTAAACTATGCCCCCAGCATCGGCGCTTTCCTGATCTACCTGGTTGTTGCGATCGTTATCGGCCTACTGATCGGTACCGTTCAGTTTGGTTATTATGCATACAGCCTGAAGGTTTTCAAGCATGAAGAAGCCGGCATTTCCGAGCTGCTTGCATACTTTCCCATGCTGCTCAAGATTTTTGGTCTTTCCCTCTGGATGGGTCTGTTCATCATGCTGTGGAGCTGCCTGTGCTACATCCCCGGCATCATCGCTGCACTGCGTTATTCCCAGGCCTTCTACATTCTGGCAGAAGATCCCAATAAGGGAATCCGTCAGTGTGTCAATGAAAGTAAAGAGCTGATGAGCGGTCATCTGTGGGAATACTTCGTGCTGCAGCTTTCCTTTATCCTCTGGTATTTGCTTACAGGTGTTACCTGCGGTATTGCAAGCCTGTATGTAACTCCTTATACCGAGATTACCAACGCCGGTTATTATTTAAGCTTAAAGCCGGAACAATCTTATGACGGCGGATATGGATGCGATCCTCAGCCGGATGATGTGATCTGAGGATTTTCCGGAAAATAATTATTGTAGCCATATGATTTTTATAAAATATCCATTCGTACAGGTGTACTTCCTAAAGACCTGGGCGGATGGATATTTTTTATTTTTATAAAAAAGAATGTGCATCCTCGTAAAGCGTTTATTATCGTATGGAAACGAAGTTTTCTATACGATAATAAGAACCAGATACCCGAGAGGCGAAGCCTTTCTAGCATCTGGTTCTTATTTTCAATCTTTACCGCCTTCCGATACTAGGCGATATCCTGTATTTTTCGCGATGTCACCGCTTTGCCCCCGGAGTTTCAGCCACCGCTCATCCGAGCCGGTGCGCCGTTTTGTGTAGCTTAGTGATGGAACAGTCTGATTCCGGTAAATACCATCGCCATGTCATACTTATCACAGCATTCGATGACCGCATCATCGCGGACGGAGCCGCCGGGCTGTGCAATGTATTTTACGCCGCTCTTATGTGCGCGTTCGATGTTATCGGAAAACGGGAAGAATGCGTCAGAGCCAAGGGTTACATCGGTCAGCTGGTTTAACCATGCACGCTTTTCTTCTCTCGTAAAGACAGCAGGCTTTACCTTGAAACGGGTCTGCCATACGCCATCTGCCAGCACATCTTCGTATTCATCACCCATGTAAACATCGATGGCATTGTCTCTGTCTGCGCGTCCAAGGCCGTCTACAAACTGCAGTCCAAGCACCTGGGGAGACTGACGCAGCCACCAGTTATCCGCTTTCTGTCCTGCCAGTCTCGTGCAATGGATACGGGACTGCTGACCTGCACCAATACCGATCGCCTGTCCGCCTTTTACATAGCAAACAGAATTGGACTGGGTATATTTCAGGGTGATCAGCGCGATCTTCATATCGATCAGCGCCTCTTCGGGCACTTCTTTGTTCTTTGTTACAAAGTTTGACAGCAGCTCTTCATCAATGTTTAACTCGTTGCGTCCCTGTTCAAAGGTCACGCCGAACACCTGTTTTCTCTCGATTTCCGCAGGGCGATAAGAGGGATCGATCTGGATAACATTGTATCCGCCCTTTTTCTTTGCTCTTAAAATCTCCAGCGCTTCGTCGGTATAGCCGGGAGCGATCACTCCATCGGAAACCTCGCGCTTGATCAGCTTTGCCGTGTCTGCGTCACAGACATCAGACAGTGCAATAAAGTCACCAAAGGAAGACATTCTGTCTGCACCTCTCGCTCTTGCGTAGGCACATGCCAACGGAGAAAGCTCTCCAAGGTCGTCTACCCAGTAAATTTTTGCCAGCGTATCCGTCAGCGGAAGTCCCACGGCCGCACCAGCCGGGGAAACGTGCTTAAAAGAGGTTGCTGCCGGAAGTCCGGTCGCTTTTTTTAACTCGGAAACAAGCTGCCAGCCGTTTAATGCATCCAGGAAATTGATATATCCTGGCTTGCCGTTTAATACGGTAACAGGCAGGTCGCTGCCATCCTCCATGAAAATTCTGGAAGGCTTCTGATTCGGGTTGCATCCGTACTTTAACTGAATTTCGTTCATTTTTTCCTCCATTCCATTTTCAGTGGTTTTTGTTCACAATTCTTGTCTCGTATTTGCCGGTTTCGATGTCGATGTAGCGCACAAACAGGGAAACCTTATTTTCTTCATTCAGACTTTCCCAAACCAGCTGAGTAAAGCTGTCGATATCTCCGGAAATCGCAACCTTCTTCGGCTCGCCGGAAAAGCTCGGCAGCGGATTGCCGTCATGCATATAGGTGTGGATAAATCTGCCCTCGCCCGCTTTCGGATTTTCGTAAGCAAAGGTGTAACGCAGGCAGGAGGACGGATCGCCGTCGTCGCTCTTTAAAATGGACATTGCAAAGTTGTAGCCGCCGTTTTCGATATGCAGGATACCGGAAATACGGGGAGTGTAGTTCGGACCGTCCGGCTCAAATTCCCGGCTGCGCAGGCTCTGCTCGAAGGTCAGCTGCTTGTCCATGCCCTCATAGATCGTGTCTGTCTGGTCGCCGTTTGTAACGATCGTCTTGTTGCCCAGCACGCGAACCGGTGCATAGATGATCAGGCTCGGATCCTCCAGCTTGGACGGGTCAAACGCCTGTGTGCGGATGCCCTCTCCCTCCTCTACGAACACGCGGTTGCGGGAATTGCTGCTTCTGCCCATAATAAAATACGCTGTTACCGCCTGTTTTCCATCAGGGGTTTTGCCGATGACGATACCTCGTCCCGGATAGGCGTTGTTTTTCAGTTCTTCCGAAAGATTTAAAAGCTCCATGTTTGTCCTCCATTTTGAAATGAATACGATAAAAAACCGCCTGAATACTCACATCATCTTCTGCTGTCAGTACCCAGGCGGTCGGTTTCTTCAAACGTGCTCCCCGTGGTGATCTCCACTAATCCGCCAGTCACACGTTTTGTGTTTGATTGTGTTAAAACAGGATACCCGCCAACGGAACATCCTATTCTATGCTATGCGGCCAATCGGTTAAAATCAGTCCGCAGAGCTGTAGTTGGGAGCTTCCTTCGTGATATGAATATCATGAGGATGACTCTCACGCAGAGCTGCTGCAGAAATCTTGACGAATTTGCCGTTTTCCTTCAGCTCTTCGATGTTTTTTGTTCCGCAGTAACCCATACCGGAGCGAAGACCGCCCATCAGCTGGAATACCGTATCTTCTACCAGGCCCTTGTATGCAACACGGCCTTCTACGCCTTCCGGAACGAGCTTCTTGGCGTCGGTCTGGAAGTAGCGATCCTTGCTGCCGTTTTCCATCGCAGCAATGGAACCCATGCCGCGGTAAACCTTGTATTTACGTCCCTGATACAGCTCGAACTGTCCGGGGCTCTCATCACAGCCTGCAAACATGGAACCCATCATGCAGACGCTTCCGCCTGCCGCGATTGCTTTAGTGATTTCACCGGAATACTTGATACCGCCGTCCGCGATGATCGGGATACCATATTCTCTTGCAACTGCGTAGCAGTCCATGATAGCTGTGATCTGAGGAACACCGATACCTGCAACCACACGGGTTGTACAGATAGAACCGGGTCCGATACCAACCTTAACGGCATCTGCACCTGCTTCGATCAGTGCTCTGGTCGCTTCTCCGGTTGCAACGTTGCCCGCAATTACCTGCAGATCCGGATATGCTTCCTTGATCATGCGCAGGCAGCGCAGTACGTTTTCAGAATGACCATGTGCGGAATCCAGAACAATAACGTCAACCTTGGCTTCTGTCAAAGCTGCCACACGATCCAGAACATTGGCAGTAATACCAACACCTGCACCGCAGAGCAGACGTCCCTGTGCATCCTTTGCTGCAAGAGGATATTTGATCGTCTTCTCAATATCCTTGATCGTGATCAGGCCCTTCAGATTGAAGTCCTTATCAACGATCGGCAGCTTCTCTTTTCTTGCCTTTGCCAGAATCTTCTTTGCTTCTTCCAGTGTGATCCCTTCGGGAGCCGTAACCAGACCTTCACTGGTCATGGATTCTTTAATCTTCTTGGTAAAATCTGTCTCGAATTTCAGGTCGCGGTTGGTAATGATGCCGACCAGCTTTTTGCCCTCTGTGATCGGGACACCGGAAATACGGAATTTTGCCATCAGCTCATTGGCATCTGCAAGGGTATGCTCCGGGGATAACGAAAAAGGATCTGTAATGACGCCGTTCTCAGAACGTTTTACCTTGTCCACCTCATCGGCCTGCGCCTCAATGGACATATTCTTATGGATAATACCGATACCGCCCTGTCTGGCCATTGCGATCGCCATTCTATGTTCTGTAACGGTATCCATTCCCGCACTCATCAGCGGAATGTTCAGCTTGATCTTTTTTGTCAACCAGGTAGTCACGTCGACCTGATTGGGAATTACCTGAGAGTATGCCGGCACCAACAGCACATCGTCAAAGGTAATACCTTCGCCAATAATCTGACCCATCTTCTCTCCTCCTGCGTATTTTAACTGTCAATTCAATGAAAACTGCCAGTAAATACACTACTGACAGTTCGTTTGAGGCAAGTGTAACAGAATTAAAACTCTGTGTCAATCGAAAAATACTTTTCTGGGCGCAACAGACTGAAGTGCTTTTACCATGGCTTCGCTGGGCTCAAAAATGATCTTGCGGTCTCCGCTGTAGATCATCACATAGCGTCTGTCCGGCTGTCCGGCAACGCCGCTGGAATAGTCCGTCACCTTAAGCTGACGATTCTTCATGTTGTCCAGATGCCAGGAGTTGATCGGTGCAAAAATCTCCATACTCTCTGTTTCAAACTTCTCGACTTTTTTCCGTTTGGTTTTGTTTAAAATCTTGTCGACGGAAATCTCCTTATCCACGTACAGATATTCAAACTCCACGCTGGCATTGAGCGAAGTAAAATACGCTCCGATTCCGGCTGCTGCCACTCCGAGCCACATCAGGGCATTCAGCATGCTAAGCAGGAAAAAAATCACCGCCAGGACAATCAGAAAAACCTGCAGTGCTTTCATCGCACTGGACGGTTTTTTCGCCACCAGACATTCTACATAGCTTTCATTCATATTGCTTTACCACCTTCGTATTTATTCCCCATCCCGGGAAGCTCAGGGTTTTGAAAGGTCTGTCCTTTTGACAGTGCTCCCTTTTTCAAACCGATAAAGCTATCATAGTACAGAATTCGCTTTTTTTCAAGGTATCCCAGGGACTTATCCGGTAGTTTAGAAAATTTTCACTTTTCTATCACAATGCTTTCATTGACTTCCCAAAATCAAACGACTATGATAAATATCAGCGCATGAATCTTTCCATACTATCGAAACGATCGAACACAGGATACCGGCACCAGATTTTGCCGCATGCCGCAAAATACAGGATTCAACACCGAACTACAGGGAGGCACTCAATGGCAACAGGCAATTCCGTCCATGACGAAGTTAAGGAACAGCAGCAAAAATTAAAAGGGAAACCCTTCAAGGAAAAATGGGCTTATTTCTGGGAATATTATAAAATCCAAACGATCGTGGTGATCGCGGTTCTCGCCTTTGCAGGGAACCTGATTTACACCTTTGCAACGCGCAAGGATACCGTCATGGAAGCAGCCTTTGTCAACTGCTACATGAATACCGAGGTCGACTCCGACACGATGATCGCCGATTTTGAGCAGTATGCTGACATCGATACCTCCAGCGACTGTGCCGCAATCAACCGGGATATGAATGTTGATTATGAAAATGCTGACCAGTATTCCTATGCAAATATGCAGAAAATTATCGCGATGATATCCGGCAAGACCTTAGACGCCCTCATCACAGATGATACCTATATGGATCACAATCTCGAAGCCGGTCTGTTCTGCGACCTGCACCAGTATTTTACCGACGAGGAGCTGGCGCAGTACGGCGATCAGGTTATATACAAGGATCTTCCTGATGACAATACCGACGGGGAAATCCCCATCGGCATCAGCGTCAGCAGATCCAAATATCTGCTGACAGATCGGGCAAATGCATGGTTTACCATCCCTGCCAACTGCCAGCACCCGGAAAATGCGAAGAAATTTTTAGAGTTTATGCTTGAGCCGTAACACTCGCTGCTGCATACGACATGTAAAAATTCCGCGTAAGCTGCCAGAACGCTGCTCACGGCAAAAATCCCCGCCGCCACAGCCTGAATCGCTGTGACAGCGGGGATTTTGTTACTCAAAGCGCACCATGCGCACTTCTCACTCATTTTTCAGAATCAATTCCATCAACGTGTTCCCTTTTCCCTCCGGGTCATAGCTCTGCCACGCGATCACGCGGCCATGAGGCGACAGATACAGCATCTGTCCGTTCATACCGCCCTTGCAGTGCCCTCCGTTTTCCATCTTTGCAAGCTCATATTCCCGCTCAAAAACAATCTCGACCCACTCTTTCGAAAGCAGACGCTTTCCTTCAAATGTGCCACCGTTTTGATAGACCTCGCCAAGCTTTGCCATGTCCTCTGTGCGCACATACATGCCGGTCGCTCCAATCGGATACCCCATCGGACACTTTGAAAAAGCCGCCTCCCTTACATGCAGCGGCATCAGCAGGCGCGGGCGCAGAAAGTCGTCCAGCTTTTCTCCGGAAAGCTCCGTCACAACGCGGGACAGCAGATAATATGCACCGTCGCTGTACTGATAGTCCACGCCCGGCCGCGCCGGAACCGGACGTTCAAACGCGAGCTTTAAAAAATCCTCCGAACCAAACTGCGTCATATCATAATTATCGATATCCAGAAAATCCTCCGTCACGCCGATTCGGTGCCGGATCACATGATCCAGCGTCACTTCTTCCCATTGCGGATCATAGCGCTCCGGCAGCTTTTTCCGAAACAGATCGCAGATCTTATCGTCTGGCTTCCAAAGTCCCTGATCGTATAAAAAGCCAAGCGCCGTCACGGTAAACACCTTCGTAACGGAATAGATGTCGTTGCACGGATTGTCCGGCACAAAGCTCCATGTCGTGCGCTTTCCATGCTCCGACTCCGTCAGCCAGAACAGCGGAAGATTCAGCCCACGGATTTCCTCCAGAATTGTTTCTATCATGTTATTTTTCCTCGTATAATATCTTTCTTTAATGCAGTGCGACACGCCGAGCTGCCATATTACATTGTAGGCACCTTGTCCTCGCCTGCGGGCGCAAGGCTCCACTCCACCTGCTTTTCCCCGTTTTCCAGAAGCTCCCAGCTCACCGAAAGGATTCCATCCGGCGTCTGGATACTGCCCTTTGCCCAGGTCAGCTGCCGCTGGCTGCTGAGACGGATTTCGTAAGAAAAATGCTGTGCGAACCCGGGCACGGCTGGCGGCTGCAGTTCGCCGTTGAGCGGCTTCAATGCCTGTGCTGGCGGTGCAGTAACGTCCGGCTGCGCAGGATTGACAACGGGCGGCTGCGCCGATGGCGTCATCCGAATCCCAAGGATCTGTGTAAACAGCAGCCGCACACAGGCGCCAAACATCGGATGGTTATGGGATTCTCTGCCATCCCAGCGCTCCCAGAGCGTCGTCGCACCATTTCGTTTCATATGTGCAAAGGACGCTGCTTCGCTGTCATTGGTCAGAAGCCTTACAGCCAGATCCCCTGCACCGATGGAAAACAGTTGTTCCAAAAGCATCGACGTGCCGAAAATTCCGGTATCAAAACGTCCGAGCGCTTCATATTTTTCGACCAGATGCTTTTTCGTCCGCTTATCCCCAAGCCCAAGTGCCAGTCCATAGGCGTTGCCTGCTGCCCTTCCTTCGCAGAAATCTCCGGTTTCCGGATCGAAATAAGCGTCAAGAAAAGCATTTTTGACATTCTTTTCCCGCTCCGCAAATCGAATTGACAGTTTATTATTCATTTTTTCTGAAATTTGCATCATTTCCTGCAATCCATGCAAGTAGTAGAACGTATTGATAAATGCCTCCGGCAGCTGCTCCTTTTCCTCTGATGCCGGGAAGCACCAGTCGCCCAGACACCAGCCGCCCTCTTCTTCGCGGACCACAAGTCCCTTTTCACTGTGGGCATCCATATAATCGAACCAGCGCAGGATCGCGTCATAGCCCTGCACAAGCAGGCTGTCGTCCCCATAAATTTTTGCCCATGCGAGCGGAACCATTTTTCTGCCATCGTACTCCCCAATCAGGATCGGATAAAGCTTTCGGATCACACGATCCGGCGGACAGGTCTGCTCTTCTAAAAGGGTTTCCGGTGCATGGACCGGTTGTGCTGGCTTCCAACCGGATAAATCAGCGCCCGGATACTGCCAGCCTTCCGGCTCTTTCCGCAAATCCCGCACCTCTCCCAAAAAGAGGTTGTTTTTCAGCAATCCGCCCGGATGCCACAATGTCTGCCGGTCGCTTTCAATCCATTCCTGTCTTCCGTCTGCATCCGTCAACGTCAGCTCAAACCAAAGCTTCGGCAGACCGAAAACAAATTTTCCTTCGGCAATCCGCTCTGTCTGATGATACCAGCCATTGCCCAGTCGTACTGCAAGTACGTTTTCTCCTGCCTTTAAATATGGAAGTAAGTCAAAGCTTAAATACCGGCAGCGATGTGCGCTGCGCTCCTCCCATACCGGATACGTTGTTTCACAGCCGAGCACCGACGCGTAGTCTGTCATCGCCGGCATCAGCTCCTGATCGCTGATCCTTTTTCCATTGATATAGAATAGAAAATACCCCAGTCCGCAGATTTCCAGACGGGCGCTTTGAAAGCGCTCTGTCCTATCCAGCCAGAAGCTTCTTCGAAACAGCGGCGCTTCACAGCCTGCGCCGCCGCAAATCCAGTGTTCTTTTTTCAATCTTGATTCCCTCCCGCAGCCCTTGCCGCCCCAATATCAGAAAATATACCGCCCTGACATCTGCTTAGATGATAGAATGGCATACACACTCTTCTAAATATTGGAAGCCTGTTTATTACTGACTTACTGTCATTTTCCCCAGGATTTCTTCTACTTCCTCTACACTCATCAGGAGGTCTTCCGCTATTTTGGATACAGAATCGCCTTTTTGATACTTTTTAGTTACCAACTCAACCGTTTTTTGATTAGATCCTTCCAGGCGTCCTTCTAGGCGTCCTTCTAAGCGTCCTTCTAAGCGTCCTTCTAAGCGTCCTTCTAAGCGTCCTTCTTTACGTCCCTCTTCCAGTCCTTCCTCGCGTCCTTCTTCTTGACCTTTCCTACGTCCTTCTTCCAGCCCCTTCTCCATGGCTTCCCGAAAAATCTCCTTCGACCGATAATTCAACACTTTTCCTCCCATAACTTTCGTAACCTCCTTCTCCACATTGTCATATTTCGACGCCAGTTTTTCCACTACAGTATTCGCCAGTTCACACAACGCGCCGCCGGTAATTGGCTTCATACGCCCGCTTTGGCACTCCTGATCCAGCCGTGCAGCTACGTTCTCATATTCCATCCTCAGACTGCGAAGCCGTTCTTCATCTCCATTAATTATTCGAAATTCTTTTTCATATCGAAAAATATAGAATGGGATCAACATCCATAACTCTTTTTCAAAAATTTCTTCCAACGTATAGTTCTTTACTTTCAGGATCGGAATTTCGTAAAATAGTTCTTTTTGTCCGATACAAACGCAAATTTTCAATTCATCCGGCGTGTTCGAATTGCTCCTCAGATAGATCACTGCAGAATCCGGAAAGTTCACATACAGCACACCGTCCCGGTATTCCTTATTCATCAAAGCAATCTGCGCATCATATTCCCACATCCGAATTTCCATCGTCCCATCCGCTGTGCTCTGGCATTCCAGATGATACCGTTTGGAAATTCCTTTTAAAGAAATCAATGTCAGGTTGGAATCCGTAACCCGCTTCTCCTTTTTCCCCTCCGGGTTCCTCAAAAAAATCTCGTTCTCATTCGATACCACTACTTCCCGCCCGGTATAATTCGTGCCGAACAGCTCGTTAATCAGCGGAACCACCAGCTCTGGGCAGTCCTGCAGCAGCGTACGGAAAGTGTCATCATAAGGTGTATTGATTGTCTCCATCTTTTGCCTTTCTGATACATTCATCATATACCAGGAAGGCTCTTTCCTGCAAGGTCTTCCCGGTATCTCCATCTGTTCCTTATTCAGTTTTTGTCTGATAGAAATCTCTGGTCGATCCGACCTTGAAAAAATAAAAAGATTTTAGATTCTACAGCAGGGGCGGCTCTCCCTCTGCAAAAGCCGCCTGCCATAATAGAATAGATTTAATATAACCGATATTTCGAAAAAAATCAACAGCAACCGCTGTCTGCGTAATTTCATATTCTTTTTCCCGTGGTCAGGCACTAAATGGCTCTTCAATTTTTAAATGTATTCTGATTACCAATAGTGAAGAGACTGTCCTTGATTGTGAAGGCATTCGTATTGAAGTGATTCCAATCTGGAAATGGCTGTTGATGAATGATTTTATAAAGTAAATGAACCAGCAAGGGGTGGGAAAATCCACTTTTTTCTCACCCCTTACGACTTCTAGCAATACATCATATTTAAAATCTTAGTATCTGCTCCCGTTTCACGCACCGCAGCATTTTTATCTCTGTACCGCGATTTTCCGATCCGCAAGCTGAATCATACTTTCTTCATGCGAAACATAAATCATCGTCTGATCAAAATTTCGAACAAAATCCATCAACCATTGTTTTGCCGCCTCGTCCAGGTGGTTCGTCGGCTCGTCCAGAATCAACACCTCTGCATTTCGTAAAAGCGCCCGCGCAATCGCGATTTTCTGACATTCGCCGCCGGACAGTTCCGATTTTTCTCCACCAACCCTGCGGTCTGCCAGATGGACGATTCCAACACGTTCCAGGACCTGATCGACTTTTTTCTCAGAAACCTCCTGTCCCAGCTTCACATTTTCCCGTACAGTCCCCTCAAAGAGGAAGGGAACCTGTTCCACAAAAGCACATTTTTCCCGCCATTTTGCAGGATTTAAGCTGCCAAGCTCCTTTCCGTTGATCAGGATTTCGCCCTGATAGCCCGGGTACAAGCCGAGCAGGAGCTTTAACAGCGTTGATTTTCCGGTTCCGTTTTCGCCGCAGATCACGTTTTTTTCATGCATTGCGATCTGCTCGCTGCAGTTTTTCAGGATGTCGTTTTTTCCGTCATACGAAAACGTCACGTTCCGAAAAGTGATCGACGTAACCTCCCCGACCGTTTCTCCATCCGTTCTTTCCTGAGCCTCATAAAAAACAGAAATCCGCTGCACCAGATTTTTGCAGATCGGAAGCTGCTTGACGATTTCCAGCACATATCCGGCTTCGGTCTGAAACACATAGTAAAAGCCGATCATGGCGGTGACGCTCTCTACGCCCATTTTGCCCGAAGAAATTGCGATTGCTGATGCCGCCAGAAGCACCAGCATGCAGAACGAATCCATTCCTCCCAGAATATTTTTCTGCCAGGTTTCGAGCTTCGCTTTTTTGACAAAAAGCGTTTCCAGATAGTCCTTTTGCAGACGCTTTAACCGCGCCAGCTCATCATTTTGCAGACCATAAATGCAAAGTTCCACCGGTTTTTCCAGCATCTCCTGCTCGAGATTCCGCATCTTTGTCCGACTTTCCCGCTCCAGCCTGTCGTATTCTTCTGTTTTTTTCCGGAAAAATACGGGGACGAAAATTCGAACACAACAGACTGCTGCGACGAACAGTGTAAAACATCCCATCACCGGAACCATCTGCCAGAGCAGATAGATCACGACAATCGGCACGGAAACCAGATACATTCCGGTCGTATTCCAGTAAATTCCCAGCTGTGTCTGATCTTCTTCCAGGCGAAACTGTGCATCGCTCCCCCGCAGTCCGACTGCCGCCGCATAGGTTTTATTCAAATATCGGTTGAGCACCGCCCGTTCATGGTTTAAGGCCGCCCGAAACATCAGCAGCTCTCCCATCGTCGAGCATGCAAGCGGCAGCGTTACGGAAATCGCCACGCAGATTAAAATCTGCCAAAGGCAGCCAAGCCCTTTTTGAATTTCATTATTTAAAATGTATGCCGAGAACACGCCCAGCATCCTCGCGGAATACGCGACCGCAACCTGGCTGACAATCAGCTGCAGCGCATAAAAAAGAATCGAACTCCAATACGCTTTTGTGCAGTCAGCGGCGATCTGTCTGTAAATCCTGTTCTTATACATAAGCCAGCCCTCCGTTCTGCAGCTTCCAGCAAACCGCATCCACCGCTTTAAATACACTGTCATGGCTGATGACCACGACGCCCCTGCCCCGTTGTGCAATCCACTCTGCCAGAGTTTTGCGTCCGGCGTCGTCTAAATGGTTCGTCGGCTCGTCCAAAATCAGGAGCGTTGCATCGCCGGAAAATGCCAGCGCCAGATAAAACTTCTTCCGCTGCCCTTCCGACATCTCAGCGAGCGGCTTTTCGCAAAACTCGTTGAAATCCTCACCCAGTTGGAAAAGGCGCTGCGCAAATGTATGCTCGCGGGCGAGTGAGTTCGTGCAGTGTGGCTCATTACCGCGGGCGCTCGGCGATTCGCCGTGGATGGCTGTTCGTTCGCTGTCTGTCACTCTGCTGCGGACGCTCGGCGATTCGCCACGGGCGTGGGTACCGTCCGGCGCAGCCGTTCCATCTTCTGTCTCTATCACTGCAGAAAGCATCTGCCCTGCCGTCAAATCAAAGACCGGCACTTTCTGCGGCAGATAAAAAATTTCCGATGGGAACAGCGTTTTGTCAAGCTGTCCTGTCGCGCTCCCGAGCACGGAAATTTCTCCGGACTGCGGTGTTTCCATGCCGAGCAGCAGTTTGATCAGCGTGGATTTTCCAGCGCCGTTCTCGCCCCGGATGATGTGGTTTTGAGTTAAGTCCATGCGGGCGGTGACATTTTTCAAAACTGGCTTATCGTAAGAAAAGGAAACTCCGCGCCATTCGATTTCCATGCGGGTGGGTAACGCTGCGCTCGGGGCACTTGCATTCTCCCACTCCTCCAGGCGTTTTTGTGCGCGGCTGCTTTCCACAAACCGCGGATAGATTTCGAACGCGCTTTTGACCGCAGCATATATGTTGCCGGACAGCGCAATCGCCTGGATGCCGGTTTCAAGGTTGGTTTTTCCGAACAGGACGAAAACGCCGATCAGGCAGTAGGTTCCGTATTTCAGGACGTGATCCAAAACCGCATACATACCGACTTCCGAACGGTTGGCAAAGATCGAGTTGCTTCCAATTTTTATATACGCCTGAAACAGCTCTTCCAGATGTGAAAACCACCAGTCCTTCAGCTGATAGAGCTTGATCGTCATAAAGCCCTGAAATGCGGAAACCGTGTAATCCGTAATTTTTCCTTCGATTTCCCGGCAATTGTCGTAATTGACCTGAATATATTTTTTTACCAGAAGCGGCGGAATGACCTGCAGAAGCGAAATCAGAATTAGGCAGATTCCGACCAACGGATTTTTCCAGCAAAGATAGCCGCCGAACAAAACTGCTTCCGCCAGCGAAGCTGCAAACATCGGTCGATGTTCTGTCATCAGCTCCGTCACCGCGTTGAAATCGTCTTTCATATTTTCCAGATTTTTCCCAAGCCCGGAATGATATAGCTTTTCAAAGGAATTGGCAAAAATCGTCCGATACTGCTTCATTATGCACGCCTGAACCGCCTGTTCCTTTTCTTTTCGGAACGCGATTTCCAGCCTGCCGTAAAAATACGTATAACAAAACACGATTGCCAGAATGCCTGCTGCCGTCGTCAGAACGCTCTTCGTCTTCCCCGCAAGCGCGTTCGTTACCTCCGTTGAAATCAAAATCGGGATGAGGATTCCATACGGAAGATGAAGCAACTTTAAAAACAGCGACTTTCGTGCCGTCTGTTGTAATTCCCTCTTGTACATGACTTTCTCCTTCAAAAATATAGTACTTATATAAACATATTGCCGGGCTGCAATATGACATGCAGCCCGGCTTTCTGACGTTTTACGCTGCCCGGCAGTTCAGCGCTGATGCACCGGATTACCTGCCGGAACGACAAACTTCTGAGTTTGATCAGGGACTGAGTTTGATCGGTCTACCCACGTTTCACGCATATCCCCGCCTCTGCTTCTCCCACATCTGCCAGTAACGCCCCTTTTGCGCCAAAAGCTCCTGATGGCTGCCGCACTCCGTAATCCGTCCATGCTCCATGACATAGATTCGATCCGTCAGCGCCGTCACGGAAAGCCGGTGCGAAATCACGAGCACGCCCTGATCGGGATGCCCCTGCAGCAGCGTTTTGTTAAACGCATCCTCTGCAAACGGATCAAGTGAAGCCGCCGCTTCATCCGCAATCAGGAACTCCGTGTTATAATAGCAGGCGCGCGCCAGCGCAATCTTCTGTTTCTGTCCCTCTGAAAACAGGAAACCGTCCTCACAAAATTCCCGGAGAACCTGTTTTTCGACCGGAACAGAGGTCCCCTTTCGATACAAACCGCTCTCGCACAACGCGTCCGCAGCCCGGCTCTTATCTGTGTTTTCGGAAAGCGCCACGTTCTCCGCCAAAGACGCCGCATACAGCAGATTTCCGGCAAACAGCACCGTGAAATGCTTCCGACATTCCTCCCATTCTGCCTTCGTCGAAACGGCTGCTCCATCCGCAAAAATCGTCCCACTGTCCGTTTTTCCAAGTCCGAGCAAAACCTTGATTAACGTCGTTTTTCCGGCGCCGCTGTCTCCGACCAATGCGATCTTTTCCCCCTTTTTCATCTGAAAACAGATGTCCTGTAAGACTTTCTTCTCCCCGTATCCGAAATCGACATGCTCCATCGAAATCTCTGAAATCGTCCTGCTGTCCGCTGCCATGGATTCCTGGTTTTTGTCATTCGACACTTCTCCGTTTTGTTCGCAAAAATCAAAAAATCCGTCGATGTATCCGGCATACTCCCCGGCTCTTCCCGCCATCTGCTCAAACAGCACGGACAGCGCATACAGGATGATGTGCGTCCCGTTCAAAAGCGCCGCAAAATCGTCCAGTCCGATCGTCTTTTTCCAGAAAAAACAATACCCCAGATATGCGATCATCAAACAGTCGATAAACAGAAAATCGCTCCCGATCTCCCGCCCGAACGCAATTGGAAAAATACGTCGATTCCACTGTTTCGTCTGCTCCGCCTTTTGCGAAAAGCTGTCCTGATCCCGTTTTACGAAAAATGGCAGGCAGCCCAGAATCCGCCCCTCTGCTGCATATTCCTTTCGCAGAAAAATCCGTAAATAGTTCTGGTGCAATGCATCTTTTTTGTTCTGTTCATCCCGCTTTGCGTTCGTTTTTTCCACCAGACTTTTGACACAGAAACGGCTTGCCACAAACGCCAGCAAAACGAACACAACGATCATCTGATCCATGCGGATATAAATGACGACCGCTACCGCACCAGCCAGAAAACTGCCGAACAGCTGCCGGTAAAATTCCAGCGTTTCCTCCATTTTCGTCTGTGTAAACTGCAACGCCCTGCGGTATCCATGAAAATACGCTTCGTCGTTATATTTCCTACAGTCGGCGTCCAGCATAATCCGGTACAACCTACGGTTTAATTTGTATTCCAGACGTTCCTTCCACTGAGGATAAATGCGTTCAAAGTACCAGTGCCACAAAAAGCTCACCGACAGCTGGTACACCAGAAATCCTCCCAGCACCCACGCTGCCCGTATCAGATCACGCCCCATCAGCGCGCCGATCATCCATTTCAAAACAAGGACATTCGCCAACACATCCGCCAGGTCATATGCGCCCGTCAGCACAATTTCCAGTAAAAACAGCCCCGTTGCATCCAGAAAGCGGAGCTTCTGCAGCCGCAGATGACTTTTCAACCCGTTAAACCGCATCCTTTTCCCCCTCCTGTGCAAAATACTGCCGTCGCTGCGTCGTAAACATCCTGCAGTAGTCGCCGCCCTTTTCCATCAGCTCTTCGTGCGTTCCATGCTCTGCAATCATTCCGTTTTTCAGATATAAAATCTGATCTGCCTGCCGTGCAAAGGATAACCGATGCGTCACGAAAATCAACAGCTTTCCCTTTGTCGCTTCCAGCACTTCCTGCAAAATATCCGCTTCTGTCAGCGGGTCTAAAAATGCTGTCGGTTCATCCAGAATTACCGCATCGAAATCGCCTGCAAACACCCTGCACAGAGCAAGCCGCTGTCCTTCCCCGGCGGAAAACATGGCTTTTTCCCCTTCTTCAAACAGCTCCACTGCAGTATGAATGCCCTGCGGAAGACTTTCGATTTTTTCTTCCAGACCGACTTTCCGCAGCGCTTCCCACACAGTCATTTCGTCCTCTTTTTTACATTCCCGCAGCAAAACGTTCTCCGCCACAGTCGCCGGATACAGCCGGTAATCCTGCAGCAACGCAAACACGTTTTTCCCGATTCCGGTTCGGCTGACTGCCCCATTTCTGTACAGCTTCCCGGTAAAATCCGGATAAAGCCCCAGCAGCACTTTCAGGAAGGTGGACTTTCCTGCGCCATTCTCCCCGACCAGCACAACGCGTTCCCCTTTTTTCGCTAAAAAGCTGATATCATGCAGTCCAGCCGTCCCGTTCGGATAAATAAACGAAAGCTGCTTCGCCTCAACAGACTGCAATGCTTCCTCCTGCGCTTCGTCCCTTTGTGCCGGTCTTTCTTCGGCAAAAAAGTTCAGAAAATCCTCCACATAGAGCAGATTTTCCGCAAAGCGCGCATACTCCGTTCCCAGCCGGACAAGCTTCGCATTCAGGTTTGCAATCGACAATACCAGCACGGAATATTCCGAAACCGGAAGCCCCTCCTGTGTCCAGAATTTCCACAGCGCATAAATATTTCCTGCGGTAAATGCGAACGTCGCGCCAAGATTATCCGCCAGAAAACCGAGCAATATCAGCGTTCCGCCCTTTTCCCGAGCAAGCGTACAATTTCCCGTTTCCGCCTCCCGGTTTAAATGATCCAGAATGCTGTAGGCATCCGAAGTGCGCAGCTCCTCCATATTTTCGTGGAAGAAAAATTTGCGCCACACATACGCCTTTTTCCGGTCGTGGACACTTTTTTCCACTTCATAATCATGCCGCACTGCTCCCTGTCTGCGCAGCACCATCGTCAGCAGAAACGGTGCAATCGCCACGACAAACAGAACCGGATCAAGCGTCGCCAGATAGGTCAAAACCGCCACAAGCGCCGATGCCAGCCGAACCGTATTCCCGATATTTCCCATGATTTTTTCATAAGTCGCAGATGCATGATTGGCAAGATATTCCAACCGGTTCAAAAACGCCGTTTTCTCATAAGAGGCATACGGCACTGCAGTTGCACGTTCCTCGATCCGGTGCACAATCCGCCCTTCCTGCAAAATATCCGCCTGTTCGCTGTAGCATTCCCGATACCATCTGCTCACGCCCCGAAGTGCCAGATTCAGCACACAAAAGAGCGCCAGTCCTGTAAAAAAGCGTTTCCCGTCCCCCTCCTGCAGACAGGAAATATAAAAGCTCACTGCGAAAATATTGACCACAAATTCCCGCACACCGTCCAGCACATGAATCAGGATATGCAGAAAAATCCGTCCTTTCCCCAATCCGATGAGCCGGAGATATTGTATGTATTTCTGAATCATCAAGGTTCTCTCAACAAAGCTCATCTTTTGTAATGACCTCCAGCTCCATATTTCTTAATTAGCAACCCCATTTTCGACAACTTTAAACCATATAATTCTTCGTCTGCGCATGCCACATCTTATAATACAGCCCATCTGCATTTTCCAGCAATGCGTCGTGTGTGCCCTGCTGCACGATTCCCTGCTGGTCGAATACGAGAATCCGGTCGCAGATTTTGCAGGCGGACAGTCTGTGTGAAATAAAAAATACATTCTTGCTTTCCGTAATCGCTTTGAAATGTTTAAACACCTTTTCCTCGGACTTTGCATCCATCGCAGAGGTCGGCTCATCCAAAACCATGATCGCCCCGTCTTTATATAACGCTCTCGCAATCGCGACCTTCTGCGCCTCTCCGCCGGACAATTCTATGCCGTCGTCCGATGCATATTTATAGAGCCAGGCGTCCATCCGCGCTACTAAAGAATCGGTGTTCCCGACCTTTTCCAGGCACAGCTTCACCCTGTCTGTATCGGGATGCTGGCTCCCGGAAACATTCTCCTTAAGCGGCATGGAAAACAGCGCAAAATCCTGAAATACAACCGACAGCATCCGGAGATATTCCCCGTATTCATATTCCGAAATATCTTTTCCATTCACCAAAATGCTGCCCTCTGTCGGCTCATACAGCCTGCACAATAATTTGATGAACGTCGTTTTTCCGCTTCCGTTTTTTCCGACAACTGCGATTTTTTCCTGCGGATTGATCGTCACGTTGAGGCGCTTTAACACAAAATCCTTGCTGTCCGGGTATCGGAACGAAACGTCCCGAAACTCTATTTTGCACGGTGTCTGCTGAACTTCTTTTTCGGAACGATCCGCAGTTTCCTCATCCAGCTCCAGATAGGAAAAATACCGCTCCAGGTACGCATTATTATTTTTCAGCTGCTGCCAGCTTCCGACGATTTCCATAACATCCCGGACACACAATACGATGTATGCAACCGATGCCGCCACTTCGCCGATCTGCACCTCGTGTTTCAAAAATGCGATCAGGATATAGCTGTAAACTGCCAGCTTTAACACGATAGAAAGAAGCCCTTTGCCGACCGTATAAAGCTCCAGTTTGCGGTTTGCCTGTTCTGAAAAATGCAAATACTGGTCGTTCATTTTCCGGACATTATCCAGAATCAGCTTCTGCATTCCGAACATCCGGATATCTTTTCCACTCCTGTAATCCTTCAGATAATCGCTGTAAAAATTGCTCCACTGGTTCAGCGGTGCACATAGTTCCATTTCTTCGTTATTTACGTCCTGCATTTTCCGGTTGCAGAGCGCATTCACAGCAATGACAAGCACCAGCACAACAAGCAGCACAGCCCTGCTCCATCCGGGCATTCCGTCAATCCATAAAAGCCGCGCCACATACGCAAATGAAATCACCGCCCCGATACAGCCCTGGATCAGCTTTGTTCCATTCTCGTACAGCATCCACATGTTATAGCCCGTCTGGTTTTCCGAATCAATTCTCGCCTTTAACAGCGCGGTGGACTTTTTTTCCGCTTTCGAAAATTTCATGTCCATCGACTTTTCCGCAAACAGCTTCTTTTCGTCCATATAAAAAATGGTGCTGTAAATGTCTTTTTTCCGCGCGGCATACCGTCCTGCAAAATTCAGAACCCAAATCACGCCGACCGTGACAAAAATAAGCAGAACTGCCTTTTGTACCGCTATATCATGCGAAGCATTTTCACCCGAAAGCAGTGCGATTTCATTCACGATCTGCGCCGATAAATAGATCGGAATATAACTCGCCAAAACCGTACACACGATCGAAAGCAGCGTATAACCCGCATACTTCGGATTGATTTTACAGATCAGCCGAAACCCTTTTACAATGACAGAAAAATCGCTCTTTTTATTCATGTTCTTCCGCCTCCCCATAGGTGCTTCCGGCATAATATTTCGCCTGTGAAAGGAACATTTCCGCGTATTTCCCCTTCTGTTCCATCAGCTCCTCAAACGTTCCCTGCTCTGCAATCTGCCCGCTTTCCAGAAAAAGAATCCGGTCGCAGAATCTCGTGGACGAAAGCCGGTGCGATACAAAAATCATCGTCCTGCCTCCAAGCAGTTCATTATAGGACTGGTACAGCTCTTCCTCCGCAAGCGGGTCGAGTGCAGACGTCGGCTCGTCCAGAATGATAATCGGCGCACTGCGGTACAAAGACCTTGCCAGCAGCAATTTCTGCTTTTCCCCGCCCGAAAGCTCTTTTCCGTCATCGTTTAAAAGCTTATTAAATTTTTCATAGATTCCGTTTGGAAATCCCGATATCTTGTCCCAGAGTCCGACCATTTTCAGACAGTGTTCCACCCTGTTTACATCCGTTTCTTCCAGCGTCGTTGCAGAAACGATTTCCGCAAAGGAATACGGCAGTACATGGATATCCTGGAACAGGCACGAAAACAGTCCCTGCCACTTTTCCAGCTCGTCCTCCCGATAGACCAGATCGCCACTCCGCATGCTGCCGGTATCCGGCGAATATAAGCCGCATAATACTTTGATCAGCGTCGTCTTACCGGCCCCGTTTACCCCGATCAGGGCAACCTTTTCGCCCGCTTTAATATGTAAATTGATCCCCTGAATCGTCGGCGCTTTTCCCTCACTGTAGCGAAACGAAACATTTTCCAAAACCAGCTCCCGGGCTTTCTCTTCATTTTCCGCGTTCTGATTTCCAGACTGATACGGCACATTTAAAATATTATGTAAATTATTGATCTGCCTGCAATCGCCCTTTAACTCGCCGTAATACTTTACGATTTCATTCACGCAGTTAGAAAAATTGCTGACCGCAGCGAACATAATTACAAACATACCTGCGCTGATCTGTCCGGTCAGAACTTTATTTAAAAGCAGAAAATAGCACAGTCCATCCCGAAGCAGCAGGATCAGAAGATCTGCAAAATCCGCCGTCATCTGCCTTTTCAATAATTTATGATCCAGCGCATTTCTTTCCTGCATCCGCTCGGAATAAACCGATAAAAACCAGTTTTTGAGACTGTACATTCGGACGTCTTTTCCGTATTCCAGCCGCTCGGAAGCCTGCAGAAGATACCACTGAATCCGGTCGATTTTCGTCCACTGCTCCCGGTTTTTCTCATAAAATTCCTGCGATTTTTTCACAAAATAATATGGAACTGCCGGCGCAATCGTCAGAAAAACCGCAATTACGGGATTGACCGTTGACAGCAATACGGCGAATAAAAGAAAACCGCCAATTGCCTGAAATAGATAAAATAAATCATCTACAACGGCGGTTAAAACTCTTTTTCCTCCCCATGTCTGCGTACAGCGGACAGACTCATACGCCAGATCCTGAAACTCTTTTTCCTCGGTCAGCCGGTATCTTGCCCCAACCTGAACGCGGTTGATATCCAGGGCGGTTTTCTGGCTGACAGCCTGGTACGCGAGCGCCTTTTTCCGATTCAGCACTTCGATGACCAGCTCACTGATCCCAATCAAAGCGACGACCGGAAGCACCCGCGTCCAGATCTGCGTACCGACATTTTCCCCCGTCAGTAAATCGACAATCCAGCCCGGCAGATACGTCGCTGCAAACTGCGTCAATAACGTCAGCAGCGCGACAAAAAAATTGACCCACAAGACGCTCTTTTTGTATTTTAGAAAAATGACGAGCGTGCTTTTTATGTTTTCCCTTGTGGAATAGATTATTCTCTTATTATCCATTTTACATTATCCGATTGCAAAATTCTTTCCGCTTTAGCGATACCACTCTGCCTGGCTTTCGTACAGCTTCTGATACACCGGGCACGTTTGGGACAGTTCTTCATGACTTCCTGTTCCGGCAATTTTATGATTTTTGTCCATAACGATGACCTGATCCATCAGGCGGCAGATTCCGATTCGGTGCGTAATAATCAGCACAGTTTTATCCTTCAATTGTTCCAGGATTTCAGCCACTGCCTCTGCCTCGTGGGATGGGTCAAGATACGCGGTCGGTTCATCCAGCACATAGAATTCCGCGTCCTTATGCAAACAACGATATAATGCTACGCGCTGCCATTGTCCGCCAGACAGCTCCTGCCCGCCATATTCTTTTCCGAGGAACCAGTTTTCCAGCGAAAAATTCTCCGGGTGCACACTGTCTGCATCGTCAAAGCCGATGTTCTCCGCAACCGTCAGGCAGTATCGCCCAAACTCGTGCGGCATCACGGAAATATTGCTGTAGTCGCAGTCTCGCTCCGCGCTCACCAAAACTTTGTCGTAGCTAATGCTGCCGCTCTTTAAAGGATACAGACCCAGCAGGCATTTTATGAGAGTGGTCTTGCCGGCACCGTTTTCACCAACCAGAGCGACTTTTTGCCCACGGCGAATTTCGAAGGATACGCCATCTAAAACGTTGCGTCCCTGCTCCCCATCGTAAGTAAACACCACATCCGTTCCCACAATCCGGTCATTGAGTGTCAGCACCGCACTCTTTTTCTTCCTGCTGCCCTCTGTGATATTGAAGTAGCACTCCGTATACGGCAGACTTTTCTGCAGATTCCAGCTGCGTTCCCCAAGCTCCGACAGCGCCTCCTGAATCGCCGGGAGCAGCGACAGCGCACCTGCCAGTGCGCCCGCCAGGATTTTCTGCTCCAGACATGCCGCCGCGAGCAGTCCAAAGCATGCAAGCAGCCCTACGACACGCAAAAGCTGCGCCCACATCAGACGATCGATCGCCGTCTTTTTGATGCGCCATTCCCGAAAAAGCAGGTGCACGCTCTTTTCCCGCCAGAGCTCAATGAGCCAATTGCCGGTCTGGAACACCTTGATTTCCTTTGCCGCCTCTTTTCGGAAAAATGATGCCCACAAATCCTCTTTTTCCCGCTCCAGCGTCACAGTTTTCTCTTTTTCCGTCTGTTCCGCTTTCACCGCTTTTTTACGAATCAGCATTTCCGGAAGGAAAAACAGCACCAGAATCACCGGAATCATCATGTTCCAGCTGCCAGCAACAAAAAACGAGCTGACCAGCGCGACGATCGTGCCTGCAAGCATCACTGTCTGCATAAAACAGCCAGGAATCCGCTCATCCTCGATACACTCCCGTGCCCGATAAATTGCGTCCAGCTTTTCCTTCTTTTCCAGATCAAAATATTCGATCCGAACCATCGCATCCGCCAGCCTGCGGTTTAGCTCGTCCGAAACCTTTTCAAATACAAAAGTGTTCATCGCAATCGCATACGCGAAGCCTGCCAGCTGCAGCAACACAAAAAAACTGACATACACTACAATGTATACAATATAAACCTGTTCTTTTAACAAAACCGCATTGGTCAGCTTTTCCAACAAAAGTCCCGTAACAGCTCCCGATAACGAGGACAAAAACAGGTACGCCATCACATAAACCGCCGCAACCGGCACAGCGCTTACGACCGCTTTGACAGACAGACCGACCATGCGGTAGTCCCTGAATTTATTTTTCTTTTCCATATCTATAACCCTTTTTCAGGCATGCACTTTTCGACATATCTTAGCTTTCCCGGTGTGCGCCCAACGTAGATTTACCGATACCACTCACTCTGCGCATCGTACAGCTGCCTGTAATATGCATTGTTTTCCATCAGCTCTTCGTGGCTTCCAAGCCCGACGATTCCCCCGTCCCGCATGACCGCAATCAGATCGACGGTCTTTGCCAGCGCCAGCCGGTGCGTTACGATAATGACGCCGCGATCCTTCATGACATTCATCATATCCTCGTACAGCTTCGATTCCCCGATCGGGTCCATCGACGCCGTCGGCTCGTCCAGAAGAAACATTTTTGCATCGGACAGAAGCACTCTCGCCAACGCGATTTTCTGCCATTGTCCATCCGATAAATCCGTGGAATTTTCCCCGTATTTTCCAATTTTATAATCCAGTTTATCTTTCAGAGTTTCCAGACCGACCATTTCCAGCGCAGCGATATAATCTGCCGTCGTCTTTTCGCCGTTCTGGCACATGGAAAGATTCTCTTTTACCGATAACGGATAACGGTAAAAATCCTGAAATGCCGCCGCAAACAGCCGTTTTCTTTCCTTCGGCGTTCTGTCTTTTATGGGCCTTCCATCGACAAGAATGCTTCCCTGTTTCGGCTCATAAAGTCCCAAAAGCAGCTTGATAAACGTTGACTTTCCCGCGCCGTTTTCGCCCACCAGCGCCACATGCCGGTCGGACGGAATCCGCACATTCAGATTGCGAAACACCTCTTTTCCATCATATGAAAAAGAGACATTTTCAAACACAATTTCATTCTCCATGCTGCAGTCCCTCCAGCTTTTTCAGATAGCCCAGCTTCTGAACCTCTTCTCCGCATTCGACGTATTCCTCCGAAAAATCGCCGGACAGTCCGCTCACCATATCAATCATCTTCACGCATGCCAAAAATACGCCTGCCGACAGCGCGCCCTGATACACCTGTAAGCCTGTAAAGGCAAAAATCCAGATCGTCCAGAGGCTCAGAAACAGGCAGGAAATCCCATAATACTTCTGCGTGTGCAGACTGATTTCGAGCCTTTTTTTATACACCTTATCCATGTGCTGTTCGATCCGTTTCATAAAGAAATTCTTTGTCTGCATGATTTTGATTTCATACAGATACTTTTTATCATAAAAGAGATTCAGGTAATATTTCATTCGTCTCTCTTCCGGAATCCGCTCATTTTCCAGCGCGTCGCTCGTTACCATGATTTTGTAGTCAAAATAGAAAATCAACACGATCAAAACGACGCTAACGCCTACACCGCCACCGGACAGATACAACAAATATCCGAATACGGCAATCAGCTGCAGCAAAATTCCAATAACTTTCGAAAACGAATAAAACGCCTTCCAGAAATGCTCATAAGGCCTGTCCGAGATTTTCTCCACGAGATCGTACATCGTCTCACTCTCAAAGTGCGGATAATCCAATGAATGAACAGTCTCAGCGATATGCGTTCCCAGCGCAAGCGTCACTTTTTTCTCAAGACCAAACTGCAGCCGCTCTTTTCCGTTCTGAATCAACACCTGAAAAAGAAAATAAATTCCCAGGAACAAAACGCCTTGCCAGATTCCACTGCCAAGGCTGTTCTGTAAAAAGCTGTCCACCACGCTCTGCAGCAAAATCAGCTGCAGAAACGAGATCAGACAGGACATAATTTCCGCCGCAAGATACGCCGCCGACTCCCCCGGCGCGTAGTGAAATATCGTATGGAGCATGTAAGAAAACTGCTTCATGATACCTTCCCCCTCTGTTAAACAACGTAATTCTCCGCCTGTGCTTTCCACATCCGACTGTAAAGTCCGCCTGCCGCAAGCAGTTCCTCATGCGTCCCTGTCTCCGCAATCCGTCCTTTTTCCATCACCAAAATCCGGTCAGCCAGGCGTGCAGAAGCGAGCCGGTGTGTTACGATCACCGCTGTTTTTCCCTTTACCATCTGTAAAAATTTCTCATACACAGCGCTTTCTTCCACCGGGTCGATCGCCGCAGTCGGTTCGTCCAGCACAATCAGGTCATGCTCCCGGTACTGTCCCCTCGCAATCGCCACCTGCTGCCAGAGCCCTCCGGACAGGTCGATTCCCTCAAACTCCCGCGACAGCATCAGTTCGCTGCACTGCGCAACTGCTTCCGGCTTTAAGCCCGTTCGCTCCAGCAGCGGTTTTACCGGCGCATTCTTTTTCGGGTCACTGATCGTCACATTGTCCTGCAGCGTCATCTGGTATCTCATGTAATTCTGGAACACGGCAGAGCGCCCGATACAGCCGTCCTGCGTGGTTCCCTGTTCCGCGCCGCACGGCTGCGTCACTGCTCCATCCTCCACTGTCACAGCCCCTTGTGTCGGTGGGTACAGCCCCAGAATCAGTTTTGCCAGCGTCGATTTTCCCGCTCCGTTCTCCCCGACAATCGCCAGGTGCTCTTTTTCCGGAATCGTCAGGTTCAAATGCTCAATCGAAGGCTCCTTTGCGCTGGGATAGGTAAAGGAAACATCCGAAAACTGCATCGCCTTCCCCATCCGCGGCACGTCCTTCCAGCTCCTGCCCGGGTCTTTTTCCAAAAATGCCACATAGTTCTCCACAGCAGGCAGACTGCCTACTGCACTTCCAAGAAATCCACAGACCAGTGCAAATACCATGTCAAATAACGAATTTAACGCATAGTATACTGCCGCAAATGCACCAACTGAGATGCTTCCCTTTAAAACGCTCACCACTAAAATCAGCACCGCGCCCAGATATCCGATCATCCCGACCGTCTGGTTGATGGCATCCAGCCCGTTCGCCTTTGTGCGGACTGCAGCCTCTTTTTCACACAGCTGCTGCTGTTCGGTTTTCATCTTCCCAAAGAAAAACGGCACAGCGCGCAGCACCCTCGTCTCCTTGATAAATGCAAGGTCTGTCAGGCACTTCCGGTAGCCCTGATATTTCCGTCTGACCGGCGCTGCCGTATCTTCATAGCTATAAAAAATATTTCTCTGCATGTACAGTGTCACGATGGACGGCACAAATGAAATCACGATACACAACAGCAGCACAGGGTTCAGGGATGCCGCATAAATCGCAAAAAATACCAGATACGGCGGAACCATGTCGATGATGCCGATCATATGGAACATGAAAACATTCGCATCGTCCCGCCCAGCCTGTGCCTTCTGGATTTCATCCAGCGACTCGCTCTGCTCAAATGCCAGCGGAAAAAGCTTCGAAATTTTCTCGTTAAATTCATAACGATACGTCTCGTCACAGATTTCCAGAAATTCCGTCAGCGCATAGTTAAACAGCGTATTCAACAGCTGGTAGCCGATAATCCCGCATACATAAAAAGCTGTCGCGGCAATCAGCGCTGCCTCAAACCGCCCCTTTCCGACAGAGGCGATCAGCTCGTTCACAAAATTCGAAAGCAGCAAGGTATTTGCGCCCATCACGACCGACTGCGAAATGCCCAGCACATTGATCAGGATGAACCGCAGCGGCGCTGCATGGAACGCCATCGGGAACATGACGCGCACGGTATGGAAAAAGCTTCTTTTTTTCACAGATACCACCTCCTCTGCGTTTCGTACATTTCGCAATAGATGCCGTTTTTCGCCATCAGGTCTTCATGGGATCCCTGCTCCATCGCCTTTCCGTCCTCAATCGCGATAATCCAGTCGCAAAGGGACGTTGCACCCAGCCGGTGCGTAATCATAATCGTTGTCGTATCCTGATACAGCTTCAAAAACTTCTGGTAAATCTGCTGCTCCCGCACCGGGTCGATCGCCGCGGTCGGCTCGTCTAAAATTTTCAGTTCTGCATCCTGATAATACAGGCGTGCCATTGCAATCCGCTGCCACTCACCGCCGGAGACGTCCACGCCGTCCTCTGCGATTTTCCCAAGTACCGTGTCCATGCCCTGCGGCAGCTTTTCCAGCACATTGTCCAGTTCGGAGGTTTCCGCCGCTTTGGCAATTTTTGCCCGCTGCCCTGCATCCGCGCCGGGCGCGATATTGTCCGCTACCGAGACCGGATACTTCGCATAATCCTGGAACAGCACGCCGAACAGCTTCCAGATCTGCTCCCTCGAAAACGTCTCGATTTTTTCCCCATTTAACAAAATCTCACCGGAATCCGGCTCATACAAGCGTAAAATCAGCTTTACAATCGTTGATTTGCCGCAGCCGTTGCGCCCGACAAACGCGTAGTGATGCCCTTTTTCGATCCGAAAGCACATATCCTTTAACACCATCGCTTCGGTGTTCGGATAATGGAACGAAACATGGGAAAATTCCAGCGACTCAAACGAAAGCACTGCGCTACTGTCCGGTTTTTCCTCATATTCCGGCAGCTCCAAAATACGTTTCATGTCGCCCAACAGCTGTCTGCCCTGCTCCATCTCTTTGAGCATTCCCGGCAACTGCCAGGTCAGGCTCTGCGCCATTGCCATAAAGGACGTCACCAGCGAAACAAAAACACCGACGGAAGTATTGCCCTGCACAACCGGGAAAATCAGCGCAAAGATCACCAGAATCGACAGTGCGATCGCCAGAAATCCTCCCATGTTCATGCCGATGAACCACCAGCGTCTTGCTTTCCGCTCCCGCAGCCTTGCGATCTGTCTTTCTTTTAAGAAAATCCCGTTGACCCAATCGCCAAACCCGAACAGAACCCGCTCATTTGCCGCGTCGCGATTCCCCAGAATTTCTTCTGCATAAGTAGCTTTCCGCTTTCCAAGTGTGACCTCTTTTTTCGCCTCATACTGCTTCTGCCCGCCTTTTACCGCAAAGAACCCGAAGCCGACCAGCAGCACCATGATAACCGGAGAAATCCAGACCGGAGCCTGCGTAATCAGCCACACAACCAGACAGCCGTTGGAAATCAGGAAGTAGACCATCGAAAAACCGCTTTCCAGGACGCCGTTTAACACTTCCTCCGGGTCCTTCGATACCCGCTCCAGCGCATCCTGAATCTCTGTATTCTCCAGAAATCCATACGGAATCCGCGAAATTTTTCCGATCATCCGCTCGTCCAGATATGGAAAGAGCACCTTCCGCTGATGAATCCGCATCCAGGTATCCAGATTTCCGCCCAGCCGCTGGCACAGGATCAAAGCTCCCAGCAGGCAGGCGTCGCGGATCGCCTCTTCCATCCGCTGATTTAACACCAGGTCGATAAACCGCGCGCTGACCAGCATTGTCAGAAACGGCAGCAATGCAGATACGATTTTTTCAAGGAATCTCCCAACTACCAGAAACTTCCCCGGCGCATGCCGAAGCGACATGCCAGTTTCCCCTTGTTTCATTTGTGCAGTCCCCCTTACTAAAACAGGTAATTTATACCCTCCTGTTTTGTTATCTCATTCTATCAGCTTCATAGACATTTTAGAATTCTTTTATTGTTTTTTCCCGGGGCATTTTTCCAAAGGTCAGATACCAACACCAATCTGAAATGCCTCTTAAAAAAAGTTTTAATAAACTGTCAATTTAACTGCGCCAGGAACAGCTTCGCATATTTTCCTTGCTTTTCCATCAGCTCCTGATGCGTGCCTTGTTCTGTGATCGAACCGTTTTCCATATAAAAAATTCTATCGCAGGCAGTGATCGACGCCAGTCGGTGCGAAATCATCAGGATTGTCTTGTCTTTCAGATAAGAAAAGACAAGATCATAAAATTCTTTTTCGAAACGAATATCCATTGCAGCAGTCGGCTCGTCCATAATCAGGATATCATGGTTTTCATAAAAAACGCGTGCAAGCGCAATCCGCTGCCGCTCTCCGCCGGAAAAATCGATTCCGTCCGCACAGAATTCTTTCGAAATAATTCCATCCAGCTGATCTGCTGCTTTTGGAATCCGCGCACAAATCAGAGCGTCCCGGACTTTTTCCAGATCGGGATTCTGGTTCATCGAAACATTTTCTGCAACCGACGCGGCATACAGGTTGAAATCCTGGAACAGCGTCGAATAAGCGCTTCTGTAAGTGCGGGTATTCATCTTTTCTACAGGCATTCCATTATATAAAATCTCCCCGCTGCTGCAGTCATAGAGCCGGAGCAGCAGCTTTACCAGCGTCGTCTTGCCAGATCCGTTTTCGCCTACAAACGCGACCTTTTCTCCTTTTTTAATTTCAAACCGGACGTTCTTTAATCCAAACTTGTTATTTTCATACTGAAAGCAAATATCCTGCACCTGAAGCGTTTCGAATGGCTCTGCCGGTTGTCCGTGCTCTTTCTTTTCAATTTCAGGTTCCATGTTTTCCACTGTCCGGAACCGCTCAATCAACGTCCCGTTTTCTGCAAATACCGCAATCTGCGCAGAAAGGCTTTCCAGGCTGAACTGAATCTGATTGCAGGCATTGAGCACTGCGACAAAACCGGAAGCTGTCATGGTATTCCAGACGAGTGTTTTGACTGCCAGATACAACGATGCAAAAAAATCAATCAAAAGACAGGAACCGCCGATTGTCTCCAGCGCCGTCAGCCGTCCGATTTTTCCACCCTGCTTTCGGATCAGGTCAGCTTTTTCCTCTGTATTTTCACGATATCGTGTCAAAACTGTCTGCTTCATTCCAGACGACCGGATATCCTTTGCATACTCCGGCAGATAAAGCACACGTTTAAGCATCGAAGCTTCTTTTTCTTTTAATTTTACCGCCGTATCATACGATACCCGTCTGGATACCATTTTTTGATTCATCCAGAAGCTGAACCCGAACGACACAGCAGCCACAACCGGTACAATCCAGTCCGCCCCGATCACGGAAACACAGGTCAGGGCAAGCGTCAGGACAGATTCCAACAGGTTCAGAAAATTTCCGACGACCTGAACTGCCCTTTTTGAGCATTCTTCTCCCGCCAGCGTAATCGCGCTGTAATAGCTTTCCGTATCATAGCTTTGCAAATCAACCGTCCGCATTTTTTCGAACAATTCCCGCTGCAGAGACTGTACCAGCTTTTCCTGACACACCGGCTGATAGCGATTCTCGAAAAAACTCTGGACCGCATAAGTGACTCCTACGATCAAAAACGAGATTCCGATAAACGTCAGAATAAATGTCAGCGTTTTTTTCTGCTCCATACAGGAAATGATATATGCCAGAAAAATAACCCGTAAAAAGGAAGTCCGCACACTGACGACAACTCTCATCAGTGCCGACAGCACGACAAATCCCGGCTCTGCTGACATGGCTTTCCCGAACAAATAAAAATTATTCCGGACGATCGTTTTCCGTTTTTGCCGACTCGATTTCCTCCTGCCCATACAGCTTTTGCTGTAGCTGATACATTTCATAATAATGCCCCTTCTTCTCCATCAGCTCACAATGATTCCCCTCTTCTACAATCGTTCCTTTATCAAATACCAGAATACGATCCGCGAGCTGCGTCGTAAACAGTCTGTGCGAAATAAACAAAATCGTCCGCTCCGGCGATGCCAGCGTCTGCATGACATACCGGTTGATTTTCCGTTCCGTCAAAGGGTCCAGCGCGCTCGTCGGTTCATCCAGAATTACGAACGGATACCGGTTCGCAATAATCCGCGCCAGCATCAGCTGTTGGCTTTCCCCACCGGACAGCACCAGTCCGTCATCCGCAAATTCCCGGGAAATCGACTGATCCAGGTTTCTGATTTTTTTGCGTACTTCCAGCTGGTTTACCGCATTCTGAATTTCTTCCTCCGACAGTTCTTCCCCAGCCCGGATATTATCCCGGACAGACATCGGAAACAGATGAAAATCCTGATGGACTACCCCGAAAAACTTTGTAAGATCTGCTTTTGTATACTGACTGATCTCGGTTCCGTTTAACAAAATCTCCCCTTCTTTTCCGACAAATAATCCTGATAAAAGATTGGTAAACGTCGTCTTTCCTGCACCGTTTTCTCCGACAACCGCGATGACTTCTCCGTTTCGGATCGTTACGTTCACATCGTGCAGGGCACGCTTTGCCTTTGTTCCTTTCTGATAAGAATATCCCACATTCGCAAAGGAAATCTCAAATCCATCGGAGCAGTCCAGATGTCTGTCTCCTGTTTCCGTTTTCTGATAGGTTTCGCAATATTCCTGATATTCCCGGATATAGAGCGACGCTTCCTTGATCGCAATCAGCTCGTCAAAGAACCATTCCAGATCCCAGCCAAACGTTGTAATCGACTGTGCAATTCCGATAAAATCACCGATCAGTAACATATGTCCGGTCAGAATCCGCACGACAACATAAGCGATCGGCAGCATAATTATCAGTCCGTCGCTGATCAGAAGCTCAACAAAATTTAAAAATCCGATCTTTTTTCCAAACTTTCTGCAGACCGCTATTGTCTCTGATACGCCCTCTTCATAAACACTCTGAACAATCTGAAAAACCGACGTTGTACGCAGCTCTTTTGCATACTGGGGCAGATAAAATACCCGCTTCGCATATTCTTTTTTGCGCGTCGGAAAGGTCAGCGCCTGGTTGAATTCATGCCGGTACTTCGCGCCCTTTGCCCCGACCACATAGGTATAAAACAACGGCAAAACCGACAGTACGATCGCAAACCAGTCCACTTTTCCGATGTAAAACAAAATCAACATGAACGCTTCTGCCAGTCCGAACAGCGTTCCGATCGAATTCCAGACCTGCAGAATATTTTTTGCCGTATTGTCCAAAAGACGCTGATATAAATTCAGAAATTCCGGCTGACAATACTGATCATATGGCACATCCGCCGCCCTGTCCGAAATCGTCTCATACAGATGCTGTTCGAGCTTTGTCTGAAACACAGGGGTATAAACATTTTTGAAATACTGGTCGCCAAAATGAAACGCAACATTGATCGCCAGCATGCCAAGCAATACCCACAAAACAGCCGTCAGATCCCGGTCAGTCTCAACGTGTACCAGAATCAGACGCAGGAAATAAACGCCGTAAAAGACGTTTAATAACTGTTTGAGCAGGTTATAGATGATGCAGATAAATGTGCTCTTTTTATCTATTTTGAAAATGGTGCGGAAATAGGTTTGAAACATCTGTATTATTATTCACTCCTAAACATTATTCAAAATGTACTAAGACTGCATTGTTTTTTTCTGGAAGTCAGATACTAAAACCTCAAGGAATTTTATTTATACCTTTCTTATTATTAATAAACATATCACATTACTTCAATATTTTTAGTACAGGTTCTTATCAAATCATATATTCTTTCATAATTTTCACTTTCTATATTTTTTATTAATTTAGAATAGTTTTCATTAAAAGTATTCCAATTAATATATATTTTGTTATTTTTAAAAACTTGATTATTTAAACTTGTAGAAAAACCATTTTCACATCCTAATGGTTCTTCATAAATCTTATCTCCAGGCCTTAATTGCGTAATTACAATCTTACTTCTTTCATTATATTTCATCTGATAATACTTTGCTAATTCATATATTTTTATAGGTTTTTTCATATTTAAAGTGTATAGACATCCTGTTTCACCCATTTCGAGTAACACAACTGCTCCATCTACTACTTCATCTACAGAGCAAACATATCTCTCAACTTCTTTATGCGTTACAGTTATATTTTCTCCTTTTCGAGCTTGTTCCTCGAATAAATATATTACACTTCCTGATGAGTTTAAAACAAAACCAAATCGTAGTGCGCAATATTTTGTATCCGGATATTTTGTAGAATTTTGCTCCAAAAGAATTTCTGCAATTCTTTTGGTATCGCCAAATATATTTTTAGAAATAAAAGCTTCATAACTGGACATAAAAATACAATTTTGGATTTTATTTTCGCCACACATCCGAAATAATTTATTGCTTTTTTCTGTGTTATTTTCAAAGGCGCTAACTGGATTCAAATCTACCATTGGAACAATTTTATATGCTGCGCAATGAAATACCGTATCTACATTATATTTTCGAATTAACCAATTGAACATTTTGGTGTCTGCATAATCTCCAATATAAAAATGGGCATTTTTATACTTGTTTAAATTCTTATAACATACATTCAATGCCGAATCACTATGATCTAATAAAATTACTGTTTTATCACAATATCGTTCTAATAAAAATCGAGCTAAAGCTTCTCCAACAGTTCCACCTGCTCCAGTAATCAAAATACTTTTTGCCATCACATTTACATTTTTATTATTTATGTGTTTTTCTTTTAAAAGTGTAGAAATTCTATCATTCATTATTTTCTATTCCTTTCATTTCTTCTCTATACCATTTAATAGCTCTCTCAATTCCTTCTTCCACTCCAACAGTTGGTCTATAACCGAATGATTTTCTGCCAGCTCATACGATGCTACTTTTCTTCCGATCAAATCTCCATTAGTATCAATATATTCAGGAATAATATTGGGGTCAATTTTGTTTCCCATCCCCATTTATGTATGGTATTTTTCCCTCCGATACTAATTTTATTGTTTTCATTACACCCCAGTAAAACTCCTATAATCCTGTCTTGCTTCAAACACATCCATGTAACGTAATACAATATATTTTAATCCGTATTTTTTATAATACGATGAATTTTCTATTTCAATAATACATAATTTTTTATATTCTTTATATTCATTTTATTTATTTCCTGCGGCAATAAATTCATATTGCCGCAGGAAATCCTTTATATATTTTTACAACCGAACCTTCACCGCAAACAGTGCATTGCCATCTACTTCCACGGTTACGGTGCTGCCGTCTGTTTCTACGGCATTGTCTTTTGTTTTCTCGAACAGGTCAACTGCCTGTGCTTCTTTGACTTCTGTACCGAAGCTTAACTTCACTGCAGAACGCTCACCGGAGGTCTCGCAGCCACGAACCAGAACGCAGCCGTCTGTGGTAGGCTGTACTGCGGTAATCACTGCGCTGTGGGAAGCAACGGATACCAGGCTGTCCTCCAGAGGCAGCTCGCCGTGGTGGCAGTTGGTGGGCTGGTAGAAGATCTTATGGTTGCAGCCGGTTGCGATATCTTCTGCTTCCTTCGCATCTCCGCTCGCTGCGCCAACCCAGAGGGTAATGGTGTGAATGCCGCGTTCCGGATAAGGATCGGGGCTTACAGAGCTGTTGATCAGTGTCAGGTTCAGGCTCTCCTTCTGTCCGCGATAGCCGTATTTGCTGTCGGAAACGAGGATTGCGGAGCTGCCGTCCATGCGAAGCGCCATGCCATAGCGCAGTCCGGGAACATCGTTGTTGATACCCCTGCGGACAGTGCTGCCTGCGGGCACGTCATAACGGAAGGCATCGGTCTGATAGGACAGAGGCGTCTGCCAGGTCAGAACCGGAATGATGTCTTTGCCGATTTCTTTCCAGTCTACCTTCAGCTCTACGCGAACCAGCGGCTGGTCTTTTTCCAGAACATAGGTCACCTCTGCGGTAGAATTTTCTACGGTAAAGTGTGCGGTTACACTGCTTCTGAGTTCTCCGATCACAGCTCTGCCCAGTTCTACGCAACGATCCACCGGCACGTTTTTGATCGCTCTGCCGATGTTCCATGCGCTGGAGGTCTTGCATTCCGTTTCCTGATATACAAGTCCGGCTTCTTTGCCTTCGCCGATCAGCTCCTGTCCGGTCGTCTTGTCCACCAGGGATTTGATGCGTCCGGTCTCTGCGCTGATCGTAACGATGGTCTGCTCATTTTCCAGAACAACATCGTCATAGCAGCGGGTTACCTGCTCATTTGTCTGTAAGTAAACCGGATAGGAATCCAATCCCTTTTCATACAGCACAACAGTGGTATAGCCGAGGGCAGGAACCTCCTGATCTACTAAAACGCGGATATATTTGTGATCCCAATACTGCTGCAGCTCGTGGTCCACCAGCTGGAACGGGATGTCGTTTCCGTCTGCATCGCGCATTGCCAGTCGCCGCAGATCTCCGGTCCAGTCCCAAACGGTCAGCTCTGCAACCTCACGGCGTGCATGGGACAGGCTGTTGAACAGATGGAAAATACGGGTTCTGCCGCTGCCTCTTTCGGTGCTGGGCACTCCCACAAAGTTTTCAATGCCGTAGCCTACGCCTGCGCCTTCAGACTGGCTGTTGTATGCATCGATATCGACCGGAATCGAGGATGTATCGATCTTTTCTGCGATCACGCGCATTGCGTTTGTGATCTGGGTGTTGGCAGTTGCCATAGAGGTCTGGAACAGTCCCATTGCATGCTCTCTGGAATCCTGTACGCAGGAGCCGGTCAGGATGTCGTGGAAATGGGTAAATAATACATCCTCCCATGCCTTGGTCAGCTTTTCCTTCGCATACGGGAAGCCAACCTTCTGTCCAGCCAGTGCGCTCATCGCTTCTGCATCGTAGAACGCAGCCTCCAAACGGCGATTGCCTCTCTTGATGCGGCTCTGGGTGGTGTAGCAGCCGTTTGCAAAGTAGTTTAATTCTTCGTTTACAACCGGCAGTTTTTCCCGGATTTTTTCTGCTTCATGGAAGTAGTCGCGGAAGGTGCCGAAACGGATCTTCGGATAAATTTTCCAGGTCTGCATTTCCAGTGCACGCTCTACGTCGCGTCTGGTAGGTCCGCCGCCGTGGTCACCCACACCATACACCACCAGACCGGTCTTTAAGCCGCTGCTCTTTTTCACGATTTCCATAAATCCTGCGCCAATCTGCGGTGTGATCGCTCCGTTATACCAGTTGGGCTCGCGGTAGGTAAGGACTTCTTTTCCGGATGGAGCCTGATAACGGTACAGCACGTCACGGCGGGCATTGCCTCTGCAGTGGTAGAAATATTTTACGCCGCCGAACTGATCGATTTCCGGCACGTTTGCGCTGTGTCCGAAGGTATCGGGGGAGAAATCCAGATCAAAATCCTTTACGCCCCAAACCCTGGACAGATATTCTCTCGTGTACTGGATATGACGCAGCAGAGACTCGCCGGAAGGCATGTTCTTGTCTGTCTCTACCCATGCAGAGGCGGTTACTTCCCAGCGTCCCTCTGCAATACGGGCTTTGATGCGCTCCATCAGCTCCGGATCATATTCTTCCACAATCTTGTATACAGAAGCCTGAGACTGGGAGAAGCAGAACTCCGGATACTGATCCATGATATTTAAAATCGAACGGAAGGTTGCAAGAACGATGGAAACGGTTTCGTTGAAGCTCCACATCCAGTTCATGTCAATATGCGCATGGGCTGCCAGGATCAGCTCATAGGATTTTGCTTCCTCTGCGATCGGCTCAAGGATTTCCTCTGCCTCTTCACAGGCCTGATCGGTCAGTACGCCCTCGGTCTGCTGTTTTTCCAGCAGATAATCCAGCGCTTCCTCCAAAGCAGCGTCGTATTTGCCGTTTTCTGCCTCGGATAAATGAAGGGCAAATTCCAGCTCTGCAAGGATTCTTGCGTTCGCGCGGCCGGGGCGGGTGATGTGCGCCTGCTCCTCCTTCGGCATGCCGAAGGTGTCCTCAAAGTGCATTTTTTCCCGGTTGCCGCCGACGGAGGTCTTGAGCCGGGTAAATTTTTCTGCGAGTGTCATAACTTGTATCCTCCTCTTGATTTTATTCGTCCAGGAAACGGTCTACGATCTGCTGTCTGTATTCTTTGGACAGCGATGCGAAAAATGCCGAATATCCTGTGACACGCACTACCAGATCCGGATAAGCCTTCGGATCTTCGTGCGCTTTTAACAGTTTTTCTTTGGATACGCAGTTCATATTGATCAGCGTACCACCTGCCTGCTCATGCGCATGGATCAGTGCAACGAGGGCGTCCACACCGCCGGAATGCTGAATCAGTCCGGTGTCGATATCCAGATGCAGCGGAGCAGAGTTGCCATATCCTGCCTGTGTCAGCGCTACCGCATTCGCCTTTAAAACAGGGGAGAACGTATCCACGCCTCTTGCAAAGCCGGGGTCCGGTTCAGAAGAATGGGAAATCGCATCTCCTGCAAATCGGCCGTTGGGCGTTGCCTCCAGCGTCTTTCCATAGGCATACACATCTCCGTGGGAGAACAGGCCGGGAACGATCATCAGATGATGCTTCCTGGTCGGAGCGCCCTTGCACAGTGCTACATAATAGTCCCGGATGCGTACTGCCCAGTCCTGGGCGCGGGAACCGGGAGAACCGAAACGGCGGATGTTTTTGAGCATCAGGCGTTCTCTCTCTGCGCCCTCATAGTTGGTATCCAACAGTTCGAAGAGTCGATCCCAGGTTAGCTTCTTCTCTTCTACAACTCGCTGTTCGATCGCCGCAAAGGAATCTGCTACGGTGGCCAGCGCAATGCCGTCGATATTCAGATCCAGAATGTCCACGCCGCCGTTGGAGCAGTTCAAGCCCCGTTCGATCGGACCGTGCATAAACAGATTCAGAACGATTTCCGGGCGGTTTCTCTGCATCACCTCGTAATGCTTGTCATAGCCGGCCTTAACGCATTCCACCATCGCCTGCAAATGATAAGTGAAGCGCTCCCAGAGCAGATCCAAATCTCTGGTTTCCTGCGCCTGCAGATCCTTTAACCCATAGTGCAGTGCCACTGCCATGTTCACGCGGGTTACATCCTGCAGCGGATATTCCCGTCCGGGGATCGCCACCCAGTTGCAGCCGCATTTCACACGCATGCGTCCCAGCTCCAGCGGAAAACCGTTTTTGGAAAAGCCCTCGCTGATGCCTTTTTCCAGCGAGTAGCATACACCGTAGCCATCCTCTATCGTATATTCTACCGACCTTTTTAACAGAATCTCCGGCTCCGGTCCCTGTCCCGCAATGGGAGCATGGACACGGATTCCCAGGTTGGTCGGGATCTTTAACAGGTGCATCGCATCCAGAATCAGGAACGACAGACGGCTCGTCACTTCCCGATCCCCTGCCGGAGTCAGTCCGCCGATCTGGGTGTAATGGGTATCGTTGAAGAACAGGCTGGCGATCATCCAGACTGCCTCTTCTTCCGTCAGGATACCGCTTTCGATATCCCGTTCAAAATATTCTTCCAGAAGCGTATCCAGCGCCCCCAGCGCACCGCCTGCATAAAACGTGCGGTCCACCGCCTGGAAATGTGCCAGAAACTGCACTGCTTCCCGGAAGGTGCGGGGCTCGTGCTCGCACAGCTCACCGTTTACCTTTGCAATCGCCAGATAATTGTCTCTCAAAAACGGATCACTTTCCTTTGCAGCCAGCTCCTGCGCATAAACCTGATGCGCCTTTACCCACTCCAGGATCCCCAGCACAAGCTGCTCCTCTCCCTCATAAAAATCAGGATCCGGCGGGTTGTTTTTCTTTCTGTAATAACGAATCTTTTCCAGAAGTCCCTTCCAGCCCTCTCTTAAACCGATCTCCATGTCCGGGCACAGATGGTTCATGCCGCCGAAGCCCGCCTGGGTGATGCGGTACTTTTGGATGGTCTCATCCAGCTCGTGGGGTCTGTCCGCATCTGCAATCTGCAGCGGTGCGAACCGGTCAAATGTGCCGACCCAGCAGCATGCCAGCGCGCTGTTGGGATTGATATATTTCGGCATTTCATTTAAGAAACGTCTGAAATTTCGCCCGATACATGCACAACCGTGTACCAGACCGTCCTTGCAGGTTTCCGGTTCAAAAGTAAATTCCGGAAAATCAATAAATCCGTGGTCATCGATATCGATGGACCCATGCCGTGCAAGCTTTGCATCGTTGATCTTTAGCTTATCCCGATGCATCCCCTCAATCAGCTGCAGGTATAACGGCGATACCTTCGCCTTCTCCGTATTCATACACTACCCCTTCTGTCACCATGGGTGACTTTCAAATCCTGAGTTTGCGTTCTTTGCAAACTCACAGCTAAACTGCTTGCAGTTTAGCTTGTTCCCTTTCTAATCGAATCACTGGAATCCATACTTCTTTTTCAGCATTTCCACCTCGTCCTTTAGCGGAACGGTCCCCTCAAACACGTTCTGTGCCTCCAGCGCCCTGTACTTGGAATTTCCCAGCTTGTGGTACGGCAGAAGCTCTGCTTCGATCTGCTGCCACCGGTGTAAAAACTCTGCGATCTTTTCCACCTGATCATCGTTCATACCCGGAATGTAAGGATAGCGAACGAAAATATTCGCTCCCAGATCCGCAAGCCTTGTGAAATTTTCCAGAATCCGTTCATTTCCCACTCCGGTGCAGGTTTTATGGACATCGGAATCCATCGCCTTGATGTCGTATAAAAACAGATCCGTATAGGGCAGCACCTGTTCAAAGGATTCCCACAAAACGTTTCCGGCGGTATCCACCGCGGTGTGTACGCCTGCCGCCTGACAGCCCTTTAACAGCTCCGTCAGAGCATCCGGCTGCAACATACATTCTCCCCCGGAGAATGTCACGCCGCCCTTTGACTGATCGAAATATCCCTTATTTTCCAGAATCTCTTTTAAGATGCTGTCCGTATCCCGCCATTCTCCGACGCTGACCAGTGCATCCGCATAGCATTCCTCACAGCATTTGAAGCAGTGGATACATTTGCTTCTGTCGATCCAGTGTCCCGTCTCGTCAAAGACCTGCGCCCCCACCGGACAGACCTCCCGGCATGCCATACAGCCAATACAGCGGTCCGGATAGAGTAAAATTTCCTTTGCGGCATGGATGGATTCCGGATTGTGGCACCAACGGCAGTGCAGGCTGCAGCCCTTGAAAAAAACTACAGTCCGCACGCCGGGCCCGTCATGGACGCTGAAATGCTGAATATTAAAAATATTCGCTTTTATGCCCATTTTCCTGTTACACACACTTCCTTGGATACGCTCTGATAAGATACAAGCAGAGTCTTTGTCTCCTCATCCCAGGAGCTTTCCACTGCAACAGCTTCACCGTCTTCGTCAATCGCCTCGATATCTGTGGGCTGCTTGGGCAGGCGTACTCTGGTGAATGCCTTGATCTTATCTGCGGTTTTGAGTCTCAGCGTTACACCGTTTTCTGTTGTCTCGCCTTCTTCTACGCGGGCAGAGGTTCCGACAATACGGAAATCTTCGCCTTCGATTTTGGAAAAATCAAACAGCAGGGTTACATCATCCGGTGCAACATCTTTTTCATGGATAATTGCATAATCGTTTGTCATCAGATCCGCATAAACGCCTGTAAATACCTTCTTCTCGTCGCTTACGCTCTCTGCCATAACGGAAGAAATCACATAAGGTCCGCGATGTAGGGTCAGGTCGTTTCTGTAGGTCCAGGTGATGCCGGTATCTGCCAGCGTCTTCTGAACCAGGCTGCGGTACTGATCTGCCAGCTCTTTACTTAAGCAGATTCTTGCAGGAAGCTCCTTCCAGACAACGATCTTGCCGGCGCCAACTTCATGTACGCCTTCCTTGAGATCTCTCCCCAGTCCGGCCAGCTCGAACAGATGCTCCGCAGGATTTGCATAGCCTCTCTGTCCCCACCATGCGTCGATCTTATGGAACGGGTCACTGCCATCGCCGACATAGATCAGCGTGCCGCCCTCTCTGATCCAGGAAACAACGGCTGCGTTTACGTCCGGTGCATCGGGTTTCATATATTCATAGCTCAGTACGAGACACTTGTAATCCTCCAGATATCCGGCAAAACGACGCACGTTGTCCAACTGAACCGGATGGATCGGCAGACCGTATTTTACAAGGGGCATTGCCACGCCGAAGAAGTTCGGGAATGCTGCGCTCTGAATAAAGTCATACATCAGGGAATCCTTTTCCCCGATCTCCTTCATCAGCCTGGCAGCTGCTTCTTCATCCACTGGATTCCCGGAGTTTTTGTGCATTGCAGCTCTGAAACGGTCGCCCAGCTCTTCGCCGTCCACGATACCGTCCGGGAAGGTTCTCTGGAACAGTCCGCTGTCGGACATAAATACGCCTACCCCGTCTGTACCTCCCTCAAAGAGGATATCGCTCTGCTCCATGTCACCGAAAAGCTGGAACATGCCGGACAGCAGCGTTGAATAGCTCTGAGGGATCGGCTTGGACTGGTCGGTCTCGAAGCTTGTTTCAATCTTTTCTGCAATTCTGGGCTGGAATCTTGGGTAGCGTCCGTCAAATACGCGGTGAGGCCACGGGCAAATCTCATAATGCCAGATATGCGGATGCAGCAGGGATGCCACTGCGGTTCTTCTGTAGTTGTATTCGTAATTCTCCCAGGTATAGGAGGGAAGGTCTTCGATGGGGTCATTTAAAAACCACATCCGGCGGCCGGTGCCCTTTACCAGCTCCTGCATCACACCATACTCCAGATATGCCGTTTCAAAGGTACGCTCTTTGTATACACCCTCGTAAACGTTCGCTTCACGGCTCGTACCGGTCCAGATCTGCGCGATGTATCCATCTACCGTCGGAATACTGATCAGCTCAGCCTCCGGGCTCATAATCTTCCACTGAGTGTAGTTTAACAGACTGTGCGTTGGAACATAGAAGCGCAGATCCTTCTGATATTTCACCTTTGCGTATTCCTTCAGCGCCGCACTCACGCGGTCGATGGTTCTCTTATATAAATAAGCCTTCAGTCTCGCGCACTTATACTGTGCATCCAGACTTTCATGCTGAGGCTTCCAGGGTTCTTTGTAATAAATTTCATATTCTCTCTTGAACGCTTCTGAGTAACCGCTCTTATCCCAGAACTCCGGCTCTTCCACATGGATTGCTTCCACGCCGGCATCTACGGCAACCTTCAGACGATCTGTCAGATATTCCGAAAAGGAAACCGTCGGAACCATATAGGGTACCGTCGGGTTATGGATCACGTCTTTGCCGTTTCTGTCCACCTGACCTTCATCCCAGTGCTTTCTGCCATCCCACTTGCCGTCCAGATATTCCTGATATTCGCCCCATGCGATACCGGTCATCAGATGGATGACATAGCCCTTTTCTCTGTACTGACGGATTCTCTCCGGCATTGTCGGATCGATTCCGTACACCATGATAAAGTCACAGCCAAGGTCTACCGAAGGTCGGATCTCCCCGCTTGCCTGATAGCCTGTCAATTCCTCTTTTTTCGATCTGATATAAGCCATTTATAAGCCCTCCCATTTATCCGGTCCCCACCCGGAATGTGATTCTGTATGAATAAAAAGAATGTGCCTTGGCACATTCTCGCGCCGAGGCGCGGTTGCTTCAGCAACCATCTACCCTTGCGCCGAGTGCGCATCCTCGCGGAGCGTTTTTATCGTATGGAAACGAAGTTTCCTATACGATGAAAAAAAGGGCGGGAAGCTTCCCTTAATCCAATGAAATCCTTCCTTGCATTAAGTTCCGTTTCCCGCCCTGATCCTTATTTCTCAGAGAACGTTACCTGTTATACTCTGTATTTTATATTGTAATCTGTCTCCATTGATAAGTTGAATTCTGTCTTAGTAAGCGAAGTCATCTCTGGTCTTAGACTGTTCGGTCATGTAGTCCAGGAATTTCTCCATCTCACCGCCATTGTTTGTCTTTAAGTATTCCTGATAGTCAAGAATGATCTGTCTTGCTTCTTCTTCGGTATCAGCGAAGAATGCACGCTCAGTGTATTCTTTTTCTTTTACATCATCGAATGCCCATTCGGAGAAGTCGGAGTAGTTCTCATATCCAGGAGCCATAGCATCGATAGCATAACCCTTAAGGATTTCTACAGGATGAACTTTCTTATAAGCGGTGATGTACTCGTTCTCAGCATCAGCTTCGAAAGGAGCGGACTCGCCAAACCACTTGGCGTTCTTCTTTGCAACATAGCTTCTGCCTGCCATGTAGCCGATACCTCTCTGACGCAGTTCTTTGGTAACAGAATCAGAATCGGTTGCATAACGCTCGGCCAGTTCAGCAGTCATACGAGGCTGTCCATCTGCATTCAGCTCGTAGGTATCGCCTTCGAAGCCGTAGCAGATCAGCTTTGTGCCTTCTTTGCTGTTTACATAGTCCAGCCATGTCATAGCAGCATCGATGTTGGTGCAGGTGGTAGGGAAGATAATAGCAGGAGATCCGCTTCTACCTTCGGATTCAACCTGAACCTGTGCAGAACCGTCAGAGTAGTTCAGAGGTCCAACCCATGTGTAGCGCATTTCAGGATTGCTGTCATACAGACCGCTCTGCTTGGTTGCATCGATGGTTACACCATACTGTGCGCAGGTAAACAGTGCAGTACCGTTGCCGACTTTTTCTTTTGCAGCATCATCCGTTGTTGTGAAGCACTCTTTGTCCAGCAGTCCGTCATGAACCATCTTCCATACAACCAGATTCTTGTTTACATAGTTTTCGCTTAACTTATCATAAGTTACGTTTCCGTCAGCATCCAGTGAGTAGCCAGTCAGCTTCTTCTCATTGTAGCTCTGTAAGTAGTTATCATAGGACCAGCCGTTATGGAAGGTGGTAGCAACGATACAATCGTTGCCGTTTACATCCTTAAAGCCATAGTCCTTTGCTTTCTGCATGAAGTCCAGCAGCTCTTCCGTGGTCTTGATGGAAGTAGGATCGATACCCAGAGCTTCCGGAACGTCGCCACGAACGAATACACCGTAGTTCCACATTGCGATATCTTCTACATCACCTGCAACCTCGGTAGGCAGAACGTATCTTGCACCATTGAAGGAAGGATCGTCGATATCATTTTCCAGATATTTCTGGCTGATAACACCTACATCCCATGCATCAGAGATATTAGGATAGTTGGGAAGCATGTCTTTGATATCAATCAGACGGCCTTCTGCGCCAGCCTTTTTGATGATCCCAGTCGAACCGGAGCTGCCCCCCCAGTAAGGCGCATTGATCATATCGGGCATATCGCCGGAAGCGAACATCATGTTCAGCTTCTCATCTTCACTCATCATGATTCCTTCAAATTCTACGGTAACGCCGATCTTGTCACGAATTGCAGCTGCAACCTCGTTGTTATACTGATCGTCAGCAGTGTTGAAGCCGCCGTTCCAGCATACCAGCATCTTCAGCTGAACATCGTCAAACTTCTTATACTTGTTTCCGTCCTCGTCTACGTAATAGTCACCGTCTTCTTCGGTGTCAGCCGCAGCTGTGTCATCCTTTGCTGTATCCTCCGATGCAGCGGGTGTTGTGGATGCAGAACCAGTGTCTGCGCTGCTTCCGCAGCCTGCCAATGCTGTAGCCGCCATTGCTGCGGTCAGCACCAGTGCTAATGCCTTTCTCTTCATACTTATGTCCTCCTTTTTTATTGACAAACGGCTGCATGAACCCCCGTCCTGCATTGCCGTATGTTTCAAGTTGTAACAATAGAATGTACGCTCTGTAAGCATTCCATTGTCATGAATAACAGCTGTCGCCGTTTTTGTCTCAGGCATCAGCCCTTGACGGATCCTACCATAACGCCCTTTACGTAATATTTCTGTAAGAACGGATAGATCACAACGATAGGCATCGTCAGGATCATTACGAATGCCATCTGCAGAGACTGAGAGGTAAAGCTTGTTACATTACCAAGCTGTGTTTCCTGTCCTGCCTTGATCTGGCTGGAAGCAGTTGCTTCGCTTAAAATCTTCTGTAATACGGTAGCTGCCGGATACAGAGCTGCTTTACTCTGATAGTAAGCACCTGTGAACCAGTCATTCCACTTGCCGACACCGATGAACAATGTCAGAGTGGCCAGGATCGGCTTGGAAAGAGGAAGATAAATCCTGCTCAGGATGGTCCAGTCATTTGCACCGTCCAGCTGTGCGGATTCTCTTAATTCTCCCGGAATCGTTGCAAAGTTACTTCTCAGCAAAACAAAGTTGTAAAAGCTATATAATCCAGGAATGACATACAGCCAGAAGCTGCTGGTCAGTTTCAGGTCACGCAGCACCATGTAGTAAGGAACCATGCCGCCGCCAAAGATCGTTGTAAAGTACCAGAAGAAGTTCATGAAGGTTTTTCCCGGCAGCGTCTTGACGCTCAGCGCATAGGCAGCAAGTGCGGTGACGATCAATCCTAAAACGATCGATAAGATGGTTGCCGAAACAGAGATCAGCAGGGAGGTTCCGATGGTCGGATCCTCAAATGCCATCTGGTAGTTCTCCAGTGTGAAGGCTCTCGGCCAGATCCACACGCCGCCTCGCATGAAGTCACGTCCTGTATTAAAGGAAGCGATCAGCACATACCAGAAGGGATAGAAGGTTGCAATTCCCAGCAGGGCCAGGAATGTGTAGTTAAAAGCTTTAAATATTTTACGGCCTCTTGACTCTTTGATTTTCATGTGTTTCCCCTCCTCCTTTTACCACAAGCCTACTTCGGCGTATTTCTGGGTCAGGTAGTTCGTACCTGCCACCATGATCAGAGAGAACACGGATTTAAACAAGCCGATGGCCGTCGCGTATTCAAACTTGCCATATCGGATACCGGTTTGAATGATGTATGTATCAAGTACCTGAGAGATCTGATTATTTGCCGGCTGCTGCAGCAGAAGGATCTGATCATAGCCTGCGTTTAACATGCCGCCTACTGCCATAATAAACATAATGCCGATGGTGACGGAAATTTCCGGGATCGTGATATGTAAGGTACATTTCCAACGGCCTGCGCCGTCAATGGATGCTGCTTCATACAATTCCTGATCCACACCGGTGATGGCTGCCAGATATACAATAGAGCCCCAGCCTACGTTCTTCCAGAGGTCTGAGAAAATAACCAGCGGAAGAAATGCATTTTTCTCACCCATTACGAAGATCGCTTCTTTTCCCATCATCTGACGGATGTCATTGAAGATACCGCCATAGGGTGTAAAGATTGTCGTCATCAGCTGTACTACTACGACCCAGGATACGAAGTTGGGCAGGTAGCTCAGGGTCTGAACGGTCTTTTTGAATCGTTCTGCTTTTACTTCATTTAACAGAAGCGCCAGGATGATCGGTGCCGGGAAGCAGACGACCAGCTTCAGGCTGGTGATTACCAGAGTGTTCTTAATGGTCATCCAGAACTCCGGTGATGTAACGAACTTCCTGAAATGCTTGAGTCCAGCCCATTCGCTTCCGAAGATTCCGAGGTCAAACCGATAGTTCTTAAAAGCAAGAACAATGCCTGCCATCGGCGCATAGCAGAATACAAGCAGCCAGACGATGCAGGGAAGGAGGAACAAATAGAGCATCCAGTGCCGTTTTATTTGTATCCTTAGTTGTTTCTTGTTTTTCTGTTTCTGCTCTGCGCTGATGGCAGGCTTTGCAATTGCTTTTGCCATGTTTTCCTCTCCTTTTTATAGCGTAAGGTGGATCACTCCCCGATCGCAGCTCTGTCCTTTCCCCATCATACAGAGCGCGCTCCCTTGCAAGACCAGCCATTCAATACAAACATGACAAATAGTACTCAGTCGTCTCATCCGCATCTCAGGCTTGCTTATTTTGTCTTGTCCCTTGTGAACACTATGTTACCACATTTTGTTCACTTTGCAAGCCTTTTTTAATAAATTATGTCCATTTTGTGAATTATGAATAACTTCGCTACGTGAATTATGTCGATATCGACATAGCAAATATAGCAAAACATAATTTGACTTTCTAATCAAATCATGGTATAGTTTTTATAGGTAGTGCGGTAAAGAGTATTGTTTTTGTTAGAATTATCATTTTCTATGGTATTTTACAGACTATTAAGAAAATATTTCAGGATATTTTTTATTATTATCAGATTTTTTCGCATACCGCAGCATAGCATACATAGCAAAGTAAAATAGAAGTTATATAGAAGTTATATAGAAGGATTACTTCGGAAATGAGGATTTTATATGGAAAAGACAAATCAACCCCTTTATCAGCAGCTCATGGAGGATGTTCGTTCCCAGATCGAAAACAGCCTGCTGCTTCCGGGCGACAAGCTGCCGACAGAGCGGGAATTCATGCAAAAATACAATGTCAGCCGGATTACGGTTTCCAAGGCCCTGAACGAATTAAAGGCAGAGGGTCTGATTACCCGCTTTCCAAATAAAGGCTCCTTTGTCGCCAGAAGTGCTTCTCCCCTTGCTGCTGCGGCTCAGGTCCCGCTGGAAGCTCCCAGTGTCCTGATGTCGGCTTCTGCCTCCGCGCAGCTTCCTGCTGTCCCGGAAGGCAGTACCTCCGATACTGCTTTTACCGAGATTGCCTGCATCCTGCCGTCCTTCTCCGATCAGTTTTCGTTATCCATGGTAAATGGCATACTTTCTGCATTTCCCATAGATTCCTATATCTGTCACCTTTTCCAGAGCTTCAATCCTTCTCTGGAAAACCGGCTGCTGCAAAAATGTATCGACACCGGCATCAGCGGAATCGTTTTGTTTCCTCAGGATCAGCCATTTTTCAGCGAGCAGCTGCTTTATCTGCTGCTGCAGAAATATCCCCTGGTCCTCATCGACCGGAATCTTCCACGTCTGGATACCAGCTATGTCATTGGGGACAATAAAACCGGCGGTGCACTCTGTCTGCGTCATCTCCACGCCCTCGGACATCAGCGCATCTGCTTCGTCTCTTCTGCCCGGCGGAATACCTTCACGGTTCGCTCCCGTATCGACGGCATTTTGCAAGAAGCGAAGGCACGCAATATTCCGGAATCCTCCATTACGATCTTGGATTTCTTCAACAAGCATCAGCCCTACGTTCACTATCAGAAGCAAATGATGAAGCTGATCCGGGAGGAGCGCATCACTGCCTTTATTGCAGCAGAATCCACTACCTGCGCCTATCTCTACAGCCTGTTTGCCACAATGAACCTCCGGGTTCCTGAGGATATCTCCCTGATGTCCTTTGATAAACCGCTGGTAGAATCCCAGCGTCCCGATTTCTTTACCCACATTAGTCAGTCCGAATATCTGATGGGAAAAGAAGCCGGCACGATTCTGAAACATCAGATCGAAACCCGTGATCCGCAGGTGACACACCGTGTGATGTCGCCTCTTCTGGAGGTTCGCAAATCCACAAGGGCGATTGTGCTGTAGCTTTTCCATCTTTGTTGACACATCAACAAATATATGTTATGCTTTCCAGGCCGACTTGGGAAATCGATCGGCCACGCAGCCCAATGGGCCTGCGGAATGGAGGTAACGAATCACATGAATCAGATACAGATTATTACAGACGCGGGATCGGATATCGTCGATTGCTCCCGCACAGACCTGACCGTCCTTCCGATGACCATCCGTTTTGGCGATGAAGAATATTTGGACGGCGTCAACTTAACCCACAGACAGTTTTATGAAAAGATGATCGAAACACAGGTGCTGCCGACCACCAGCCAGCCTTCCCCCTATGCCTTCGAGGCTGCAATCAGAAAAATCCATGAACAGGGCGACATTGCACTGATCATCACGATCTCCTCCAAGCTCTCCGGAACCTGGCAGAGCGCCAACATCGCCGCAGCCGAAACCGGCGGAGAGGTTTATATCGTAGACAGCTTAAACGTTGCCGTCGGGGAAAAGGCCATCGTGGAATATGCATTGCGCATGAAGGATGCCGGCACAGATATCCACACTATCGTAGAGACCCTGAACCATGAAAAAGAAAATCTGCGAGTGATCGCTCTTTTGGATACCCTGGAATATCTGCAAAAAGGCGGCAGAATTTCCAAAACCGTTGCCATCGCCGGAAGCCTGCTTTCCATCAAGCCGGTGGTTTCCGTTGTGGATGGTGAGGTTGCACTGCTGGGTAAGGCACGGGGCTCCCGCCAGGGCAACAACTTCCTGATCCAGCAGATTCAGAAGGACGGCATTGATTTTTCCCGGCCGTTTTTCCTGGGCTACACCGGGTTAAGCGACGCGCTGCTGCAGAAATACATTTCCGACAGTGCAGAGATCTGGAAGGAGCATGTCGAGCATCTGCCCATCGGAACCATTGGAGGCGCCATCGGAACCCATGTCGGTCCCGGAGCCATCGCAGTGGCGTTTTTTACAGAAAAATAATCTTTGAACTTAAGGGGGATCCTCCTCTAAAAAAGCAAAAGCACCTCAACCTTTCTTAGATCGGTTGAGGTGCTTTCTTTCTGACAACAGGATCGGTTCAATCCTCCTCGATATGCTCCAGTCCCTGATTGATGATCGTGCGGACATGTCCGTCCGCCAGGGAATAAAAGATGGATTTGCCTTCTCTTCTGCTTTTAACCAGTTTATTCTGTTTTAAAATGCGCAGCTGATGGGAAATCGCCGACTGCGTCATCTGCAGGGCTGCTGCAAGGTCGCAGACACAGACCTCCGCTTCAAACAAAACAAACAGAATCCGGATACGGGTAGAATCTCCAAATACCTTATAAAGCTCCGCCAGATCATAAAGCTCTTCTTCTTTTGGAAGCTTTTCCTGTACGATCCTGAGCAGTTCTTCATGAACCTCCGTTTCTTCACAGTGATCCATTTCCAGTTCTTCTTTTTCCTGCATGGTTCTCTCCATTTTCTTTACAGCTTTTTCACATTCAGGGCGCGGATCGCATTGAGCACGGCGATAATCATAACGCCCACATCTGCGAAGATCGCCGCCCACATATTCGCAATGCCGAGTGCGCCGAGGATCAGGCAGACCACTTTAACACCGATTGCAAAATAAATATTTTCATAAACGATTCTCAGGCACTTTCTGGAAATTCTGATGGCCTTGGAAATCTTTAACGGATCATCATCCATCAGAACAATATCCGCCGCCTCGATCGCTGCATCCGAGCCCAGTGCTCCCATTGCGATGCCGATATCCGCACGGGAAAGCACCGGTGCATCGTTGATGCCGTCTCCCACAAAGGCAAGCTTTTCCTTTTCCCCTTTTTCATCCAGAAGCTTTTCTACCTGCGCTACCTTGTCGCCGGGCAGAAGCTCGCTGTGTACCTCATCAATACCGAGCTCTTCCGCAACCTGACGTGCTGCCTCCCGGCGGTCGCCGGTCAACATGATCGTCTTTTTCACGCCGCATTTTTTCAATGCTGCGATGGCTTCCTTTGCATGAGGCTTGATCTGATCCGAAATCAGGATATGTCCGGCATATTTGCCATTCACCGCCATGTGAACAACGGTTCCGACGCTGTGACATTCCATACAATCCACACCGAGCTTTTCCATCAGCTTGCTGTTGCCTGCAGCAACTCTCACGCCATCCACCTTTGCAGTCACACCGTTGCCGCTGATCTCTTCGACATCCGTTACACGGCTCGGATCCAGGGGCTTGCCGTATGCCTTCTTAAGGCTCTTGCTGATCGGATGGGAGGAATGGCATTCCGCCAATGCTGCGTATTCCAACAGCTTCTCTGTATCCATGGAAGAATGATGCACACCGCTTACTTCGAACACGCCCTGCGTCATGGTTCCTGTCTTATCAAATACAACATATTTGGTTTCGGAAAGTGTTTCCAGATAGTTGGAGCCTTTTACCAGAACACCTGCGTTGCTCGCACCGCCGATTCCGGCAAAGAAGCTCAGAGGAATACTGATGACCAGCGCGCACGGACAGCTGATTACCAGGAAGGTCAGCGCCCTCATAACCCAGTCGCCCCATTCCGGTGTCATTCCAAGAAACAGCAGCCGTACAAGGGGAGGTAAAATTGCCAGCGCCAGAGCTCCGTAGCAAACCGCAGGCGTATAGTATTTTGCAAATTTGGAAATAAAATTCTCGGATCTGGATTTTTTGGAGCTTGCATTTTCTACCATATCCAGGATCTTCGATACCGTCGATTCGCCAAACTCCTTTGTCGTCCGGATTTTCAGCACGCCGGACATGTTGATACAGCCGCTGATAACTTCGTCCCCAACGCCGGCTTCCCTCGGAAGGCTCTCACCGGTCAGGGCGCTGGTATTTAAGCTTGTGCGTCCCTCTTCGATCACGCCGTCAATCGGCACCTTTTCTCCGGGCTGTACAACGATCACGCTGCCGATTCCAACCTCATCCGGATCAACCTGCTCCAGTGTTCCGTCTTCTTTTTCGATATTCGCATAATCCGGACGGATATCCATCAGCTCACTGATGTTTCTGCGGCTCTTACCCACCGCATAGCTCTGGAACAGCTCACCGATCTGGTAAAAGAGCATAACCGCAACGCCCTCTTTATAATCCCCCAGAAGGATCGCGCCGATGGTCGCAACCGCCATCAGAAAGTTTTCATCAAAAACCTGTCTGTTTAAAATACCTTTCCAGGCCTTTAACAAAATATCATGGCCGATCACCAGATACGGAATCATAAACAGCACAAATTTCAGCCAGCCATCTATCGGAAGCAGGCTCAGTACAACCATCAACACTGCTGCCACGATAATTCTGGTAAATACTTTTTTCTGTTTCTTATTCATGCCTTCACCCCTTTCAGTAAAAACATCAAATCTGCAGACTGTCCATGATGGGTACAGCCTGCAGATTTGTCTTCTTTTACAGGAAGATCTCGCAGTCATCCTCTACCTTTTTGCAGTTCTTGTATACCTCCTGCATAACGGTCTTTACATCTGCACCCTCTTCAAATTCCACGGACATTTTCAGGGTCATGAAGTTTACCGTTGCGTCCTTAACGCCTGCCGTCTTCTTTGCAGCGTCTTCCATCTTGTTTGCACAGTTTGCGCAGTCAACGTCGATTTTGTAGGTTTTTTTCATGATAAAATCCTCTCTCTTCCTGTCTTGCAGCATCTATGGGTGCTTCTGTTCCCCATTGCTTTTTCTTTCATATGAACAATTATTCATATGTTTGATTTCATTATAGCACCATTTTCGATTCTGTCAACAAAAATGTCAGGATCCTATGTTTAATTTCTCCAGGGTTCTTTCCCTTCCTTCTCTACTTCGATCTGGCACAGCTTCATTGCCGCCAGCGCAGTATCATGAGAAGCAGGCGTCACGCAGGCACACGCTGCCGCATCAACGATCACATCTGCCTCAGGAAATGCAGCCTTACACAAAATCGCGTTGGAGAGCACACAGATTCCGGTGCAGAGTCCGACCAGCTCGATCTGCAGGTTCGAATCCGCAACGATTTTCTCGTCCGAGCGCAGTTTCTCAATCAACTCCATGGAGCCAAAGGTGGGCTTCTGAATTTTTCTCGCTGCATCCACCTGTTTTTCTTTCAGCGCCTGCTCTACTGCCGGGCACAGGCAATGTCCATTCGTTCCCTCGATGCAATGTGGAACCGGAAGATGCAGTCCTTCTTTTGTCTGCAGATACTGTTCCGGATGCGTGTCCTGTGTCACGTAGATCTGTTCTGCCGGAGTTTCTTTGATTTTGCAGACGACGTTTTCCACAATCGCCTGAGCCTCCTTTGTTCCAAGGCTCCCTGTAACAAAATCGTTCTGCATGTCTACTACAATCAAAAGCTTCATAAAATCCTCCATTCCTCAGGCGTTTTGCGCCGAAGGAACCGCGAGGCGAACCTCCAGTTCGGCTCTGCGATCCTGGCTACTTTGTGACGCCTGCGGCACAAATAGCTGTGTGAAAACGTTTTTTTCTTATTATACCTGAAAAGAAAAGACAAAAAAACACCCTTCTGCATGTTTCCATACAAAAGGGTGCCTTTTTCATTTTCTTTATCCGATGTGCCTTCCACATGAGGACTGATCAAATGCCTGAAAAAACACATCCAGCCAAAGCTGTCTGGGTATAATTACTCAGCAACAGTCTCGGTAGCTGTCTCAGTTGCAGCTTCTGTGGTAGCTGCTTCGGTTGTAGCTTCTTCTGTGGTAGCTGCTTCAGTTGTAGCTTCTACTGTGGTAGCTTCTTCAGTTGTAGCTTCTACAGTGGTCTCTTCTACAGTAGACTCAACTGCTACTGTGCTCTCTTCTGCAACGGTTGTGGTCTCAACAGTTGTCTCTGTAGCTGCTGCGCTGCCGCAAGCTACCATGGATGCTGTCATAACTACTGCTGCTAAAACTGCTACTAAATTCTTTTTCATAATAATTTCTCCTCCTAAATCAAAACCAGGCATTTTAAAACTATGCCGTTTCTTTAATACGAAAGTGAGGATACCACCTTTTTTTTGGTTTGTAAATAGTTTTTTTCTAATTTTAAAACATTTTATGAATTTTATAAGGTTTTGTTCACATTTCGTACATATTTCAATTTTTTCTTCCTTTTTACGCCGATTTTGCATTTGTAAATACGAAAAAATCCTGTATCATATAGGATGCCAGGGTCAAAAAGTCAAAAAAGCCGACGCAAGCTTGCTTGCAGAAGGCGTTTTGACTTCTTGACCCGCCAAGATAGGAGCATAAAAGTAGGATGCCAATCCCACGATATGCGACTATCGGGCAGGATTGTGGGAGTGCGCAGCACGGAACAATCCTGCTGGCATCCTGCCCAGGGTCATCGAAAAAACATTAACAACCGCACAAAGAAATGCAGCATTTCCTTCCCGGGAAATCCTGCAAAATGGAGAAGCAATTCATGAAATCATCCAATTACCTTTTAGAATGCTGCGTCGATTCCGCATATTCTGCCCGTATGGCCAAAAAAGGCGGTGCAGACCGCCTCGAGCTTTGCTCTAATCTTGTCATCGGCGGTACGACGCCCACCCTCGCCCTTTATGAACAGATCAGAAACCAGACCGACATCCGCATCCATGTTCTGATCCGCCCCCGCTTCGGCGATTTCCTGTACTCGGAGGATGAGACAGCCCTCATCTGTAAAGAAATCGACGCGTTTCGGGCAGCCGGAGCCGACGGCGTTGTAATCGGAAGCCTTTCTCCGGACGGTTCCCTGTGTACCGAACAGCTGAAACGCTTCCGCGAACATGCCCGGGATATGTCCGTCACGCTGCACCGTGCATTTGATATGTGCCGCGATCCCTTTGCAGCCCTTGAGGAAGCGATTTCCTTGGATATTCAGACCATTCTGACCTCCGGTCAGGCTCCCGACTGTCTGCACGGCGTTGATCTGCTCAATAAACTCCATCAGGCAGCTGATGGCAGAATCCATCTCCTTGCAGGCGCAGGCGTCTCTGCCAAAACGGTTCCTGCTCTCCTTGAAAAAACGTCCCTGACCCAATTCCATATGTCCGGCAAGACCATTAAAAACAGTGAGATGGTCTACCGCAACCCGGAGGTTTTTATGGGAATTCCCGGTATGAGCGAATATGAGATCTGGCAGACTGATCCAGAGGCTGTCGCAGCTGTGCGCACGATGCTCGACCGCGCGGCAGATGAAGAAGCGTAAATGCGCAAGAATGCGAGCTGCTGTGTAAGGGAGATGCCAACATGCGGCACAGCGCAATGCCGATCACTGATTGAATAAAGACGTTCCCGAACAGATTTGTTTCGGGAACGTCTTTTCTTTTCGACTATTATCTCTCACATTTCCAGAAGTAAGCACTATATCCCGGCAGCTCACTTCCGCCGCCAAAATCATGCTCCTGTCCGGTGATCAGATCCACCGCACGACCACAGCCTGCATCGAAGTGGGCTGTATAGGGCTGCTCCTCTGCATTGATCGCAACCAAAACCCGTTCTCCATCTACGGCGCGTTCAAAAATGCACTGGCGGTTCGTCAGCACAACACTGCGGAATGCGCCATAATTGAGGGCATTGGAGTGTTTTTTAGCTTCTGCAAGCTTTGCGATCCACTCTGTCAGCCCGTTTGTCTGAGGCCCATCGAAGCATGCACGCAGTGCAGGATCTCCCTGGCTTTTCTCTCCCTTTGCGCCCCATTCACTTCCATAATAAACGCAGGGGATTCCGGGCATACCAAACATCAGCGCATAAATAAGCGGCAGATGCTTTTCATTGGTAAGGATGCTTGCCACTCGCGTCACATCATGGTTGTCCACAAAGCTAAGCAGATGCTTTCCTTTATAAAGGGTCCAGTTTTCCGGGCCGAACTGACGCAGCAGAGAGTGGACAATTTCAAACATATTCATACTGTTGAAGCTGGAATACAGTCCCTTATAGCATTCATAGTTGGTGGCAGAATGCAGCATGGAATCATTCATCAACCGGTTGTAATCGCCATGCAGCATTTCTCCGACAAGAAAGAAATCCGGCTTTAAGCTGTCGCAGAAGCTTCTCAAACGGCGGACGAAATTTTCGTCCAGACAATAAGCGACATCCAGCCGCAGACCGTCAATGTCAAACTCGTCAACCCATCCTCTTACGCTTTCCAGAAGATACTGGACAACCTCCTCGTTCTGTAAATTCAGCTTGACAAGATCGTAATTGCCTTCCCAGCCCTCGTACCACAGACCGTCATTGTAATTGGAGTTGCCGCCAAGATTGATATGAAACCAGTTTAAATAGGGGGAATTTTCCCTGTTTTTCAAAACATCCTGAAATGCCCAGAAGCCGCGTCCTGCATGATTGAACACGCCATCCAGCACAACCCGGATGCCTTCGCTGTGAAGCTTATCGCAAACCTGCTTAAAGTCTTCATTCGAACCGAGGCGGCAATCGATTTTACGATAGTCCCTTGTATTGTACCCATGGGTATCCGATTCAAAGACCGGTGAAAAATAAATCGCATTTGCCCCCAGCTTTTTGATATGATCTGTCCAGTCCAGCACCTTCAAAATCCGATGTGTCTCCACCCCGTCATTTTCAAACGGTGCTCCGACAAAACCAAGGGGATAAATCTGATAAAATACACTTTCATATGCCCACATAGTAAATTCCTCTTTCCTGCCAGTATATTTGCTGACCTGTCTATTTTACCATTTTCCTCCGGACTGCTCAATATCAGAATCCTGCACTTTTCCAATAGAATCAATCAATCCCTGATGTTTTTAAAAAATGATTCGTTAATATGACATCGATCCCCATATCAAAGAAGGCTTTTGCTTCTTCTGCATCATCCGACCAAAATAAATTACAGATCATCCCCTTTGCATGAGCCTTGTCGATCATGCTCCGGGTCAGAAATAATTTGCAGAATTGTACCCGGCTGCACTGATACCGAATGGCATTTTCCACAATGCTGTAATTCATATGTCCCTCCAGACAGCATCTTTTGATATCCGGCGCCATTTTTAATGCCGTTTCCAAAACATCCTTCTCCCCGGTAATATAAACCATGTCTCTGCATTGGTATTTATCCAGCAGCTGCAGGATTTTTTGAAAGGTATTCTCATCATAAGCCGGAATTTCTCTGTCTTCCAGATCCTTCAGCACCATCGGCTCCGGCTCCCTAAGAGGCATCGGCAGCGGCTTATTTTCTGTATATATTTCCATCAGCTCCTGTCCTTTTCCCTCCATGATCCGATTTTTAAGAACCGAAGCGCCAATGGATTTGATATGAATATTCATAACTACCTTACCGGCAAACTGCCGCAGCACCTCTTCAAATAAAGGAATACGTACTCCTTCATATTCCGAATGAAATTTCTTTCCTGCATCCAGGTTTTTCATCTGTTCCCATGTCATATCACAGATTGTGCCTTTGCCGTCTGTCGTCCTGTCTACCGACGGATCATGACACACTGCCAGCTGTCCATCCGCCGTCGGCCATAAATCAAATTCTATCTCATCCGCTCCTAATGCCACCGCAGCCGCAAATGCCGGCAGTGTATTTTCCGGCGCAACGGCATTAAATCCTCTGTGTGAGCAAAATTTTCTTTTTGACATTTTATCCATTTCCTTTCTTTTTTCAGGAAGCATTTTTTAATTTAGGATCCAATCTATCTCTCAGCCAGTCTCCGATCAGGGAAATATCTAAGATCAGTACCACTATGATAATACTGGGCAGTACCGCCAGCCACCAATGCGTCAGCATATAATCTCTGCCCAGACTGACCATCACGCCAAGAGATGTGCCGGGAGGCTCTATTCCAAGTCCCAAAAAAGACAAGGTGCTTTCGAGCAAAATAAATCCCCCCAGCTCCATGGTAGTCTGCACGATCAGGGGCGATGCAATATTTACCAGAATATGCTCAAACACAATTTTTACTCCGCTTGCCCCCATAGAACGGCTCGCTTCGATAAACTTCGCATTTTTCAGCTGAAAAATCTGACTTCTTACCAGACGGCAATAGGAAGACCATCCTGTGATTGCCATAACGAGAATTGTCGTAACCGGCTTTGCCCCCAGAATACAAGCAAAAATAATACCGATAAATGTGGTTGGTATAGATAAACGTACATCTGTAAAGAAAGACAATACCGCGTCTATCCATTTTCCGCCCAGTCCGGAAAGAATCCCCAATGCAGTTCCAGTTACCGTCGCAATGATCATGCCGGTAAAGGAAATCATGATGGTGGATCTTGTGGCATAAAGCAATCTGATCGCAACATCTCTGCCCAGATTATCCGTTCCAAATAAATAGGGGGATGTGGGATCCTTAAATTTTGGCATTTTTAATCTTTGTGTAAGATCACTTGCCCCCAGATCGATCGGTGCAATCACCGGTGCAAGCAGCGCCGTTATAACGATTACTGCCAGTGTCACCATTAAAAAAATTATCATCGGTGGAATGATCCATCTTTTTCTACCGAGCTTTCTGTTCCGCATACTTATCCTCATTTCTGTATTTTATCTGAAATCCTTTAATGATCGCGTATTCGCGGATCCAGCAAACCATAAGAAAGGTCTACCAAAAGATTCACAAATGTTACGGAAGCCGATATCACCAGAACGCCAAATACTACCACAGGAAAATCTCGCTGCTGTGCACTGGAAACAATTAAGGTTCCGATCCCGGGCCACGCGAATACCGTTTCCACAACAACAGATCCTCCGATCATAGCACTTAACTGTGCTCCTAAAATCGTAATGACCGGGATCAGCGCATTCCTGAGGCCATGCTTTAAGACCACCTTCCATTCCCGCATGCCCTTTGCTCTGGCACAATCCAAATGCTCCTGTCCGATCACATCCAGAAGCGAGCTGCGGGTAAGTCTTGCAACATTGGCAATGGGACCTACTGACAACGCGATTATCGGCATGAGAAAGTGCTGTGGAGTTCCGATACCGCCGCTTGGTAAAATTCTGAGTTTCAGAGAAAAAATAAAGATCAACAGGATTCCCAATATAAAATTAGGCAGAGTACTGCCTACCACCGCACTGCTCATGGTGATCCGGTCTAACAGGGTATTGTGCTTCACCGCTGCCAGAACTCCCAAGGGGATTCCGATCACAATGGTAAGTCCCAATACAATGCTTCCCAATGAAATTGTCGGAATCATACGCTCTGCGAAGAGATCGGAAACAGAACGTGCATAGTAATAGCTCATTCCGGTATCCCCCGTAAAGAGCCCGACAAATGATTTTATGTACTGCTGCCACAGCGGCATATCCAGTCCCAGATTTGTCCGCAGGATTTCTTTTGCAGAATCACTGGCTCCGGCCAATGTCAGCCATTCAATCGGATCTCCCGTTACTCTGGTAAGGAAAAAAACCAGAGTGTAAACTGCCCATATCGTCAGTACCGCCTTTCCTACACGCAATATAATATAACGTTTCATTGCTTTCCTCCATCCGTGTATAAATGACAGGCAACCTGATGTCCATCTGCCGTTTCTGCCATCTGCGGTCTGATCTCTTTACAAATAGCAAGTGCCTTTTTACAACGCGCGCAGAACGGACATCCAGAGGGCAAATCCATGGGACTGGGGATCTCTCCCTCCAGTACTTTGCATTGATCCTGTTCTCTGGGATCCGGTATCGGTACTGCCTGCATAAGGGCCTGGGTGTAGGGATGAAGCGGATGCTCAAACAGATCTTCTTTCTCCGCCAGTTCTACTGCCTGCCCGAGATACATTACAAGCACTCTGTCACTGATATGGCTTATAACGCTCATGTCATGTGAAACAAAAACATAGGTCAGCTTCTTTTTCTCCTGCAGATTCTTCAAAAGGTTTAATATCTGTGCCTGAATAGAAACATCCAACGCAGAAACTGGTTCGTCACACAATAAAAGCTGCGGATCCGTCACCAAAGCTCTGGCAATGGCAATCCTCTGTCTCTGTCCTCCTGAAAATTCATGGGGATATTTTTTCAGAGAGTCTCTGGATAATCCCACCTGCTCCAACAAAGGGAGGATTCTCGATTTCTTTTCCTCTGCACTCATCCGCTCATGGATCCGTAACGGCTCTTCCAGAATTCGCTGAATGCTCATGCGGGGATCCAGAGATGCATAGGGATCCTGAAATACCATCTGCATATTTTTTCTAACCAAAGGAGGCATATGTCTGTGTATTTTTTTGTCCCCGAACTGCACATAACCGCCAGTCGCTTCCTCCAACCCCATCAGCATGCGGATCAGGGTTGTTTTTCCACACCCTGATTCCCCGATGATCCCCAGTGTTTCGCCCTGATACAGGGTAAAGGAAACATGATTCACGGCATGTACCATTCCAATTTCTTTTGGAAGCAGTGCTCCTCTTTTTACCGGATATTCTTTACATAGATCAACGACTTCTAATATTTTCTCTTTCACAAGGCACCCCCTCCAGGCCCGCATTTTTCTTTTTCCTGCTGCTGCGGAGTATAGAAGCATTTGTATAAATGTCCGTTTTCCCCCTGCATACCCGGCTCTTTCTCATGGCATACCTCCTGTGCATAGCTGCAGCGGCTGCAAAACCGACAGTACTGTACCGGTACTTTCATCTTTGGAACCTGACCAGGGATTGTATACAGCTTTTCTTTTCTCTCTTTTATGCTGGGAATTGCTGCCAGAAGCCCTCTGGTGTAAGGGTGGCATGGATTTTCGAACAGTTCTGTACATTTTCCTTCTTCTACTACTGCACCGCCATACATTACCAGCATACGGTCACAGACAGCGGCCACTACTCCCATATTATGGGTTATCAGTATGACTGCTATTCCCAGCTGATCCCGCAGCTCCTTCAGTAGGGAAAGGATCTGGGCCTGGATCGTCACATCCAACGCCGTTGTCGGTTCGTCTGCGATCAGTACCTTCGGGTTACATGCCAATGCAATGGCGATCATAACTCTTTGCTGCATACCTCCGGACAATTCGTGAGGATATTGTTGGATCCTCACCTCCGGTGAAGGGATTTTTACCTGCTTTAACAAAAAAACAGCCTTTTCATAGGCTTCTTTTTTAGAGATTTTTTCATGTATGCGTATGATCTCTACGATCTGATCTCCTATCGTGTACACCGGATCCAATGCGGAGAGGGGATTCTGAAAGATCATGGAAATTTCTTTTCCTCTTATCCGGCAAAGCTCTTTTTCCTTCATCTGAAACAGATCCTTCCCCAGATAAATGGCCTGTCCGCCCTCCCTTTTGGAGGAAACAGGATCCAGCAATCCCATCAAGCTGCGCACAACCGTGCTTTTTCCACATCCGGATTCTCCTACGATTCCGACAATTTCACCAGGATAAATATCAAGATCCACTCCATCCACTGCCGGAATTACGTTTTGTCCCGAGTAGTAATAGCTTTTTAACCCTTTTATTTTCAGAATAGCTTCCAAATAACTATACTTCCTTTCAAAATCTGCTTCCCGGCAGATATCTGCCGGGAAGCAGCCCTGTCATTATTCTGTAACTTTCAGATCCCCTGCACGGAACGGCATGATCTGGTTTTCACAATATGTCATATCCCATTCCAGACCATCTCTGATACCATACAAATCTTCTGCCTGATACAAATAAGTGCCTGGGCAGTAGGTATCGAATACTTCCATCAGGGTTCTTGCTGCCTGCCGCTGTTCTTCCAGATCCTTGCTGTCGATCAGTGTATTTCCTGCTGCCACAAATTCCTCTGTAGGTGTCCAGCTTCCTGTTTCCGGGTTTGCCGGTCCGGAGCCTGTTCCAAACAGGAGCCATAATGCACCAAGGGGATTATCAAACCGGGAAGCAGCGGACCATGCCCGGATGTCTGCACTGAAGGAGAATTTGTCTGTAAATACGACTTCTGCTTTTACGCCGATATCCGCAAGCATGCTGACAATGGCCTCACCTGCCTGATTGCCGTTTGTATAATAACCGTCCGCCATTTCGATGGAAATAACCTCTTCCCCGTCATATCCGGATTCTTTTACTAATTCACGAGCTTTTTCCGGATCATACTGTACACCGGGATAGTCCTCAATATATAAATCTCCATAGCTTTCAAACTGATGCCCATTCGGAACCTTTGCATATCCGGACCAAAGGGTATCTACCAGTGTCTGGCGGTCTATTGCCATCGTCAATGCCTGTCTGAATTTCTGATTTGACATAATGCTGTCTTCATTTCTGGTATTAAATGTGTATATATGGATATTTTTAATGGAGGTTCCCACCACGCTCACACCGGAGGTTCCATTGATCGTATCTACCGCATCAGAAGGCACATCATTGATAATATCTACTTCCCCTGTGATCAAAGCGGTCATACGGGCAGATGCTTCCGGATAAGAAATAAATTCTATACTCTTTGCAGCAGGCTTATCTCCCCAGAAGCCGTCGTAACGCTCCAACACATATTTTTCAGGAGAGTACTGTGTCAGCTTATACGGGCCGGTACCGATGGGAGCAGTCTGAAAGGCTTCATCTCCGATTTCTTCAATATAATCCTTCGGTACAATGCTTGCTCCCCAGATAGAGCCCAGTCTCTGTTCAAACGCAGCATCCGGTTTTTTCAGCTTGAACTGTACCGTAAGATCATCTATCTTTTCGACGGAATCCAGTGTTTCATATAATACTGCAATGGTTCCATCTCCATAGCCGCTTAAAATTCGATCAAATGTAAATTTCACATCCTCTGCATCACATACCTCGCCGTTCTGGAAGGTAACATTTTCCCGGATTTTTACATTTAATGTTGTATCATCCTGCCATTCCCAGCTATCTGCCAGCTGTCCGGTGATATTTCCTTCTTTATCCGTGAAAAGCAGGGTATCAAAAATATTATAAAAAAGCTTAATGCTGGCAATACCGATGGATCTGTCCGGATCTAACTGTGTCGGCAAAGCAGCAAGACCAATTTTCAAAACATCCAATTCTGTTTCTTTTGCTGCAGCTTCTGCTGTATCCTCCTGTGAAGACGCAGTCTGCTCAGCAGTCGTCTGAGTCGCCTCTTTCTTATTTGCGGTATTTGCAGCAGAGCCGCAGCCACCAAGCGTAAGCATCATTGCCATTACTCCGGCAATCAACCGAGTCCTTTTTTTCATACATTCTCCTTCTTGTTGTGTTTTCTATTCCCTTTCCTGCAGTTCTAAGTTTTGTGTGCACATCATCAAAAGAACTGTTAACATCTTATGTCTCTTTTCTATTTGTCACCATCAGGAATGCGTAAATCGTTTGTAAAAGTTCTGCATATAAAAAATGCAGGATTTCCTTTCCGGAAAATCCTGCAAATCAGAAAAGCATTTTATGAAATTATCCAATTTGGAAAACTGCCGCTCTGTACTTCTATTACTGTGCGTTACCCGGTTCCAATGCCAACCCAATCAATCGATCCGCCTGATCTGCCATGAATAGCGGAATGTTCAGCACATCATCATCCAGCTTCGGATTTGACCTCCACTGGGAAGATGTCGTTCTCCCGCTGAATGAGGAAATCAACTTCGTAAGGCGGGTTGTTCTGACTCCAATAACGGGGCATGACTTCAAAAAATTTCTTATATTCTTCATTTCATCAAAGTTAAAGTAAGCTGTATTTTCATAACAGCGTCCGCCGAACTCTTTCAGAATCCAAGTCTTACCCACCTGACGTACACCCTTCAAGATTAAAGGCTTGCGGTAGGGAGAATTCTTCCAAGCCAGCAATTTTTTAAGACAAATCGTTCCATAGAATCGTTCCTCACATAACTGCAGTATGGATTCCCCCGATAAACAGATAGGGAATCGAGCACATCGCTCCGAATCCAAGACCGAACGCTTTCTTCCTTTCTATTCATCAAACATCATATATTCCATATAAAATTCCTGAAATTTCGCACTCGTTCCAAGATTGATGGTCTTTGCCCGCTCTGCCAGTGCTGTTGCTTCTTTTTCCATCCTGCGGTCATGCAGAATCTTTACCGCACCCGCCAGTGCCGCGTTTCCGCAAATTTTAATACGAGACAGGTCAATTTTGGGAAAAAGTCCGATTCTTTCTGCGCTTTTGGCCGACATATAGGAGCCAAAGCCACCTGCCACATACAGGCCTTCCAGCCCGGCAGCATCTATTTTTTCCTCCGCCAAAAGTGTCTCCATTCCTGCCCGGATCGCTCCCTTGGCAAGCTGAACCTCACGAATATCCTCTGCAGTCAGACCGACGTTTCCAGCAAAGCATACATCCTCTTCCAGATAACCGGTATCCTCCAGCAATCCGCTTTCCAGCAATCCTGCCACACCGTCGATCACGCCGCTGCCGCAGATGCCCTCTGCTGTAGAAGCCTCCCTGTCGCCAATCACATGTACCTTCCAGCTGCCGTTTTCCCAGTTCACATGGTCAATGGCACCTGCCACACCTCGCATGCCGCAGGAAAGCCCAGCGCCCTCAAAAGCCGGTCCCGCCGCTGTCGCGCAGCAAATCAGGCGTTCCCTATGAAACAGGACAATCTCTCCGTTCGTCCCCACATCCACCATCAGCCGGGATCTGCCGCTGCGCGCGGCTGAGACGCCATCCATTTCTCCGCAGTTGACATTCGTGTCAATTGCTGCCGCAGCTTCTTTGCGGCTGCCCTCCGCTCCGGGTATGCGGTCCGTTTCTGTAAGACCCGATCCAAGAATCGCTGTCGTAATATCCGCACCGACAAACGCAGACATGCAGCGCGGAAGATATACGTCTGCTTTCCGGCAGCTCAAATCCAGTGCTTCTCCTATCGTCCACCAGCCAAACAGCTCGTCCGCTTCAAACGGCGCCCTTGACAGGCATCTGGGATCCTTCTGCGTCAGGAAATACAGCATCGACGTATTTCCGGTAATGATAACTGTCTCAATGGCCTCTGCACTTTCTCCTGCGTGTTCTGCCAGCTCCGTAAGCAGGCACGACACTGCCTCCCGGACGATTGCCGCAAGTTTATCTGCTTTTCCCTCCAGAGAAGCTTCCATCCGGCTGATGACATCCGCGCCGAACACGGACTGCGGATTCCATGCACCCATCGTTCCGACAGCCCGGCCTTCCCGATAGAGGACGGCTGCAATTGTCGTTGTACCGATATCCACCGCCGCGCCGAGATGACGGTAGTGCCGCGCGCCGGGCGCAGCTTCTGCAGACGGCGCAGCGCTGGTGTGCTCTGACGGCTGCGCTGCACTGGCGCGCTCTGACGGCGGAGCAGGCGACATGCTGGCGGCGTAGGCAACTGTCGGTGCAGACGGCGTGCTTACACAAATGGTCTCATCCCCGTCTGCTTCCTGCCGCAGCGCATCGATTTTCCCGTCCGGCACTGCTTCCAGAAAGCAGGCAAGACGGATTCCCTGCGCAAGGCGCTCTGCTCCAAGAAGTTTTTGTTCCGTCTCAGACGGAGCTGCAAAACTTCCTTCCGCATACACCATACATTTTCCACAGGCATGCCGTCCGCCGCAGGGCATCTCCACACCATGTGATTTTTTCAGCAAACTGCTGACTGTTGTTCCCAGCTCTGTGAAAAGAGCTTCTCCATTGATCCAAAAACGGATTTTTTCTCTGTTGTCTGTCATTTTTATTCTATCCTGTCAAACAGGCTCCGAACCGTCTGTTTTCTGCCTGCCAGCCAACAGTCCGGTCTCCTATTTGTCCTTTGCTTCATATGATGTCGGGGTCAAAAGCCCCCGACCTTGATGCCTGCGGATTGTTCCGTGCTGCGCACTCCCACAATCCTGCCCGATAGTCGCATATCGTGGGATTATTATCCCATTTGGACATCGGAGGAATATCACATCCGGAGGTCTTCCTTATTGACTGTATTTCCAAAATGATATCCCATCGCACCGATGGATGCAAGCGGATTTGTCATCTCAGTCGCAGTGTTGCCGCAGAATAAAATCAGGGCGTGCAAAAAATGATTTCTCATCCTTCACACGCCCTGATTATTTCCGATAATCCTTTATTTTTCCGCGAAACACGCAGACATTTTTCATTCGCCCTTTAACAGGCTGCTGTCCTCGAAGTAATTGATCTTCATCGCTGCCTTGACATCCTTTAAGGTTTCCGCAGCCTTTGCTTCTGCAACCTCACTGCCCTTTTTCAGAATGTCGTAAACATCCGTCAGATGCTCTTCCCAGTATTTTCTTCTCTCACGGATCGGCGCAAGCTCAGACTGCATAACGTTGTTTAAGAACTTCTTCACTTTGACGTCGCCCAGACCGCCCCGCTGATAATGTGCTTTCAATTCGTCCAGATTCTGGTAATCCGGTAAAAACTCTGCAAAATGCTCCGGTCTGCAGAACGCATCCAGATAGATAAATACAGGGTTTCCGTCTACATTGCCGGGATCCTCCACACGCAAATGATTCGGATCTGTGAACATGCTCATAACCTTTTTCTTCACATCTGCTTCTGTGTCAGACAGATAGATACAGTTGCCAAGGGATTTGCTCATCTTCGCCTTGCCGTCGATGCCGGGCAGTCTTAAGCATGCCTTATTGGAGGGCAGGATGATCTCGGGCTCTGTCAGGGTGTCCCCATAAACGCTGTTGAACTTATGTACGATTTCCTTACACTGTTCCAGCATCGGCAGCTGGTCTTCGCCAACCGGAACCGCGGTTGCACGGAATGCAGTGATGTCCGCAGCCTGGCTGATGGGATAGCAGAAAAATCCAACCGGAATGCTTGCTTCGAAATTACGCATCTGGATCTCTGCTTTAACGGTAGGGTTTCTCTGTACTCTGGAAACCGTTACCAGATTCATATAGTAAAAGGTCAGCTCTGTCAGCTCCGGAACCATCGACTGAATGAAAATCGTTGCCTTTTCCGGATCAAGGCCGCATGCCAGATAATCCAGCGCTACCTGTAAAATGTTCTGACGTACCTTTTCCGGATGCTCTGCATTGTCTGTCAACGCCTGTGCATCCGCAATCATAATATAAATCTCGTCAAACTGACCGGAATTCTGCAGTCTTACACGCTCCTTCAAAGAGCCTACATAATGGCCCACATGAAGACGTCCTGTGGGGCGATCCCCCGTTAAAATAATCTTTTTGCTCATATGCCTGTCCCTCTCGCTTCTCTTGGGATACTACAGTGCTGTCTGCAGCCTGCCGCATCCTGATAAACCTGCAGTCTGTTGGTTTCAACAGCTGCAGCTCTTTCCAATTATATCCCGTAAAAAGCACAGAGTCAACAGTTGCGTATATTCGCATCTGTTGACTCTAAACAGGTTACAGTTCTGTGATTCAACCTGCGCCGATCAGTCCTCGTGTTTCGCACTGCGCCGCTGGATCCACTTTACAAGCTCCACGATGGGAACTACCAGCACACTCAAAAGTAGTGCAACGAGATACTCTGCAGGCTCCACACTCGTAAAGCCGAATGCCCCGGCAAGCAGCGGGATCTCACACACTGCAGTGGTTGCAAGCAGCGAAACCACTGCCGCTCCAAGCAGAAGCCAGTTTTTCGAGCCAAGCTTGAAAATACTTCCTCTCTGGGAACGCATATTCATGCTGTGGAAAATTTCCGCCATTGACATTGTGACAAACGCCATCGTAGTGCCATGGGCGCTGTTTGTGATGGTCCATTCTCCGGTTTCCATGAAATGTCCGATAAAATAGGAAACCATGACAAGTGCTGTTACCAAAAGTCCCTGATAAGCAATATCAAAGCCCATTCCATCTGCAAAAATCCCGGCCTTCGCATCTCTGGGTTTGCGCTTCATAATGTTCGGCTCTGCCTTTTCCGTACCAAGTGCCAGCGCCGGGAAGCAGTCCGTTACAAGATTGATCCACAGAAGATGCACCGGCTGCAGAATCGTAAAGCCCAGAAGTGTCGCAAAGAAAATACTCAGCACTTCACTCATATTGGAGCCTAACAGAAACTGGATTGCCTTCCGGATGTTGTCATAGATTCTGCGGCCCTCTTCCACCGCGCCGACAATCGTTGCAAAATTATCGTCCGCCAGCACCATATCTGCCACATTTTTGGTAACGTCCGTTCCTGTGATGCCCATTCCGATGCCGATGTCCGCAGCCTTGATGGAGGGCGCGTCGTTAACGCCGTCACCGGTCATTGCCGTCACATAGCCGGCATTTCTCCAGGCGTTTACGATACGGGTCTTGTGCTCTGGCTGTACGCGGGCATAAACGCTGATGTTCCGGAACTTCTCTGCAAATTCTGCATCGTCCATTTTTTCCAGCTCTGCTCCGGTCACTGCCAGGCTGCCATCCTGTAAAATACCAAGCTCTTTTGCAATCGCTGCTGCCGTATCCACATGGTCGCCCGTGATCATAACCGGTCGGATACCCGCTTCCCGACATTCGTCAATTGCTGCCTTTACCTCCGGACGCACCGGATCAATCATGCCGCACAGTCCCAAAAAGCAAAGCTCCTGCTCCAGCAGATCCGCATCCTCGCTTTCCGGTTTTTTCGTCCAGACTCTCTGTCCGCATGCCAGCACACGCAGTGCCCGATCTGCCATGGACTTATTTGCCTGCAAAACCTTTTTCCGATATTCTTCTGTCATGGGCAGAAGCTGTCCATCCTCCAGATAAAATGCACAACGAGTGAGAACCACATCCGGCGCCCCTTTTGTAAACTGAATATAATCGTCCTTACGTTTATGGATCGTGGACATCATTTTCCGTCCGGAATCAAAGGGAGCCTCCATCACACGGGGCATACTCTGTTTTAAAAGATTCTTATCCTGCCCGATCCGGTTCGCCCAGACAACCAGGGCAGCCTCCGTCGGTTCTCCTGTCACGTTACCGTCTGCATCCAGCTCTGCATCACTGCACAGTGCCATTGCTGCCGAAAGCTCCTTCTCTTCTGCTCCGAAGGAATCTACAACTGTCATCTGGTTCTGCGTCAGCGTTCCGGTCTTATCCGAGCAGATCACCTGGGCACAGCCAAGGGTTTCCACTGCAGTCAGCCGGCGGATAATCGCGTTTCGTTTTGACATGTTCGTTACACCGATGGAAAGTACGACTGTCACAACTGCCGCAAGTCCTTCCGGGATCGCCGCCACTGCAAGGGAAACCGCGATCATAAAGGAGTTCAGCGCAACCTCAAAATTCAGGCTGCCTGCCCGGATCATCTGAATCGCAAAAACCAGCACGCAGATTCCGATCACCAGCTTTGTCAACACCTTCGAAAGCTGTGTCAGTTTTCTCTGCAGCGGTGTCTGTCCTTCCTGTGCCTGAGACAGCGCATCCGCAATTTTTCCCATTTCCGTATCCATACCGGTGGCCGTTACGACTGCCACAGCACGTCCATATACGATCGTGCTTCCCATATAGACCATATTTTTACGGTCGCCCAGGGGCACATCCCGTTCCCCGTCTGCCAAAAAAATCTGATCGATCAGCTTCGTGACCGGCACGGATTCTCCTGTCAGTGCAGCTTCCTCTGCTTTCAGGCTTGCGCTTTCCAGAATCCTTGCATCCGCCGGAACCGCATCCCCTGCTTCCAGACAGATGATATCCCCCACCACAAGGTCTTTGCTCAAAATCGAGGACATTTTCCCGTCCCGCACAACCTTTGAGGTGGCCGCTGCCATGTCCTGCAGCGCTTCGATCGCCTTTTCCGCCTTGCTTTCCTGATACACACCCAGCACGGCATTGATCAGGACCACTGCCAGAATAATGATGACATCCGCAAAGCTGTCATTTTCCAGGACTGCAAGCACACCGCTGATGGCCGCTGCCGCCAGCAGGATCACGATCATCGGATCCGCCACCTGTTCCGCAAACCGGCGCAGCAGGGATTTTCCCTTCGCCGCTTTTAACTCATTTGCCCCGTTCTGCAAAAGCCGCTCTGCCGCTTCTTTTTCCGTCAGGCCGCTTTTTTGGCTGTTCAGCTCCTGCAGTACCTGTTGTGAGTCTTCACAATAATACTTCATTCTTTTTCCTCCCGATGGTGTTTTTCGTACAATAGATCTCACACTTCGTGATCGCTCTATTGTCTTAAATCACAAAAGACCCAAATACTGCTTTTCAAAAAGAAAACAGTATCTGAGTCTCGCAATTTAAAACAAGCCAGATCGGCATAGGATCGGGGTTGTTGACTTGTTACGCTGATGCAAAGGCGATCCGCCGGCTCTGTTCCATCCCGGCAGCTGCACTTGCTGCGCTCGCTACTCCCTCACAGGGAATTTTGTTTAGCAGTAAGGTTATCATATGCAAAGTCTTCTGTCAATATACATGCCGGTAAAGTTTTGGTGAAATTTTTGTCCTCTTTCGCTGCGGTTTGACCGGAAATCCTTGTTTTACAGCCGTTCCACCAATGCGCCGCCTGCGCGCAGCACCCCATTCTCATAACCTCTTGCAAACAGCACGCTGCCCTCTGTCTCCACATCGGTCTCTTTTCCGGATGCGTTCAACACAACCCGAAGCCTGCTGCCCTCTGCCCCGGTTTTGACATATTCCACCACCCGGTCAGAGCTGTTATTATTTTCAAATGTGATTTCCATGCTGCGGGCCGCAGGCTCTTTTCGAAGGGCTATCAGCTGCTTTACCTGCTCCGTAATCTCTGCATAGTTTCCCTGTTCGATCTGATCCCAGGGCATACAGCGTCTGCAATCCGGGTCAGCGCCGCCCTCTATCGCGATTTCCGTCCCATAATAGATACAGGGACTTCCAGGCATTGTAAAGAGCATTGCAAGCTGCTGGAAAAAGAGATCCTGATTTCCGCCAGTCTGATGGATCAGCCGATCTGTATCATGGGAATCCATAAGGTTAAACAAAACCTCTGTCGTCTGACGCATATAACGCACCAGATTTTCATGAATCGCCTCTTCCAAATCCGATTTCGTCTTTTCCGGCTGATACCAAAACTCCCGGATGGCTGCAGCAAAGGGATAGTTCATAACGGCGTCGAATTCGTCCCCGCCAAGCCACGGCATTGCGTCATGCCAGATTTCCCCCAGCAGATAAAAATCCGGTTTTAACTGCTTTGTCATCTGCCGCAGCTCACGGCAGAACAGATGGGAAATTTCGTTTGCAACATCTAACCGAAGTCCATCAATGTCAAATGTCTCAATCCAATAACGAACGGTATCCAAAAAATAGTCCCGCACCTTTTTTTCACTCGTATTGAGCTTTGGCATCCGCTCCGCAAAGGCAAAGGAATAATAGCGTCCATCCCGGGTGCTGCCCTCCTGCTCCCGACAGGGCCAGCGATTGATCATAAACCAGTCATAATAGGGGGACTTAGGCCCCTTTTCCATCACATCCCGCCACGGTAAAAAGTTACTGCCGCAATGGTTGAATACACCGTCCAACATCACGCGGATGCCTCTGTCATGAGCCTCCTTAACGAGCAGCTTCATAGTCTTTTCATCTCCGAAGCCCGGATCGATTTTCCGGTAATCTGTCGTATCATATTTATGACTTGAGGGAGATTCAAACACCGGCGTCAGATACAGTCCGGTAATACCAAGCTCCTGTAAATAAGGAAGCTTCTGACGAATTCCATCCAGATCGCCGCCGTAAAAATCGAGATTACTTACGGTATGGTATCCCCAGGGCTTTACCCAGTCCGGATCATTTTCTTTGTTGCCGTTGCAAAAGCGCTCCGGAAAAATCTGATACCAGACCGTCTCCCGCACCCACTTTGGCGTCACGTTGATATCCACCGAATTCATCCACGGAAACGTAAAGCACTGTCCCAGCTGTCCGTTTTTCACATCCTCTGGCGAATGAAAGCCATCCTCAAAATAAAAGACCCGTTCTGCTCCTGCCTGCAGCTCGAAGAAATACCGGCACCGTTTATAGGGAGGCTGCACGGGAATTTCCCACCAGAGGTGCTGGGGCAGACGCATTTTTGTCACGATCTCCTCCCGACTGCCTTCCCAAGCCTCGTTTCCGCCCAGAATACCAGTAGAAAACGGGTCGCCATAATGAATCCAAACCTGTTCCACTTCTTCTCCGGTCTGCAGCCCTACCATCAAAATTTCCTCATTCAATGCATAGCAAAACTGCTGTGACGCTCTATGATAAACCGCTTCTAAATGAATCATGTTCAGACCTCCTTTTTCCAGGCTGCATCCTTTTAAACTGCAGCCGATCTCATTTCAATACATTTCCAGTCCATACTTTTCCTGCAGCTGCAGTAAGGTGATGTCGTGTTGAATATGCTCCGACAAAATTTTCACCATCAGCCCATTGTTGCTGACCGTACCGCTCCAGTTGGCAAATGCACCGCAGTCCGCTGTCAGTGTCATCTGCCTGTCTGTCACAAGCATCAGACGGGAGGGCTGATGTGCTGTCAGCATTCCTCCGTGGGTATAAAACTCCACATCCTCCCGGTTCAGTCCCAGATCATAAAAGGAAAACGCAACGATCCGCACGCCTTTTTCCTTTAGCCGATGGAAGGTCTCTGCAAAACAGGAAAGATCAAAATCTGCATTCAGATAAACCTCCTCCCGGGCATCCTCCAGAAGCTTCCCTGCCCTTGCCATCGCCGTTTCAAAGCCCCGGAATACGAAATGCACCTCCGGCTGCTTCGCCGTCTCATATTCTTTCAGCTGTTGCCTGGCGAGAGAAAGGTTTGCTGTCATTTCCGCCTGCATCCGCCCCAAAAGCACCTCCGGTTCCTGGGCGGCATACAGTGCTGTCTGATCCGGAACCAGCTCCACCATCCCCTTATCCAGCATGTGCTCCAGCGCATTGTAAATAGAAGGGCGTGCAATTGCGATTTTTTTTGCCAGCTGATAGGCAGACATGGGCTCAGAACCGATCAATGCCATATAAATCTGTGCTTCCAGCCTTGAAAAATTCAGATGTTCCAGTGTTTCCTGCAGCTTCATCGTTCGCTTTCCTTTCGTTGTATATTTTATGCAACTATATATAGCATAAACTTTTGCCCTATGCAAGTATTTTTTTGATTTCCTTGAAAAAGAAGAACATTCGGTGCTGATTTTTCAATGAACGGATAAAAAATGAGCTGCGAAGCAGCGGAGAGCGTCGAAGACGCGGTTCATGACAATAGAATGTTCGCAGAGCGAGCATTCTATTGTATTGCGAATGGCGCGTGTGAACTGTAACTTTTATTGCATGCGCTGTATTTTTACAGATATCTCATCTTTCTCACCGTCTGCACAAACTCTATATTGGTTTTCGTCTTTGCAAACAGATCCAGCACCTTATCCACAGCTTCATCGGATTTCATACCATTCAACGCGCGGCGCACCACGTTGATTGCTTCCATCTCCTCTGCACTCAGCAGCAGATCTTCTCTTCTCGTGCTGGTTTTGGGGATGTCGATGGCAGGGAAAATTCTGCGTTCAGACAGCTTTCGATCCAGCACAAGCTCCATATTACCGGTTCCTTTAAATTCCTCGTAAATGACATCGTCCATCCTGGATCCGGTGTCCACCAGTGCAGTGGCCAGAATCGTCAGGCTTCCGCCCTCGCGCATATTGCGGGCTGCACCAAAAAAGCGCTTCGGCATATGCAATGCCGCCGGGTCAATACCACCGGACAGGGTACGTCCGCTGGGCGGAACCACCAGGTTGTAGGCACGGGTCAGACGGGTAATACTGTCTAACAGGATCATAACGTCTTGTTTATGCTCGACCAGACGCTTTGCACGCTCAATAACCATTTCGGAAACTCGTTTATGATGTTCCGGTAATTCGTCAAACGTGGAATAGATCACTTCAACATTCGGCCCTGCCACCGTCTCCTTCATGTCCGTTACCTCCTCCGGACGTTCATCGATCAGGAGAATGATCAGATGCAGGTTCGGATAATTTTTCTTTACCGACATGGCCACTTCTTTTAATAGGGTTGTCTTACCAGCCTTCGGCGGGGACACAATCATACCTCTCTGTCCTTTACCGATGGGGCTTAACAAATCCATGACCCGCATCGCCACCGGGCAGCCGAAGCGTTCCATTTTCAGTCTGCTGTTCGGAAAGATCGGCGTCATATCTTCAAAGTTGCTTCGTCTGGATGCTTCCTCTGTGATATAACCATTGATCGTCTTGACATAAAGCAGGGCAGAGAATTTTTCATTCTGTGTCCGCACTCTGGTATTTCCCTCTAAAATATCGCCTGTCCGCAAATTGAACCGACGAATCTGGCTGGGTGCCACGTAAATATCATTATCTCCCGGCATATAATTATCCGAGCGGATAAAGCCATAGCCCTCAGCCATGACCTCCAGGATACCCTTTACCGTGATGCCGCTGTCCAGCTCTGTCGGGAACTTGTCGTCCTCTGGACTCTGGATCGGTGCAGTTCCGCGATTATACGGACTGTTGTAGCGCTCATTATAACGAGGTGCAGGCGCGCTCACACGGTTCTGTGCCTCTTCTGCCACAGGCGCAGCAGCACGGGGCGCTGCAGCTGCAGTATTTTCCCGCACACCATTGTTGTCGCGGCTTCCTGTCCGTCCATTATGATAAGAACCATTGCTGATGAAGCGCTTTCCTGTTCTCTGCTGTCGCCTTTCCTCCCGATCCCCTGCTTTGCTCTCCGGTTCTGTCCCACCGTCATGAGGATCCTGCTTTTCCACTGCGCCCTTCTCCGGGGCATCCTTGCGCTCTGCCGCATCCCTCTTCGGAGCATCCTCCCGCTCTGCTGCGTCCTTCTCCGGGGCATCCTTGCGCTCTGCTGCGTCCCTCTTTAGAGCATCCTTGCGCTCTGCCGCGTCCTTCTCCGGGGCATCCTTGCTCTCTGCCGGGCGGTTCTCCGGGACGCTGCGTTCTGTTTTGATTTCTGCATTCTCCTGGGCATCCAACCTCAGCATCGCATCAATGACTTCCGCCTTTTTCATTGTAGAAAGTCCTTTTATCCCCCTTGCTTTTGCAATCTCCTTCAGATCATGCACTGCCAGAGATTCATATTTTTCTCTTATCATTTTTTCCTCTCATTTCTGCGCACGCTTTTTGCGCATGTCGAGTTTGTGTCAAGTGCGCGCAGACACAAATCTCGCGATTGAAAATTTTTATTTTTCAATCTTTACTCCTTTTACTGCCATCGTGATTCGTCCCTGATTTTCATACGGAATTCTACATGAAACGATCTTTTTGAAATGCGCCAGAACATCCCGATCCGGGAAACAGCGGTCTTTTGTCAGAAATCAAAAGTGCCTGTCATTTTAGTGAATTTTATTACACATCGGAGACACAAGTCAAACGTCTCCTTCTGTTTCGCTCATTGTACCACACTCAAAACAGAATAGGAAGATTTTTTCCTTGATTCACTCAAATAAATCAGATATGATGATATACAGAGAGCTACGAATGGCGCGTATGCCCCGACATCATCATTCCTTATTAAATAAAAAAGAAAGCAGGCAAATCAAATGACAAATCAGGAAAAAGCGCTGGAACTGCATGCGAAGCTGCAGGGAAAGCTTGAAACCGTTTCCAAAACACCCGTCCGCACCCGTGAAGACCTTGCACTTGTCTATACTCCCGGCGTTGCGGAGCCTTGTAAGGTCATTGCAAAAGACCCGGCTGCCGCTTACACCTATACGATGAAAGCAAACACTGTAGCTGTTGTTTCCGACGGTTCCGCCGTACTGGGACTCGGCAATATCGGTCCGAAGGCCGCTATGCCCGTTATGGAAGGCAAGGCTGTCTTATTTAAAGAATTCGGCGGTGTCAACGCAGTTCCCATCTGCCTGGATACTCAGGACACGGAAGAGATCATCAAAGCTGTTACCTGGCTTGCTCCCGCTTTTGGCGGCATCAATCTGGAAGATATCAGTGCACCCCGCTGCTTCGAAATCGAAGAGCGCTTAAAAGAGACTCTGGATATCCCTGTTTTCCACGATGACCAGCACGGAACTGCTATTGTCGTACTCGCCGGCATCATCAATGCCCTAAAGGTAGTCGGTAAGAAAAAGGAATACTGCCGCGTTGTTGTAAACGGCGCAGGAAGTGCAGGAGTTGCCATCACCCGCCTGCTGATAACCTACGGCTTTTCCAATATCATTATGTGCGATAAATCCGGCATTCTCTGCGATGGCGCAGAGGGCTTAAACTGGATGCAGGAAAAGATGGTAAAACGCACCAATCTGGCTCACGAAACCGGTTCCCTTGCAGATGCTTTAAAGGGTGCTGATATTTTCGTCGGCGTTTCCGCTCCAGGTATTGTGACGGAAGAGATGGTGGCTTCCATGAATTCCGATGCTATCCTGTTTGCAATGGCTAACCCCGTTCCTGAGATCATGCCTGATCTCGCAAAAAAAGCAGGGGCACGCGTTGTCGGCACCGGACGCAGCGATTTCCCGAACCAGGTAAACAACGTTGTCGCATTCCCCGGCATCTTCCGCGGTGCTCTGGAAGGACATGCAAAACAGATCACCGATAAAATGAAGCTGGCTGCCGCTAATGCCATCGCAGCCCTCGTTTCTGACGAAGAATTAAACGAAAACAATATCATGCCAGAGGCATTCGATCCCAGAGTTGCGGACGTTGTTGCAGATGCAGTCAAGAAAAACATCCGCTGATCTCTGGCACCAGAAGCCCTACTATTCGCTGGACGCCTGGTGTAAAAATACATACGGACGGAAGCTTTACAAGGCTGCGCTGGATATCGGCTGTACCTGTCCCAACCGGGATGGCACCCTCGATACAAGAGGCTGTATTTTCTGTTCTGCAGGCGGAAGCGGCGATTTTGCCGCTTCCCGGCAGCTTTCTGTAACAGACCAGTTAACTCAGGCAAAGTCACTTCTGTCCTCCAAATGGATACCGGAACCCGGCAAGCCGTCTCTGATCGCCTATTTTCAGGCATATACCAACACGTATGGCGATCCGGACAGACTGCTTTCCTGTTATGAAGAAGCACTTTCCTCCCCGGAGGTCGCAGGCATTTCCATTGCGACGCGCCCGGATTGTCTTTCCGATATCATTCTGGAGGGACTTGACCGCCTCCGGTTGCTGTATCCTGACCGGTTTATCTGGATCGAGCTTGGTCTGCAGTCCATTCATGACCACACTGCAGCAAGGATCCGCCGGGGATATCCGACCTCCGTATTTTATGATGCTGCAGCAAAGCTCCATGCCAGAAGGCTTCCCTTTATCGTCCATCTGATCCTCGGACTCCCCGGGGAAACCCGGCTTGACCTGCTGGAAAGCATCCGTGCCGTCAATCAGGTGCATCCCTTTGGTGTCAAGCTGCAGCTTCTCCATATTTTAAAGGGAACAGATCTTGCCCTGCTTTATGAAGCCGGAAAGCTTCCTGTACTGACACAGGAAGAATATCTCGATCTGCTGACAAGCTGTATCGCTGCACTTTCTCCGGATATCTGCCTCCACCGGGTCACCGGAGACGGTCCCCGCAAGCTCCTGATCGCGCCCCAGTGGAGTCTTTCGAAACGAAACGTCTTAAACGGGCTGCATGCCCTTATGAAACAACGAAATCTCAGACAAGGGGATAATTATGAACCAGGAACCTCTTACACTCTATAAACTGATCGTTCTTTATCTGCTCAACAAGGTATCCTTCCCACTCACAATGGCGCAGGTCAGCGATCTCATTCTGGAAAAAGAATATACCAGCTATCTGACACTGCAGCAGGTTATCAATGAGCTGGCGCAGGCCGGGCTGATCACTGCCAAAACACTGGTCAACCGCACCCATCTGCAGATCACGGAGGAGGGCCGCAATACCCTTTCCTATTTTGAGAACCGCATCAGTGACGCAATCAAGACAGACATCGGCGAATATCTTAAAAAAAATGAACTGGAAATGCGCAACGAATCTTCGATCCAGAGCAACTACTATAAGGCTGTCAACGGGGAATTCGAAACAGAGCTGACTGCAGTGGATAAGGACGTCAACCTGGTGACCATCCGCCTTACGGTTCCTACAGAAGAGCTCGCAATTTCCATTTGCGAAAACTGGCAAAAAAATAACAGGGAGATTTATCAGTATCTGACAACCGCCCTGTTTTAAAGTATGTTATTGCAGCATCTCCCGGATCACACTGCCATCTGTTTTTCCGAGGTCTATCTCCAAAAGTGCTGCCAATGTCGCGCCCTCATCCCAGAGCGCGATATTTTTTTCTACCCTGGCACCAGCTCTTACACTGCATCCCGACATTGCAAAAAAGGTCTGATAGTCTGCCTCACCCGGCAGATACCCGTGGGTCCCCTTCATGCCATGTGCGCAGTCTTTTTCTGCTGCCGTCAGCTGTTCCCATTCATCCAGAAAGAACCATCCTTCTTTTGCTTCCAGCATCAGAAAGCAGTTTTCGTCTGCGCCCATGTTTGCTGCCTCTTCCCGGGTCAGAATCCTTTCGATCCCAAAATCCTCCCGTCTTTTCGTAAACGTCAAATACTGCGCCTACCCTTAAATTTAACGCCGCTTTTATGAGCAGCGTGGTTTCCGGCATTCCTCGGGAAGCTCCTCTGCCCAGGGCATCAGATGGTTCAGTTTTGCCGGATCTATATTTCCTTTTTCGTCACAATACTTAGGCAACTCCGTGAGGATATGCCTGAAGTAGTAGTATGGGCGCAGATTGTTCAGCTTTGCTGTTTCTGAAATACTGTAAACAAGAGCGCTGGCTCCGGCACCTTTTGCTGTGTTATGGAACATCCAGTTCTTCTTGCCGATACAGAAAGTCCGGATAGCCCGCTCGGAAGCAGAGTTATCAATTGGGATATCCCCATCGGTCAGAAATATTTTCAAATATTTTTCCTGATGGATAACGAAATTTAGTCCCTGTCCGGTCCTGGATTTCGGAGGTACTGCGCACTCTGTAACCTGTTGTTTTGCCCACGCAAAGAAGTCCTCAACCAGCGGTTTTATCCTTGTCTGCCGCTGCGTAAGGCGATCCGTTGCAGGAAGTTCTTTCAGTTCAGTATCAATCCGGTAGAATTCCGCGATCTTTTGTAATGCCTGGTATGCCACGGAACTTTTTACTGCCCCGGGATCCTTTTTATCCGCTGCCTTTACGGCATCTGCAAAGGCTCTTCTTGCATGT
>OLPS01000108.1_pt1 | contig 108044 bp, 119 predicted proteins | sample 1673071 | NCBI WGS metagenome assembly OLPS01 (sample SAMEA3136752, study PRJEB25190) | human gut metagenome | reverse complement strand
CAAATAATAACTAATATTAATTTACTTTTTTTCATTTAATCCTCCTAATAAAAAATTCTCTTAAATATTAATACACGCCAATTATCTACTATACAAATTGATACTACCAAAGATAATTTTGACTACAAAAAAAGAATAGTATTAAACTATTCCTTTTTAAATTTTATTCAGTTATTTTTTATATATTCAAAATATTCTTTTATTTCTTCTAGCAATTCCTCTTTAGAAATTATTTTATTTATCCTATCTCTCATATTGCTTGCATCTTTTAAATTTTTTATATACCAACTTAATTGCTTTCTCATTTCCTTTATTGCAACTTCTTCTCCTCGTTCTTCTATCTCCATATTTATATGTCTTACCATAGTATTATATCTTTCTTCTAAAGTTGGCTTCTCTAACTTTTCTCCGTTCTCTAAAAAATATATTATTTCTCTAAAAATCCATGGGTTTCCAAATGCAGCTCTTCCTATCATTATTCCATCTACATTTGTCTCTTTAAACATTCTTAATGCTGTCTCTTCGTCTACTATATCACCATTTCCTATAACCGGAATTTTTACACTTTCTTTTACTTTTTTTATAATATCCCAATCTGCTTTACCAGAATAAAATTCTTTTCTTGTTCTTCCATGTATTACGATTGCATCTCCACCAGCTCTTTCTATTATTTTCGCTGTTTCTTCTGCAACAATATTATTTTCGTCCCAACCTTTTCTTATTTTAAATGTAATAGGTTTTTCTGTATTTTCTCTTATTGCCATAACAATCTTTTCTAATAAATCTAAATGTAATAATAAATTACTTCCATCACCATTTTTTACAATTTTTGGAGCAGGGCACCCCATATTAAAGTCTATAATATCTGCTATTTTATCTACTTCTTGTGTAGCATATTTAATTGCTTCTATGTCACTACCAAATAGTTGAATACTAATTGGCCCCTCTTCTCCTTCTGTATTGTATAATTTCTTTGTCTTATTATCCTTGTAAAAAATTGCTTTAGCACTTACCATTTCTGTCGTTGCAAGACCTACTCCCATTTCTTTACACAAAATTCTAAATGGCTTGTCTGTAATTCCTGCCATTGGTGCTAAAAATATATTGTTTTTTAATTCCAAATTTCCAATTTTAATTCTTTTTAAATACACTTTCTTTCTCCTTTAATTTGCAAAAAATTCCTATAAAAAAATATCCACTAAAATTTTTTATACTTTAGTGGACTATAATTATTTTATTAATTTAAAATTTTATTCTATAAATATTGCCTTTTGCCTTCTTCCACTTATATTTAAAAGTATTGCTATTAAAATAAAATTAGTTAGCAAAGAGCTTCCCCCATAGCTTACAAAAGGTAGTGGTACACCTGTTATTGGTAATAATCCCATTGTCATTCCAATGTTTTCTAACATATGAAATAAAAATATTCCTGCTATTCCTATTGCAATATACGATCCCAAGTCATCTTTTGCTGTTTTGGATACATATATTGCTTTAGTTATGAGTATTACATAAATTATTATAACAGCTCCTGCACCTATAAATCCCATTTCTTCACCAATTACAGAAAATATAAAGTCTGTTGTTTTAGGATATAAAAAGCCAAGTTGAGTTTGGTTACCTTTTAATAATCCCATTCCTGTTAATTGTCCAGCACCTATAGCTAATTTAGATTGTGTTAAATTATATCCTGAACCACGTGGGTCAGATTCTGGATTTAAAAATACCTCTATTCTTTGTTTTGCATGACTTGGTAATATAAAAAAGTATAGTAAAGGAACCGCTATAACTATTAACAATATTGTTCCTATTATATATTTTTTATTAATACCTGCTGTAAATATCATCATTACTGTTGCAACTAAAAATGCTGCAGCTGTACCATAATCCGGTTGTTTTATTATTAAAAGTACTGGAACTGCTACTACTGCTAAAGCCATTAATAATTTGGTTGGTTTGTTTATATCATTTTTGTCTTTTTCTTGTATTTTACACAAGACAAGCGCTAAAGTTAAAACCACTGCTATTTTCGCAAATTCTGCTGGTTGAATTGAAAGGAATCCAAAATTAAACCAGCTTCTTGCTCCATTTACCGAATCTGTAAATAATACTGCTATTAGCAGTAAGAGCACTGCACCATACAGAATAGGCGATATTTTTGCAATTGATTCATAATCTATAAATATAATTATGAATACTATTGGTATACAAATAACAAACCATATTAACTGCCTTTGCAAACTTGTATCTTCAGAATCATATGTGGCAGAAAACAGTGCTACCATTCCTATAATTGAAAGTAGAATGCAACATATAAAAATTCCCCAGTCAATGTTTTTTAATATTTTCTTTCTCATCTTTCATCCTTTTCGTATTTAATTTTATAGTTATTTTATCTTTATTTGTTAAACATCCTCTTATCTTCTACCTTTTCTTTTTTTATTTCTTCTTTTACTATTATTATGTATTACAGGTTCTTGTTTTATTTGTGTATTTTCCTGTATATCATTATCTTTTTTTAGCTCTTCTTGTTTTTTTGCATTGTTAGCTTTTTCTTCTTCATTTTTATTTTCTTCTATTTCTGCATCTTCGTTGTTTTTATTATCTGCTTTCTTTTCTTCACTGTTTTCTTTTTTTATGTCTTGTTTTGTTTCTTGTAATTCTTCTTTTTCTGAATCTACTTTTTCTTTATTGTCTTGTTCTTCTGTTTTTGGTTTTGGCTCTTCCTCTTTTTCATTCTTAACATCTTTTTTATCTTTATTATTTTTTTCAGCTATTTCTTCTTGAACCTTTTCTTTTATTTCTTCATCCATTTCGCCTGTATGTTTAATGCTAACTATTGGAATATTAGCATATAATGCTGGCGCTGCTGCTGTGCCATCTTCATTAGTTTTATTTGTTAAATGAACATCTATTTCTCTTTCATCTACATCTATATATTTTTTAATTACATCTATAATTTCTTGTTTCATCATTTCTAAAAAATCTGCAGATACATTTGCTCTATCTTGCATTAAAACTAGATGTAATCTTTCTTTCGCCACATCTTTATTATTATCTTCTTCGTCTTCTTTTTTTAATAACTTCTTAAAGAAACCTACTACGTTTTCAAACATATTCTACCTCCACTGTTATTTATTTCCTTTTAAATAATCTCTTTAAAGCTGCGAAAAATCCCTTTTCTCTTCCTGGTATAGTTACTTCTATATCTTCTCCTAAAAGACGTTTAGCAGTTTCCATATATGCTTTACCAGAAGGTGCTTTTCTGTTAGATATAACAGGCTCCCCTTTATTTGCTTGTGTAATTACATATTCATCATCTGGTACTACTCCTAAAAGTTCTATTGATAATAAATCTACTATATCATCAACATCCATCATTTTACCTTTTCTTGCCATTTCTGGTCTTAATTTATTAATAATTAATTGTGGGCTTTTTATTTCTGATGATTCTAATAAACCTATTATTCTGTCTGCATCTCTTATTGCTGAAATTTCTGGCATTGTAACAACTATAGCTTTATCTGCACCTATAATTGCATTTTTAAAACCTTGCTCTATCCCTGCTGGGCAGTCTATTAAAATGTAGTCAAATTCTTCTTTTAGTTGATCTGTTAATTTTCTCATTTGTTCTTCTGTTATTGCACTTTTATCTCTTGTTTGGGCAGCTGGTAATAGGAATAGTTCTTGGAAACGTTTGTCTTTTATTAAAGCTTGTCTTAATTTACATTTTTCTTCTACAACATCTACAATATCGTATACAATTCTATTTTCTAATCCCATTACAACGTCTAAATTACGAAGTCCTATATCTGTATCTACTAATACTACTTTTTTACCTTCTAACGCTAGGGCTGAACCTAAATTAGCTGTTGTAGTAGTTTTTCCTACTCCACCTTTACCAGATGTTATAACTATTACTTCTCCCATAAATCTTCCTCCTTAAGCTAGTGCTTTTATATCTCATCTATACATAAAATTTGACACTACTATAATATATGAAAACCTGTAAAAAGTCAATGTTAGAAGCCTTATTTGCGTAAAGATTTATCGTTTTTTCTTCTTATATTAATCTAACAGAAAAAGGCGAGGTAATACCTCGCCAATTCCTTTAGAATGAAAAATTACAGTATTTTGTTAATAAAAAATGTAAACAGATTTATTCTTGCTTCGCTCACGCCATGCTTTCTTTGCGCTTCTAACATAATCTTTTTCTTAATATTTACTCTGGTTTTAATTTTTATTATAGCAAAAAACTCATCACATGCTTCCTCCAATGCCTTCTCCTCTTCTGTCTTTTCTTTTATTGCCATACTATAGGCTAATATATACTTGCATAATTCTGTACAATTTACATTTAGTGTTGCTACCGAATTCAAGTTATAATTAACTGCTAAGTTGTTAATTGCTAAGAAATCTTTTGTATCTGCATTTTTGTATTGTTCATAGTTTTTTTCAAGCATATCTCTTTCTTCAAAAATATTTGCCATATTTTTAAAGAAATACCAATCTTGCTTTGATAAGCCTTTTTCTGCAAATATTCTTTCGAGTTCTTTTTTAGCAAATTTAAAAGCATACATAGTAAATGTTAATTCTCTAATTTGTTCTTCATATTCATTCGGTTCGAATAACATTTCCGGTGTAAAATCTTTAAATTCACTTGCTATTAAATTATTAATATTTCTTTCTAATTTAACAACTTCATTTATTACAATATTTTTTTCTTCTTTTTTCAAAGCTAGAAATCGTCTTATCTGTAATTCATTTTCGAGAATTATACCTGTTGCTAAATTAAAAAAATTGTTTTCTTCTAGCAGTTCTCTTCCACGTTTTACATTTACATCGTCTAATAATTCTTTGTAAATTTTTTCTACTTTTGTATCTTTTTTATAGTAAATTTCCTTTATCTGTCTACCAGCTTCTTGCCAAAAAGCTCTAAAATCACTGTCCATTTTCTTAATAATTCTATTTAAACACCTATAAAGAGGTCTATTAAATTCAATTATTAAAACTGTGTTATCAAAAAATGGATGTACTGCAATATTCAATAATATTAAATAATAAAACTTAATATTATTTAATTCTTCTTCCGTAATGTGCAGTTCCTTAGCTTTCTTTATAAATTCTGTTGGTAGATTCATCCGTTTAAAATTACTATATTTTGTTATATACCCCGCAGTTTCATCAGTTTCTAAATCAAATACTCCTAGCTCCATACCCAGACCTGGATCTATTTCATTTTTACAAATTCTCATATCTGTAATAAACTTTTCATCCAAAAGTTCATTTAAAATAATACTATCTAATCCAGTATCTTCATCTACATTGCCTACTAAATCTTCGCCAAAAAGTACAATGTAAGCATTCTTTTGTAATCTGCAATACATATTAATTATTTGCTTTTGGACACTATTCATCTCATTTTTTAATGCTAAAACAATTTGAGTATGTGTTGACTGAACCTCCTTTGGAACATCCTGAGTAAATATTTTTTCAGAAATTATTGCAATTTTAGAAGCTATTTCATCATCTTGAATAATTTCCTCCTGTAATTCTTCTGGTTTAACTGGTTTTATAGAATGTTTTAAATCTCCAAAAAGCCGGTTAAACTCATTTAATTCTTTTGGTCTTAATGTTCTTTTAATAATCATTGCGTTTCCTCCTTTTAGACCTTTTTTCTAGTTTGCGTTAGCTAAAGAATTATATCATACCCTTTTAATTATGTCTACAAAAAAGATGGAATACAAAGATTATCTCCTTGTATCCCACCATTTTTTATTCAAACAAATTACTAACAGAACTATCTATCACAAAAGAATAATTCATTCCAAAACCAAGAAGTCTTCCTCCTTCTGTATCTATACGTTTTTTAGATAACAAGTACTGTTCTAAAATTTCTTCTTTTGTTGATAAGATTCCTGTTTCATTTGCTCTTTTTTTCATAAAATTTTCTACTTTATGAAAATCTAATTCACAGCAAAATAAACTTACCATGTTATTAAAATAACTTCCCAGAGTTCTGGCAACTATAGACCGGTAAATAACTTCCAAGTAGCCTCCTACCAAAATTACCGGCTTACCTTCTTTGCTATACTTACTAATTAAACTTTCTATGGTATTTAGTAAGTATTCGTCTGACGCCTTGCTCGCATTTAGGAGCACCTGCATAGTTTGCCTTCTAGTTCTACATCTTTGTAGCTGAGAATTTAACCATTCTAAACAAACCGAGTCAACATCTACAACTATTGCCTCAATTTGTTTTGCTAGTCTATTAGCAAAAGTTGTCTTACCATTTAGACTTGCACCATCAACGAATATTAAAGTTCTTGGCTTAATTACTTCTAATATTCTTTCTTTAGCTTGCTCCTCTTTTCTTAGATCCATGGTCTGAGCCCGTCGCAATGTTACAATATACTCTGTAGCTTCTTTTACTGGTTGATTTGCTGTATCTTTGGAAAAATATTTCCAAGCCTCTTTGTAGTTTAATTTTTTTAAGTCTTTAGTCATTTTTTTCTCCTTATAGATAGACTACGTCAACAGTTACATCTTTTCTATTATATCATAATTTTTCTTTAATGTCTATTTATGTTAATTAATTTTTAAATTAGGTATATTAGGTTGACACATAATTTAAAATGCACATACTTTAAATTTAAATTAAGTATCATATTTTATTTAATTTCTTTTCTTATATGACCATTTATTCTAAGAAAATTTCTTGACACTTACCGCTTTTAAGAATATACTTTAAGTGTATATTTACACACATATATATACAAATTTACTAAAAGGAGGTAATTTTATACCAATGGATAATTTAATCGAAATTAGATGGCATGGTAGAGGTGGTCAAGGTGCAAAAACAGCTTCTTTATTGTTAGCTGATGCAGCATTTAATACAGGTAAATACATACAAGGATTTCCTGAATATGGTGCTGAAAGAATGGGTGCACCAATAACAGCCTACAATAGAATTAGTACAGCGCCTATTAGAATACATTGTAATATTTACAACCCAGATTATGTAGTAGTTGTAGACGATACTTTATTAAATTCTGTAGATGTAACTTCAGGATTAAAAGAATCTGGTGCAATTATTATTAATACTACAAAAGATGGAGAAACTTTAAAAAGATTATTAAAAGGATATAAAGGACATATATATACAATAGATGCAAGAACAGTTTCTGTGGAAGCTTTAGGAAAATATTTTCCTAATACACCTATGCTTGCAGCTGTTGTTAAAGTAACAGGAATTATTCCAGAAGAAGACTTTCTTAAAGATATGGAAGGTTCATTTAAGCACAAATTTGCTAAAAAGCCAGAAGTTATAGAAGGAAACATGAAAGCTTTAGAAATAGCTTTACAAAAAGTTATAAAAGTACAATAAATTGTATTAAAGTACAGTCCTTAAAATCACAGTAAAAATTTATATAGCAGTATAACTTTAGTATACAAAATACGAAGAAAGGAGTTTAGACAATGGATAAAACAAATATAAACAATTCAACTCCAATGGAAGATATGACAATTGGAGGAACAATATATACAGCTGGAAACTCTCGCGAGATAAAAACTGGCGATTGGAGAAGTATGAAACCTATATTTGACAGTGAAAAATGTAAACAATGTGGTTTATGCTTCCCTGTTTGCCCAGAAAATGCAATTCCAGTTGGAGAAGATATGAAAAGAACAGATTTTAACTACGACTATTGTAAAGGATGTGGAGTATGCGCAAAAGTTTGTCCTTTTAAAGCAATTTCAATGGTAGAGGAGGGAATTGAATAATGAGTATAAGAGAACGTTTAAGTGGTAATGAAGCTGCTGCTACAGCCATGAAACAAATAAATCCAGATGTTGTTGCTGCATTTCCTATTACACCATCAACAGAAATACCACAATATTTTTCTACTTTTGTTAGCAATGGTTCTGTAGATACAGAATTTGTTGCAGTAGAAAGTGAACACAGTGCAATGAGCGCATGTGTTGGAGCAGAAGCAGCTGGTTCTAGAGCTATGACTGCTACATCTTCAAATGGTTTATCATTTATGTGGGAAATGATATATATAGCTTCATCTCTACGTTTACCAATAGTAATGTCACTTGTAAACCGTGCTGTTTCTGGGCCATTAAACATTCATAATGATCATTCAGACGCAATGGGTGTTAGAGATGCTGGTTGGATAATGCTATTTTCTGAAAACAACCAAGAAGCTTATGATAACTTATTAATGGCTCACAGAATTGCAGAACATAAAGATGTATTATTACCTTTAATGGTTTGCCAAGATGGTTTCATTACATCACATTCTATAGAAACAATCGATTTATTAGAAGATGACAAAGTAAAAGACTTTGTTGGAACATATAAACCAGACCACTATTTATTAAATCATGAAGAACCTATATCTATGGGGCCTTTAGATTTACAAGGTTATCTATTCGAACATAAAGCTGCCCAAGCTGAAGCTATGAAAAATGCTAAAAAAGTTATTTTAGAAGTAGCTGAAGAATTTGAAAAATTAACTGGTAGAAAATATGGACTTTTTGAAGAATATAAATTAGATGATGCAGAAATTGCTATAGTTTGTATGAATTCTACAGCAGGTACTGCAAAATTTGTAGTAGATGACTTACGTAATAAAGGAATTAAAGCAGGACTTTTAAAAGTTCGTGTATTTAGACCTTTCCCTGCTGAAGAAATTGCCAAAGCTCTTTCTCATGTAAAAGCTGTTGCAGTATTAGATAAAGCAGATTCTTTAAATGCTGCTGGTGGTGCATTATTTACAGATATTACATCTGGTATGTATGTAAATAATGTTAATGTTCCTACTGTAAGTTATATTTACGGTATTGGTGGAAGAGATACAAAATGTGATGATATAGAAAAAGTTTATGCAGACTTAGAAGAAATTGTAAAAACAGGAAAAATAGATAATCCCTATAGATATTTAGGATTAAGAACGAAAGGAGCTGAATAATAATGGCATATAATTTAAAAGAAGTAGTTGCAACAAAACCTTCACGTTTTTCAGAAGGTCACAAAATGTGTGCAGGATGTGGAGCTCCACCAGTTGCTAGAATGATTTTACGTGCTGTAAAGCCTGAAGACCATGCTGTAATCGCTGGTGCTACTGGTTGTATGGAAGTTTCTACATTCACTTACCCATATACATCTTGGACAGATTCTTTTATTCATACAGCTTTTGAAAATGCTGGAAGTACATTATCTGGTGTAGAAGCTGCATATAAATCTTTAAAAAGACAAGGTAAAATAGAAGATGACAAGCATACTAAATTTATCGCCTTTGGTGGAGATGGTGGAACTTATGACATAGGTTTACAATCACTTTCTGGTGCTATGGAAAGAGGTCATGACATGTTATATGTATGTTATGACAATGGTGCCTACATGAACACAGGTATTCAACGTTCTTCTGCAACACCAAAATATGCAGATACAACAACTTCACCTGCTGGAACAGTAGTACCTGGTAAGTCTCAAGCTAGAAAAGATTTAGCAAAAATAATGGTTGCTCATCATTTACCATATGTTGCACAAACACTTGCAATGAATAACTTTAAAGATTTATATGAAAAAGCTGAAAAAGCAATATACACAGAAGGTCCAACCTTTTTAAATGTATTAGCACCTTGCCCAAGAGGATGGGGATATCCAACAGAAGACCTAATGCAAATTAACAAATTAGCTGCCGATACATGTTATTGGCCATTATATGAGGTTGTAAATGGAAAATATAAAATAACATATAAACCTGCCAAAAAACTTCCTATAGAAGAATTCTTAAAACCACAAAAACGTTTTAGACATATGTTTAAACCTGGTAATGAGTGGATGATAGAAGACTTCCAAAAAATTGTAGATAGCAGATGGGAAGAATTATTAGCATTAGAAGAATTAACAAACAAAGAATAATCCCAATGGGATAATCGGGATTAAGGAACGAGGGTTAAAATTTTAACTAAATCTTAGTTTTTATTATCAATCAACAAAAAAGTAGACATGTATTTATTTTGTACATGTCTACTTTTTTATTATTTAAGATAAGTAATTGAACATCAAATTTCTTAAAAATTATTATTTACGACAAATATCTCTATTTACTTCTTTTTCTAAATTTATTAATTACCTTCGCAACTACTATTAGTGAAATTGTAGAAACTCCTAATATTGCTATTATGTCTGTTCCACCTAAACCTATTGAAACTATTAAGTCACATTTTCCTTTGTCATCTTCTTTGTTTGTATCTTCAAAATTAGGTTCATTATTCATATTTTCTGCCACTACATGGTTTGTTTTTACACCTAATTTGTCTTCTAAATTAGAACATCTTAATATTATTTCTAATTCTTCAAATTGTCCCGGTAGTATAACTTTATTGTCTAATTTATCTGTTATTGCTACACCATTTTCTAATTTCCAATAATCTGGATTGTCTTCTTGATAGAATTCTAACCCTTCTGGTATTTGATCTGTAACTTTTCCTGCTGTTCCTGGTATTTCTCCTGTGTTTGATATTCTTATTATATATCTTATTTTTAAATCTGTTTTTGTTACTTCTTTTCTATTTATTGATACTTGGAAAATATTATTTTTGTTATTTTTTACATCTTGCTTTTCTCCATTTACATATAGTTCTGAAATTGTTTTGTCTGCTTTTATATTAAAGTCTTGCTTATTGTAGTAATAAATTACTTCTGTTGTTCCATTTGTTACTTTTCCTTTTGCATTTTCTGGAGTTCCTTCTAATTTATAGTATTCTATTTCTTTTGCTTTCGTCTCGTAATCTGCTCCTACCCTATCTGTAATTTCTTCACTTACTGCTATTTCTTTGTTTGTTGCTTTGTCTACATATTTTGTAACTATTTTTCCTACATCTGATTCATTTGTTATGTTTATTACTTTTTTGTTTGTTAGTTGTTCTTTAATAGTTTCTTCTGAAATTCTATTAAGTTCAATTTTAAATTGACTATAAGTTGTATATATTAAAGTTCCTCCAAAATACGTATTGTTTATTTCTGTGAGTTCTTTAATAAAGTATTGTTCTTTCACTAACCATTCTATTTTTCCTTCTTTATTTTCTTTTACAAGGTATCTTCCTTTATTTACAAAAATATCTTCTCCTATTGTATTATTTTCTTTTGTTATTGTAGTATTAGTTATATATTCTTTATTATATATATATCCACCATCTGAAGTTTCTAATAAGAAATCATTTATTTCTTTTATAGTATTCCAATTACTATCTAATATTATTAATTTATATGCATCATTATTATTGATTTCATCTCTATTTTTACTCTTATCTTTTAATAAAAACTTATAAGTTTCATTTTTCTTTTCTAGCTTTACAAAGTCACCTTTCACTATACACTGAATTTTTCCTTGTTCATTATACTTTATAGTGTAGTTTGACCATTCTTCCCATTGCGGTAACTTTATATCTTTTCCTGATTCAGTATATTTTCCTAAAATAATTTTATCTTCATAAAATCTTCCATCTAAAATATATCCATCATCATTTTTTTCTATATTATATACTGAATCTGAAGTATACATTATACTTTTGATTTTAAATGTATCCATATTAACAAAAACTATATAATTACTATTTGCTTCTATTGTAATTGTTTCATTATCTTCTGTATCTTCAGCTTTTATTACAAACTCTTCTCCATCTTCATTTTCAAGATATAGTGCATTATCAATTTCTATACTATAATCTGAATCTAATTTATAACCAGTAAGAACTTGTTTAACTTTCATATCATTTTTATTATATAGTATATAAGACTTTCCAGATTTTAATTTAATTTCTTTGCCACTTTCAGTTTCAGTACTTGGTATTATTCTTTCGTAATTATTTTCTTCTTTAAAAACAATTCCTTCTTTTAAATTATATTCTAGTTCTCCTGTACATGCTCCAATTACTTTAAAGTCTGAATTATATATAATCTTATATGTGTTATTAGATAAATTTATTTCTTCATTCCTTACAGTATATTTAGATTGTATTGTTATAGGATATTTTCCAACATTAATATCTATCACATATATATCATCATATTTTCCTTTAAAGTCTGATAAAGAATAACTTCTAGGATCAAATTGTAATTCATTTATTACTTCTATTACCTTCAAATCTTTATCAAATTTTATTATATTTTCTGTAAGATCATTTAAATTTATATCTATATTATTAGTTGTATTAGATTTAGGAATAGTAATTGCATTATTTGAAAATATTTTTAATATATATCCATCTTCTTCAACATTCATTAAAGCAATCTTCTCTTGGCTATATCTTTTTTCTACTCCTATAGTCTTATTTACTAATTTTAAATTTTGATTTAATTTTATATACATATAATCATTTATAGTTATTTCTTTTCCATTATTAGTATATTCAGCTGGTATCTTAGTACTTGTTTCATTATTTACTTTTAGCAAATAACCATCTACATCTTCTGTTACTTCATCTATTTCATCCATTCCTATAAATATATTGTTTATTTTTCCATTAAAATCACAATCCACTAAGTATTCTTTTCCATTTATTAAAGTAAACTCTTTATTATTTCCTACTGTCACCTTTTCATCTTTTTCTTGAGTTCTTCTGTATAATATTCTATTATCTTCTAATTTGTATATACCTTCTTCACTATAATAGCTTTTAATATTTCCTAAATTTCCACTTATTTTTTCTATTTTAAGTTGATCATTTAATTTTACTACATATGTTCCTTCATTCAATTGAATTTTTTCATCTTTAACATTACAAATTTCTGGAAGTGTTTTGCTTTTATATATTTTTAATAAATAAAAATTGTCTATAATAGCACTATCTCCAGCCCAAAAAGATACAATATTAAAATTTTTATCTAGTTTTATTGTTGGTGAACCACCACCTTCCAATATAAAAGACTTATTATTGGTTGTATCTTCTGCTGAAATTTCAGTATCTTCTTTACACCATCCATTTAATATATAGCCATCATTAGTTCTCTTTATATTTTCTATTTTTATTGTATTTTTTACCCATTCAACTTTATTATCTAAATTATATTTAATAATTACCGGATTATTAAGGTTTATTTCTTTATTATCTATGGTATCTTCTGGTGGAATATTTATATTTTCTGTATTTAAATATACTACTACACCACTTTCGTTTACATCTAAAACAGATAAATTACTGTACTCTTCGTATAAGTCTATATTTCTTAATTCTATATTTCTTCCTCTTCCTACAATTCTATTCCAAATTTCCTTCCATTCTTTCTTCTCCTCTTGTTGTTCTGTAATTTCTACTTCATATGTGTTTTCTTCTACAGTAGGTTTTAAATAATACCCTTCTGGAGCTTTAACTTCTATAATTTCATATTTACCTACTGGAAGTGATTCATTAATTTCTCCTTTTTCATTTGTTGTAACAACTCTTAGGTCTTTACCATTAATATTTTCTATATTTCCTATTAATTTTCCATCTTTATCTATTGCATCTTCTTTTGTTATATTACCATTGTTTTCATTTATTCTTTTTATTGTAAATTTTGCACCTGGTAATAATTGTGCAGTTCTAGAATCTTTTTTTATAATTTGTAATGAGTCTTCTTGCTTATTTGTAATATTTATAATTTGCTTATCTATTTTTTCTCTTTTTTCTTCTCTTTCTTCATATTTTTCTAATTTCTCAAAAATTAAAGTTTCTGTTGTCGGTCTAGGTTCTTTATCTTTTTCTTGCATCGGAACATTTTCTATAATCTCATAATTTCCTTTTAAATATACGTATTTATTATTTTCTAACCTTATTACGTCTTTTATCCAATATTTTAAATCATTTTCTTCGTTCTTTTCTACATTTTTAGCATACATTATTTGACCATCTTTATTTAGCTTAGCTTCTATTGGTTCTTCAAAATCTATTCCATCTATTGGTAATTTTGAAGTTGTATCTTCTATATAAATATTATCTACAGAACCTGTAACAATATATCCATTATTAACTTCAAAAATTTCTAAATTTCCTGTATTCCAATCATTTGTATCAAATTTTCTTATCCATTCTACTTTCTCTTCAGAATTTAATTTTATAATATAATCTTCATCTCTCTCTAGGATTATTTCTTCTCCTTTTGTTGTCCATTCTGAATTTATTATACAATCATTATCGTCCACATCATAACTAAAGCGAATTGATATAAAGTTTCCTCCATCTGATGTTAACTTATTTGAATAATTTATAATTTTCTCTTCATCAACAATTAAGATTGGATTCTTTCTTTCTCTAATTTCTTCTATTCTTCCATTGTTATTAGCTATTAATTGATATTTTCCAGGTTCTACTTCTATTTTTTCTTTACTTACTGTATTATTTTCATCTATAGTTGTTTTTTCCTTAACTTCTATATCTACTACAATTTTGTTATCTTTTTCTATCATATTGGTTTCTTGTATTATATCACCTATGTTAATAGCCCAATTTACTTTCCCTATTTCATTAAATTGTATTAGTATTTTAGTAAGTTTTCCATCTATACCTACAGAAATTTCTTTGTTATCACTTGTTTCTTCTGCTGGTATAATTGTAATACCATTTACCATTCCTATTGTTGTTATATTATTATTTACTATACTATCTGTTGTATTTATTATACAGTCATAATTCTCACTAGATATTTTCTCTGGTGTACCATCTTTAGAAAAATACATTAAAAATCCAATAGAAAATGATTCACCATCATTATTTTCTAATATATTAAAACCTAATACATAATTTTTATCTGTTTCTTGTATTATCTCTAATTTTAATTCAAATTCTTCTTGAGATACTTTAGTATTCACATTTTTTAATTTTTCTACTACTTTATTATTTAGCCATACCACTTCTTTAATTTTATTGTTAGCATTATATCTAATAATATGAATTCCACTTTGTAATTCTTTTGCTTTATTATTTTCCATTTCTTCTGCTGGTATAATATAATTATCTGCTTTTACTATTACTAAAGCAAGATATTCTTCGTCTTTTGATTCTTTTATATCTAATACAACAAAAAATGTTGAAGCATTATCTGATGCTTCATATTCTTTTTCCCATTCTCTGTTTTCACAAAATATAGAATATTCCCCTTTAGCCTCTAAATTAGCCTCATATGTATTATTGTCATTTAACTTATATCCTGTAGGTGCTTGCACTTCTGTTACTCTATATCTCCCAGACTTTAAGTCTAAATTTATTTCTCCATTTTTGTCACTTTCTATAACCCTATAATCTGTTCCATTTATATTTTCTATGTTTCCTATAAGATTTCCTTTAAAGTCTTTTGCTTCTTCTTCTATCTCTTTTCCATCTTTATCCTGCATTACTTTCTTTATAGTATATTTTGCACCACTTAAATTAACAGTACTATCTCCATTTTTAGTAAAAATACTTAATGTTGTAATTTCTTCATTACTTTTAGCATATGAAATTATTCCCATAACCAATAGTACTATTCCCACTATAATGCTTATTACTATTATACTCAGCTTGTTTTTTAATTTCTTACCTCTAACAATTTCCATTTTACCAGCTCCTTCTTTTGTATCATTACATACTGTTTTCTTATATAAATATACACTTTTTATCAATTTTGTATATATTTATTTACATATATCTTTTTCTTTATTATTCTAAGTTTTTAGCATAATTACGGATACTATTTTTCAAAAAATCTAATCGTTTTATTAAATTTGTATTACATTTTATTTAGTTCTCTTATTTATTACTTAATTTCATTTACAAAATTAAATCCTTCTTTAGTAATTTTATATACGGTTACAGTTCTTCCCGTGTATTCGCATATTTTCTTCGCTGTTTCCTCTACAAATCCCATTTTTTCTAATTCCGTTAATCTAGGAGCTGCTACATTTCGTTCATCTGTATTTACAAAATTTAAATTATACAATTCCACAGCAATCTCTTTTGCAGACTTATTCCCTAAGCATAATCTTTCTAAAATTTGCACATATCTAAGTTTTTTATTTTTTATAGCCTTTTCATAACTTTTTCTTCTGTTTATCCATGTAATCTTCATTTGTGTATCACCTTTAATATAAATTTTTAAGCATTTTTAAAAGAGGCTACTTTCGTAACCTCTTTTGCTATGTATTACCATCTTTTTTATTCTTCCTCTGGCGCTTCTACTGGGCAACAGTATTTTACGAACATAAAAATAATATTTTTTTATATTGCTAAGCATATTCTTTGTAAGTATTGATATGAGTGTGTTTTAAGTATATTTTTACGACAATCGATTCTAAGGCATTTTTATGTGTGTTTAGAGTAATTATATGGCTAAAACTATACGTTTTTGGCATAATTTTAGGATTTTTTAAATTTTTACTCATAAGAAATTTGTCGAAACAAAAAAGTAATTAGATTAAATTCTAATTACCTTTTTCTTTATCACTTATGTCCATAACATTTCATTATTTCATTATCATCTAATTCTTCTTCTGACCTTTCCCAAGGTTCTAAATTTTTTCTTGCTTTTTTCCATGGACTTTCCATATGAGTTAATCTTTCTAACTCATTACCAGAATATCCTCCATAAACATTATATACAATATCTAATATTTTGATTATTTCATTATAATTATCATTTGTATTATCAATAATGTTAAATTTTTCACTATAAAAGCTCTTGTTTTTCATAGCATTGTATAAAGTTCTAAAAACAGGACCATGTATCCAGGCTTGAGGTTTTTCTTCGAAAAGCTTATTTCCAGAATTTTTTACCATAAACCAAACATACGCATAATATGTTAACTTTTGAATTTGTATATCAGAAAGATATTGATTTTTATTATAAAAATACTTTCCTACTGTAATTGCATTAATTTCTTCCATATTATCCCTCCTATTCTGACTCTATATATTTTTCTACAAACTTTTTTCCTTCATTAGTTAATTTTATTTCTTTATCATCTTCTGATGGTTCTAGAATATTTAAAAATTTAAGTCCCTCATAAATTGTTTGATATCTTTTTTCTGCTATGTCATTAATGTCTTTATGAGATATCTTTACATTTCTTCTATTTCTTCGTTTGTATCCTTTAATTATACGTTCTTTAAATCTTTTTGTTTCAATATAATTATCATTATAAATTACATGTAACAATATTTTAGTATCTTTATTTATCATATTATACGTGGCAAAATTTCTAAGTTTACTAATTTCTTCTTTTAATTCTTCAAAATTGCAATCTTTACATTTTGTTTTTAATAAATCCTCCGAGTCTTTAGATATTATTCCTAATTTCAATTTAATCTCTTGCTGTGTTGAATCAATATCAATACTTTTATCTTCCTTATTCATTTGCTGTATAAATTCTTGACTTTTGTCAATTTCTGCTAGCTCTTCCTTCACTCTATGTTTAGCTGATAGCTTTTTCTCTTTCAAATCAAAATCGTAATCCATACTTGAAAAGAAATCTTTTATATCTTCCCACTTATGAAAAAACCATAATAATATTACTATTCCTATTAATATATATACTATTGGATATATATTATTAAATATTTCAACAATAGATTTAAATTCTTCTACATCTTTAAATATTTTGCAATTAATAAATAGTTTTAATAATAACGGAAGCATAAATGGTAATATAAAAATAAATATTACTGCTATTATCATTTTCAATATATTTTTAAAGAAATTGGTTAAATCTTTGATTTTGTTTATTAGTGTAATTATTTTATTTTTTATTTTTTTCTCCCCCTATGCTCTCCTTCTGTCAATATTTTATCATATTATTTAATTTTTGCAATAAAAATTTTAAGCATAAAAAAAGAGGCAATAGAAATTAATCTACTGCCTCTTCTCTATTTATATTTACTTTATTTATAATTTTGATTTATCATGTATCCTATTTTTCCATTTACTCTTATTTTTACTTTATCCCATGTATATCCATCTGCTTTTGCTACATTTTTTTCTAACACATATAATGTTGTATTAGCTAGATATAATACTTTACTAGCACTTGTTGTTGGTGCACTTCTTAAATTAGTATTTCTAGCTAATGTTTTTAGCTCGTTCAAGTTAGAATTTCTTATTTGATAATTCTTACTATTATAGTTTCCCACTCTATTTGGTATTCCCATATAATCTGCTGGATTGCTATTGTCTGCATATTTATTACTTGCATTTCTTATTTCAAAATGTAAATGCTTTCCTGTAGAATTACCAGTCGAACCCATAACTCCTATTACACTAGTTCTTGATACTTTAGTACCTTTTGATACATTAATTTTAGCCAAATGACAAAACCAATGGTATCTACCATCTGCATTGTTTTTTACAACTACAAAATTGCCATAAGAATTATCCCATCCAGTTCTAGTTACAGTTCCATTACAGCTAGAATATATTTTTTCATCTCCGACTAAATCTATTCCCGTATGCCAACCTGCTGCCCAATTTCCTTTTCTTTTAAATTCACAAGTTACTCTAAAATCTCCTGTTAATGGTATGTTAGTTGCCATATGCTATTCCTCCTTCTTATTAAATCTTACCTAAATAAAAAAGAATATCTTGCGATACTCTTTTTTTCTATCTTATAAAAAGGAAGAAACTCTTATTTGCATAAGAGCTTCTACTAAATATAGGCTATTGGCAGGTGTGCCCCTTCCTGCATTTCTTTTGACCTATAAGGTGCGTGGTAGCACTTATCTCCACTTCAATTCCTATATTACTATTGTATATATATTATACAACTTTTATTCCTTTTTGTAAATAATTTTATTTTTTTCTTGTAATCTTCTAACATTTTTATCTCTTACCCTATAAAAAGTCATAATAGAGTTTTTGGTATGTACTTCATCTTGTTCTATTACTAGTTTTATTATTATATTTAAATTTGTTTCCTCTATATGTTTAATCATCATTGCTGTATTCGCGTTTTTTAAATCCTCTAATATTATATCTGGTTTCTCTAATACGTCTTTAATATTTTTAAAATAAAGTTCAAAATCCTCTTTATGTCTTTCTATTATATGCTTAAAACGTTCTGATGTGAGAATTACTTCATCTGTAAGTATTTCTTCAGATATTTTTTTAAACTTCTTTATGTCAATTTTTCCTATATTTAAGTAGTCTTCTTCCATTATTTTTCCTTTCATTTATGTTTAATATTATAAATTATATATTTTGCTTTTTCAATACTTTTAAGTATAAATACATAAATTAGTCGAATTACTCTTCCTTCTTATTCTTTAATATGTCTCCTAATTTTCCTAAATCCAATCCTGCTTTCTTTAGATTTTCTAATATAGATACTACTTCCATTACGCAAATATATATTGTTATAACTTGTGCTACCGCAGGAAGATTAAATGCATATTCTATTACATAACCTATTATTATTGCTACTATTAATAAACACTTATGTAATAGACCTTCTCGCATTACTTTGCTATCTATATTTTTATTAATTACTGCTTGTATGTAACCTGTTAAAATATCTAGTCCACTAAAAATTAATGGGGCTATTATTTGCCAAGTTATACTACTAAAACTTAATGTTTTTATTATTTCTTCCATAATTCCATTTTCCTTTCCTGTTATATTTTTCTTTACTCAGTCCTTTTCCACATATAGCATGTGATATATGGAGGCATATTATTGTGTGCTTTATTTCTTCCAGATGTTGCAATTGCAGTATTAATAATTCTACTTTTTAAATACCCTTTATATGTAAAAACATCTTTCTGGCCTGCAGTTCCATTTTCATCATCGAAATAAAATCCATGATTATGTGATGGCATTTCATTTACAGTTAAAGTATGTTCTTTCTCTCCTCCTGTTTTTCCTGCCAAATTAAAGTCTTCATCTTCTATATTAATTCCAACTGGTATTCTACCAGCACCCCATAATTCCCAAGTTCCAAATCCTAAATATGTTGCAGGATTTGTTCCTACCTCAGATAATATTATTTTTCCTATAGGATATCTTTTTTTGTTGTCTTCTAATATTGCATTAGCTATTGTACTAGGTAGTGTATCGATTATATTTTTTATTTGTTCATTTATTTCTGATAAATCTATTTGTGGCATATATTCAATCCAACCATTATCTGAATATACATAATTTTTATTTTCAAAAGAAACAGAATAAATATCTCCCTTTTTAACATCTTGAATATTTGCTAAATCACTATAATTATTAACAGAACCTTTATATACTAATGCTGGTGCAACAACAATATCCATTTTTTCGTCTAGTTCATCAACTTTATTTTTTGCTTCATCTAATTCTGTAGCATTGTTGTTTACTACTTCTTTTATTTCATTCAGATCTGAAGCTGTTGTTTTATTTTTGTCTGGGATATCAGGTAGTGTTTGATATGGAGCTTTATTTCCATATTGTATTTTTTTTGCCATATTTCTATCCTCCTATTTTAAAACTTTTACTTGTAAGTAACCTTCTAGAATTTCTGTTGTTCCTGCAGATTGACTCTGTAGCACAGCACTTAAGCGATCCCCCTTACTTACTTGGATTGCTGTTGGAATAACTATTCCCCACCAACCATCTGTTGCCCTTTGATAATATCCATCTATTTTTTTCCCATTTTTCATAATCATTAATTCTTTATCTCCACTACCAGAATAAAAACCTAGACCTCTAGTAAATAAGACTACTTCTACAAGACTTACATCATCTCCTATTACGATTTCATTGTTTTCTTTTACTAAATAATTATCAATATTATCGTTATTTATTTCTACTGTATTTAATGGCACTGTTACAATTCCATAAGTTCCAGATGTATTAACATCTTGTCTGTTAATTCTTACTTTTATTAGTGGAATTGTATTTATTGCTTCGTTAATATTATCTTGCACAGCATCCAATATTTCTTCAGATAGTCCAGGATACTGAAAATTTGTAAATTTAACTTTCTTTAATTGCATTTTTAACCTCTTTCATAACGAATTTTTAATTTTTTTATTTGTCCAAATCGTTCTAATTTTTTATATTGCACATAAAAAAGACCCGTATCTTGCAATATAGGAAGTTGCTCTGGGTCTTCAAATACTTTTCTATATAATTTAAACTTGTAAATTAATAAATTAGCTGTTCCTTCTTGTGGATATAAATCTGGTCTTGGATATAAGTCTTCTCGAGGAAATAAGTCATTTTTTGCATAATTATTTAATACATTGTTTATCGTTATTTCTCCAATACCAGTTTTTGATATATTTAAGTTTTCTACTAAATATTCATCCGTATATTTGTACGGTAACGCTCCAAATCCTATGCTATAAAGCTTTGGAATTACTGTATCATACTCATACCCATTTACTTCTAGTAAACCTTTAGTTGTTAAATGATATGGACATTTTACGGAATTAGCGTTACTCCAGAAATTCATATCTGTAGAAACTTTATCCATTCGACTTATTATAATAGGTTGTCCTTTTTGAACTACGATATTATATTTAGATACATCTAAATAAGCATATAATTCAAATTTGTGATTTACATAATCATATGTTCCAAAACCTATTTGCTTTATATATTGTCCTATAAATTTACTTAGAGGTTTATATCCAGCCAATGGATCTTCGTAGTTATATTTATTGATTACGGTATTGTCTGTTAATAATTCACTTCTTTCTGCAGAGTTAAATTCTAATATTGTATCAAATGGCATTTCTGTACTTTCTGCTGTTACAAGTGTTTTTTCGTTTGTTAAGTTAACGCAACAGAAATCTAAGTTTTTATCTTTAAATTCTAAAAAGCTATCCGCAAATAAATTCAAATATTTATTTAATATTAAATTAGTAAATTTATGTTGCTTATTACCTATTTTTATGCCTACTTCTAAATTCTTCACTTTCATATATATTAACCTCTTAATATTGTATTTAATGTATCGTTGTAGTCTTCGTTCATTTCAATTTCGTGTATTTCGTTTATTTTTTCTTCGCCAGAGTATTCTACAACGTATTCTGTTTCAATTTGGCTATCTTGTTCTTCTGTATCAGAACTATTTCTAAATAAATCAATATAGTTTTCTAATAAATTCGTATTTCTTAATTCTACAGAATAATTTGTTGGATTATTACCTTCTTTACTTTCATTTATCGCTGTTACAATAAAAATACCTTCAGTAAAATATTCTGGAAGATTTATATCTATTCTGTCTCCTATTTCTATATTATTTTCTTTATCGTATTTTATTGTAACTTGGTTCGTATATTTGTTGTTAATAATAAAAATATTTCTTATATAATCTATTAGCTCTTGAACAGTAAACCAACCATTTTCTACATCTAGCACTTTTTCTATTTGTCCTGATGTTGTTATCTTACCTTCGTTTTGTTCTATCTCTTGCCAATTTATCAATCGCATATTTGCATATCTTAAAAATGTTTGGCTTCTAATAGAATTTACTGTTATTTCGTTTTCTCCCTTGTATGTAACTCCTGTTGCTAAATTTTTAAATGTACTATCCATTGTAAGAACAAATAATGCACCTGTGCTGTCATCTGTTGCAATATCCTTCATATTAAGACCGTCTTGAACTTCGCCATCCACATTAAATCCACATACTACATATGCTTGAGAAGAACCATTATATATTAATTCTAAATTCGTACACGTTGTGGTCTGATTAACTGCTAACGCTCCAACTATTCTTTCTGCTGTAGCTAAACTTATATCAATAGGATTTTCAAAATCTATTCTGTCTCCATTTTTTAGCGTTACATTAACTTGTTGTGTGCTATCATAAAATATTCTTGCATTTTTAATATTTATAATATTTGCATAATCAAGATTATCTACAGTTGGAGATATACTTAAAAATCCATTTATTTGTTGTTTATAATTTTTTATATTAATTGTCTTTTTAGGTAACTTATTAAATAAGTAATTAATATCATCTATTTCTATTTCTTTAAATTCATTTATATTCCAATAAAAGCTATATTTGTTAGATAAATAATTAAGCACCTCTTCTACAGTTTTACTTATTAATTTTAATGTTACGGATCTATCTTCTATATTTAATGTCTTTAGCACAAATCCATCTTGATAAAGTGGCATTAATACTTGCGTAATAATTTCACTAAGCATTGCTGTTCTCATAATTGTTACTGTTCTTATTGTAGTCATTTGTCTTGGAGTATATAAGCTTAAATTAAGCTCTTTTTCGGGAGTAATTATTTTCTTAAGTTCTGGTAATTTATAATAAGATACAAAGCCAGTAAACTTAAGCTTTCCATCTTTATCTATAATTTGTACTTCTTGCTGAGCGTAAGGTAAATCTTCCATAGTACACTTAGAAAAGTCTAGCTTAAGATCTGTATACGTTACCTCTCTACTAGACTTTTTTATTTCTATGCTATCCAGTATTCTATAATCTTTATTATTCCACCTTGCTATCATTTAATAAGCACCTGCCCCTCTCAATGTTTTACTTACTACAGGTGTTACTGCTCTTCCAACTTTTGTACTGTCTAAATAAATATCGCTAGGCTTTGTCACTATGTTTGCTGTAAACATCCTATTATTAGTTGCTGTTGTACTTAAATTAGCACTTAATTTTTGTGTTTCAAAATCTACTGCAGATTGCATTTGTCTATATACTTTGTCTAAGTTATCTTCAAAACCTTCTCCAATTCCCATAGCCATAAATCGTCCAACTTCTTTGTTAAACACTTTAGAAGGAGAATGTATACCTAAAACACCTTTAACACCATCAACTATTCCTCCTAGGAATCCGGAAATTTTATCTTTAAGCCAAGATACCATCCCTGTAATACCGTTCCAAATTCCTTGTACTATATTTTTGCCTATTTCTAGCATTTTACTTGGTAAATTTTTAATTGTATCAACAATATTAGTTACTAAATCACTAGCAGCTTGTTTCCCTTTATTTATCATATCAATGCCCCATTGGTTAACTTTTACTACCGTTTCTACTAACCAATTCCATATTCTACCCGGTAGCTCTTTAAACCAATTTACAACAGAATTAATCATATTAGAAACTGCTGTTGTTGCTTTATTCCACATTTCAACTCCCCATTGATTTATCTTCACTACAGTCTCTAATAACCAATTCCATATTCTACCTGGAAGTTCCATAAACCACTGTACTATACCTAAGATGATTTTAGGTAATTCTGTTGTAACCCAATTCCATGCATTTACACCAAACTGTATTAAATGACCAACCATTTGACCGACTAATAATCCTAAATTATATGGTAACTGTTGGAACCAAGTAATAATACTTTGTATCCAAGCTGGTATCGTTTCTGTAAAAAATGCAACTATTGAGTTCCATCCATTTATAAAGAAATTTTTGATATTTTCCCATAAACTTTGAAAAAATCCAGGTATTGAACTAAAGAAACTACATATTGCATTCCACGCATTTATAATTGCATTTCTAAATCCTTCATTTGTATTCCATAATGTAATTAAAACACCTATTAAAGTCGTAATAATACTTACAACTAAAATAATTGGATTAGCTTTTAATACGGCATTAAAAGCTTTAAACGCTGTAGATGCTGCTGATATTCCTTTACTTAAAGAAGGTATTATACCAATTATCTTTCCAATTCCAGATGCTACACTTCCAACTATTTTTAATACCGGACCTATTGCTACAACTATCCCTGCTATTTTTAATATAGTTTCTTGAGTGCCCTTATCTAAATTTGCAAAGGCATTAGCCCAGTCTGTTATTTTTTCTACTACCTGTGTTACTATTGGTAATAAGCTCTGTGTTACGTTGCCTAAAGCGGTTTTTAATGCATCCATAGCAGTTGACATCTTGCCATTCATAGTTTGAGATGCTTTATCCATGGCTTGATAATATCTTCCACCTTCGGATGTAGCTGTTTGCATTGCTCCTGCTATGTCTTCAAAAGATATTTTTCCTTCAGAAACTTCATCTCTTAAATCTGCCATAGACTTACCAGTTTGTTCAGATATTATTTGTAATGGGTTAAATCCTGCATCTATCATTTGATTTATATCTTCCATTGTAGCTTTTCCAGATGCACCAATCTGTGAAAAAGCCCTTGTTAAACTCATAAGCTTTTCACTATTTCCCATTGAAATATCCCCAAGTGTTTGTAAATAACCTGTTGTTTTATCTGCTTCTAATCCAAATCCTAACATCATCTGTGTAGCTTGAAGTAGATCTGTTGTTTCAAATGGTGTAGTATTTGCCATTTGTTTTAATGTATTTAACATTTCACTAGCTTTGTCTGCATTACCTAATAATGTTGTTAAATTAGCCTGAAAATCTTCCATTTGTGCATTATATTTTACTCCTGCAGTTCCTAAAGCAATTAAAGGAGTAGTTAAACCCACAGTCAGTGCATTTCCTGCTTTGCTAGCAACTTTTCCAACAGAACTAAAGCCATTGGATAATTTATCTATACTCTTACTTGACTTTGATAAACTATTTAAATCGGTTTTTAGTGATTTCAAGCCTTGCTCTATCTGTTCTTTAGTTAATTCAACTTCAATTGTAATTGAACCATCTGCCATCTTACTTTTTCCTTTCTAGTCAGGCTCATTGGCTCAATTTGAAGACTATTTTCTATTTATTTTTATTTCTATCTGCTTGCCACATTTTTTGCATAATAAAAAGACGCCTTTACATTCAGCGTCTTTACTATATTTCACTATTTTTTTATTGCAAAAAGGACAAAAATACCACTTTTTCATTTTATTCTCTTTTCTATTTATAAATAATTAAAGTATGAAAACCTTCAGCTTGTCCAGATACTCCTTGATTTTGCACCGAATTAAATTTAATATCTACAATTTCGTATCCGTCATCTTGCATTGATGATATTATACTATCTATTTGCGTTGTATATTTATCTTCACACTCAAAATTTTGATTTAACCATTTACTAAAACTATTAATCATAATTGTATGTATTTTGCCATCTTTTTCTTTCAAATATTTTTTCATATTTTCATATATTGAATCAGCCATATTTTCTTGCATTTTTGTAAATAATCCCATATTAATCCCTCCTTAAAAGGAGTATATACCAATATTTTACATTTTGCAACCTATTATGAAAAAGCTTCTCCAAAGTCATATTCTTTTTGCTCTTCTGTTCTCATATCTGGTAAAGCATATAATCTTTTCATCTTCTTATAAAATTTCTTCATTTCTTTATCTTTTATAGTATTTAATTCTGTTGCTCTATATCCCATTACTTCAACAATCTTATTGTCTGATTTTAATCCTTCAAACATTGCCTTGAATTTCCACCAATGAAGATAATTGATATCTTGTAAATCTACATTATATTGGTCTTTAAATGCACTATAAATTAATTCATTATCAAATATATAGCTATATATTTGCTTAGTTTTTCTATTTGTTCCTCTTTGACTAGTCTCTTCTTCACTTTTCCCTATTGTGTAAAACCATACAATATCTTTTAAGGCTTTATCTATATCTTTAATTTCTTCTATTTTAGGATAAAAAAGATTAATAGCTTGATATGTTTTAACTTCTAAAGAATAATTAGGATCTTGCATCATAGTTTCAAATAATATACATGTTCTAAAGTTTGTATCAAACTGAACTTTAATTCTTTTTTTTACGACATCTTCAATATCATCAATTAATAGATTTATCATTTTATTTTTTGCCTCTTCTTCTAGTAGTTCTATTAGGTTTATATTCTACTCCTATGGCCTTCAATTCTTTATTTAATTCTTCAGCTTCTTTGTTTATTTCATCTTCTTGTTCTTTTCTAGCTGCAATTAAATCTTTAAAAGCTTGGAAACATAATTTTAGATTTCTTTTTCCTCCAAAAAGTTCTTTTGAAATATTTTCTCCAAAAATATTATTAAAACAATTTTCAATTATATCAAATGTTTGATTTATCATTTCTGATTGCTTTAGATTTTGTATATTTTCTATAACTTTTGTTATTTTATAAGAAGCAATTTGAGATTCTTTTTCATAAACTTCCATCTGTTTGGCATCAAAAAAATCAAAATCTATTTCTTTATTCAATATCTTCATAATTTCCTCCAAATTATTAAGAGGCTTATTTCTAAGCCCCTGCTAATGTTATTTCTTTTAATACAGCTTTATTTGTTACTGTAACTACTACATCATCTTGTGTTGTATAACCTTCTTTTTCTACAGTTATATTGCTGTATGAATTAGCATCTAAAATTACAACTACAATTCCTGTTGCATCTGTTAAATAAGATACTCCCTCTATAGTAATCTTAGCATTTTCAACAGGTGCTCCTGAACTATCTTTAACTACAAAAGTTACTGGATATTCTGCTACTTCTTCTTTTGGTGTAAATGTTGCCTTCATTCCATCTGCACTTACTACTGCTTTTCCTACAGTCATAGTACTATTTTTCTTAAATGCCCCTGCATAAGTATAAGCCTCTGTAGCATCTCCATCAGTATCTGGAACTGTAGAATATGTTCTTGATCTTGCTTTATATCCATCATCAATTGGTTTTGTGAAGTCAACTTGTAATATTTTTACAAGTGCATCTGCTCCTTTCTTTTCGTCATCTGCTATATCTGCTAATTTGTCATGCACTAGATTTCCTTCGTGTTGGTCGAAATTGTAAGATATTTCTTCACTATATCCTGTTACATCAGTTGTTTCTCCATCTTCATCAACATAAGTACGTGAATATTCTACAGGATTTTTAGATTTAGAGATTTCTGTAAATTTAGTCATTCTTAAGAAATTAGCTATAGTAGTTGTAGAAACATCCATAAAAGCAACTTTTCTATTTCTAGTTACTAATTTTTCCATCTATATTTTCCTCCTTATATAAAAAAATAGAAGACTTTTAAAAGTCTTCTTCATAAGCTACCTGCATAGGTATTACATATATTGCTGTTGTTTCTGTTGTCTGTAATATTGTTCCTCTGCCTAAACATTTAATCCAAACAGCTCCATCTATCTTTGGTAAATTTTCATTTTTGTTTTGTTCATATATCCAATCAGTAAAATCATCACAAAACTTTGAGTTCTTTATATTTTCAAGGGCACTGAAATTGGCTTGTACCGAAAAATCGCATTGTATTTGTAGTCTCCTTCCACCGTCTTTAAAAGTTTGTAAAACTGGATTTATTGGTGTTTCATCTATACTATAAGATTGTGGCTTATCTTTTATGTAATCTACATTTACTTTTCCATTTTTCAAATATGGACAAGTTTCTATAAATTCTTTTATTAATTCCATTTTTGATTTTTCTGCCATTTTAGCCTCCTGTTTTTATATAGTTTTCTACGTCTTTAATTAAATCATTCTTTCTACGTTGCATCATAAGCTTATCCCACTTAGGACCAGTTCCACTTGTATGATATTTTAGGTTTCTACTAGTTTCTACCTTCTTTTCTCCTTTTTTAGCCCAACTAGAGCCATTCTTTGCAAGCATTAATTTTCCATAATATTGATATTTAGCGTATGGACTTATGTACTTAATCTCGTGATTACTTGGATAAGTTTTATTTCTTCTCAGCATTCCATTATCCATTGGTATATATGGATTCATTAATCTATCTGCTTCATCTCTCAAGAAACGTATGGCTCTGCCATCTTGTTCTAGTCCATGATCCTTTAATATCTTGTTAGTAGAATTTATTTTTACTTTTATATTAAATCCACTACCACTCATTATTCACTTACTCCTATTTTGTAATGCTGTAGATTACCTTTTCTATTATCATCTACACTTACTACTTTGAATATTTGATATTTCTCTTGTAATGTAGATAAATCAAACTCATCATCTATAATTCCTTCAACTATATAATCATCTGTAGAAATATCTAACTTTTCTGTAGTAGGTATTGTAATAGAGCCTGTACTTCCTTCTTGTAATCCTTTATCCACTAAATTAGTCTTTTTATTATGTCTAAAATAAACTTTATCATAGTGTTGTATTATAAAGTTTTCATCATCTGCAGTATGATAAACTGTTATTTTATGTATAAAAAATCTATCGTTCATTTAATACACCCCACAGTATAATAAAGGATTTCCATCTGTTCCTATTACATTCCATAAATATTTTTTTAATATAGAATACTTTTTTTCTTCATAATCATTTTTAATTTCTTCAGCTGTAAAGTAACTTTCACTCCAACCTTCAATATTTTGTGATTTTAAATTTCCTATTTTGGATAATTTTGTATTTTCCTCATTTAATAAATCAATAATTAAGCAAGTAACATATTGTACTTGCTCTGGAACATTATCTTTATCAACTCTTCCAAAAGTCTTATAGTTAATATAGTTACTTGCTTCTATGTTTAAATTTTTGAAGTTGTCAGGTACGCTTTCTCTACCTAACAATTTCTTATATTCCTCTGCTGTTATGTACTCAAGCATACCTTATCCTCCTACTCTGCAAATGTAGCATTTGCAAAATTTAGTTTTGTCACACTTGCTCCATCTACTAAAACTTCCCAAGTGTCTGTTTTTTCTGTCCTGAAAATTATATCTTTATCAAAAGCAATATTTTTTTTAGTTTCAGAACCATTTTTCTTAAATGTCATTTTAGAACCTGTTACAGTTAGAGAAAATGGAAAATAATGTCCACTTTGTTCTTCTTTTACTGAGCTAAAATCTGTAAATCCTTCTACTTTTTTCAAAGTGGCTTTTACATTTCCATTTTTATTTACTGTTGCACCAGGTCCTATCATGTCAGATATTTTTTTATTTAGCCAAGTTTCGTTTTGTTCTGGCACTTTTAGATTTGTTGCTAAACTGATTTTTTTTTTAAGTTAATAACAACATTTTCTGTTTTCGCACTATCTTCAACTTCGACAGCACCAATAACGTCTCTTTTCATATCTTCCGCTGTAACTCTATATAATCCTGTTGAATTTTTATTTGCTTTGAATACAGCATTTCCAGAAGTATTTGTTTTCTTAATTTGTCCATTAAATTGTACTTTTGCTCCTTCTATATTTGCTGCTTCACCATCTTTAACATTAATTGTTACATCTACTCTACCTTCAGAATATGAACCAGGTAATATAACAGCAAATGGAAATCTTACTGATTCATCTGGTTGTAATGAATTTATTGGGTTTGGTATTTCCCAACCAATTCTCATTGTTACTCTTAAAGCAACCATATCATCTTGTGCTAAGTTATATAAAATTTCTCCTGTTGCTGGATCTTGAATTACAGCTTGATCTAATACTTTAAAAGTAATGTCTTGTCTAATTGCATAAACTGCTTGTGAGAAATCTCCTACAATCATTTGTGCTAACGATTTATCCCAAGCTCCATTATCAACATATGCTTTATTTAATTCATCGATTTCTGTTCCTTTAATTGGTTGTCCGTTGTTATCTAACATTGTTCTAAATGCTGATTTTACATTCATACCACCAACTATACTATTTGGATTATATCCACTTTCTTCTACGTATGACATAGCTTTATCTATAGAAAGATATAATGTATCTAAAGGTGTTACAGATGCTCCTGCATTTAATGTAGATGTTAATATATCAGCTCTAAATCCTGTCGGCTTATCTACCCCTGTAAATACAGCTTGATCAAATTTTTTTCCCATAGCCTCTTCTACTCTTGGTCTTACTTCTCCCCAAATATCATAATCGGCATCATCTAATACATTCTCTGGAATAGGTACTATAACAGCCATTTCTTCAGCTGTAATATACTTTTTATCCCAAGCCATCTTTGTTAATTGTTTTCTAGCATTATCGCTTCCTTGCCAATACACTAGTGGTAGTGCATCTAACACTCTCATTTTTGTTTTATTAGAAGTCATATTAGGTAGTCTTCTAAACATTTGCATTGCTCTTGATTGTTTTATAGCTCCTTGTATAATTTCTTGAGCTACTTGTTCATCAATCAATGTTTCTGCATTACTTCTTGATATCATTTGTCCCATGATAAAATTCCTCCTTTAATATAAAAAAATAAAAAGATTAGTATATTAACTAATCTCTTGCAGAACGTATTAAATCGTTCATAATTTTATTTGTTTCATTTTCGTTATTTAATTCTCTTCCATCTAGTTTTAAACTAGACCCCACTTTTCTTTTAACAACTGCAGTTTCTGAATTAAATTGTGGATTTTTTGCTTTATAAGCTTTTAATGCAGTATCAAAATCAAGTGTATCACTTACTTGACCTAATACTTCACTTGCAACAAATTTAGCAAATTCGGGTTTTATTCCTGCTTTAACTACTTTTGTTGTTGCATCTAACATAGAATATTTAGAGTTAAGCTCTTCATATTTAGATTTATAGTCATCTCTTTCGGATGTGATGTTCTTAAGTTTTGCATTAATTCCATCATCTCCCTGAATAGATGCTTCTAAATCCTCGTACTTTTTCTTGTAATCTAAATTTTTAGCTTTTTTTAAGTCATCATCATATTTACTTTTAGCAATATATCCTCCTGCAGAAAGATTAGCTAATTTCATTCCTTTTTCTTCAATAGCTTTCGAAAAATCATCATATGATAATGAATTTTCACCAAATAAATTTTTTAATTCTTCATCCATATTTTATTCCTTTCTACGCTGATTTTTTTAAATGATAGTTCACTCTATCGACTGCGTGCTTGCATTTACATCTCGACAAGCTAGAGTTATTTTTGGTTTCTTTAAAGCTCTAACCATAAAAAGAATTGGCGCAAACTAATGGATTCGAACCACTACAAACAGTTTTGGAGACTGTTGTGCTACCATTACACTAAATTTGCATATAAAAAAGACAGCTGTTAACTGCCTTAAATAAACTATTTTTTATTTAGCCTTTTCTAAAAGCTTTTTTAAATAATCTGCATATTCTTGTTGGCTATTCCATTCAGTATACCAAAAAGGTTCTGGTTTTTTGCCAAATTTCTTTTTATATTTTTCTATCAGTTCAATTACTTCATTAGATAACTTTGCCATATTTTTTTATAACCTCTTTAAAAATTTCTTTTAATTCAGGAATATTATTTATCAATTTTATTCCTTCTTTATCATTTTTTAAATATATCGTTTCAATATTTGCTACTATTTCACAAAATCTATCATTATCTTTTTTCCAATATTTATCTGGATGTCCCCATTGTCCATAAATTTCATTTTTAGTTATTCCTGCAAATAAATCACTAATAAATATATTATCCCTATATTTTTCACTTTCTAATATTGAATTTAATTCTTCTTTTCTGTTTAAAATTTTTTTACTTAAGTCATTAATTTTATTTCTTAAATTTTTATCTGTACTAATCTTGTTGTCTATATCTACCATGTGTGCTATTTCGTGCATTATAGATTCATTAATATTATAGTCATCAAAATCAGGATGATTTGGATTTACTAAAATTCTTTTTTGACTTACAGAATATTGAAATGGTTTTTCGTTTAAATAATCTATTTTTATTTTTTTATCATATTTATCTACTATTTTACTTACTTTTTTGCTGGTCTTTTGATTAGGAGATCTCTTTATAATACTATTTAATGGTTCTGCAATATCTAAACCGCTTTTTATATTACTTACAACTAATCTATTATAATCCTTTTTACTGTTTGTTTGACTTATAAGATCATTTAAAACTGAATTATGTTCTTTTAATTTACTTTGTTTTGTGATTAATTGCGCTTTTGTGTCTTCAATAAGTTTACTATCTTTATTGTTTGATGTCAATATACCTTGCAATCCAGCTATCTCTTTTTTATCATTTCTTATTTGTCTTTCCATCTTTCTTTGAATTTGTGTCGCTTCATATTTGCTTATCTTTTTTCCATTATATTCTACTTTTTCATTTTTCCAAGCATTTAATTGTTTCTGTGAATATGTCCTAGCAGAGCCTTCTAAATATGGATGCCAATCATGTCTGCAATTTACTCCTTTAAAGCCTGTTACTTCTCCATAAGCAATATCTCGCAAATTTAAATATCCTTTTTTTCCACTTCTACTAACTATTTTTCCTTGCCATCTTGCATGTTCTGGTCTTGCTCCACTATGTGCTGTAATTTCCATTAAATCCCAACCTAGTTCATCTGCTCGTAACTCTTGTAATTTACCACAATTTTGATTAATAGCTGTAATTACATTCATTCTTACAGCACTCTCTACACTTCTTCTAGCTCCACTTGGATATTGTATAATTGCTCCTTGTTTACTTATATTCTTAATTTCATCTAAAATAGCTTGTGTATAGCTTTTAACTCCTGTACTAGTAAACATATATGCACTATTTATAGCATTATAAAATTGTGTTTGCGCTGTATTTGCTGTAGTCATACATAAATTTTGCAAATTACCTGATGTTCTTTGTATAGCTGCATTCATTATTTTTTTTATACTTTCGCTTTGAGCTAAAGGTTTAGGATCTAATCCTGCTTCTTTATATATTTCGTCATCATAACTTAATGATGTTTCAGAGGCTTCTGTAAATATTCTATTTACTTCTTCATAACTTGTATTGTTATATTCTGCTACTAGTTCTACTATGTCTTGATATAAAATTCCCATTTCTTGAGCAATTTTTATATCATTTATAACTACGGTATTCGCATATCCAAAATTAGCTATTCTTGTTGCTATTTCTTCTATTATTTGTAATTCTAAATTACTATAAATAGAATTAGCTTGTTTTTCTATATTAATAAAATCTTTTTCTGTTAGCATAGTTTCTTACCTTCTAATCCAATTCTAAGTCCTTCTACAAAACTTTTTCCTATTACTTCTGCAAACCATCTGCTTTCTCCTAATTCAAGCCTCTTTTTTATATTTTTATTAAATTTACCATCTTTTATCTCAAATATAGCTTTACCTAATTTTGGATAATATACATTATTTCTTTTATAAACTATTTCTAAGCTTAATTCTATTAGTTCTATTTTAAATATTTTTAATATAAATATTTTAATTAGCATTATTCTTCCTCTCCATTATTATCATTAGGAGTAAATCCAAATGCTTCTTGATTACTCATTTTCTCTTGCTGTATTTTTTCTAATTCTTCTTTTACTTGTTGCTCATTTAAGTTTCTATAATTAATCATATAAGATTCTTTGCTTCTTAAGTTTTGAGATACTTCTTGCATTGCCCTTACTTTCTCTGCTCCTCTATCTTCTATTATGCTATCATCAAAATCTATTGTTACAACACTCGCATCTATACTGACATTTCCAAAAACAGTAGAAGCATAAGCAATTGCTTTTATAATAGTAATTAAACTATCTTCTAGCATTTGCTCATGCTTCTTTATTGTTCTGAACATATCTGAATTTTCTGATATAACTCCCGTGGCTGTTTGTATTGCTTGTCCATCAAATTTATATCTTTCTTGTCCAAATCCAACCTTACTTGATAATATGTTTAATTGATAATTTACTGTACTAATAAATTGATCTGCCCTTAAATTTGCATCATCATGTTCTATCATTGAATCTTTATTAAAACCTTTAGGCATACGATAAACAGAAATATCGTTAGGATCAAATACCATTTTGCCTTCTCCATCATCATAAGTCATCATTTCTTCTGCTATAAATGTTCTTCTTCTGCCTATTGTCACTTCATTATCTAATCCATCATATGCATTGTCTAAACACTTTAATGTATCTATTGCATTAGCATAAACAGACAAACCGAATGGCGTTTCACTATCTATATTGTTGCAAATATTTGGCTTAATAATAGAAAACCATGGAATATCACTCTGTGTATCAAATTCTTCTAAAAATCCTTCTTTTTCTTCGTCATTTGCTTCTACAAAAGAACTATATTTACCTTTAAACATATAGTTCTTTATTACATAATTTCCTTTATCATTTAAAACATGCATTGCTATATAAATATATGTTTGTCCTTTTTTATGTTTGGTTGTTACAAAAGCACATTCTATTATCTTTCCGTTTTCCCATGTTAGAGGTATTATTTTTTTACATTCTACAAATTCTAATTTTATTTTTGCATTTGTTACATCTAATATATTCTCTTCTTGTTCTATGTCCTGTACTGAAACTACTAATGCTCCTGTACCAATAGCAAATGATTTTTCTAAACCTTGATTTATAATTACTTCCGCATTGTTTTGTCTTAATATATCATTTAATGCCTTTGTATCTTCATCTTTTTGTAAATTTATAGACACTTTTTCATTGAAAAGTAAATCTGCCCAATCTTCTGCAACTTTTTTAGCCCCTTGCAAAGACTTTTTTTCCATTTTTACTTTTCTTTGACCATTATAAATATAGTAATTATGGAATCTTCGTACTTTGCCTCTATACCAACTTGACCAAATATCTATATATTTTTCCCAATTTAACTTTTCTGATATGTCATATCCTTCATTACTAAAAAATTGTTGTAAGTTCATCTTTTATCTCCTGCTATTAATTAAATTTTCATAAAAACTATTTATTGAATATTCAAATGCGTCCAAACTGTCTATGTCTGTTGTTCCATCGTCTAATCTTTCATCTGGTTTATTATCATTCCACAAAGCATCTTGAAAAGCTTTTGTTATTATCGTATTTTTTCTTAATATAAAGAATCTTCTTTGTGCCATTAATGTGCTACTTAAAAATATTCTGTCATTTATTAACCCTTTACTACAATCTACTACTTGCACTGGTAATCTCTCCTTTTGACATCTTCTGATTAATCCTAAAGTTATTACATTCCCTAATGCTCCATAATCACAAAAAGCGTACTGACATTTATCATATTTGTCGTACACTCTTTTATAAAACTCTATAAACTTTTCATATATTTGCTCTGGGTCATAAACTCCAGATAAATCCATTTCGTCTAAAACATAAACATTTCTAAAATTATATGTAATGCCACTTGCTACAAATTTTATTTTAGACTTTCCAGCACCATAGTCTACTCCTATTGTTACTATTGCTAGTTGCTCTTTTACATTATCTACTAAAAAGTCCTTTGTCTTATCAGCAAATAACATATATATTGTTCCTTCAGCAGCTTTCCAATCTCCTAATATATATCTATCAAAAAATACTGTTCCTCTATATTCTGTTTCTAACGCTTGTAAGACTTCTTTTGCTAAAAATGGATTGTCATATAAAGTATATCTTTGTTGATAAATATCCGCATCGCTATCTAAAAATTTCTTAAACCAATGTGAAGGTCCTTCTGGATTGCAAGTTCCGTCAAATTTACTGTATGGTTTGTCTAACCTAGATTTAAGCATTTGGAAAACGCCTTCATCCCAAGTTGCAATCTCATCTCCATAACAATATTTAAAACTTGGTCCTCTTATTTTATTTATATGCTTTTTGTTGTCTGCTCCTAAACAGTAACATTTTTCTCCAAACAAATAAGCTGTATTATCAGCTTTTATTTCAGAAACTAATTCTGTTCCCCATATGTCTTGTAATGGCTCTATTACATTTCTTTGCAAAGTTCCTTTAGTATTTCCTAATATTACAGTTATTCCTGGTTTTCCTATTCCATTTCTTATTCTTTTAGGTATCACATAATAATCTAAATATGTTTTTCCACTTCTTGTAGCTCCATATTTTATATTCCATCTTCTGTTGGCATTGTCTAAAAATTCTCTTTGCTTTTCTGAAAACATTAAACAACACCACCTAATCCTTTTAGTACTTCATCTAATTTGTCTAACGTTTCCTTGTTAGCTTCTTTATCATTTCCAATTATTTCGTTTAAATCCTTTAAAGCAGATGCAAGCATCTTTAATCCTTGTCTATCGATTATTCCTTTCATAGTCTCTATTTCTTCATTTTCAATGATTTCTTCCTCGCTAGGTTTGTTTGCTTTATAATCGTATTTTACTTTTTTTGTTTTCTTTTTGTTTTTCACTAGGTAAGTTTCTAATTGACTATTTGCTTTTATAATATTAAGTGCTAAATCGTTTGCAATTGATTTTATATCTACTATTTGTTGCGCTTCTTTTTCTGCTTCTTTTTCTATTACTTTTTCTATTGTTTTTGATGTTTTTTTGATGTCTTTTTGATGCTTTTTGATGTTCCATTCTTTTGTTTGTGTGTTTGTAGTTTTATTTCTTGATATTCCTTTTTCTTTTAAAAAAGCATTTATTGATTTATAATTTCCTGAAATGTATTCCTTTTCTAACTGTTTCCAATCATATTTTGCCATCAACTCCCACCTGCTTTATTCACTGTTTCTATCATATTCTATACATTTACAATTAATACAATTAGCTTGCCCGTCTATTGTTACTACTACACTACATTCTTTATAGTTTTTATCTTTGTAATGTATACAATTAGGACATATTTCTTTTTTATATTTTTCAGTTATTTCATTTGTATTCATATAGGTCACTCCTTATATATTAGAGCAATAAATAGAATGCATTGTCTTATGATTTTTCAAGAAATCTTTTGCACTCCAATATGTTAAACCTTTTTGCTTTGCTGTTTTTATATAATTTAAAGCACTTTCTTTAGTCCATTTTCTTGACATTTTTTATTTCTCCTAACAAAAAAAGAACCTATCTAGTGATAAGTTCAAAAACATCTTTGTACTTCTTGTAATCTTTAATATATTTTTTATCCTATTTGTTGATTATTTATCTTAAAAATAGTATAATAATTCTGTTCTTCCATATTAAACCTCCTTGAGAAAGGTGGTGAGAAAATGAACATACTTATTAAGTTATTAGTGCTAATCATAATTGCGTACATCCTAAAGATGTTTGATTAGTACATAATTCTTCGGTAGCCCTGTAGCAATACAGGGTTGCTTTTTTAATCAAAAATACTAGAGATTGCGTTCTCTAGTATTTTTCGTCCTTCTTTTGAACATTCTTATTAAGTTTGAATTAAGGAGGTTGCAAATGCCAGTGAGTTTCTTCCCTAATTCGTATAAATATTATACTAGAGTTATTTAAAAAAATCAACTTTTTTTAGTATTTTCTATAATTTTTTTAGTATTTCCTGTACTTTTATTTGTATTTTATTCAACTTCTAGTGTTATTATACCACTTTTTTTAATTTTAATCAAATTTTTTAAAGAGCAGACATTTAAAACATCTGCTCTTAACATAGGCTTGGGTTATTCAGTTTTTCAAACTTACCTATACACTAAAGAAATATTATAGTATATATACAAATAGTATTAGATATTTATTATCTAACTTATTTGCTATTATATATATATCAAACTTTTGGGGTGTCATAAAAGGGTAAAAAGGTGTCTTTTTTTAAAGTTCTGCATATTTTTTTATAGATTTTTTTATTAATCTTTTTGTATATCTATAATCTCTATCTAATTCTACAGAAACTTCTTCAACTTTCATTCCTTTTACAAATCTTAATTCTAAGATATTTCTATAAGGTTGCTCTACTTTATTTATTTTATTCGTAATTCTTATTAAATTTTTTTCTTCTTCTGTCATTATCTTTATATGCTCACTTATTAAATCTAATAATATCGCTATGTTTTTACTCATTTTATCATAATCTGTTGTTCCTTTTGGCATATTTGACAAAATAGAAGTGATTTTTGTAAGTTTTGCCTTTTGTTCTTCTATTTGCTCTAACTTTCTTTCTTCAAGTTTTTTACTATGTAAATAAGAATATAATTCTTTCTTGGCATCTTGCTCTATCATTTGTACCTCCATTCTTTACTTTTTAATATTTTTATTATAAAATATATAATATATGGAGATGTGATGGAATTGGTAGACATGTCTATTTACCAAATAGATGGATTTATTCCGTGTGGGTTCGAGTCCCATCATCTCCACATAGCACCTACTATATGTAGGTGTTTTGTTTTTTCTTATTTATAATAATTTTTAAGCTTATTAAAACTCTCCTCTGTTTTTATCCTAATTCTTGTTACTTCTGCTTTGCTAACCTTATTTTCTAGCCTCTTCTTAAGTACATTGTCTAATACACTTAAGTCTGCTCTTATCTTTTGTATTAATTCTTTTTCTTCTTCTGTTAACATTAGTTCTCCTTTATTTCTTTAACTCTCTACCACAATAAGGACAATAACTAAAATTCGTCATTTCTATTGTTTTATTGTGTTTTAACTTAACTACTCCATTTGGTTTTAAATACATGGATATTTCTTGTTCATCAAAACATTGTATATATTTATCTTCATATCCCCCGTTACATCTGTAACAGCCTTTATTTTCACTCATTATTCTTCCTCCAATATCTTATTTTTATTTTCTTTATAATATCTTTTTCTAGTTTTATACATTTTCTCAAAATATAAAGTTTCATCTACTAAATCATATACTATAGGATTTTTTTTATCTTCAAACTTTCTCTCTACTCTACCAACTGCTTGAATTATAGTTGCTTTATCTCTATGTGGTGTCGCTAAAACTAAAGTATCTAATCTTGGTATATCTAATCCTTCTTTAGCAAGACCATATGTTGCATATAATATATGTACCTCTCCTGTTCTAATCTTTGAAATACATTCTTCTCTGTATTTCTTCATTTTTATACTTGTCATTTTTCCATCTATAATTAATCCTGGAACTTTATTATTTAGAAATTTAAGTTGATTTAATCTGTCTGATAAAACTAAACAGTAGTTATTTTTTCTTTTCTTTAAGATATCTACTATCATTTTATTTCTTTCATTATCTTCTGCTAAATCTGTTGTCAATTTAGCATATTGTAATGTTCCATCTGTATTTAAGCATTTATCTGAAATAATATAATTTGTTTTGACTTTAACTATTGTTGCAGGAACTAATCTTTTTTCTATTGTTTCTTTAGGAATTTCTATTATCGTATTTCCTAGTAAACCAAACATTGCTTTTTCTGTTCCTTTTATATTTCTATATGGTGTTGCTGTTAACCCATACTTATATCTTGCAATTAATTTATTTATTACTTTATAAAACATACCTGAACTTGCTGGTGTTCCACATACTCGATGACATTCATCTACAATTATGCAATCCCATTTATCTGCATATTCTGTTAGATCTATTTTTGATAGAGTTTGTACTGTTGCAAAGGTTATATGACTTCCAATCTCTACCTTTCCAGAACATATCTTTCCAAGCCCAACATTTTCTAAATTTTCTTTAGCTCTGTTGTATGATTGATTAATAAGGTCTATAGTGTGACTTATCCATAATGTTTTATATCCTAGTCTTGCTATTACTTCTAGGGCTGTTTGAGTTTTTCCACTACCAGCAGGTAAAACCATAATACCGTTTTTAGCATTTATTACAGCTTGACATGCTTTTTCCTGATAATCATATAATTTAATATTACTTTTGTATTCTAATTTTTTCCCTAAAACAATTCTATTTTCAAAGTATTGCTTAGGATATATTTTAAATAAATCACTTAAGCAACCAAATGGTAAAATTAAATCATTGTCATCTAATTCATAATAAACTAAATTACGTGGTGTATTATAATTGGAATAACCTAAATATGCATTTTTAATATAATTTGGATTCTTAATTACCATTTTACTTTCTGCATAATCTAATATTTTTTTATCTGGATCTTTAACACGAATATTATTTGCTACTATAAATTCCATATTCGCTCCTTTCGTATATCAAAACTTTTATCTTTAAAGTTAATATCATTTAAATTTTTATAATAAATTTTATTTTCATATTTTATTGCTAAAATAAAATCTTTATTTCCACACTCTTTATATCTTTTAAAAGCATTTCTTTGATTTTCTTCTATTCTTTCAATAGGAAATAAATATGTAGAAGATGTTTTAGCATCAATCAATATTGGCCTATTATTTTTTATTGCTATAATATCGCATGGTTGACTTCCTATATGTGCTTTTGGTGTCAATAAAGTAACCCAATAACCCTTTTTAGATAGTTTTTCTGCTAATTCATTTTCAAATTTATTTCCTATATTTTTATTGTTCAATTTTAAATCCTCCTAAAATTTCATCTTTAGATACCTCTTCTTTTCTCATAATTTCTTTTAAAAAGAATGATGCAACTTCTTGCATTTTATTTATATCTTCTACATAATCATCAGCTTTATCTGGATTTTCTGTTATGTAATTTATGCCATTTTGGTATCTTTGTAATAGATGATTATACATTTCCTTATATTTTTTAATATTCATTATCTCACTCCTCTGGCATTTCATAATACGTATTGCTTGGAATTACTGAATATCCAAACACTGCTTGAGCATCCTTACTTTTTTTTCTATCAACATAAGCTTCAACTATTTCTTTCAATACTTCTTTTGCTCTTTCCTTTGTTTTATATATTGCTAAGGTTATTTCAGAATTATTATTTGTTCTTGCAAATATAAGTGGTTCATCATCACTTATAGCAATATAATTTGTATTATTAAAATTCATAATTACTGTTTTATTTTGATTTACTATTACCATTTTCTTACCCACTTTTTTATAATTTTTCTCATTATTGTCCACTTTTTTTAAAAAAGTGGAACGCTTGTATTCTTACTCTTTCAATTAATTCTATTTTTTATTCCCACTTTCCCACTAATTTTTAACACAATATAAATTTATATATAATAAAAATAAGGTTAATATTTTTTTTATTCTATACGTATATATATATTATTATTAGTGGGAAAGTGTATATTATTATTATTAAATGCTTATGGCTGTAAGTTTTTTCAGCTTCCCACTCTTAATTTTGAAGTGGGAATGCGTGGGAAAAATGGAAATTATCTTATATTTATTTGAATCATATTTCTATATCCTTCTGGCATTAATTCTTTAACTGTATATCTAATTTTAGTAATTCCTTTTTGCTGTTCAGAACATGTTTCTATGTACCCTCTATCTGCTAATTTTTTCTTAATGCTGTTCCAGTTTGTTGATGTTTCTACAAATATTCTTCTTACTATTTCTGGATAGATATAATAACCTATTATTTTTCTATTACTACTATATTCACTTGTTTGTTCTATTTTTCCCCATATTTCTCCATTAGGTGTAATCCATTCGTTTGAAGTATCAGCTCTTTTATAAAACTTGTTTTTGTTTATGTTTAATTGATCTAGTAAATAATTGTAATATCTATCTGCTTCATCTGTATCTTCTCTTATATATCTCCTAATATCATCTAAACTTAATGGTTCATCATTAAATATTAATTTGCTACAGTAATAATCAGCTGTCATAATACAAGCAAAAGCATTTACTTGTTTTTTATATTCTGTTAATTCAGAAATATCTTTTACAAATTTACTATTTACTTTTTCTAATTTTTCTCTATCTTCAATTATCTTTATAAATTCTTTCCCTGCAAATCCATAATTATCTTGAATAAATTTAACAGTTGCATTTCCATCTTCTATTATTGGAGAATCGTCATTTATTTCTATTACTCTGTTTTTTACTCCCTCTTTAGATGTATCACTTGTAATAGGCTCTTCTCCATTTAAAATTATTATTGTTTGCCAACTTGTTTGCTCTCTAATTCCTGTATCTACTGTTCCTCTTTCTTTTCCTTTTCCTTCTGTTAATACATAAATTAGTTCATCAAAACTTTTATATCTTGCTTTAGCTATTTGTAACTCATCCAAAAATATTGGCATATTTCTATAAAAATTACATAATCTTTCGTTTGCTATTGCTGTATTTGATAAATTACTAATCATATTATTATCTGGCCTACCCCAAATACTTGCACATACCATCTCTGCTACTGTTTTTCCATTTCCACTTTTACCCCATAGATGAACTATAAAAGTATTTAATTTAAATATTCTTACTAAAACACCTGCAAAGCTAGCTGCAATCATAAATCTTAATGTTTTACTATTTTTTCTTAAATTCCTTATATAATCTTTCCAATCTTCATAATCTCCATTTTCAGTTATAGAATCTATTTTTTGTCTAAATTCTTTATCTACATCTAAAACATATTTTTTTGTGTATGGAATAAATTCTTTATCAATCCATCCTAAATGATTTGTAGATATAAGTGGTTTTATGTCATTCAACTCTAATACATCTGATAAATATGTAATTAATTCTTTAGCATTATTTTCGTTTACTTCTATTCCCAAATTAGCTAATTGTAAGATTTTTGATTTACTAGCTATTGTAGTTTTTTCAACTATAACTGTTTGCCATTTTTGATCTTTATAAAAAGCAAGCTTAATTTTTTCTAAATTAGTATCTAAATTAATTAAACGTTCAATAGGTATAATTGGATGACTACAAGCTTTAACTTTAATAGGAGTCATTGTCGTGTCATATTTGTGTTTAAATATTTCAATGTCATTTGCTTCCCATTCTCCTGTTTTCATAGAAGGATATGGACAATCTGTAAAATTACTTTTTTTACTATTCGTAGACTTTTGTTGAATTACCATTTCTGCTTGATATGCTTTTAATAAATTTGAAAAATTTCTTTTTATTTTTAACTGTTTTGCTCTATCTTCAAATTGATTTAAAACTTTTTGTTTTTGTATTGGATTTTCTATAGCAAATATATATTTTATTTTTTCTTCACTTAATATTTCTTCTTTATTTAAATTCTTAATATCATATATATATGCTGTATCTAGTAATTCATCTGCAATATCTTTCTGCAAGTTCGTCCACCTTCTTTCTAAAAGAACTATCTTTATATAGTTCAATTTTTTCTTCATCTGTTCCATAAATAAAAGCTTCTAAATAGTAATCTATAATACTTAATTTTTGATCTTGCTCTACAAAATTCATTTTATGTATACTATCACATAGAATTTGAAAGCTTCTATTTTCCCATTTTTTAAATTGCTGTTTTGCTATTTGTTTTTGTTTATATCTATTTATTTTTATTTCATCGTTTTTTCCTTTAAAATCTAGTCCTAATCCTAAATTATCATTTATATATTTAGCTGCTTGATAAGCATTTATATTTAATAACTCCTGTACTAATGTAATAGAATTACCTTTCTTTCCACAACCAAAACAACAAAATATATTTTTACTTGGAGAAATTGAGAAAGAAGCTGTTTTTTCCTTATGATCTGCAAATGGGCAAATTGCTTTATGACTTCTATTAAGTTTTATTCCTAAAATATTACATACATCTAGAATATTACTTCTTTCTCTAATCTCTTTAAAAATATCCATTACTTAACTCCTAGAAATAGGTTTTATTACTTCTTGCTTGTGGATATTGCCCATTTTGAAATCCATATCTAATATTATCTGCTCTTGAAAGCCATTCTAAATTTTCTACTCGATTGTCCAACCTATTTCCATTTTTATGATTTACTGTCATATTTGTATCTATTAAATTTTCCATAAATGTAGTTGCTATTAATCTATGTAAAAGTACTGTTTTGTGCTTTTTATCCTTCCATAATTCAATTCTTAAACTATTATCTTTTCCTTTTTTAGGTTTTAATATTTTTTCTTTATAAAATTTTTTCTTGTAAATATTACTTGTAAAATACAAACTTTTTATTCTTCCTAAATTACTAACTTGATAAATTCCTTCATAATTAGGTACATCTTTCCATATTTCTTTCATTATCAGCACCTACCTTATCAGAAAGGAAGTTCATCAGTACTACTATATCCAACATTATCAAATGGATCTTCTGTTTTTTCTAATTTCTTTTTTTCTGGAACGGTATAGTTTCCTTCTCTAATTATCTCTGTACTTCTAATTTGAGTAACCTTTGTAGTTGTACCAATTGAACCATCCATTTTTTCATATTCTTCTTCTCCAAAGATTGCTCCAACATTTAATCCCTTTATTTTATTTTCGTCATGATTACATTCTAGCCAACTAAAATTATCATTTGATTTTTCAAGTGATGTCATTAATCCTTTAAATCTGTTTAACCAATAATCTCCCTCTAGTACATATCTAACTACTGCATTGTTTGGAAATTTTGCGGGATTTTCTGGATTACTTGTTTTCTTTCTATTTTCGTATTGATTCATAAAGAATCCAGAAAATTCTCCATCTGCAATATCTAATGCTACACTTAACATTTTTTTACCATTTTTACTCTTTTCATTTTTTACGTTTAATATTTTACATATGTACCCTCCTGCAGGTAATTTAACTGTTTCTCCATCAAAAGCTTGAGCCTTTTTATATTCTTCATCATTAAAATCTATCATTTTATTATTCTCCTATTTCATAATATTTTCTTATAGTTGTATCAACTAGCTTTAAGTCATTATCCATGGAATCTTCTTCAAACATTCCAATCGGTGTTTTAGTTACATCTTTACCATCTGTATGTGTCTTGAAAACATATTTTCTATCTTCTATATCTGTTCTTAAAACAATTGTAAACATTCCTTCAACACATACTTTTTCATCTAATAATTTGCCTATTGTTTTAGGTTTTATATCTCCTGAATCATTTTTATCTTCATGCATAATAAAATAAACAATTTTATCTTGATCTACCTTATTCTTTATAAATTCAATTAGATTCCAAAATCTATCTGCTAAATCATTGTATAAATTAAATACAGAATTACCTCCTCCTGCTTTTGAATGATTCTTCATAAACTGGTTTGTTATTAAATATCCTGAATCATCTATTACAATAGCCTTCTTCTTTGTTTTATAAATACTTTCAGCAATTGTTTTATAGTCGTCTGTTTCTAATGTACTTTCAAATTTTTTTCTGAAAGGAAGTGGTTTTTTTATAACATTTACAAATGCTAATTCTTTTTCGTTAAAATTTCTTAAGCTTGTACTTTTTCCACTTCCTGATTTTCCTATTATTAATACTGGAATAGCCACTATTTTTCCCTCCTATTCTCTTCTATTAATTCATATAAATTTTTACCTTCTATAGCTATCATCATCTTAGTCAAATTGTTATTATTAGCTGTTTTTAATATGTAATTTTTATATTGAGTATATTTTGTTTTTATTTCTAATAATTCGTTATACTCTTCTTTAGAAAGTACAACATAGTTTTTTAAGTTTTCTTCCATTAACGAATCCTCAAACTTTCTCCTCTTGGTTCAAGATGAGCAAAAGGTAAATTTTCTCCATTCTCTAATGCTTGTCTTATTTTATCTGTATCATTTTCTGTAATTGTTTTTGTATATTCTTTTGGTACATCTCCATCTATTGTTAATGGTTGCTTACCACCGTTTTTAGCAATATTAAAACTGAATAACTTCGTAGTAAATTTTGTTTTACCTGTAAACTTCATGCAATTAAATAAATTACTTTTTAGCATTTTTATTCTGTTATCCAGTACTCTTGCACTTTCCATTAATCTTTTAGCTTCTATTTTTCTTGCATTACTTTGCATTTCTAATTCTTTTATAATCTTTGCATATCCATCTGCTTTATCTTCTATATCTCCTTCAATACTTTCCAATGTATCTAATATTGCTTGTTCATCTACATCTTCGTCATATAACATATTTAATAAATGATCATAATTACTTGTTAATTCGTATATATTACTCATTTTTATTTCCTTTCCAGCTTTTATAAGCTTCTTCAAAATCTTCAAAATAATTTCCTTGCCACCATGCATTTTCTTCTAAAATTGCACATATTACATATTGAGCACTACTATTGTCATTTATTTTGCATAAGAAAGATCTTTTTCCTTTTTCTCCAAATAAAATGTAATATGTATTTCCATTAGTATTAACAAATATCCTTTCTGGCATCTTTTTCACTCCTTGATTTATTTCTCTAATTATGTTAATATAATTAAAGAAGTTATTTCTTAATTTCTGTTTTGCTATGTATTCTGTTTTAGCGGATAGATACATAGCATTTTTAATTTTTCGTGAATTAAGTCTAATTTTTTTCTTGATTCTTCTTCATTATGTTTTGAATTACTAACAAATAGTAAAAATTTAGTTGTATCTTCCATTTCAAATAAACTTTTTGCTATATTTGCATCTAATTCAGCTTCATCATATTTGTATTTCTTTATTGCTTTTTCAGATACTTGCCTTAAATTCCTCATACTATTTTCTAGCTTTACTTTTCTTAATGTATTGTCTAAATATAACTTGTCTAACTTATCCATATATTTACTTCACCTCCTTCAAAAGTTTAATTGTTTGTCCATCTTGTAATTCGCTTGTTATCATTCCATTTATATCTTTAATTGTATAAATGTAATCTCTTATATCTCCATCTGTTCTATCTGCAGCTATACTCCATAATGTTTCGCCTTTTCCAACTGTATAGTCTATATATTCTATTTTTCCTTTAGATACAGAAATACAGAAGATTCCTAAAAGTATAAGTATTAAAATTATTGTGCTTCTTATAAATTTAAATTTATTTTTTATTTTCATATTTGTCTCTCCTTTCTACTTTTGCTTCTATCTTTATGTTATATTTTTCTTCTAGTATTTCCATTATTGCTTTATTGATTTTTTCATAGTCCATTTTTCCTCCTTCCTTTCTGTCGAAATTTGTATTATAATTACCTCACACATAAGAGAAAAATATTTTAATTTGTAGAGAGTGAGGTGTTATATATGAATCGACAATTTGTCAGCTCTTCCGATATTCGTTCGGTTGGTTATGAAAATAATACTCTTGAAATTGAATTTAATCGTGGTGGGATTTATCAATATCATGGAGTTCCTCAAGAAAGATATTACAATTTAGTCTCTGCTGATTCTTGCGGTAGTTATTTCCATCACTTTATTAAACCATTCTACCCTGCAATTAAAATTAGTTAATTAAAGGAATATTTATTTCATCCGTTACAACCTTTATACTATCTTCATTTATCACAATGCTTGTATGAGGGTTGTAATTTTGTTTTATAAAATCAATTAACGGTTTTGCTATTTGTTCTATTTTTTTTAATTCTTCAAATTCGTCTTCCATTCTCTAACTCCTCTCTTTTTTATTTTTGTATTGTAATTGCATTTATATTTCTTAAAATAATAAAGACATAATTACATTAACTATTCCTCCAAAAGTTCCTATTGCTACTGCAACTAAAATACTAATTAATGTCTCGTTATTACTTATGTTTTCCTCAACTTTTCTTCTTTCCATCTTCTTACCTCTTCTCTATTTATTAATATTCTGTTATAATTACCTCGAAAGCGAGGTTATTATTATGTTTTCAAATTTTGATATTGATAATTTAGTAGCTATAATTACTTGTTTTATTAGTGGTTTCTTTGGTTATAAAGTAAGTCAAATATCTTTGAAAAACCCTCAAAGAACTAAAATTTTAGAAAAACAATTATATTATGTATATTTACCCTTATTTAAAAAAATGGAAATTAATTTATATAAAAAAATTTCTCCTAAAATAGCATTAGAATATATTAATTTTTTTAATAATATAAAAATGAAATATTACGAGTTAATTGACGGAGAGCTTATAAACGTTTTTCAAATATTTCAAAATACAACTAATGAAAATTCTGTTTCTTATGCGGCTTATGAATCAGTGTGTCGAAAGCTAGAAAAATTATTTGAAAATACTCGTCGTAAATTATATTTACCAACTAGAAGTTTTTCTTATAAACTAAATAACAGACAATTCCCTAAAACTCGTCAAAATTTCATTAAATCTTTCAGTTTAAGTTTATTAAAACTTCTTATATTCATTTCAATAATCTCTCTTGTATACTTTGTCGTAACTGTTTGCCAAAGCTTTATAAATTGGATAATTTCTATTGTTTGAACTTACCCAAAGCATATCCTATTCCAAAACAAACTATATTGATAAATATTAACGTTATTAATTTCATCTTCTCACCTCTTCTCTATTTATTAATGTTTTGTTATAATTACCTCGAAAGTGAGGTGATTATATTGAATAATCCTTTATATAAGTGGCGAAAACAAATGATTGATTTTGAACATTATCGTAATAATAATCTTTTATCTACTGTAAAAGGTTTAAAAAGTTCAAATACTTCTAGAAAAGTTATTGACTTTTTTCCTGAAGTAGATATTCAAATCGGAGATATCTTTATAAATTCTGGAATTAAATATTATGTAACCGAAGTTGATACTCAAACATTTAAAGGAGAAACTTTTGCTAAAAAAGCTTACTATACAACTTCAATTTCTAAGTCTCAACCAAATTCTACAGTTTTTAATATTAATAATGCTTCAAATTCAATTATTGGAAATCAACAATCTGCCATATTAAATAATTCACATTTCAATATAGATGATTTGAAACAACTTATTGAAATATATGGTGAAAATGATAAGCAACAACTTTATGAATTAACTTCTTTACTAAAAGACTCCTTAGATAAAGATGATTTTCATAAAAGTAAATTATCAAAATTTAGTGATTTAATAGCTAAACATTCTTGGTTACCTACAGCTATTGCACAAATCATTTCTGCTTATCTGCAATCACACTAATCGTTGGTACTTCGGTACCTTCTTTTTTTAATTCAAAATCTCCTTCAATATAAATATTTAAATCGTTTGTTTCTATCTTTGTTTGATTATCCAAAATTGTTATTTCTATCATCTTCTCTCCTTTTGCCGTGTTTATTTTTTCTAAACTTTTAATGTAAAAAAATATTCATATATTTTAGTCTTTGGTATTTTTAATAATTTACTTATATCTATTACATCATTTTGGCTAAATGATACATAACCATTTATCTTTTGGCTAAAGGCTCCTTTGCTTATATTTAAAGCCTTTGCAACTTGTTCTTGAGTAAATCCACTATTAGAGATTTTCTCTTTTAGTTTAGTATAATCGTACATTTACTTCACCTCTTTTTGTTTATATTTTCTAAACTAGAATTATAATACTATATGCTTTTCTTAAAGTCAATACTTTTTTCTAAAAAAGTTTAGTTTTTTTAAATTTTTTATATAAAATGTTTGATATTTCTAAACCTTTGTGTTACAATATAATCATTGGAGGTATACTATATGGACGATTTAATTGATACTTTTGCTAATCGCCTTTCTTATGCTTTAACATTAAGAAATATGAAACCTATTGAATTATCTGAAATAACAAAGATAGATAAATCAAAAATCAGCTCATATATGTCTGGAAGGTATAAGGCAAAAACAGATGGTTTAAAATTAATTGCAGACGCTTTAAATGTCTCTCCTGTTTGGCTAATGGGATATGATGTTCCAATGGAAAGACAAGAATTAGAAAATAATGTCTTTCCTATTGATGATATGCCAAAAAAAGTTCCTGTTGTCGGACGCATAAGTGCTGGGTTACCTATGCTTGCTACAGAAAATATAGAAGGATATGAATTTGCTCCTTCTTCTCAATTAAAAGATGGATATACCTATTTCTATTTGAAGGTACAAGGTGATAGTATGAATTTAAAATTTAATGAAGGAGATATTGTCCTTGTACAAAAACAGGATGATTTAGAAAATAATGAAATAGGAGTTATTCTTGTGAATGGTGATGATGCTACAGTAAAAAAATATCGAAAAGAAAATGGATTAGTTATATTAGAACCTATGTCAACAAATCCAGAAAATGTTGTACAAATATATAATCCTAAAGATATTCAAATAAGAATTATAGGTAAAGTCATATCTTATCAAGGTAAAATTTAGTTAAAAGAAAACAATTTGAAATAGTTTAAATTATTTGTTAATTAAAAATATATTAAGAAAAGGGGTAATATTTATGGAATTTGAAGAAAAACTAAATCAATTTATAGAAAGGGTAAATAAAATAACAAATTCAATATCTACTGAAGAGGCAACTAAAACGTCTTTAATAATGCCTTTCTTTAGTTTATTAGGATATGATGTTTTTAATCCTAATGAGTTTACGCCAGAATACACTGCTGATGTAGGGATTAAAAAAGGAGAAAAAGTAGATTATGCTATTATTCTTAATAATCAGCCTACTATCTTAATTGAAGCCAAATCTGTTAATGAAAATTTGCAAAAACACGGTTCACAACTTTTTAGATATTTTGGTACAACATCTGCTAAAATTGGTATATTGACAAATGGTATTACATATAAATTCTTTACTGATTTAGATGAAACTAATAAAATGGATTCAGCACCATTTTTAGAAATCAACATTTTAGATTTGAAAGAAGCTGATATTAATGAATTAAAAAAATTCTGTAAAGAATCTTTTGACATAAATACTGTTATAAGTTCTGCTTCAAATTTAAAATATGCTAATTCAATTGAAAAAATACTATCAGAAGAATTTTCCAATCCTAGTGATGATTTTATAAGATTAATTTTAAATAAAGGTATATATGAAGGTGTTAAAACACAAAATGTAATCGATAAATATAAACCTATATTAAAAAAATCTATTACTCATTATATCAATAATTTAATAAATCAGCGACTTCAAACAGCTATTAATAATTCTTCTGTTGAATCTTCTGAAGAACTGAGTGTCGATATCTCAGATGAAAATAGTATTGTAACAACTAATGAAGAACTTGAAAGCTATTATGTTGTAAAGTCCATATTATCAGAAATTGTAAATCCTGATGACCTATACTATAAAGATACTTTTAGTTACTTTGGAATATTATATGAAAATAAAGTTACTAAATGGATATGTAGAGTATATCTAAAAGAAAGTATAAAATATGTAATTATACCTGACCAAAATAAAAAGGATATTAGATATGAAATTGAAAATGTTTCTGATATTTATAAGTTAAAAGAAGAGCTTATAGCAAGATTAAAAAATTTCATGAAGTAAAATTACATATTATTAAAAAAATAACTAACTACTCCCCGATCAAAGTCTTGTCAATGAAAAATATAATTAGAAAGAAAAGGAAAAATAATGAGTGAAAATGAAATAAAAGAAAATAAAGAACTATATAGAGAAACAATACAAGCAGATGGTATAGAAATTGGAATTATTTCTAATGATAATGAAAATGATTATATTTCATTAACAGATATTGCTAAACACGAAAATCCAGATGATGCTTTCATTGTAATAAATAATTGGATGAGAACAAGAGCTACAATAGAATTTTTAGGTTTATGGGAAAGTTTACACAATCCTAATTTTAAACCTATCGAATTTGATAGGTTTAAAAATGAATCAGGAAGAAATGCTTTTACTTTATCTCCTCAAAAATGGATATCTTCCACTAATGCTATTGGAATAATATCAAAATCTGGTAGAGGTGGTGGCACTTTCGCTCATAAAGATATTGCTTTCGAATTTGCCAGTTGGATTAGCCCAGAATTTAAACTTTATGTAATTACTGATTATCAAAGATTAAAAAACGATGAAAGCAATAGACTTTCCTCTGATTGGAATATAAAAAGATTGATTGCTAAAACAAATTATAGAATACATACTGATGCAATAAAACAAAATCTTATTCCTGAAAATGTATCTATACAGCATCAATCTGTTACTTACGCTAACGAAGCTGATATACTGAATGTAGCATTATTTGGAATGACAGCTAAAGAATGGAAAAAAGCAAATCCTAATGCAAAAGGAAATATTAGAGATAATGCAACGATTTCTCAATTAATAGTATTAGCAAATATAGAAAATTTAAACGCAACTTTTATAAAAGAAGGACTTTCTCAACAAGAACGATTATTAAAACTAAATAAAGAAGCTATATATCAACTTACAACATTTAAAAATAATAAAAACATATCAAAAATTGAAAAATTTGACACTAAACTATTAAGTGAAGGAAATAAAAAGGAAAATAATAGAAAAAAATTAAAATAAAAAATAGATAATGTATCCCTCGCCAAAGTTTTACATTATCTATTCTCAAACACTACTTGTATAAGCAGTTTTTATTATTATATTACATAATACCTTCTTATACAAGTACCGAATATTTGTTTAAGGAGGTTTTTTATATGAAAACTGTTGCTTGTTATTGTAGAGTTAGTACAGAAGAACAAGTAAAATATGGCTTTTCTATACAAGCCCAGAAAGATGCATTATCTAAATATTGCCAAGAAAATGAATATAAATATGACTTTTATATAGATGAAGGAATTTCTGCTTCTTCTATGAAAAAAAGAAAAGCATTACAAAAAATGCTAGATAAGTCAGTTGCATATGATATGATACTATTTACAAAACTTGATCGATTAAGTAGGAATGTATTAGATGCTAATAATATAAATAAAATATTACAAGATAATAATTGCAATATGAAAGCAATAGACGAAGATGATGTTGATACTTCTACAGCCGATGGTATGTTTATGTTTAATCTAAAAGTATCTTTAGCACAAAGAGAAATTGGAAAAACTTCTGAAAGAATAAAGTTCGTATTCCAAAATAAACGTGAAAAAGGAGAAGTAACTTCTGGCACTACTAAATATGGATATAAAATAAAAGATAAAAAATTTGTAATTGATTCAGAAGAAGCAGAAAATATTAGAAATCTATATAAATATTTTATTTCTGTAAATGGTGACCATAAAAAAACTTATAGTTACTTTGTTAAACATTTTCCTGGGAAAGGTAAAGATGCTCTATTTAATTACCTACGCGAAACTGCTTATATTGGAAAATATAAGTTGTATAGAAAAAATGTATATTTAGATAACTACATTCCTCCTATTATGGATAAAGAACTTTTTAACGAAGTTCAAAACTTGTTGCCTAGAGTTGAAAAAGTATTAAAAAAAGAAAATATACCTTCTATTTTTGCAGGAATGTTATATTGTTATTATTGTAAATCTAGATTAGTTCGTAAAGTAGATTATAGAAGTAAAAACAAAATAATAAATTATTTTTGTGATAAGCAATACAAATACAAGGTCGGAATAAATGAGAAGCAATGTCAAAATTCTAAAGTTATATCAGATAAATCAGTAGAAGAATATCTAATAAATAATTTAAAATATTTGTGTAAACAATATATTTCGAAATCTATAATCAAAACAAAACCCAAACCACAAAAAAACAATATAAAAATAAATAGTTTAAAAAATAAACTCTCAAAATTAAAAGATTTATATTTAGATGATTTAATTTCTAAAGAAGATTACAAGCAAGATTATATCAAAATAAATAAAGAAATATTAAAATTAGAAGAAGAACAAAAAGAAAAACCTCAAAAAGATTTTACATATTTAAATGAGTTAATAAATAAAGACATTCCTGATATATATAATACTTTTAATATAGATGAAAAAAGAAAATTTTGGTTAAAAATAATTGATAAAATTTATATTAAAGAAGGCAAAATAAAAGAAGTTACTTTTTTGTAACTTCTTTTTATGTAAATTAATTGTTCATATCTTCAGGCGCTTCTACTGGGCAAACTCCTGCACATGTACCACAAGAAATACATACTTCTGGATCGATTACAAATTTATCATCTCCTTGTGATATGCATCCTACTGGACATTCTGCTGCACAAGCTCCACAACTTATACATTTATCTGTTATTTTATATGCCATATTCTTCACCACCTTTCGTTGCTGCATTTTTTATTACTTTTCTTAAAATCTTGCTTTATAAATTTTGCTACTGCAAAATTTATAATCCTTTTCATATAGCATTTTAGTAATATAACATATTATTAATTCTACATATCATCGTCTACTAGGATATCATCCTTTGCTAATTTCTCTAGTTCTTCTAGTTCTTTTTCGTTTTCTTTTTCTTCTAAATCTATCTCTTCTGTTTCACTTTCTTTTATTAGTTTTACTTCTTCTGCTTTGTATTTTTTATAATGATATCCATCATCATCTTCAAATTTTACTCTTACATTTTCTTTTAGTATTTCTACATTATCTACTACACCTTCACCATCTAATGTTCCTACAATAGATCCTACTTTTGGTAAACGTTGCAACTTATCTTCATATGCTTCTTGCTCATACTTTAAACAACACATTAGCCTTCCGCATAAGCCAGATATTTTAGAAGGGTTTAAAGACATATTCTGCTCTTTTGCCATCTTTATAGAAACAGCATCAAAGTTGTTTAAGAAACTGCAACAACATAACTCTCTTCCACATATTCCATTTCCGCCCATTCTTCTAACTTCATCTCTTACACCAATTTGTCTAAGTTCTATCCTTGTTTTAAATATGGCTGCTAAATCTTTTACCAATTCCCTAAAATCAATTCTTCCATCTGCAGTAAAATAAAACAATATTTTAGTTCTGTCAAATTTGTATTCTACATCTATAAGCTTCATTGGTAATTTATGTTTCTTTATTTTTTCTATTGCAATATTAAAAGCCTCACGTTCTTTTGCTTTGTTTTCTTCGTTTTGCTTTATATCTTTTTTATTTGCTAGTCTTATTACTTTTCTAAGTGGTTCTATTATTTTTTCGTCCGGCATTAATTTATTTGCCATAGCTATTTTGGCAAATTCTTCACCATTTGCAGTATCTGCTATAACCATATCTTGTAAATTAAGTTTTAAACCTGCTGGATCAAAAAAATATATTTTACCTGGTTTCTTAAATTTAATACCTACTACTTCTTTCACTATTAATCTCCTTCCACATATTCATTAATAGATAGTCTACAGACATATCATAATTACTATTTGCTCTTAATCTTTTTTTTACTTCTTCTACTATAAAAATACATTTTGCATATTTAAAAGAATCTTTTGTATTTTGCTTAATTTTTATATCTAATAAAATATTTATATAATCTAAAATATTATAAATATCATCTTTACTTTCATATATAGAGCTTGCTGAATTTATAAAGCTTACTAAATTTTCTTTATCTATTATATCAAATATTTTATTTATTTGCTCGTATTCTGACGAATTTTCTTTAATTAATAGTGCTTTTTTTATACTTCCACTTGCTGCATCTAAAAAAGAATCATTTACATCACTAACTTCAAACTTTTCTTCTAAAATCTTTTTTACATCACTGTTTTCTAATTTATTAAAATATATTTTCATACATCTAGATTTTATTGTATTTAAAATTTTGTTTTCATTTGATGTTATTAAAATTATAACTATATACTCTGGTGGCTCTTCTAATGTTTTTAATAAACAATTTTGAGCTTCTGTTGTCATAAGGTCTGCATCGTTAATTAAATATATTTTATAATCTGAATTAAGTGGTTTTTCTGCAATTTTAACTTGCATATTTCTTATTTGCTCTATTTTTATTGCAACACCTTCTTCATTTATTATGGTAAAATTCACATTATTGTTTGTATTAAATTCTACACATGGTTTACAGGTATCACATGGCTTTTCATCTTCGGAATTGCACAAAACTGCTTTAGCAAACTCTCTACCTAAAGTTTGCTTTCCAATCCCCTCTTCTCCTATAAATAAATAACTATGTAATATATTTTTTGTTTTTATATTATTTTCTAATATTTTCTTTATCTCTTCATGACCTACAATATTCTTAAACAAGTGTATTCCTCCTACTCTTCTACTTTTCCAAACTTATTTAATGGCCAAAATCTAAGTAATACATTTCCCTCTATCTTTTCTAATGGTATACAGCCAAAAGCTCTACAGTCTACACTAGAGTTCCTATTATCTCCCATTGCAAATACTGTGTTTTCTGGCACTACAATATCATAAAATATTCCTTCAGAATCATCTGTAACAATTCCTGGTTGCAAATAATCTTCTTCTAACTCTTCTTCATTTACATATACTTTCCCATTTTTTATTTGTATATGTTCACCTGGTAAACCTATAACCCTTTTTATATAACTAACTTTTCCTATTTCTAATACATTGTATTTAAAGTTTTCCAAAAAGCTTTTTTCACTATATTCGTAAACTGCTACTGGGTTAGAAAGGTCTGTATCTTCCTCTGTTCTATATGTATTTGATGGTGCCTCGAAAGTAATTATATCTCCTCTTTCTGGCATCTTTTTTAATGTTCTTCCTAATCTATTTAAAATTAATCTTTGATTTTCTTCTAATGTAGGATACATTGACTTTTGCTTTACTACTGTTGGTGTTAACACAAAATATTTTATTAGTAAAGCTAATATAACTGCAATTACAATACAAACAACCCAACTTACTATTTCTTTAACTATTTTTTGTTTCTTGGTTATTTGGTTTCCTACTGTCTTTTCCCTCATTTAATTTTTCTTCCTCCTTTAGGATAAATTTATTATTAGTTTTTGTAGGGATTCTTATTACAACTTCTGTTCCTTCGTTTAATTTGCTCTTAATATCTATAGTTCCATTATTTCTGTCTAAAATTTCTTTTGCTATGGATAGTCCTAATCCTGTTCCACCCATTTCCCTTGTTCGTGCTTTGTCTACCCTATAAAATCTTTCAAAAATTCTTTCTAAATCCTCTTCTGGTATTCCCATCCCTGTATCTATACATTTAATGTAAGCATCATTATATACAAAACCTACATATATATTAATAGTACCTTTTTCATTAGTATATTTTATACTATTTGACAATATGTTTATTATAACTCTTTCTATTCCATCTTTTTCTGCATATACAGGTGGAACATTTGCTGTAACTAAACAGTTTACTTTAAGTTGCTTTTTGTCTATTTCTATTTGAAGCTTCTCTTGGCATTTTTTAGCAAGCTCACCTAAGTCAAATTCTTCTTTTACTATATTTGTTTTATTATTGTCAAATCTTGAAAGTGATAATAAATCTGTTACCAATTTAGACATTCTTTTTGCTTCTGATGATATTACACCTAAAAATTTAGTTTCTATTGTTTTATCATGCTCTGTTTCTAGTAAAGTATCTGCATATCCCATAATAGATGTAATAGGTGTTTTAAGTTCATGTGATACATCTGCTACAAACTCTTTTCTCATATTATCTAGTTTTACGTGTTCTGTTATGTCTTGTATAAGTACCATTACACCAGATGGTCTATCTTTTTCGTCTTTTAAAATCTCAAACGCTAAATTTAGATATTTATCTTTTACCTTAACCTTTTGCTCAGATGATGTCCAATCTTCTAGGTAAATAATTTTTTCCATATTTATATTTAAATTGACATTTTTAAATATTGTTTCAAAATTTGTTTCTTCATCCATAATAGATAAAGCTCTTGTTGCAGCTGGATTTATAAGTATAACTTTTCCTTCCATATTAAATGCAATTATACCATCACTCATATGAATAAGTATGGTTTCCATTTGCTTTTTTTGTGTAGATATTTCAGATAAGTTTTCTTGAAGCTTTGTTGTCATTTCTTCGAATGTATCTGCTAAATTATCTATTTCATTTTTACTTCTTATATGTTTACTTTTTTCTTTTGATGTTAGTTTTTCTGCATTCTTTATTAATTTATCTATTGGTTTTACTACTGTTTTTGAAAGAAATATTCCAACTATAATGCTTATAGCTCCTAATGTTATTAATGAAATCATAAGTATTAATTTTACATTACTAATATTAACGTTTATAACATCTGTAACTTCTGCTGTGTTAATAGCTACATTTATGGCTTCTAAAGAATTTGTAAAAAAGAAGCCTAATCCAATAATAGTCAGCATACCTAATATAAAAAATATTAGTACTATCTTTAATTGTATATTCTTTATCATTTATTACTCCTTATAATAAAATCGCCAGTAAAATAGACTGAATACTGTATATTTTAACCGACGATCTTAATTTTTATTTTAGCAATTTATTTAAATTATTTTTTATTTATCACCTGTGGCTATATAATAGCCAACTCCTCTTTTTGTTATTAAAATTTTTGGGTTAGATGTATCTTCTTCTATTTTTTCTCTTATTCTTCTTACTGTAACATCTACAGTTCTTATGTCACCATAATATTCATATCCCCATACTTTTTCTAATAAAGTCTCTCTTGTTACAACTTGCCCTAATTGATTTGCTAGGTATTTTAATACTTCAAATTCTCTTAATGTTAAATCAACAACTTTATTTTTTACTCTAGTTTCGAATTTATCTATGTCTAATTGCAAATTTCCTACAACAATTTTATTAGTATTGGCTTCTAATTTTCCTTCTTCATAGCTACCTTTACCTTTTCTTAAATTAGCCTTTATTCTCGCCATTAATTCCCTTATACTAAAAGGTTTTGTAATATAATCATCTGCACCTAATTCTAGGCCTAATATTTTGTCTATTTCTTCACCTTTTGCACTTAACATTATAATTGGAACATTTAAATTATGTCTTATTCTTTTGCATACAGATAACCCGTCCATTTTAGGTATCATAATATCTAATAATATTAAGTCAGGTGTATTATTTAAAGCAATGTCTACTGCTTTTTCTCCATCTGTCGCCTCTAATGTGTTATATCCTTCTTTTTCTAAATTGTATACTAACATATCAATTATTGGTTGCTCATCGTCAACAATTAATATTGTTTTTTTCTCGTTACTTACTTCGCCTTCCACAAATGTTCCACCTCTCCTATAATATTCATACATATTTTATATCACAATCTTAAACTTTGTACAAGTATTTAAGTGATTTTTCTATAATAAGCTTGCTGCTCCAATTATCCCTGCATCATTACTTAATGTTGCAAGTACTATGTTTACGTCCTTTCTTGGATTAAACAATAATTTCTTTTCTTGTATTTCTTTTTTTAGCTTTGGAATAATTAAATCACCTATAAATACAAAACTTCCACCAATACATACAACTTCTGGTTCGAATATATTTACTAAATTAGATATTCCTATTGCCAAATACTCTACATATTCTTTTATTAACGGTCTTACTCTTAAGTCATCTATATGTTTTCTAATTTCATTTACAATATTTGCACCCGTATCGTTTTTATCTAATTCTAGTGTTTCTATAATCTCTCTTTTTAATGTTTTCATAGAGCAATATTTTTCGAAACATCCTTTGCTTCCACATTTACATTCTCTTCCATCTTTATCTATTATCATGTGGCCAAATTCCATTCCGGATTTATATCTTGGTTCTACTAATTTATTATTTATAAATGCTGCTCCACCTATTCCTGTTCCTAAACACAAATATATATTATCTTGAGCAAATTTTGTACTTCCATACATACTTTCTGCAATTCCTGCACATTTAGCATCATTTTTTATTTTTACTTCTAAGTTAAATTCTTTTTTTATATATTTAGCTATGTCTAATTTTTCTAAACCTAAGTTTACTACATTATATATACAATTGTTTTCTATTGTACCTGGTGAGGCAATTCCCACATAACCAATTTCTTTTGCCTCTATATCTTGTTCTTTTAAAATTTGTTTTATAAAATTTATTATAGTATTTGTTATCATTTTTTCTATATTCTTTTTATCTTTTTCGGTTATATCTACTTCTTTTTTGTTTATTATCTTTCCACTTGATCCTACAAGTCCTACTCCTACATGGCTTCCACCTATATCTATTCCTATATTCATATATATGCTCCTTTTTATTAACATTTTTTTAGGCATATACAACTAGTGTATATGCCTTTTCTTTAGTTTACTTCTTGTACTTTTAAACTTTTAGTATCTATTTTAACAATATATTTATCTCCACTACTTGTTACATATTCTACTGAACTTCCATCTGCACCTTCTTTAAAGTTTGAAGACTTATCTATTGTTTTTACTACTGCATCTATAACATCTGGATTTGTATTAGTTTGTACTAAACCATTAACATTCATTTGCTCTCTATCTTTTTCCACTACTTTTAATGCCATAGTTACTATATCTTTTGCATATGCTTTATCTCTTTCAGCTTCTAAAGCATTATCTTTACCTTTTAAACCATCTTGACCAAATACTAAATATACTATAACTCCTGCTAAACATAGTAATATAATTATTGTAATTATTAAAACAACTAATGTTATTCCTTTTTCTTCTTTTACTTTATTTAACATATAAACGTCTCCCTTCTTTTGTATATATATTGTGCGTAGCACTTTTACTGTTTTTATATACCAATATTTTATATGTTTATGTAAAAAAGTCAAGGTGTTTAATTTAAACATAATATTAATGTAATATTATCGTAATATAGCTGTTTTTATTTTCTTTTTAGCATTGTTATAAAAAATCCATCATGTTTTTCGCTTGGCAAAAATTGCACCATATTATTTTTAGTTATTTTATAAAATTCTTTAGGAATATTTTCTTCTATATTAACAGTTATAAAATTCTCTTCTTGTAAAAATTTATTTATTATAAGTTCATTTTCTTCTTTTAGCATACTACATGTAGAATATACTAGAACTCCATCTTTTTTTAAATAATTTGCACAAGTTTTTAATATTTCGTACTGAATAGTAGAAATATCTTTAATATCTTCTTCTTTCCTATTCCATTTTATATCTGGTTTTCTTCTAATTACTCCTAGCCCAAGGCAAGGCACATCTAGTAATATTTTATCAAATTTATTCTTAAACTCTTCTTTTAAAATAGTTGCATTATTTACTTGCGTTTCTATAATACTTATGCCTAATCTTTTAGCATTTTGGCTAACTTGTTTTAATCTTTCTTCGTAAATATCCCATGCTATAATTTTTCCTTCATCTTGCATTAACTCTGCTAAATATGTTGTTTTCCCACCAGGAGCACTACATGCATCTAATACAAAATCTCCTTTTTTGGGTTTTAAAACGAAGCTACTTAAACCAGCTGCTTCATCTTGTAGAGTTATATAGCCTTCTTCATATTCTTTTGTCTTAATAATATTTTTAGTTTTTGTAACTACTCTAAAATCTTCTAAAATTCCTTTATTTCCTATTTCTATTTTTTCTTTTAAACTATTTAATCTTACAGACATATTTGGTCTTAAATTTAAATTCTTACAAATTTCTTTTGCTTTGCTTTCACCATATTCGCTAAAAAACTTTTTTACCATCCATTCTGGCATAGAATATTTTAAACTAACTTTAGTTATACTATTTGTTATATTATTAATTTCTTCGTAATCTTCTTTGCTTATTTTTCTTAAAATTGCATTAACTAAATTTGCAGATTTAAAATTATATTTTTTGCATAAATTAACACTTTCGTTTACTGCTGCTGATTTTGGTACTTTGTCCAAAAATATTATTTGATAACTTCCCAAGTATAAAATATTTTTTACCCAATCCGACATTTTTTTAAGCTTAGTTTTTGAATATTTCTGAATTATATATTCTAATGTTAATTTCCATGTTATAACACCATATACTAATTCCGAAATAAAATTAATATCTACATTACTTAGTTTATCCCTATTTTCGTTAATGTATTTGTCTAGCACTATATTAGAATATGCTTGTTTAGCATTTACTTCGTATATTATTTTTAGTGCAATATTTCGTGCAAAATCTATTTTCATTAAATATTTTTCTTCCTTTCTCATTATAACTTTATACATTATACCATTTTCTTGTATAAAATTAAATTAATTGTAAAAAATATTACTAATTTTATTTATAGGAGGTATTAGCAAATGACTGTTGAAAAACACATTCGCGTTAGAGGTTCTTCTAATATATCTTGGAAAGATGCAATTGTACAAACTATTAGTGAAGCTTCTAAAACGATAAATTATATATCAGAGGTTAAAGTTATAGATCAAACTGCAAATATTCAAGATGGAAAAATTGTAGAATATTTTGCAGAAATAGAACTTACCTTTTTTATTGACCATTCGAATGAATAGAAAGGAGTTTTTATGCAACCTATAGAAACGCAAAAAAAATATCAAGAATATGTAAATAAAAAGTCCCCAAATTCCCCTATCTTAAAAAACTGTTTTAACGCTTTTTGGGTAGGTGGCTTAATTTGTACTTTTGGACAAATTATTCTTCTTATCTGTAAAGCACGTGGTTTAGACGAAGCTACATCTGGAACTATCGCTTCTATTATTTTAATAGGTCTTAGTGCATTTTTAACTGGATTAAATATTTTTAACAAAATAGGTAAATTTGCAGGAGCTGGTTCTTTAGTTCCTATTACAGGTTTTGCTAATTCGATTGTTGCTCCATCTATAGAATATAAATCTGAAGGCTATGTTATGGGTGTTGGTAGTAAAATGTTTACTATTGCAGGTCCTGTTTTGGTTTTTGGTATTTGTAGCTCTATAATTGTTGGAATTATATACCTTATTTTTAATACACAAGGTATTACTTTAACATAAGGAGATGATTTTTTGGAAAAGTTAGGAAAACAAACTATAAAATTTACAAATCTTCCCACCATATTAGATACTGCCTGTATCGTTGGTCCAAAAGAAGCAGAAGGACCTCTTGCTAAATATTTTGATAAATGTTTAGAAGATGAGTTTTGGGGAGAAAAAACTTGGGAAAAAGCTGAAAGTAAAATATTAAAAGAAACTTTTTATTCTGCAATAAAAAAATCTAATCTTCCTGCTTCTAGCATAGATTATTGTTTTGCTGGTGACTTATTAAACCAATGTATATCTTCTAGTTTTGGTCTTCGTGACTTAGATATTCCTTTTATAGGTATATTTGGTGCTTGTTCTACTTTTGTTGAAGGTTTAGGTGTAGGCTCTATATTTATAGATAGTGGAGCTGCAAATAATATTATTTGTGGTGCTTCTAGCCATTTTTGTAGTGCAGAAAAGCAATTTAGGTTTCCATTAGAACTAGGAAATCAAAGACCACAATCTTCTCAATGGACTGTTACTGGCGCTGGCTCTGCAATTTTATCTTCTAATGGTACTGGGCCTTTTATAACTCATTTTACTCCTGGAAAAATTATAGATATGGGCATTAAAGATGGTAACAATATGGGTGCTGCAATGGCTCCTGCTGCATTAGATACTTTAATTACCCATTTAACTGATACAGGAAGAAAGCCTAGTTATTATGATGCAATAATAACTGGTGATTTAGGTCATGTTGGTAAAGACATATTAATCGAACTTGCACAAACAAAAGGTTATAACATAAAGTCTAACTATAATGATTGCGGTGTTTTAATTTTTGACAAAGAAACTCAAGATACTCATTCTGGAGGAAGTGGTTGTGCTTGTTGTGGTACAGTTTTTTCTGGCTATTTATTTAATATGCTACAAACCAAAAAATATAAAAAAATATTGTTAATAGCAACTGGGGCTTTAATGAATGCCACATCATCACAGCAAGGCGAAAGTATTCCCGGCATTGCACATGCTATTAGTATTGAAGTATAAATCGTAGTTATTATGAAGATTTTGCAGTATAAACAGTTAGACTGTATAAATCGTAATTATTGGAGGAATTTTTATGAGTAATATAGATTGGATGTCAGTTTTTGAATGGAGCTCATTATTAAAAGCTTTTGTTGTTGGTGGTTTAATATGTGTAATTGGACAAATTTTAATAGATAAAACAAAATTAACTCCTGCAAGAATTCTAGTTTCTTTCGTAACGCTTGGTGTTATTTTAGGTGGGCTTGGCATATATAAGTATTTAGTAGAGTTTGCAGGTGCAGGTGCTACTGTTCCTCTTACTGGATTTGGGTATAACTTAGCTAAAGGTGCTATAGAAGGTGTTAAAACTTCTGGACTTTTAGGTGCATTTACTGGTGGTATAAAAAATGCTGCTGGTGGAATTGCAGCTGCAATTTTCTTTGGATATTTAGCTTCATTAATTGCAAAGCCAAAAATGAAAAAGCAATAAAGAATATTCTTTATTGCTTTTATTGTATTCGAATCTGCTTTATATCTCTTTGACAAAGCTTTTATTTTAAAATCTTTAAAAATGCTAATTGGCTTAGCACATTTCTTAAATCTTCTGATAATTTAAAATTCTTATATATTTTATCATGTACTATGTCTTGTGCTAACTTCATTCTTTTAGTTTTTATTTGTATTTCTAGAGGAATATTTTGCTCTACAAAATAGTTTAAGTGAATACTTTGGTATCCATTTTTAGGATTTTTAATATAATCTTCTTCTATACCATTTCCAAATGTATTTTTTAGTTCGTTTCTAATTTTATATACATCTTCTATCTTGTCTGTAACTAACATAAATCCTATAAAATCACTTATCTGGTTTGCATATGCAAATTTTCTTACTTGCATTTTTTGTAATGCAGATTCTTTATCTTTTACTCTTGCTAACACTTCTACATTACTATTTCCAACTATAGAATTTATCTTATTTAAATATTTGTTACATATGTTATTTTCGTTTATATAATCTATAATAGATACTACTTTTTGGTCTTCAGACATAAAATATTCCTCCTTTCTTAATATATAATATGAGCATTTTAAGATTTTTTTGTTAAAATTTAAAATAAAATTTTAGCACATAAAAATACTAGTTTAAAAAACTAGTATTTTAGAACTTTTTTAAATTATGCTTTTTTTGCGATTTCTGCAATTTCTGTAAATGCTTTTGGATCTGTTATAGCTATGTCTGCTAACATTTTTCTGTTTATTGTTACATTAGCTTTCTTTAACCCTGCTATTAATTTGCTGTAAGAAATTCCATTCATTCTTGCAGCAGCATTTATTCTTGCTATCCATAATTTTCTAAAATTACTCTTTTTATCTTTTCTAGCTATATAAGCATACATTCCAGATTTCATAACAGCTTGTTTAGCCATTCTGAATCTATATCTTTTTGCTCCAAAATATCCTTTTGCTTGTTTTAATACTTTTTTATGTTTTTTACGAGTAATTCTTGCTGTTTTTACTCTTGCCATTTTCTATTCCTCCTTATTCTTCGTTCTTCTTATTAACCATAAGGTAATAATTTTTTAATTCCTTCTACACATGTTTTGTCTGCATAAGAATTTTGTTTTCTAGACATTTTTTGTCTGCTTGTTTTTGTAGATAATCTGTGTCTTGCATTTGCAGATGTTCTTTTTACTTTTCCTTTTGCTGTAAACCCATATCTTTTGCTTGCAGCTTTATTTGTTTTTAATTTTGGCATTTTAATTGCTCCTTTCTATTTATGCTTTTTTTGATAAAATTACAAACATATTTCTACCTTCTAATAAAGGTTTCTTTTCTGGAGTTGCTACATCTTTTAATTCTTCTATAAATTTGTTGATAACTGCTTCTCCTAATTTAACATTATTAACTTCTCTTCCTCTAAATCTAACTGTAATTTTTACTTTTGCACCATCTTCTATGAATTTTCTTACATTTTTAGATTTGAAGCTAAAATCGTGTTCTTCTATATTAGGTGTTACTCTTATTTCTTTTAATTCAAATACTTTTTGTTTTTTCTTTGCCTCTTTTTCCCTTTTTGCTTGTTCGAATTTATATTTACCATAATTCATAATTTTACAAACAGGTGGCACAGTATTTGGAGAAACTAAAGCTACATCTAAATTCTTTTCTGAAGCTATTTTTAAAGCTTCATTAAGTGACATTACTCCTAATTTTTCGCCATTTTCATCTATTAAGTTTACTTCTTTGGCTCTTATTTTTTCGTTAATAGGTAAATCTTGTTTTATTATAAAACACCTCCATATATTTTGCTTATAAATAAGCAATAAAAAAATGAATTAACTTAAAGACGCAAGTTAACCCACTAAAATAATTATATACTATATATATTGAATTATTTTACCTTTCTATTTATATAGACAAGGTGGAAGTGGTTACCTTCTTCTTTAATCGCTTATATATAATATCATCTATTTTTTATATTGTCAATAGCTAAATGCTATTTTTCAGTTTCTCTTTGATATTCTTCTCCTGATTTAAATAAAAATTTCTTTATAGTTTGCCATATAATTTGGAATTTGTTTTTTCTTTCTATTGGTAAATCTACTATTTCTTCTGTGTCATCTAATAAATTTTCATTTTCTAATTCATTATATTTGTTTTCTAATTTATTCATTGTTTTTATATAATATTCGTTAAATTCATCTTTTCCTTCTACATATCCTACTAAATCTTTATAGTTATATAAAGCTCTTCTGTAGTTTTCTACTTCTTCTAAATTTGTAATTTTGTTAAAAGATGTATCAAAATAAGAAGTTATTATTAAGTTTTGAGAATCCATAAAAGTTTTTTGAATATCATTTTTTATTTTAACTCTTTTTTTATTCATAGAAGAGTTTAAATTATCTGTAATTTCTATTTTATTGTTTAGTTTTAATAATTCTTCCTCTAATTTTAACAATTTGTCAAAATTTTTCTCTAAAGTGTAAAATGTCTCTTCTGTTGTTTTTTCTATAAATGTTTCTTTAAAATTATTATTACTGTTAAATACACTATCTAAAAGTACATCTTCTCCTGTTACATATGCCATTTGTACAATCAAATTACATATTAAAGGGTAACAAGTAGGGCTAATTGTATCAAACGAAATTCCATAATATTTCACATTATCTTTTGGCTCTTTTGTAGCTCTTGCTGTAGCATATTGTACTGCTGCCTCATTTAGCGCCAAACCATGCACTTTGTATTGTGTTAAATCACATAAACCTAATCTTATTAAAAAACCGGCTTTATCTTTTCTTTCTTGCAAATAGTGAATGCACTCGTGTATAGCATAGTCTTCAATTTTTTCTAATGGTACTTCACAATTAAAATATATTGATGTATTTTTATAAAAATAATTAGCTTCTGAAAAACCTTTTGGAACTTCTGCATAATACATTTTTATTTGTGAAAGTTTTATAAATATTTCACCTAATTTAAACTCCATATTAGGAAATGCAGCCACAATTTTTTGAGCAACATTTTTAGCTATTGTATTAACTTTTATCTTATCAAGTTCTTCTATAACTTGAATTCCCTCTTTTTTTAAGTTTGCTTCTATCCCCATATTCTTTCTCCCTAATACACTTATAGATAATTATATTATACTATATATAAATTAAACTTCTATAACATTCTTATTAAAAAAGCATTACAGCTATGTTACAAAACATAACTGTAATGTTCTTTTTTAACTGATATGTATATTATAGTTTAATATAGTCCAAATTATTTGTTCTTTTTAAGCAATTACTATGTTATATATTTTATTTTTAACATATATTTCTTTTATTATTTTTTTGCCTTCTATTTGGCTCGCAACTGCTTCATTTGCTTTTTGTTTTACTATTTCTTCATCTTCATCTTTTTTTATAGTAATTGTCGCTTTAACTTTTCCTTTTATTTGAACAGGTATTTCTATTTCAGCCTCTACTGTTTTTGCTTCATCATATGTTGGCCAATCTTTATATGCTAAATCTTCTTTTCCACCTATTATTTTGTATAATTCTTCTGTCATATGTGGTGCAAATGGATTTAATAATTGTAAAAACGTGCTAAATTCTGCTTTGTTAATTTGTTTTTCTTTATAAAATTCATTTACCATTGTCATAAATGTAGCAACAGAAGTATTAAATTTCATTTCTTCTATATCTGTAGAAATTTTCTTTATTGCTTTATTCATCATCTTTTCGAATTTTTCTGAATATTTATCTCCTTCTACTAAGAAATCTTGCATATTCCAAACTCTATCTAGGAACTTCATACATCCTCTAATGCTTTCCATAGACCATGGAGCTGTTTGGTCGAAAGGTCCCATAAACATTTCATAAACTCTAAATGCATCTGCTCCAAATTCTTCTACTATTTCGTCTGGATTTATTACGTTTCCTTTAGATTTAGACATTTTTTCGCCATTGCTTCCTAATATCATTCCATGTGATGTACGTTTTGCATATGGCTCTTTAGTTGGTACCACTCCAATATCATATAAAAATTTATGCCAAAATCTTGAATATAGTAAGTGTAAAGTAGTATGTTCCATACCACCATTATACCAGTCTACTGGTGACCAATATTCTAGTGCTTCTTTTGAAGCTAATTCATTATCATTATGTGGATCCATATATCTTAGGTAATACCATGAAGATCCAGCCCATTGTGGCATTGTGTCTGTTTCTCTTCTTGCTTTTCCATGGCAACATGGGCAAGTTGTATTTATCCAATCTTCTTGTTTTGAAAGTGGAGATTCTCCATTTTCTCCTGGCTCGTAATCTTCTACATCTGGTAATTTTAAAGGTAATTCTTCTTCTGGAATTGGAACCCATCCACATTTATCGCAATATACCATAGGTATTGGTTCTCCCCAATAACGTTGTCTAGAAAATACCCAATCACGAAGTTTATAATTTACTTTTCTTTTACCTAAATTATTTTCTTCTATATATTCTATTGCTTTATTTATTGCTTCTTTTGATTCTAGTCCATTTAAAAATTCTGAATTTACTGCTATACCATTATTTACATCTGTAATTGGTTCTGTTATTTCTTCTAATGTTTCTTTGTTTGTTTTTTCTACTATAACTTGTTTAATTGGTAAATTAAACTTTTTAGCAAATTCGAAATCTCTTGCATCATGTGCAGGAACAGCCATAATAGCACCTGTACCATATGTTATTAATACATAATCTGAAATCCAAATTGGAATTTCTTCATTTGTTAATGGGTTTACTGCTTTTATTCCTTTTATTTCTACACCTGTTTTTTCTTTGTTTAGCTCTGCTCTTTCGAAATCGGATTTTAATGATGCTTTTCTTTTATATTCTTCTACTTCTTCAAGATTTGTAATTTTGTCTTTGTATTTTTTTATAATTTCATGTTCTGGTGCTACAACCATATATGTTGCTCCAAATATTGTATCTGGTCTAGTTGTATAAATTAGAAGTTTATCATCTTCTCCACTTATTTTAAAGTTAACTTCTGCACCTTCACTTCTTCCAATCCAATTTATTTGTTGTGCTTTAATTTTTTCTAAGAAATTAACATCGTCTAAATCGTCTATTAATCTTTGTGCATATTCTGTAATTTTTAGCATCCATTGGCTTTTTTCTTTTTGTACAACTGGACTTCCACATCTTTCGCAAACTCCATTTACAACTTCTTCGTTTGCTAGTCCTACTTTACAGCCTGTACAAAAGTTTATTGGCATAGTTGTTTTGTATGCTAAACCTTTTTTATATAATTGTATAAAAATCCATTGTGTCCATTTATAGTAATTAGGGTCTGTTGTGTTTACTTCTCTTGACCAATCAAAAGAGAAACCAATAGATTTTAATTGCTCTTTAAAATGATTTATATTTTTTTCTGTTGTTATTTTAGGATGAACATGGTTTTTTATTGCATAGTTTTCTGCTGGAAGACCAAATGCATCAAACCCAATAGGAAATAATACATTATACCCTTGCATTCTTCTTTTTCTAGCTATTATATCTAGTGCTGTATAACTTCTTGGGTGCCCAACATGTAATCCTTGACCAGATGGATAAGGAAATTCTATTAGTCCAAACCATTTTTCTTTTGAATAATCGTTTTTTGCATTAAAGGTACCTTCTGTATACCACTTATTTTGCCATTTTTTCTCTACCTCTTTATAATTGTACATAAACTTCATCCCTTCATTATTTTTGTTTGCCAAATTATATATCAAAAAATGTAAAAAGTAAATATTTAGTATTTGCTTTACTTAGTTCTTTATAATATGTTTATTTTTGTATTGCTATTTATTCTTCTAGCAAATATTTTTTTATCACTTCTGAAGCATTTCTTCCAGAACGTGCAGCCCATGCAACAGTTGACTTTGTTCCTATTAAATCTCCACCTGCAAATATTCCTTTTTTAGATGTCATATAATTTTCATCTACTTTTATATTCCCATATTGTGTTACTTCTAGTTTTGTTTTAGAAACAATTTCTCCATCAGGCTTAGAACCTACAGCCATTACTACATAGTCCATATCTAGTAAATAATTAGAATTTTCTATATTTACAGGTACAGGTCTTTTTTCTCCTTCTTTTTCTACTAACTCTGTTTTTATACATTCTAATTTTTCTACTTTTTCGTTTCCTAATATTTTTACAATATTTGTTTTAAATAAAAATTCTACTCCTTCTTTTTCTGCTTCTTCTATTTCTAATTCTTCTGCTGGCATTTGTTCTTTTGCTCTTCTGTATATTACATATACATTTTTTGCTCCTAATCGTTTTATTGTTCTTGCAGTATCCATGGCTACATTTCCCCCACCACTTACTGCTACATTTTTACCTTCATAATTTGGGTGTATATTTGTTTCTAGTAACTCATTTCCTCCATATACCCCTTGTAAGTTTTCACCTGGTATATTCATTTTTGATGAAACATTTGCTCCAAAACTTAAATATATAGCATCATATTCTTTTTCTAAATCTTCTAAGTTATAATCTTTTCCTAAAGCTTTATTACATTCTGCTTTTATTCCTAAATTTAATATTTTTTCTATATTTTTATCTATTATTTCTCTAGATAGTCTAAAGTCTGGTATTCCATATCTTGTAATACCACCAAGTTTTGGTTGTTTTTCGTAAATAGTAACATCTGCACCAGACATCCTTAAAAATGCTGCACAAGTAAGACCAGCTGGTCCTCCTCCTATTATTGCAACCTTTTTTCCTTCTAATTCATTAGTTGTTTTTATATCATAATTTTCTTTAAATGCGTTATCAAACACATATGCTTCCAATTCGCCAATACTTATAGGCTCAGACTTTATTCCACGTACACAGCTTCCTTTACATTGTTTAAAATGAGGACACACTCTACCACAAATTGCACCTAGCACGGTAGTTTGAGTTAAAACATTAAAAGCCTCCTTTAAATTATCTTCTTTAACAAATTTAATAAAACTAGGTATATCATTTCCTAAAGGGCATGCTTTTTGGCATGGCTTAACCTTACAATTTAAGCATCTATTTGATTCTTCTAGTAAACTATTCATTTTTCCTCCTGTATAATTTTATATATTCGAAAAATAACTTAATATAGCTATTATTTCTGCCGAAGAATGTATTTCTCCGTTTTTGTATAATTCTTTTAATTCATCTATAGAAATTTTACGTACTTTTATATCTTCTGTTGCGTCTAAATGTCTTTGTGTTTTTGTTAAATTTTTTGCCTTAAATATGTATACTTTTTCGTTAGAATACCCAACTGCTGGATATTCATATATCATTTCTTCTATTATACCTGCTCTATAACCAGTTTCCTCTTCTAATTCTCTTATAGCTGCTTCTTCTGGCTTTTCCCCTTCTTCTATTAGACCTGCTGGAAATGCTAATATACTTTTTTCTATAGGAGTTCTTACTTCTTCTATCATAATTAATGTGTTATCATCTAGAAAAGGCATTATAACAGCTCCGTTTCCAGATTTTATATGTTCACGATAAATTTCTTTATTATCTCTTTTATTATAATATCTTTCAATTTTTACTGTAACTCTTTTACCTTTAAAAGCTATATCTTCACTTAATTTTTCATAATCCATATCTTTAAAATATTTTTCCATAATACCCCTCCAATTTTTATTTTCTTACCAGTATACTTATTTTTTATTCCATTATAAATTTACTTTTGCTAAAATTTAATTACTGTTTTAATCGGGATTTTAAGGACCGTCCCTAAATCCCGATTTCTGTTTTTAATTCTTTACACATTTCTAGTACTTTTTTTAGGTCTTTCCAAAAGTCTATCTTTTTGTTTTCATCTCTTAAAAGTGCTGCGGGGTGCCATGTTGGCATATACATTATTCCTTTTTTTTCTATCCAATGTCCTCTTGATGCTGTTATTTTGTATTCTTTTCCTAATATGTTCTGAAGTGCTGTACTTCCCATTAGTACTATTATTTGTGGTTTTACCAGTATTACTTGATTTCTTAAATAATTTAAACACGCTTGTGCTTCGTCTGCTTCTGGTACTCTATTGTTAGGTGGTCTGCATTTTACTATGTTTGCAATATATATTTTCTTTCTGTCTATTTCCAATCCTTCAAATGCTTTATTCATTAGCTGACCTGCTTTTCCTACAAATGGTATTCCTTGCTTATCTTCGTCTGCGCCTGGTCCTTCACCTATAAACATTACATTAGCATTTTTATTTCCTTCTGCAAATACAATGTTTGTTCTATTGTTACATAATTTACATTTTTTACAACCTATTATTGATTTTTCTAAGTCTTCCCAATTATCGTACAATTTTTACACCTCTTTATGCTATTTTACACATTTTTCTAATAATCTTATTTTTATTTCATCTTCTGTATCTATTCTTACTCTTATTCCAATTGGTATAACTGTTTTTTTATCTATATGTCCAAAATTGCTTGATTGTATTATTGGAAAATCATATTCATCTCCTATTGTATCTTTTAATATTTTAGAAAGTGTTATGCCAGATTCGTGTTCATATCCACCAAACCATATTCCTTTAATTTTGCTAAACACATCATTTTGTTTCATTCTGTAAAAATATGAACTAACTGCTTCTGGTGGTGATTCTAGTGGAAATTCTTCTAAAAATAAAATTTTATCTTTAATGTTCATACTATATTTCCCTGTTATTAAATTAGAAAATATACTTAAATTTCCGCCAATCATAACACCTTCTGCTTTACCTTTTTGTATTACATTATATTTATCACTATTATCTCCAAGTTCTAAGTCTGCATTTTGAAATCTTTTTATAATTTCATTATAGCAATATTCAGTTTCACATGAAGATAGTCCTTTAAATGTTTGTCCAGAAAATGTAACCAAACCTGTTTTTTCATAAATTATATTAGCTATAGCAGTAGTGTCACTATACCCACATAATATTTTAGGATTATTTTTTATTAGTTCATAATCAATTAATTCAAAAATAGAATTGGAATTATAACCACCTTTAGCACACCAGACCATTTTTACATCTTTATCTGCAAACATCCTATTTAAATCATCTGCTTTTTGCTTTGCTGTTGCTCCATAACCTGTTTCATTAGAAAAAACATTTTTGCCTATCTTTATGTTATATCCAGCTTGCTCCATTAACAAAATTGAATTATTAAATTCTTCTAAGTTTTGCTCTGTAACATTATCTGATGGTGCAATTATTCCTAAAGTATCCTCTTTTTCTAATTTATTTGGTATCATAATTTCTCCTTTCCAAACATTAAACATTGTGAGTATTATAAACGTTCTTTTTTGTTCATATATTATTATTTGTTGAACTTTTAATAACGTCTCCAAAATTCAAATAAAGCTTACAAAAGTTCTATTATATTCATATTTCTATCTGCTAATTCTTTTTCTGCTCTATATGAGTGCATTTTGTTCGAATTGCATACACTGCAGATATTGCTATCAAATATATTTTCTTTTTTTATTCCTATTTCCATTAAATAGTCTATTATTAATTTTGTTGTATCAAAATAATATTTTTGCTTTTCTACTACTTTTTCTGTTGGTTCATTTTCTATAGTCTTACCTTTTTTATAGTATTTTTCTATATTTCCAAATTCTTCTTTAAATTTTTGTATAAAATCTTCTTCTACTTCGAAATGGCATTGCTTTATACATGGCCCTATGCACACTATAATGTCTTCTGTGTTACACCCATATTTTTCTTTCATCATTATAACTGCTTTTGGGCTTATCTTTTTCAATGTACCTCTCCAACCAGAATGAACATTTCCTATTACGTTTTTTATTTTATCATAAAAAATTATTGGTGTACAATCTGCATATTTAGTAACTAATGGTATTTCTATTTTGTTTGTTACAAATCCATCTACAAATTCAAACTCTTCATCTGTAAATTCTGTTATATTTTGTACAATATCTGTGTGTTTTTGCGTAGATTTTATTATTTTATTAGAATCTATTTTTAATGATTTACATATTTTTCTATAATTTTCTGCTGATTTTTCGTTATCATCACTAAATTTTAAAGGTTTTAACGAATATGCATGTTGTATCTTATCAGAATATTTTAGTAATTCTCTAAATTGTAAATATTCTACATCGCCATCTTTAAAATGAATAACATTTTCATTACTTAGATTCATTAATATCTCCTTTCATACATTCTAGTATATATGCTTTTTCCATATTATCTATATAATTATAGTCATTTCCATAAAAACCTTTTTTAAAATTACAAATCGAATTGTATTTACAATATTCACAAGGTTTTCTTTTAGTTTTAACATTATAGTATGGTTTTATATCGATATTTCCATCTAAAATTTCTTTAGAAATTTGGGCTAAAGTGTTTTTTACATACTTTTGTAAAATTTCGAATTCTTTTCTAGAAACTACTTTAGAAGTTTTGTCCATAGTTCCATCTTTCTTTATTTTTACAGGAATTACATCTGACTTTTCTCCGTCTTTTAGTTTATTATCCATCATATTTATAATATTCATTTCTGCTAAAACTAATCCATTCATTCTAAAATGTTCCCTTAGTTTTTGTTCTATCTCCTCTTCTGTTATATCTTTAGCTCTTTTTCCTTTATCTATTTTAGGTTCTACTAGTCCAAAATACAATATTCCTGCTGGTATTAAATCTTTGTCTTGGCATACTGCATCTAAATAAGTAATTAACTGTAATTGTAACCCTGCTAATACTTCATTTAGATTTATATCTTTTGCAGAAGATTTATAGTCTATTATCCTAATATATTTACCCGTTTCATCTTTTGCTAAATCTATTCTATCTATTTTTCCTGTTATTTCTACTTTTTTACCATCTTTTGTAACGATTTCTATAGGTCTATATTCTTTACCATTTTTAAACTCGATCTCGTTTCCTACTACTTCAAAATCGGTATTTTTTAGCCCTTGCACAATATATATTATAGAAAGCGTCACCAATCTACATAATCTATTTGTAAGAATAATAAATTTTGGAATACTTTTAAAAATGTAGTTAGATGTTAAATTTAGTTTTTCTTCTACTATTTGTTTCACAATTTTTTCTATATCTGCATTTTCAATTTCTTTTATCGAAATTTTTTTATTAGATACATTCTCAAAAAATGTATCTATAACCTCATGCATAAACGAACCTGTATCTATTGGGTCTAATTTTAAAGATTTCTTTTCTTTTAATTTTAATCCATATTCTAAGTAAAAAGAAAATGGGCAACTTCTATATCTTTCTAATCTAGAAATTGTTGTATGCAAAGTTTCTCCATATAACTTTTTCACAAATTCTGGCTTTATTTGTTCTGGAATATTTGTATAAGTAATTCCCTCTAAACTTTTTAAAAGCCTGCTTTTCCATAATGCATCGTTTTCATAATAATTTAAAACATCAAACCATATATCTTCTACATCTTTTCCTTCTTGATAATCGTTTAGCTTTTCTATTAAGTTGTCAAATGTATTATTTTTAGTAATAACTTCTTTTTCTTGGCTTATTATGTCACTTGTTTCTTGCAAGTTTGAATATATCTTTTTCATCTTTGTTATTAAGATTGATGGTCTTAGTGTTCGTCCTTCATTATCTGATGAAGCATAAGATAAAAACAATTTTTCTTCTGCAACTGTAAAAGCTTTGTATATATTAAAATTCTCTTCGTATAAATTTTCTAAGCTTCCATTGGCAAGTTCAAAGCCTTGCTCTTTTAAATATTCTCTATCTTTATCGTTAAAAAATCCTTCGTCTTTATATACACTTGGAAATTCCCCATCATTTATTCCTATAATAAATACAGCTTTAACTTTATGGCTTCTCGACCTACTAACATCACCAACAATTACTTCATCTTGTGTTGCTGGAATTTTACCAAGCCCTGTATTTTTTAAGCCTATTTTTAATGTGCTTATATATTTATCAAAATTTGTTTTTTCTTCTCCAAATACTAACACAATTTCGTCAAATAATTCTATTAAAACTTTAAAACTAGTTTCGTATTCATTTGCAAGTTCTATAAATCCTTTTTCTTCTAATTTATTTATTTTTAATTTTATGGTTTCTTCCAATTTCATTTCTTGTAAAAACTCATATAAAATTTTAGTCAAATTAAAAAATGTATTATCTTTTTTTGCTTTTTCTTGTAAATTTCTTATTGGTTTTACTATCATTCTTCTTAATTCGTTTAGCCTATCTACTTCTTCTTTTGTATATTCATCTTTTCCTACATAATTCCAATCTTCTTTATACCACTTGTTTCCTTTTATTCCCCATCTTATGCAATAATTTTCCAGTTTAAATATTTCTTCTCTTTCTATGTTTACAAATCCAGTTTTTAAATAATTAAATACAGATTCATATGACCAATTTTTATTGCATATTTCTAGAACCGAAATTAAAAATTTAACTATTATATTTTCACTTAATTCTCTTTTTTCATCTATAAACACTGGAATATTATAATTGCTAAATATAACTTTTATTAAACTAGAATATATACTTAAATTTTTAGTTATAACAGATATATCTTTATACCTATACTCTTCATTTCTAACTAGTTTTACTATTTGAGTTGCTATATGTTCTATTTCACTATATTGATTGTTAGCTAAAAACATTTTTATATTTTTTGGCTCTTCCTCATATTTTTTGTAAGGTATTTTATAAAAGTTTTCTTCTAAATGTTTAAGTTCTTCATTTTTAAACCTATATAAATTTTTAAGCTTTACATCTTCTTCAATTTCTATACCATATTCTTTGGCAATATTAATTAACTTGATTCCTGTATTTTTACTTGCATAAAAAATATCTTTGTCTAGTTCTTCATTTTGCATTAAATTATCTGTGCAAATTGTAATATTTACTTGTTTTGCAATTTGCAGTAATTTTGCTATTATTTGATATTCCTGAGTTGTAAAGCCTACAAATTCGTCTATGTATATTATTGCATCTTTAAATTGATTACTTTCTACTATTTGATTATTTAAAATATCTAAAACATCATTTTCGTCTAAAAATCTATTTTGAATACTACTTTCAAATTCTTCGTACATTGTAATCATGTCATTTAGTTTTAACTTTAAATACACATCTTGGGTATTATTACATTCTTCCCTTAATTTATTTATATCTATTCTATGTTTTTTAAATTCAGTTATAGAATTTCCTATTATATCTACATTTTCAGAACTTTTCCCTAAAAAATTTAGCGAATCTTTTTGTTTGCACAAAATATCGTAAAGTAACATTGCTTTTCCGCTTTTACTTAAGTTAGTTTTTTTAGCTCCACCTATTTCATTTCTTACTCTAAAAGCCATTCTATTAAATGTAATTACTTCTGTATTTATTAGGCTCACATTATTTGTAATTTCCATTAACTTTTTCTCAGCCATTAATGCCATTTGGTTTGGCACAATTAAATATATCTTTTCTTTATTTATATCTTTAGCAATTTCTTTAAAGCAATATTCACTTTTACCAGAACCCGATTTTCCATATATTAATTTTAAACTCATTTTCTCACCTCATATGTGTTAATATTATCATATTTAGGCAAAAAAAAACACCTTAATGTAAAAACATTTGGTGTTTTAAACCGGGATTTTAAGGACCGTCACTTAATCCCGAATATTTGTTACATTCCGATTCCTGTTGCTATAACTGTAATTATTATTTCATCTTGTAAAGAATCGTCTATAATTGTTCCAAAAATTATATTTGCTTCTGGATTGTCTACTCTATCTCCTATTACTGTCATTATTGCATTTATCTCGTCTAAAGGCATTTCTCCACTTCCTGCTATGTTTACAATTACTCCTTTAGCATTTTGTATCATTGTTTCTGTTAAAGGATTTCCTATTGCTTCTTTTACCGCAACTTCGTTTCTGTGTTCACCTTTGCCTCTACCAATACCCATGTAAGCATTTCCTTTGTAGCCTATAATTGTTCTAATATCTGCAAAGTCTATATTTACTAAACCTGGTGTTGCAATTTGGTCTGTTATACCTTTTATTCCCTTTTCTAGAACTAAGTCTACTTCTTTAAAGGCACTTTGTAGTGTAAGCCTACTGTTTCCTTTTAATAAGTTGTCGTTTAAAACAACTATTAGTGAATTTACATTTTCACGTAATTCGTCTATTCCTCTTTGTGCTCTTGCCATTCGTATTTTTCCTTCAAAAGAAAATGGTCTAGAAACTATACCTACTGTTAAGATTCCCATCTCTTTTGCAAATTGTGCTATTGTAGGAATTGCACCTGTTCCTGTTCCTCCACCCATTCCAGCTGTTAGGAACAATAAATCTGTACCTTGTAATATATTTTTGATTTCTTCCCTGCTTTCCATTGCAGCTCTTTCACCTATGGATACATCTCCTCCAGCACCTAGTCCTTTTGTAATTTCTTTCCCGATTTGCATAACATTTTTTGTTTTTGACTTTTCGAGAACTTTTACTTCTGTGTTAAACTCATAAAATTCTACACCCTCGATTCCATCTTCGATCATTCTATTAACAGCATTGTTACCAGCTCCACCGATTCCAATTACTTTAATATTAATTAAGTTCTTAACATTTAATTTATCCATATATTATCTCCTTTATTTTTTATATTTCAATAATATATTACTAGGCATTTTATAAAATATAACACTTCGACCTCATTATAACACGTTTTTCGCCTTTTGTGGAGTTTTTTTCAAATTTTTTTGAAATTTAATATGTTAACTAATTATTTTCACCTAATAGTTTTCCAATATCTAAATAATTTTCTGGTATATTTCCTATAATAACATTTTCTGCTAATATTATTTTTTCTTCTATTTCATTACTTATAGTATTAAATGGTGTTAATACTTCTATTTTACAAGTTATATTTGTAAAAATCCTATGTATAGATTGGTTTATTCCTGTAGATGTAAACTCACTCATAACTTCGGTGTTTATATTACCTATACTAGATATTCTAATTGGAACTTTTGGGCCTCTTCCCGATAATAATTTAATCCCTGTAAAAGAACCTAACCTTATATATATATCCCTATTTGGGGTATTATCTATTTTATCTTGTATTTTTAGAGAAATTTGTGAAATAATTTTATTTATTATTGCAATGTTTGCCTGCATCGAAACTATTTTTCCTTCTTTATCTTTTACTAATGTAACTAGATCATTATAGCCATATTTTTCCATAACTTCGTCTATTGTTTCGTGTACTATTTGTGTTGCTACAGATTTTGCTTCGTTTAAACATAATTGGTTAAAAGTAGGTCCAATTGTTTTTACTAAATAACATACTGTAAGTATCGCTGTTATTAGAACTGCAAGAACTAACTTATACTCTTTAGATAAATTTATCTTTTTTCTAGAATATATTTTTTCCATATTACATAGCCTGAACTTTTTCTACATATCTAGGTATAAATAGTTGTTGGTTTACTTCTATTTTATCTTCATCTTCTATATTATTAATTTGTTTTATATTTTCTACTGTGCTCTTATACCTTTTAGCAATATTCCATAATGTGTCTCCAGGTTTAACAAAATATATTATTATACTATGTTCTTCTTTTTCTTCTAATTCCGTTTCTTCTAGTTCATCTATAATATTAAGTTCTATCGTTTTAAACATTTTTGTATTAATATTTAGTTCTATGTTAAGACCAACATTTTCATTTTCTGCAAGAATATCACACTTTTCCACATCAACAATAATGTCTAAATTTTCTTCTTTCATTCCTTCTAATATATTTATTTCGTAATTAATTGGAAATCTAAATTCTTTTTTATCTATTTGTCTAGTTTCTACACTTTCGTATAAAATATTTACAATTGCCTCTCCTTCGTAAATAGCTTTGCTACCAAGTATTTTTATGTTATTTATATTTGCATTTGTACTAACATTATAAATTCTTCTGTTACTAATTTCTGAATTTGTAATTTGCTCCTTCATTACGTAATTATCACTTATATTTTGCAATCCTACCATTGCTTTTATAGTTTTTTGTTTATATTCTATATTAGAAAATGGCGTAAATACATCTTGTATTAGTTCTATATCTTTAGTTTGGTATGAATAGCAACTAATTTCTGTTTCTACTTCTAAATATATAGAATTTTCTTCTGTATTATTTAGTTTTATTAAAATATTTTTTATACAATATTTTAATTCACATATATTTTCTTCTGTTATATTCTCCATATCTATAAATCCCATAATAGGAATTACTTTTTCTACATAACTTATTTTTCCGTTTTCTGTTAAATACAATATTTTTACACTAAGTTCAGCTTTAGCTACAATTTTATTATAACTAATTTTAAAATCTTTATTTATTATTTTTACTTCTTTTTTTAAAATTTCCATAATTTTTTCTTCTGGATTTAATATTATGTTTTCTTTAGCATTTGCATTTGTACTATTTTTTCCTACCATAGAATTTAATTGAACTATTTTATTAAGTTTTTGTATTCCTTTAACTCCTTTTATTTCTTTTAATATACTTACTCCATTATTAGAATATATTCTTACATTAACCTCTATACTAGCTTTTAAATTAATTTTTCTTCCATTTAGTACATCACATTCCATACTTTTTAATATTATATTAACATCTATATCTGCATCTTCTACTTTGCTTTCTAAATCTAAAAATTCTGAAAAATCTATATTACTATTAAGACCTCTTACTGTTTCTTCCCCACTATCTGCTAAGTATATAATATTACTATCTATTGTACCATCTATTTTAATTTTTCCATTAATCATTTCTTTTTTATATATACAAATATTTCCACTTAAATCTATTGGTTTTACAATATCTGGTTTTATATCTGGCACTATTATAGAACTTTCTAATTTAATTTCCTTTTTTTTCCCTTCTATAAGTCTATTTACACATAAGTTGTCTTGTAAAACTTCTATACTCATTTTTTACCTCCTTTTCTTTTTTATATTTATATGAACAAGGCAAAAAAAAATTCCTATTTCTAGGAATTTTCATCTATATTTAAGCAAAATATTATAAATCTATTTTTTTACTTAATCTTTTATCTTCTGCTGGTGGTATTAATGGACTATATTCTTGGCCATCAAATACTTGAACTTCTACAGTTCTAGTTAAGATATCAGTATAACTATATGTTACATTTCTATCGTTTTCCTCATATTTTACTATAAAAATATTTGGATAGGCTTTTTCTATTGTGGCTTCTTTCTCGAAAGTTCTGCTTCTTCCTAAAGATCCTTTTACAATAATCTTTTGACCAATCTTTCCATCAATATCTGTTTTTAGATTTGTTATATCATCTCTACAAATCATTCCATCACCTACTTTTTAAAACTGCTCTAATTATAGCAGTTTTGTCGAAAGATGTCAAAACGTCAAACCTTCTGTGTACCAGTCTTTTTCCTTGATATATAGGCTCTTATTGCTACTTGTTTTTATTTTATTACATTTGCATTACAATTAAATTACATTTTTATTACTTTTCTAGTGTTATCTCTTATTTCAGCTAAAAAAATAGTATCGTTTATTGTTCTTATTTACTTTCTCTTTTTTCCTCTTGCTCCTATTCCTCCAATTCCTTCTTTTCCATCTCTTAAGTCATTTGCTATATCATCTATAGTTATATAATATTCGCTGTTGGTAGTGGCAATTCTTTCTGCTACTATTAGTGGATCTGCAAAGTCTATTAATACTCTTCCTGGTGATGAAGCAAAATTTGCACCAGCATCTATTAACGCTTCAAAAAAACTTTGACAAGCTCCTGCAAATATAACTAAATTATTTCCCATTTTATGTTCTCTTGCTTTTTTTACTGTATTTACGAAAAATCTAGAATTCATGTAATTGTATATATCATTATAGTTTCTCCCTTTTTTTATCATTCCATCATGTCCGGTTATTACTAAAATATCTGGTTCGTATTTAGATATTATGTCTTTTATTACATATTCTTGTTTTTCTTCTGGAACATATTTTACTATAGCATTTAATCCTAATTTTTTATAATATTTATATGATTTTTCCATATACCTTTTGTCGCCATCTAGGTGAAGTATTTTTCCTGTTTTAATGTTATTATACGAATTTCTTCTTTTATAAATTTTATTTTCTAAAATTTTTGTGTTTTCTTCTATATATTTATTTACATATTTTCGGTCTACCAGCTCTAATTCTTCTACAGGAAGCTTTTCTATAATTCGTACATATACTCCTTTTAATGTTGCTATTCTCTTTTTTTTCTCTAGTTTTATTTTTTCTACTATAAAAATAATTTTATTTTTGTCTGATTTTTTTATCACAACACTTCCCTTTTTTATTTTATTCATTGCTATCACCTAATATATTTTATGTTAATTTATTAAGTCTTGTGAATATCATGTTAACTAAAAAAGGAACCTAAGATTTTATAGAAAATTTAAATTCTAAAAGTCTTAGGTACATCGTAATTTTATTTCGCAATTATCCCGCTTTATCTTCCTTTATATGGCTATATTTAAGCTTTGTTGCCATTCCTCCTCTTATGTGCCTTTCTGCTTTATTTTTATCTAATATTTTTCGTACTTCCTTTGCCAATACTGGGTTTATCTTTAGTAATCTTTCACTTAAGTCTTTGTGCACCGTACTCTTACTAATTCCAAATTTAGACGCTGCACCCCTTACTGTATCTTTTGAATTTATAATATAATGTGCAAGTTCTATTGCACGTTTTTCTATTGATAGATTTTTCATAAAGAAAACCCCCATGTGAATACTTTTGTTACAATGTATTCAATAAGGGGTTGTATTAGAACGATATTAATTTAAATTGTAATTTTCTTTATAAAATTTAGCTAAAATTATTCCTTTCTTCTATCTATTACATAACTACTACCAAGCATTGTTTTTGCTAAATGTTTTACTTGTGCACCAACTTCGCCTATTTCTAGTATGTTTTCAAATCTATCTACACCTGCATCTACTACACCAATAGAAATTGAAGTAAGTGGAAAATCTTCTAAAATTCCTCTTCTATTTGCAACTTCTATATATCCTCTTTTTCTATCTTCTTCTGTAAAATAACTTAAAATTTCTGTGTCGAAATCATTAATAATATTTTTACAAATTTCGTCATAGTCAGTTTTAGAAACCACAGCTACAAAATCATCTCCACCAATATGACCAACAAAGCAATCATTATTTTGTAATTTATGTACATTTCTTACAATTGTTCTTGCAGTAAATTTTATTATTTCATCACCTTTAATAAAACCATAAACATCATTGTATGCTTTAAAATTATCTAAGTCTAAATATAATACACCAAATTCCTCTTTATTAAACAATCTCTTTTTTAATTCCGCATGTATTTGTACATTTCCTGGTAACCCAGTTAATGGACTAACACGTCTATTTGTATACATTAACCTCATTAAATTTTTAATTGTATAATACAAATAATCTTGGTCAACAGGCTTTCTTATATAATATTCTACTGCCTTTTTTAAAACATTTAATCTATGCTCTTTATCTGCATTAGAAGAAATAACTATTATTGGAGTTATACTATTATCTTCATTCTTTCTTATTGTAGCACATAATTCTTCTACATCTCTGTCTACATTATCTTCATTTATTATAATTAATGATGGAATATTCATTAAAGCTTTGTTAATTTCTTCTGTAGAAACATTTACAAATTTATATTCATCATTATCTACAAATAGTTGTTTTAAATCTTGTAATGAGTATTTATCATCATCAATTATATATATCTCTTGTATCATAATTTACTCCTTTTTCTTGTTTTTTATTTCTTTTACTTTTAGTTTTACGTATTCTTTTATGTGTTCAGATTGAATAGATGGAAATGCTTTATTTAATTTTAGAACTTGTTTATCTATTTTATCTTTCATCATTTTTTGATTTAATTTTAAATCATCTATCACTTTTTGTAAAGCAACTTTTTGTTTTTCTGAAGAAGTCTTTTTTAGTTCTTCTAATCTTTCTTTTAAATTTTCTCCTATTTGTATTACTCTTTGTATTCTCTTTTGTAGGTTCGAAGCTTTTACTGCACTTGTAATAAAGTCTATTAATATATATATTATTAAAATAATGTCTATATAAAAAATTATATTTATAGGTATTTTAGCTATCTGTGTTTCTACTAGAGGGTTCCATATTTCTATAAAAAATATACTTAAAAACCCCCAGTACATAGAATTTAACAAACATACTCTTCCATTTATATTAAATTTATTATTTGAATAATCCCAATATTTTGTTTTAAATATTTTTTCTAATAAAAAACCTACAAAATATTCCCAAACAGATAAAACAAAAAATCCTACACAAAATATTGCAATTGGATTTCCTTGTAACTTAATTAAAAGTACATATAAAACCACTGCTCCAAAACCATAAATTGGGCAAAATGGTCCATGTAAAAATCCTGTATTTACTAATCTTCTTTGACCTATTGAAAGATAGGTTGACTCCATTGCCCAACCTAATAATGAATATAAAAAAAAGTAAAATATTATTTTTATTATTTCGTTTTCCATTTTTCTCCTTCTGTGTATTAAAAGACAGGCAAAACCTGTCTTTTAATGCTTTATATTATATTTTAGTAATCATAAATAAAATTCTGAGCTTCTTTTTGTCCATATATATTTTCTGCTTCAACACTTATAGAATAATGTCCTTCTTTTACTTGGAAAGTATATTGTAATTCTTTTTGATTTTCGCTTGCGGGCAATTCATATCTTTGTCCATTTATTGTAAATGATAAATTCTTTAGTCCATTTTCGTCTGTTGCAGAGAATAGTATTTTTGACCTGTCTGCTGAATCTATTGAAGCACTGACTGCTGGTTTTGCAGATTGATCTACTCCGTCTACTTCTTGTGTTTTTGTTGTTGTCTTATTATTTGTATTTACTGCAATTACTGTTAATTTATGTTTTCCAGACATTGCATCTATTTCTGTTTCTAATTGAGCTTTTGAATTTTCTTCTGGATATATAGTTTGAATATCGCTGTCATCCCATTGGTAAGTTACATAAGATAGTTCTGCCATATCTTTTGCAACTATTTTTATTTTTGATCCGTCTTCGTTTAGGCTTAAAGCTAATTGTGGTAAGTCTAAATCTGCTGTAAATTCTTTTGTATATGGTGTAAAGCTATTCTTCATATCTACTATAGTTACACTTAATTTATTATTACCAACTGGTAATTCTATTTCTTCGTTTATTTGTGTTTCACCATTTTTAGAAATCTCTTGTTCTTCTTCTTCGTTCCATTTATATATTATTTTTTGAATACCATTTGGAACTGTACCCGAAATTATAACTTTTCCTGTGTTTGTATCACTATTTATTGCTATATTTTGCTCTGGAATTTCGGTTTTTGTATCTGTTTTAAAGTTGTTTACAATAGCATATACTCCTTGCCCAGTTATTGCAATTCCAAATAATATTGTTATTACACAAAAAACTGTTATTACCTTTTTTATATCTGCTGTAGTATTTTTCTTCTTTTTCTTATTTTTTGGGTCATTTTCTACTGCTAATATTTGGTTCAATTACTTCACCTCTTTACCTAAAAAATTATATCATATGCAATTTTTATTGTAAACATTATTTGCAAAATTATTCTTTAATTGACTAATAAAGATTTTAGTAGTAAAATGACATTAAATTTGATACGATACAAAAGAAAGGAATGAATTTTATGGCTAATAAAAAGGATAATATTATTAGTATGGCAGATATAAAATCTAAAAAGGGTAACCAAGAACAATTAATAACAAGTCAAAAAGAAGCTACAGATGGATTAGACCTTACATATTTAAAAGTGCTTTCTAAAAATCAAAGGGCTCATACTTCAACCCGCTCTAGCGATATAGAATATCAAACCAAACAACCTTCCCAACAAAACAAAAAGCGTTCAGTGTCAAAACCTAATCATAAAAAACAACGTAATTATAGTTCTTCACGTAAAAGAAACACTAAATTAATTTGTAACAGATTAATTGCTGCTGGTATGCTTTCTGCTGCAGTTTTGCTTGGAGGAACTACATACTCTCATATAAATGATGCAAGGCTTGCATCTACTGAATATTCTTTAGATGATTATGATAAATCTGAAATTTTTCATAACACAAACGATTTAATACAATATGTAGCAGAAGATACATATTTTGAAAAAAATCCAGATGATAAAATTTTATTTGATGATTATTATTTAGAATCATATAATGAAGCTAGCGTTTGTGGTAGTGATGTTACATTAAAATTAAATTATACTAAACTATCTCGCGAATTTGAAGGTGGTATAGATTCTAAATCTATAAATGTTACATTGCCAAAAGATTTTGCAAAAGATGTTTATTTAAATTATAAGGACTTACGCGATTCTTCTAGAGTTAGTGATGAGAAGAAAGAAAAGACAGCATACTGGTTAAAAATGAATTCATGTGTAACTAATTTAAAAGATGGACTTAACAATTATATAAAAAATACTTCAAACAAAGATTATTCTAACTCTGCTAAAAATGCTTTAAAAAATTCAAAAATAGACCATAACCTTTCTAAGGAAGATGATGGAAGAGATTTTTAACATATAATTTTCTAGTATAGAAAATTATTACTAAATAAAAAACTGTATCTTTACTTTTTAGTAAAGATACAGTTTTTTATTTATCTCATGTTAATATTGTCTTCCCCAAACAACCATTTTAGTTGCTGGTTTACCACAACATACGCAAGTATCAGAAATATGTTCTTGGTTAAATGGCATACATCTTGATTTTGCACCTGTTAAGTTATGTATTTTTTCTTCACACTCTGCACTTCCACACCACATTGTTTTTACATAACCTTGGTTTGTGTTTATATTATTCTCGAATTCTTCTAAGTTTTTAGCAATTGTTGTTTTATTTTCTGTATTTTCTTTTGCCATATTAAACATATTTTTTTGTATTTCTTCTAATAATTCTGCAATTCTTGCGTTTACATTATCTAAGCTTACAATTTCTTTTTCTAATGTGTCACGTCTAACTAAAACACATTGGTTATTTTCTATATCACGTGGTCCTATTTCTAATCTTATTGGTACTCCTTTCATTTCCCAATAATTAAATTTATAACCAGGTGTATAATTATCTCTTATATCTATTTCTGTTCTAAATTCGTTTTTTAAGCTATTAGTAAGTTCTGTTGCTTTTTCTACAACTCCTTCTTTTTGTTGAGCTACTGGAACTACAACCACTTGGATTGGAGCAACCTTTGGTGGCAATTTTAATCCTCTGTTATCTCCATGTGCCATAATTATTGCGCCAATTAACCTTGTACTTATTCCCCAAGATGTTTGGTATGCATATTCTTCTTTTCCTTCTCTGTTTTGGAATTTTACTTCGAATGGTTTAGCAAAGTTTTGACCAAAGTAATGTGATGTTCCACCTTGTAATGCTCTACCATCATGCATTAGTGTTTCTACAGTATATGTTGCTTCTGCTCCTGCAAATTTTTCTGTTTCTGTTTTTTGTCCTTTTAAAACTGGAAGAGCTAATAAGTCTTCTAAAACTTCTTCATAAACATCTAACATTTTTAATGTAAATCCTTTTGCTTCTTCTGCAGTTTCGTGAATTGTATGACCTTCTTGCCATAAAAATTCTCTAGAACGTAAAAATGGTCTTGTTTCTTTTTCCCATCTTAATACATTACACCATTGATTATATAAAAAAGGTAAATCTCTCCATGAATTTAACCATTTAGCATACATATTGCAAAATATTGTTTCAGATGTTGGTCTTACACATAATCTTTCTTCTAGTTTACTTCCTCCACCATGTGTTACCCATGCTACTTCTGGTGCAAAACCTTCTACATGGTCTTTTTCCTTATTTAATAAACTTTCTGGAATTAAAACTGGCATTGAAAGATTTTTAACTCCTGCATCTTTAAATTTTTTATCTGCATATTTTTGAATATTTTCCCATATTCCATAACCATAAGGACGTATTGATATAAATCCTTTTACATCTGTATAATCAGCAAGTTCTGCTTTTAGCACAATATCTGTATACCATTGCGCAAAATCCTCTTCTATATTTGTTATATCTTTTACAAAATTTTTATTGTCTCCCATAATTAACCTCCAATTTATTTTTTATTTTATCCTTATAAATTCTCTTCTACACCCTCAGTGGGCATTGGAGCCTCTGCTGGATCTTCAAACTCATCTAATACAATTTGCTCGTTTTCGTCCAACTTATATTTTGGAAGTTCTGGTAAATCTTCTAAACTATTATACCCAAACTTTTTTAAAAATTCGTTTGTAGTTTTATATGTAACTGGTTTTCCTGGTGCATTAAGCTTTCCAGCATTTTCTATTAGTTCATATTCTAGTAATTTATATATTGCACCATCAGAGTTTACTCCTCTAATTTCTTCTATTTGCGCTCTTGTAATTTTGGGATTATATGCAATAATTGCTAATGTTTCCAATGCTGCATTAGATAAATTAGGTTTATTTCTTTTGTCGATTATTGGATATACATATTTATAATAGTCTGTTTTTGTAGCTAATTGATATGAGTCTTCCATTCTTATTAATTTTATTCCAGATTTTTTCTCATCAAAATCAGAAGCCATACTATTTAAAATAGAAATCGCTTCTTCTTCCCCTAGCTCTAAACTAGACATTATTTCGTTTAACTTAACTTCTCTACCTGCTGCAAATAGAATCGCTTGTACTGCAGCCTTTTTTTCATCTATATCCATAATTACTCCTTATATGGTCAATCTGTTTTTTATTATACCATATTTTTCCTATATCCTCAAGAGTTAATTTTTATATATTATGCAATATCTGGTTTTGCCAAACGCTCTTTTATTGCAATCATTGGCTTTTTTAAATCTATTTTATTTATAGCCATTGCTAACATACATCCAGATATTATTAATAATATTCTTGTTCCTATTGCTTCTGTTGGATCAAATATTAACATAGAAGCACTTAATGCATTTACTGTTATAAATATAATTTGATGCTTATAATCTTTTATAAAAGTATATATATAGCTTAGGATTATACTTGCCAATCCATTATATTTTTCTGGTATTAATACTTGGAATAATAGTACAAATGCTACTGCTCCAATTAATGTATATACAATTCTATGTTTAAATCTTTCTTTTGTTGTTTCAAATTCTAATTGTGTTAAAGACATTACCGACATCGAAATCCACATAGTCCTTTGCAAACCTAACAATGTTCCTATAAGTATTGCAATACTTACACCTATAGCCATTCTAATAGATATTATAAATCTAGGTGATGTTATATCTATATCTTTCATAATTTTGCTTATGTGTATTCCTTCTTCCGAATTTTTATGTCTAAAATAATACACAGCTCCAGTTATTATTCCACCTACTACTAAACTTACCATTCTAGTATAAAAATCTTCACCAACAGCAATATTAGATTGGTCAAAAATATATATTAATATAAATGGTATGTATGCTTTATATTCTGGCTTTTCAGATGGAATATACATAATAAGAAATATTGAAATTAAATTCACAAAAATTCCTAAAATTGGATTTATTTCTGCTATTCTATTTGCTATTCCTGTAAAAATAAATAATGCTAATATTACTATTGGCGCTTCTTTTTTGTTAATTCCTATGTCTAAATTCCAATATAGCATTATACCAACAATTATTCCTACCCATGTCAAAGAATTATTAGAACCAAACATCATCGAGCATAAGCTTACAGAAATAATTATACATGCTATCATAAATAAGTTCTTAAAAATTTTTTTACCTTCTAATTTTTTCATTTTGCCTCCCTATTTATTATTTTTAATATGCAAACAGTAATGATAACATATTTAAAGTCAAAAATCAAATTGCGATAAATCGGGATTTAGGGACGGTCCTTAAAATCCCGGTATTATTTTTCTTATAACGCAAAAAACATCTACTATTTCTAGTAGATGTTTTTTATTTCTATTTGATTTGTTCTAGTTCTACAATAACTTCTTCTCCATTTTCTTTAAATAAATGAACTTTTAATTTATCTGTTGCATCATAATTTGTTAAATTAAATGTATTATAATAGGTTACTTCTCCTGCTTCATTAAAGCTTATTAGCCCATCCCCATCTGACCTATGAGCAGGATAAAATTTCTTTCCGTCTGAAGTTTCAACACATTCGTTATCATTCCATGCAATTCCTTCACAGTTAGTTAAATATATTTTAAAAGCTGTATTAGAAACTTTGGCACTTTCTAGTTTATAGTTTTTATCACTAATAGAAACTAATTTATACTGTTTAATATTAGATTTCGCCATTTCACTTGGTACATCTAGTTCATAATTCCAGTCACCAATATACATCATATTTTTTTCTTTTCCATTTTTCCAATATATCTTTCTTATTTTACTAAATTTTACTTTTAATTTTTTTGATACAGGAAATTCCTCATTATTTCCTGTTGCTGTTAAATGATATATAATCTCATTATCATTTATTTGTGTATGATTTGCGCTATATGCTCCTTCATATCCATCATAGTTTTTTCTAGCTTCTTCCTCTGTTTTATACATTTCTTGCTTTTCTTTAGCTTCTAACTCTCTTGTTACAAAAACTGTTTCATTTTTTTCATTTACTACTTTTAAATCATAAATATCTATGCTTCCCTCATTTAATTTTATATTTTCATTATTGGTTTTTATTTTAAAATTCATATTAAAATTATTATCATCTATTAAAAAAGATTCTATACTTACACTAATTCCGTCTGACTCTTTATATTCTGTATTTATCTCTTTATAATATTCGTTATCGACAGCAATTTGAACTCCGTCACTACTATTTTCTCCAAATTTTTTAATTATTTTTGTTGTTGCAAAAACTACTCCTGTTACAGACATTGCTATGCATGCCGCAATTCCTATTTTTCTTGCAATATTTGCTTTACTTTTTTTCATAACTCTATCCTCCTCTTGCATATTGGATATAGCTATTTTTGTTTTTACTTTTTTTAAAATATTATCATTCATATTATTTTCCTTCTTTCTTTATTTTATTTCTAATTCTATATAGTCTCTGTTTTACGCTAAATGTAGTAATATTTTGTTCTTTAGCTATATCCTTAATCGTTTTACCCGAATAGTAAAATTCTAAAAATATTTTTTTATCTATTTCTTTCATTCTGTTTAATCTATTTTCTATTTTCTTAATTTCTTCAATATTTGTGTCTAGAATTTCTATATTATCATAACTATATAAAATATTCTCGTAATCACAAATATTATAGTTAATTCTTATTTTTCTTAAATATTCTTTTACTATATTTCTTGTTACACCCGCAATGTATGAACTTAAATTTTTATTAATGTCTAATTTGTTTTTATTTTTCCAGATTACAAAAAAAGTCTCTGAAAGTATTTCTTCTTTATCTTCTTTATTTAAATTATCTTTTACCATATTGTTTATTATAGTAATTGCATAGTTTGAATAATCATTTATTATTTTTTCTAGTTTAAGTTCATTGTTTTCTATATAATCTTTTATTTTTCCGTTCAATTTAGATCTAAATCCTTTCTTATTTTAAGATATCTTACACTTATATATTGACTTTTATTTTAAGAAAGTAACATTTTTATTATTAAAAAGCAAAAAAATCTACAAGGTTGATAATTCAACTTTGTAGATTTGATTGAATTTTGCATCTTTCCAACTTTTGAAATTACTCATTTTTATTAATCCTATTTTGCTGTTACTTTAATATATTAAACCTTATAAAGTATAATATTTTCAAAGCATTTCATCTCCAACCATTTTTCAGCTTGCGTTAATTTTTTCGAATATTTTTATATAGTTCTAGATATTCCGCATTAACATTATTAATATATTCTTCTACTTTATAGCCTTCTAAATCCGGAACTATTAAATCTTCATCTTTAACAGAATTAATTACTATATTATAATCTTTTTCAGTATAACTATTATTATAAATATCTTGTACTGTTCTAGCAATCATCATAGAGTCTTTTACGACCCAAATTTCACTATACCCTTCATTGTTTTCTGATTTAAAAACATAGTATTCTTTTCCATTGTATCTATCCATTCTAACTTGATATCTACCTTTCATAAATATATTATTAAAATAGCCTAAATCCACATCAAATATTTCAATTGCATTTTTTAATTCTCTTAGAAAAGCACCTTTTTTTACATAAACATAATTGCTACTTTCTTTGTAAGCCATTTTTGTATCTTCTACTATTTTAATTCTATTTTCAGTATTAATTTCCCCATAATAATATGTATCTTTATTGGTTACATCAAAAGATGCTTTTTCACAAAATTCTCTAGTTTTATATTTATTGTCTTTATAATAATGTTCAGTTATAGCTGTAAATTCTCTTTTATTTTCATAATCAATCCTGTGTTCAGTTATAGTAATGGAATAATTATTTTCTGCCTGTATTCCTTCAATATTATTGCTTACTGATTTCATTATATTAATATTATAATTATATTTAATTATACACACAGATGAAAAAATAATTAATATTAATATAATAGATACTAGTAACACTTTTAAAAGTTTCATTTTTCTATTATATTTTTTCAAATAATCTATCTCAATTTTCTCATCTTGAATATTTGGGTTATTTATTCCATTAATCTTCATTTCTTCAAATATTTTTTTACAATTACTACAATTATCAATATGTTCTTTAATAGCCTCCTCTGTTTTAATATTTAATATACCCGCAATATAGCTAGGTAATAGATCTTTTATAACTTCACATTCATTTTTCATTTTTAAATTCCTCCTTCATTAATTTTTCCTCCTCTATTATTTTAGACTATATCTAAATTTAAATCGTTACAAAATATAAGATTTTTTATTAAAATGTTTTATGCTAGTTTGAAAAAAACTGGCATTTTTATTGACTCTTTAGCTAAAAAAATACATCCCTGCCTGGTCGTTAGAGATGTATTCTAAAAAAATATATTATTTAATAATCACCACATCTGTGATATTTCATTCTTTTATAAATATTGAATGAAAAATAGGCTTAAAAATCAACTATTTTTCAAAAATTATCATGTATACCTTTTAAAAAGCAAAAAAGCCATACAACATTGATATTTCAATATTGTATGACTTATCGAAATGGTGAGCCAGAAGGGATTCGAACCCCTGACCCTTGGCTTAGAAGGCCAATGCTCTATCCAACTGAGCTACTGACCCATTTCTTCGAACAAGATATATAATAACATCTTTGTAATAATATGTCAAGAGTTTATAATTAAAATTTATAATTAATCCGAAAAAAATTTCTACTAGAAATTTTTCCTAGTACATAAAAAAATAGAAACACATTGTTTCTATTCTTTATTATTATCTTCGTCTTTTTCTTCTTCGTTATCTTCTTTCTTCTTTGCTTTAGGAATAACAATTTCTTTTTTCTTTTCTGTATTTGGCTTTTCAATTTCTAAATGTTCATACACTTGTGATATTTCTAACCCCTCTCCATTTCCATTTACAACTTCTATTTCTTTATCATCTGACATATTATCACCTCGTTTTTTTCCATAGTAACATACATTAGTTTATTTTTCAAACATTTTTTTATTATTATTAAATATTTTTATTTTACACTAAAAAATTTATCATATTATAAACTATTTTGTTATATTTTGTTGTTTTTATGTCGATTTTATAATTATCCACATAGTTATCCACATTATCCACCCTTTTATATTAGTACTTTCACGTTTCTATCTTATTTTTTATCCACATCATTTTTTGATATTCCACAATTTCCACATACATTTATCAACAATAAAAACTCCCTATTTTTAAAGTAAAAGTTGCGTATTTTAAAGAATAGTATGTGAATATCTTGTTTTTGTATTATGTATACTTGTATAGTAATTTTATTAATATGTTTATTATAAAATAATAAACAATCTAATATTATTATAAAAAAATAACTCCCTACTAACTTATACGTTAATAAGGAGTTTATTATATCTATAATTACTAATTTACAATTTCCGAAAAATATTCATTAATTCTGTTTATAAGTTCTTGTTTTACCTCTTCTAGTGTCATACCTTCAACTTGAGCTCCAGCTAAAGTTATATGTCCTCCACCACCAAGTTTTTCTAATATAAGCTGAACATTAACATCACCTATAGATCTACCACTTATACATATTTTATCTCCAACATTTCCTAGTACAAATGATGCTGTTATATCCGAAATAGTTAATAATTCATCTGCAGCTTTTGCACAAATTAAGTTTGCATCTTTATCTTCTTTATCATATATAGCAATAGCTATAGAATTTTCATACATTTCTGCATTTCTTACTATGTTGGCTATTTCATTATAACTATTTAAATCACTTTGGAACCATTTTTTAACTTTTATTATATCTACACCACATTTACGTAAATATGCTGCAGCTTCAAATGTTCTTACCCCTGTTTTAAAAGTAAAGTTCTTTGTATCTACCATAATTCCACCATATAGTCCTTCTACTTCTATTGGTTTTAATTTTATTTTTACATCTGTATATTGTAAAATTTCTGTTACCAATTCAGAAGCAGAAGATGCATATACTTCTTGGAATGTAAGAGTTGCATTTTCAATATAATCTGTACTTCTTCTATGATGGTCTATAATAACAATTTCACTAGCTTTATCTAGCAATTCTGGAACTTCCACATAATTTTGTTTATGTGTATCTGTAATTATTAGTAAAGTTTTATTTGTAGCCTTGTTTAAAGCTTCATTTTTAGAAATTATTGCATTTTTATATTCATCATCTTTTTCTAGTTCTTCTATAAATTTGCTTAATGTCATACCATATGTGTTATTAACTATGTTTACTTCTTTTTCTAATGTTTTAGCTAGCCTATAAACACCAAGGCTTGATCCCATAGAATCTATATCTCCATTAGAATGTCCCATAATTAAAACATTTTCTGACTCTTTTATTAAATTTTCCAAAGCATGAGCAACTGTTCTTGCTTTTACCTTTGTTCTTTTTTCTATTTCCTCTGTTCTGCCACCAAAGAAGACATACTTACCATCTTCTTTTATAACTGCTTGGTCTCCACCTCTTCCAAGTACAATATCCATACTTTCTAACGCTGTTTTATATTTTTCGTAATTCGTTTCACCATCTGTTGATATCGCAATACTTAGAGTTAGCTGAATACCAGCTTCCACATTTATTTCTTTTATTTGATCTAATATACCAAATTTGTTTTCTTTAATTTCTTTTAAATATTTATATTCAAAAACATATATAAATGTATTTCTGTCATTTTTTATAACAATTCCACCTGTAGAAGAAGCCCATTCGTAAATTACTTTTTCTATTTCTGCAATAACTTGTGGTCTATTTTCTACTTCTATTCTTTGTATAATTTCTTCGTAATTATCTACTGTTAGAATTCCTATACAAGTTTTAGAATCTTCATATTTCTTTTTCTCTTTTATAGATTGTGTTATGTCTATAAAATATAAAATGGTTATATTTTCAGAAGCTTCGTTTTTAGAGCGAATGTATTCTCCTAAAACACTATATACTTTATTTCCTATTTGTACCTTTTTTACAATAGTTTTTTGCTTCTTATCTTGCTCAGCTTTTATATCCTCTTTTATTTCTTCTAGAATATCTATTAAATAATTATTAATATCTATATTAGCAAATTCATACACAAATTTAGAGCTTTTCCATATAATATTCCCTGTTGTTTCTATAATTATTAATGGAAAAGGTGAATTTATTAATGATTTTTTAGCAGTTCCATCCATAGTCATAGTTAAATTTTGTATTTGTCTTGAAAGTTCTGCATTTCGCTTGCTATTTGTCCAATACGAATAAATTATTATTAAAACAAACAATAATATTCCTGGTATTATTAATTTTGGTCTGTTTATACATATAATAATTATTAGAAAAGCTATAATCGCTAAATATATTTTTGTTCTTGATGTTATCTTTTCAAGAAATCTATTATTATTCAGCATACAATTCTCCTTCTATTTTCTAAACAATTTCTCTTTAATTGTACGCTAATTTTGCATTATTGTCAACTTTGGTATATCTTCCAATATTCTCTAAATAATCAATTTATATAGTTTTATTTGCATTAATCCATTAAAACAATCATTTTTTTACATTGTTAATGTTCCATTAGGTGTATTTACAATTGTTAAAATATCTTCTTCTTTACCCGTTTCAGCATTAATATATACTAAGAAATCAGTACCTGCTACATTACCTTTAAACTCCCAACAAAGAATTTCTGTTTTATATTCTGTTGGTATAAATGCTAAACCTTCAGACTTTATTTCTAATTTCTTATTTAAAACTTCTTTTGCTTTTTCTTTTGATACTTTTACCTTTGGTATATTTCTTACAGTATGTGAATTTAAATATCCTTGTGTTTCTATTCCTAAAATGTCACCATTGTCTAGTGCTACCTTTACTTTTATTAAATCTGGATACATAGTTACATTATTTTGAACATATGCATAATTTATTGTCATTATTCCTTCTTCTTTAAGATAATACGTTCTTTTCATATTAGTATATCCCCTAGAATTTAAGAATTCTAAGGCAATTTTATTTGCTGTTTCGTCATCTATATTTTCTACACCCACTTCACGATTAAAATTGCTAAATAAAATGTGTCCACCCTTTTTTGTAATTGATATTGCAAGTTCATTAGAATCATCTTGATCATTTAATTTAACTTTAAAATCGTAAGTTGGAATATCTGCATTTTCTGCTAGACCATTAGAATTTATTTCTTTTATTTTATTATTTCCAATAAAATTTTTAGCTATTTCTTTCGCTTTTTCCTCGTCTATGTCTGCACCTGTAAGACCTACTTTTTCAGATTTTGTAATATGTTCAGAAAAAGCACCATCATAAATTAGCCCTGCATATTCGTGAAATTCTTGTTCTATATTTCCAAAACTGTCTTTAGAAATATTGCTAACTTGCTGTGCAAACACACTACTTCCTTTTTTAGTAAGTTCTCCCCATTTAATTCTTCCATTATTTATATCATTTGAAAGTTGATTTAATATATTTTCTAAATTAACACTATAATCATGTAGTTCCTTTAAATTATCTAAGTCCTCTTGTGACAACGGTTCATTATTTATATTCTTTCTTGACAATGTATAACTATAATCACTTACTTGGTTTAAAAACTTAGATGTATTTTCTAATTCATTACTACTTATTGGTAATTGTGACAAATAAGTTTGGGCTAAATTAGCCTCTTTCCATACACGTGTTAAAGTTTCTGCACCATGCTCTGACGTTGTAGAAATTAGTGATTTACCTAAGTAATTTTCTACATTTTGAACATAATCTACTAATTCATAAAAAGCTTGATTGTACGAATTTTCTGAAGCTTGCCTATATTCAGTTTGCTTTTTATAAATTACCATTGCAAGCAAAGCTATTATTGCAATTAATGTAACAATAATTGTTAGCATATGCCTGTCTTTTAGTCTGTTTTTCCAGTCTATAACTTTTTCTTTTAAACCCATTTTTATCCTCCTATTTCTCATGTATATATCTGATAACTATAGTTATCTATTTTATATCTATAACTGCAAACATACAACATTTGCAGAACTGATAGCTATAATCACCTATTTTATCTATTGCAAATTATTTACAAAATCTATGTTTTCCAATTTGCTTTATAAGTGGTCTTGACCATATCCACTTGTTAGTTGCTGTGTTGGGATTAAAATAGTATATTGCTCCACCTGTTGGGTCCCAACCATTTAACGCATCTTGCGCAGCTTTAACAACTGTAGAATTTTCTGCAATTGGAACATTTATCTGACCATCTGATACCGCTGTAAATGCTCCTGGTTGATATATAACACCTGCTATCGTATTTGGAAAACTAGAATTTTTTACTCTATTTAATATAACTGCTCCAACTGCTACTTGTCCTTCATATGGTTCTCCTCTTGCTTCTCCATTTATTGCTCTTGCCATTAGTTGTAAATCTGAAGCGGAACTACTAGCTGCTGCATATGCTTTATTACTATCATTTTTAGTTATAAAATTTATTAGAATTATTAATACTAATATTAACGCCATCGAAACTAATATTTTATAATACCTTTTCAAAATACTTCCTCCAATCTAAATTTCGTATAAAAATTTTCAAGCTACAAATAAAAGTTTTAATCTTTTATAATTCTCTTTTCTAAATTTTCTTTAAAATATTTTGTGTAAAATTTACAAATTTATTCAACTTCTTCTATTATTTTTTTATAAATTGTGGTAAAATTTTTTTGTAATTATAAATGTTTTAATTAATAAAACGAATCTGCAATTTTTAACAGATAAATATAGTAATTTGGAAGAAAAAAATTCCATAACTCTGTGTATGCTTTACAAGCAAAACAAGAAAGGAATGGCTTTAAAATGAAAAAGGTATTAATTTTTTATGCATCATATGGTGGTGGACATTTGTCTGCTGCAAATGCAATTAATGATTATATAAAGAATAATTATGAAGATGTTGAAACCGAAATAATTGATTGTATGAAATATGTAAACAAACACTTAGAAAAAGTAACAACTACTGCTTACAAAGAAATGGCAAAAAAAGCTCCTTGGGCATGGGGTACTATTTATTACACTTCTCAAAAAGGTCCTGTAGCCGAGCTTACTAGTACATCTAACAAAATATTAGCAAGAAAATTAAATATTTTACTACAAGAATATATGCCAGATTTAATTATTTCTACACATCCTTTTGCAAGCCAAATGTGTAGTTTTTTAAAAAAACATAATAAAATAAATTGCAAAATTGCCTCTATTATGACAGACTTTGCACCACACGACCAATGGTTAGTAGGAAAAAAATGTATTGATTATTTTTTTGTTGCACATAATAAAATGAAAGAAGATTTAATTGCAAAAAAAGTTCCTGCAGAAAAAATTTTTGTAACTGGTATTCCATTATCAAATAAATTTTTATTAAATTTCGATAGGTCAGACATTTTAAATCAATTTGGATTAAAAGAAAACAAAAAAACTATTCTTTTCTTTGGTGGTGGTGAATTTGGACTTGGAAAAAGCAAAACTTTAAAAGTTTTAAGTTCCCTACTAAATGATTTTAATAATATTCAAATTGTGGCTATATCTGGAAAAAATATAAAAATGAAACATAAATTTGAAGAACTTGCACATAATTCTAATATGCCTGAAGATATAAAAATAATGGAATATACAAATAAAGTTCCAGAACTTATGAGTGTTTCAGACTTAGTAGTTACCAAACCTGGTGGTCTTACAACCTCAGAAAGTTTAGCTTCTGGGCTTCCAATTATTGTTATAAACCCTATTCCTGGGCAAGAATTCCAAAATGCTGAATTTCTTGAAGAAAAAGGTGTTGGTATTTGGATAAAATCTAGTAATACTGTAGACGAAACTTTGCATTCACTTCTTAACAATCCAGATAAATTTAAGCAAATGAAAATAAATGCAAAATTACTTGCAAAAAAATATTCTACAAGAGATATATGCAAAATATTGTTAGGTTAATTTTTTTATAACCTATGTCTCTTTAGTAATTTTTACATTTTCTATTTTCAGCTTATTACCGGGATTTTAAGGACCAGCTCCTAATACCCCATACTACCTTTGTCACAATGGAATTTTCCCCATTTAGGCAAGAATAGTCACTTAATCCAACAGAGCTTGCCCCTTAATCCCGATTAATATAGAAAGGGGCTTTTTTATGTCACAAAAGGTAGAAGAATTTAACGTAAAAAAAGAATATGGTGATTTTTCTTTACTTTCTAAAAATGATTTTATTAGTAAATATAATATAAATTTTAATGGTTTAACAGATTACGATGTCCTCGAAAACCAGAAAATTTATGGCAAGAACGAAATAAGCGGTCACAAGCCTAAGCGTTGGTATAACTATTTTTTTGAAAGTTTATTTAGTCCTTTTAACGCCATATTGTTGGGAATTTCACTAGTTTTAATTTATACAGATATTGTACTTCCTAAAAATCCTAATCCTGCAAATATAATTGTTATTATTTGTTTAGTTCTTATAAGTACACTTTTAGAATTCTTTCAAGAATTTCGATCTAATAAAGCAGCCGAAAAATTAAAAGCTATGGTACAAACTAAAGGCACTGTTATACGAAATGGTATAAAGCAGAAAATTCCTTTTAAGGATTTTACTGTAGGAGATATTGTTTTATTATCTGCTGGTGACATGGTTCCTGCAGATTTAAGAGTTTTAGAGTCTAAAGATTTATTCTTAAGTCAATCTTCTATTACTGGTGAGTCTGACTCTATAAAAAAGATTCCTAATACTCTTTTGCAATCTATAGATGAATTAGAAAGTATAACTGACTTAGATAATATTTGCTTTATGGGGACAAACGTTATAAGTGGATCTGCCAAATGTTCTGTTATAAAAGTTGCTGACAATACTTATTTTGGAAAGGTTGCACATTCAATTACTTCTGGAAAACCTAAAACAGATTTTCAAAAAGGAATAGAAAATATTAGTAAATTATTAACAAAATTTATGCTTTTTATGATTCCCCTTACTTTTGTAGTTAATGTATGGAAGCATGACTTATTAACTGCTTTCACATTTTCTGTTGCAATAGCTATAGGTATTACACCTTTACTTCTTCCTGTAATTCTTTCTTCTTGTTTATCTAAAGGCGCTGTACAAATGTCTAAGAAAAAAACAATTGTAAAAAAATTAGATTCTGTAGAAAGTTTTGGGTCTATGAATGTTTTTTGTACCGATAAAACCGGAACTTTAACCGAAGATAAAATTGTGTTAGAAAAATATTTAGATATTTATGGCAACGAAGACATTGGTGTTTTAGAAGATGCATTTTTAAATTCTTATCATCAAACTGGATTAGATGGAAATATTGACAAAGCTGTTATTAATAGAGCATTAGAAAATGGATTAGAATATTTAAAAAATGACTATTCTGTTGTAGACGAAATTCCTTTTGACTTTTCTAGAAGAAGATTATCGGTTATAGTTGCTGATAAATCCAATAGTAAAAAAATGATTACAAAAGGTGCTGTAGAAGAAATTTTAAATATTTGCACCAAAGTTTCGTATAATAACAAATTTTTTGATATTACAAGTGAAATAAAAAAGAATATAAAAAAAATTTCTGTTGATTTAAATAAAGACGGATTAAGAGTTATTGCTATATGTGAAAAAAATGTTACTACACAAAATACTTTTAGTGTTGATGATGAAAATAATATGGTTCTTACTGGGTTTATTGGCTTTTTAGACCCACCTAAAGAATCTGCTAAAATGGCTATAAAACGTATGAATGAAGCCGGTATTAGAGTAATTGTACTTACTGGTGATAATGCAGAAGTTACAAACTGTATTTGCAAAAAAGTAGGCATAAAAACAGCTAAGATTATTTTAGGTAGTGAAATTGATAAATTGCCTGACAGTGGTGTAATTAGACTTCTAAAAAGAAAGCATAATGTTTTTGCAAAATTGTCACCTATCCAAAAGGCTAGAATAATTCGTTTGTTAAAAACAAGTGGAAATGTTGTTGGTTATATGGGTGATGGTATTAACGATACCCCTTCGCTTACAAATTCTGATGTTGGTGTTTCTGTTGATACAGCTGTTGATATTGCGAAAGAAACTGCTGATATTATTTTATTAGAAAAGGATTTAAATGTTTTATTAGATGGTGTTACAGAAGGAAGGAAAACTTTTTCTAATTTACTAAAATATATTAAGCTTGCTGTAAGCTTTAACTTTGGAGAAGTTACTTCTGTATTAATTGCAAGTATATTACTACCATTTTTCCCAATAACACCAATCCAGTTACTTGTACAAAGTTTATTGTATGATATAGGTCAACTAACTTTGCCATTTGATAATGTAGATATTGACTCTTTAAAAAAGCCTAAAAAGTGGAGCATTCGTGCAATAAGACAATTTATGATTTTTATGGGACCACTAAGCTCTGCTTTTGATTTAATTGTGTTTGCTATGTTGTGGTTTGTATTTAAGTTAGGACCTGCAGACTCTGCATTATTCCAAACAATATGGTTTTCATATGGAATTGTATCAAACCTATTTGGAATGCATATTATTAGAACCGCAAAAATACCATTTGTGCAAAGCCATGCTTCTAAACCTGTATACTTGTCATCTATAATAGTTTCCCTACTAGCAATATTCGTACCATTTACTGCATTAGGCTCAGCAATTGGTTTAGTCGCAATTCCTTTAAAATATATGGCATTAATATTCTTAACACCAGTTGTATACTGCATAATAGCACAATTTGCAAAATATAAATATATACAAAAACACGGTGAATGGCTATAAATAGAACCAGATTCTGGATTTTGCATTGAGGAACGGAGATTAAATCATGTTTTTCTTTTATCGGCCTCTTAGTTCTTCATATACCAAAAACGAGATTTGAGGACAGTACTCAAATCTCGTTTTCTTATATTTCTATCCTTTCCTTCCCTATAGCCTCTTCTATTTCTTTTAAAATTTCATCTGTTAAATATATTGCTCCGCAAGGCTTTAGGTCACCATCTTCCATTATTTGTACAGGGGTATTATTTCTATCTCCACAAAAATATCTTATTATCCCCCTTAATCTATCTTTTTCTCGTTCTTCCATTCCATTTATATCTATTGTTAATATTCTTTTTTTGTTATCTCCAAATGGCTTTATTGTTCTTGCAACAATCTTTGGTTCATCATCTTCCCTAATGCTTAATCGTCCTTCTACCATTACAATACTTTCTTCTACTAAATATTTAGAAGAATCTTGGTAACAATTTTCGAATACTATAATTTCTACTGTACCATATAAATCTTCAACTGTTACAAATGCCATTATTGTATTATTTTTTGTATATTTCTTCTTTACACTTGTAATAATTCCAGCATATTTTACAAATTGACCATCTTTATATTCATTTTTTCTAGCTATAAATTCTCCTTCATCTAAAACGGTTGATTGCAAATTTGCCAATTCTTTAAGCTTTAAAGAATTTACATTTGTTTCTCTTTCTATTTGCACTCTTAGTTTTTCTAGTGGATGACCAGAAATATATATCCCTAGCATTTCCTTTTCCATAGAAAGTAAATCTTTTTCCGAAAATTCTTTTTGTACATTAAATGAATATTGAAGTTCTTTTATATTTTCCTCTGGCATTGCTAAGTCGAACATTGTAACTTGACCTGCAAAACTCTTTCTTTCTGTTTCTTGTATTGTGTCTAGTATAGTTTCGAAAGAAGCAAGTAATGTTGACCTTGTTTGTTCGAATTCGTCAAAAGCTCCAGCTCTTATTAAACTTTCTATACATTTTTTGTTTACAGCTTCGTTTTTCATTCTTTCGCAAAAGTCTGTAAAGCTTTCGTATAAACCGTTCTCCTCTCTTTCTTTTACTATTGCATTTACTGCTGAAATTCCAACATTTTTTATACTTCCTAAACCAAATCTTATCTTTCCATTGTCAACCGTAAATTTAGTATAACTTTTGTTTATATCTGGCTTTAATATATCTATCTTTAACCTTTTGCACTCATCTATATACATTGGTATTTTGTCTAAATTTCCTAAAAAGCTATTTAATGTTGCAGCCATAAACTCTTCTGGGTAATATGCTTTTAAATATGCAGTTCTGTATGATACAACAGCATATGCAGCTGCATGTGATTTATTAAACGCATATTTTGCAAACTCTGCCATTTCATCAAATATTTTGTTAGCAGAAGCTTCGTCTATACCATTTCTTACACAACCTTTTATAATTACATTTCCGTCTTCATCTGTTTGACCATGTATAAAATATTCTCTTTCTTTTGCCATTACATCTAGTTTTTTCTTACCCATAGCACGTCTTACAAGGTCCGCTCTACCTAAAGAATATCCTGCTAAATCACGAACTATTTGCATAACTTGCTCTTGGTAAACCATACATCCATATGTAACATTTAAAATAGGAATTAGTGAAGGATGTGTATATTCTGCATTCTCTGGATTTTTCTTATTTTTTATGTATCTTGGTATTTGATCCATTGGTCCGGGTCTATATAATGAAACTCCAGCTATAATATCTTCTAAACAGTCTGGCTTTAGTTCTTTCATAAAGTTAGTCATCCCTTGGCTTTCAAATTGGAATATACCAACAGATTCACCATTCTGCCACAATTTATATACATTTGCATCTCCCATGTCTTTGTCAAACTCTACATCTATTCCCCTATTTTCTTTTACTAAGTTTATAGCGTCTTGAATAACTGTAAGAGTTCTTAAACCTAAGAAGTCCATTTTTAAAAGACCAAGCTCTTCTAATGTTGTCATTATAAATTGTGTTGATATTTGTCCATCTCTTACATATAATGGCACATATGTATCTACTGGCTCTTTAGTTATAACAACACCACAAGCATGTGTAGAAGCCTGTCTTGGCATTCCCTCTAGAGCTCTAGCTATGTCTAGCATTTTTCCAATATCTTCATCTTGCTCATATAAATCTCTTAATTCTTTATTTTGTTCTAGTGCTTTATCTATTGTTATATGAAGCTCATTTGGTATCATTTTAGCTAATTTATCACATTCTGCATATGGCATATCTAAAGCCCTACCAACATCACGAATTACCATTCTTGCAGACATAGTTCCAAAAGTAATAATCTGAGAAACATGGTCTTTACCATATTTTTTTTCTACATAATCTATTACCTCGCCTCTTCTTTCGTAGCAAAAATCCACGTCAAAATCTGGCATACTAATTCTTTCTGGATTTAAAAATCTTTCAAACAGCAAACTATACTTCATAGGGTCTATATCTGTTATTCCTATGGCATATGCTAAAATAGAACCCGCACCAGAACCACGCCCAGGTCCCACTGGTATTCCTACAGATTTTGCATAATTAATATAATCCCAAACTATTAAGTAGTAATCAACATAACCCATTTGCGAAATAATCTTAAGTTCATATTCTGCTCTATCTAATATTTCTTGCGATGGATTATCTCCATATCTTGCCTTTATTCCATCATAGCATAATTTTTTAAAATAATCATAATGTGTATTAAATTCTTCTGGCACATCATAATTTGGAAGTATAGTATGTCCAAATTCAAACTCTACATTACATTTTTCTGCTATTTTTACAGTGTTTTCGATTGCATCTGGAAAATTTTTAAAATATTCGCTCATTTCTTCTGGAGATTTTACATATAACTCGTCTGTTTCAAATCTCATTCTGTCTTCATCTGTAATCCTTTTTCCTGTCTGTATGCAAAGCAAAACTTCGTGATTATATGCATCTTCTTTTTTTAGATAATGAGCATCGTTTGTTGCAACAATTGGTATATCTAATCTTCTAGCTATTTGTATTATTTTTTGATTAACCATAACTTGTTCTTTTACGCCATTGTTTTGAATTTCTAGATAATAATCTTCTCCAAAAACATTTTTGTGCCATTTTGCAACTTCTTCTGCTTCTTCTATATTTCCATTTAATATAGCTTGGCTTACTGCACCAGCTAAACATGCACTTAAACAAATTATTCCTTCATGATATTTTTCTAATATTTCTAAATCTATACGTGGCTTATAATAGTATCCTTCTGTAAATCCTAATGATACTAATTTACTTAAGTTTTGATATCCTTTATTATTTTTTGCAAGTAATATTAAATGGTAATACCTCTTATCTTGCGGTTCTTTATCAAATCTTGTTCTTGAAGCTACATACACCTCTGCTCCTATAATTGGCTTAATACCTTCTTTTTTACATGCTTTATAAAAGTCAATAACGCCATACATAACCCCATGGTCTGTAATTGCCATTGCCTTCATTCCAAGTTCTTTTGCTCTTACTGGTAAATCTTTTATTCTATTTGCTCCATCTAGTAAGCTAAACTCACTATGTATATGTAAATGTACAAAATCTGACATCTTTTTCTCCTTTTGACCATTGAACTTTTAAGAATGTCCCTAGTATTCACTTGGTCATTTAATCTTCTTGTTATGTTATCATATATGTAGTAAAAAGTCTATAATTGTACCGTTTTAAATATATTTTTTCGCATTTACTATTGACAAAAAACAAGTATGCTATTATAATAATATCTGTTATAGCAAATGGCGAAGTAGCTCAGTTGGCTAGAGCATTCGGTTCATACCCGAAGGGTCATGTGTTCGAATCACATCTTCGCTACCAAATAAACATTGTTAAAAGTAGCTTGTGTCCAAGGATACAAGCTACTTTGTTTCTTTTAACTAATAAAATTTTCATATAATTTATAATCTTTAAATATTATCTTTTCTTTAGTTTTCTATATATTTTTTATATTGTTCTAAAATATTATCATTTTGCCCAAATGCTACTGAATATATTAGGTAATCTCCCCATATAGTTAAGTCACTAGCTGTTTTATTTTCTAATAAGCTATATTCTTTTATATATTTTTTTAGCCCTTCTATTTTTCTATTTAATTCTTTTCCTTGTTTAGTTCTATATAATGAGTCTGTTTTTAATTTTATTATATCTGCTAAAATAGAACAAAATCCACATATAGGATATAATATTAATACAAAACTTATTACAGTTATTATCAAATTATCATCACCTTCAAAAGCTTTTAAAATATTATATATTACAAACAATAAAAGAAATATAATAACTGTTTTAATAATTTTTTTAGCAATTCTTTTTTCTATATTATTTTTTTCTTCTAATAGCTTATTTTTTATTAATTGTGTTTTCGTTTTTTCTTGCAATTCATATGTATTTATATCTCTCAACTTTCCATCTTTTACATGTTGCAAAATATATCCTTGTATAGGGTTTATATTATCAAGTTCTATATTGTCATTAATTACTATTTTATCATCATTTATTGATATCAATTTTTTACTTTGCATATATAGTAATTCAGCAATTAAGTCTTTTGTTTCTTCTATTTTAAAATCATCTATATATGAAAGCTCACATACTGAATATTCTTTTATAATATCTCTATAATAAAAATCTGTATTTTCTTGGTCTATCTTGTCCATCTTTTCTTTTCTAAGTTTTCTTTCTGATATTGACATCGCAATCCATAAAATAATTAGCCACGAATTAAATACTATTGTAATAATAACACTTCCAATAAATGATACTGGTATAAATATAATTAATATTTTATTTTTCATCTCTTTAGCTTTTTGTTTAGAATATTCTTCTACAGATGTTTCTTCTAAATTAACTTTTTCTTGTTCAGACAGCATAATATACTCTTGAGCATATTTTTCTTCTACTTCTTTTATATTTTTATAATTAGTAATTTCTGAACTTAAATTTATATATATCTTTGTAAAAGTAACTATAACAAATCCTATTAAATATATAATAAATATTTTTTTCATTTTT